>VFQQ010000975.1_pt1 | contig 45719 bp, 25 predicted proteins | sample 3512341 | NCBI WGS metagenome assembly VFQQ01 (sample SAMN10412373, study PRJNA504923) | tailings metagenome | isolation source: Relicate 2 Philex TSF1 revegetated site | place: Philippines: Tuba, Benguet | collected 2017-08-29 | reverse complement strand
CCGTGCGCATGGGATCCGGGTGGTCAACCTCAGCGTGGCCGCCGACTCGACGGAGAGCTGGCGCACCGACCCGCTGTGCCGGGCGGTGCGCAGCGCGGTCGCGGCGGGGCTGGTCGTGGTGGTCGCGGCCGGCAACGCGGGCTTGGATGCCCAGGGCCGCGAAAGCTACGGCTCGATCGGCTCGCCCGGGCACGAGCCCAGCGTGATCACCGTGGGTTCGCTGAACTCGCGCGCCCCCGGCACGCGCGCCGACGACTCGATCAACCACTTCAGCTCGCGCGGCCCGACGCGTGGGCTGTGGACGGACGCCAGGGGCCAGGCGCGGCGCGACAACGTGATCAAGCCGGACCTGGTGGCGCCGGGCAACCGCGTGGTGGGCGTGCTGGCGGCCGACGCAGCGGGGAGCAACCAGCGCTGGAGCCGCATCCCGGACCAGCACCCGGCGCTCGCGCAGCCCTTCGGGGGGCGCGCCCAGCCGCCGCTGCTGCAACTGATGCACCTGAGCGGCACCTCGGTCGCCGCGCCGTCCGTGGCCGGCGCCGCGGCCCTGATGCTGCAGGTCAACCCCGGACTGACGCCGCCCCTGGTCAAGGCCATCCTGCAGTACAGCGCGCTGCCGGTGGCACAGGCGAACCTGCTGCAGCAAGGGGCCGGCGCGCTCAACGTGGAAGGTGCCGTGCGCCTGGCGCTCGCGCTGCGCAGCGACATCGCCGACCGCATCCGTGCCGGCACGCTGCCCACCGGCACGCCGCTGCTGGCGGCGGGGGCGCGGCTGCCCGAGCCCGTGAGCCACGTGGGCGGCGAGGCCCAGCCGTGGAGCCGCCTGGTGTTCGCCGGCGGGAGCCATGTGCTCAGCGGCGCGGCGCTCTTCGAACAGGCGCAGCCGCTGTGGGACCCGGCCCTGCTGTGGGTGCAGCGCGAGGCCCTGCGCACGGTCGTGACGACCGGCCGCGACGGGCAGCCGGCGGCCTTCCGCAGCGAGCCCGCCGCCAGCCAGCCCCTGCTTGGCCGCGGCGTGTGGCTGCTCGACTCGCTGGCCGGCGCCAACTCCTGGCGGGCCGCCAGCGGGCTGTTCACGCCCACGGCCTCGCTGCGGGACCGCCTGCTCCACAACGCGACCCGGCCGCAGGCGAGCGGCCTGGTGCTGGCCGAGGGCCTGGTGCTGGCCGAAGGCCTGGTGCTGGCCGAAGGCCTGGTGCTGGCCGAGGGCCTGGTGCTGGCCGAAGGCCTGGTCATCGCGGAGCAGGGCTCCCGTGCAGACGACGACGTGCTTGGCGAGCGCTGAGCGCGCCGCCACCCCACCGATGCCTGCGGCGGCGCCGATGACCGGTACGCAAACGGCGCCTGCGGCCTGGCACCGCCGCCTGATGCCGGACTACAACGCGCCGGCGGCCGCCTACTGGTGGGCCGCCGTCGCCGCCGGCGTCTGGGTGCTGCTGTGGGCGGGGTGGCAGCTGGGCAGGCTGGACGCGGCCTCGCTGGCGCAGGTGCTGCTGGGCGCGGCACTGGCGGCGGGAGCCGGCCTGATGCCTGTCCGCGTGCCACGCGCGATCCACGCCTTCACGGCCGGCGAGATCTTCGTGTTCGGCTTGCTGCTGATGCACGGCACGGCCGCGGCCACGGTGGCCTCGGCGGCCGAAGCGACGGTGGCCTCCTGGCGCAGCTCGCGGCGCTGGACCAGCCGCATCGCCAGCCCCTTGATCGCCGCGCTGGCGATGGCCGTGGCCGGCTCGTCGCTGGAGCTGCTGCGCGCGCAGGCGCAGCGCGCCGGCCTGATGAACGACGGCCTGCTGCTGCTCGTCGCGATCGTCTTCGCGCTGCTGTACTTCTGCCTCAACACCCTGCTGGTCACGGCCATAGGCCGGCTCAAGCGCGGCGATCCGCTGCGCTGGCGACCGCTGATCACGGCCTACGGCTGGCTCGGCGTCGCCTATGTCTGCAACGCCTCGGTGGCCACGCTGCTGGTGCTCAGCGTGCAGGCCTCGGGGCTGGTGGTGGTGCTGGCGGCCGTGCCGATCATCGTGATCCTGCTCGGCACCGGCCACTACCACTTCCGGCGCGAGGAGGCCGAGGAGGCCGTGCGCAAGGCCCGCGAGCAGGAGGCGGCGCAGCAGGTGATCACGCAGAGCGCGCGCCATGCGGGCATGGCCGAGATCGCCAGCCACGTCCTGCACAACGTGGGCAACGTGCTGAACAGCGTCAACGTGTCGGCCGAGCGCATAGGCGAGCGCGTCGCTGCGTCCGAGAGCGCGGCCCTGGCCCGCGTCGTGGCGCTGATGGAGGCGCAGGCCGGTGCACTGGGCACCTACCTGGAGCAGGACGCGCGCGGGCGTCTGGTGCTGCCCTTCCTGCAGCAGCTGGCCCAGGCCCTGGTCGCGGAGCGCGAGACCCTGCTTGCCGAGGTGGCCACGCTGCGCAAGCACCTCGAACACATCCGGCATGTCGTCGCCGCCCAGCAGTCCTACGCCGGGACGGGCGGCCATGTCGAGGCCGCCGACCTCGGCGCCCTGGTCGACGATGCGCTGCGCATCAACACCAGCGGGCCCAGCGACCCGTCCGTGGACATCGTGCGCGCCGGCCAGTGGCCGCCCGCGCTGATGCTCGACAAGCACCGGGTGCTGCTGATCCTGGTCAACCTGGTCCGCAACGCCCGCCAGGCCCTGGCCGGCGTGCCCGGGCAGGAGCGCTGGCTGGAGATCCGCGCGGGGCGCAGCGCCGACGGCGCCATGCTGTGCATCGACGTGACCGACAACGGCGTCGGCATCGCGGCCGAGAACCTGCCGCGCATCTTCTCCCACGGCTTCACGACCAAGCCCGATGGCCATGGCTTCGGCTTGCACAGCTGTGTGCTGGCGGCCAGGGCGATGGGCGGCGACCTGCTCGTGCACAGCGACGGCGTCGGCCGCGGCGCCCGGTTCACGCTGACCTTGCCCTGGGTGCCCGTGTCCCCCGCAACCGAAAGCCGCTGACCCGATGGACGAGCTGCCCCGGATCCTGCTGGTCGATGACCTGCCCAGCATCCACGACGACTTCCGCAAGCTCCTCGCGCCGGCGGACAGGGCCGCACCCGGCCTGGCGGCCGCCAAGCTGGCGCTGTTCGGCGACGAGGAGCCGCCGGCGCAGGCCAGCAGCTACGCGCTCGACTCCGCCTACCAGGGCGAGGCCGCCCTGGCCATGGTCCGCGCCGCGCTGTCCTCGGGCAGGCCCTACGCCATGGCCTTCGTCGACATGCAGATGCCGCCGGGCTGGGACGGGGCCCAGACCGCGGCCCGGCTGTGGGAGGTGGATCCGGGGCTGCAGATCGTGATCTGCACCGCCTACGCGGACACGCCCTGGCCCGTGCTGCTGCAGCAGCTGGACGGTCGCGACCGCCTGTTGATCCTGAAGAAGCCCTTCGACGCCATCGAGGTGCGCCAGCTGGCCAGTGCACTGACCGAGAAGCGCGCGCTGGCGAACGCCCTGCGCCGCCATGTCGACACGCTGGAGGCCCAGGTCGCCGAACGGACCCGCAGCCTGGTCGACGCGAACGCCGCGCTGCTGGCCGAGATCGACGAACGAAAGCGGCTGCAGGTGTCGCTGATCGAGTCCCAGACCCTGGCCTCCATCGGGCAGCTGGCTGCCGGCGTCGCGCACGAGATCAACAACCCGGCGGCCTACGTGCTGGCCAACATCGCGGCCGTCCAGCGCTTCCTGCGCGAGCCCGGCGCGCTGCAGCCGGCGCAGGGCGCCGGGCGCGACGGCGGTGGCGAGTCCGCCAGCGAGCTCGACGCCGCGCGCGAGGAGCTGCCGATGCTGCTCAGCGAGTCGATCGACGGCATGCGCCGCATCTGCGCGATCGTGCGCGACCTGCGCGAGTTCTCGCGCGTGGACTCGTCGGCGGACTGGCAGGTGGTCGACCTGCACGCCGGCCTGGACGCCAGCCTGAACCTGATGGCCGGCGAGATCCGCGGCGTGGCCGAGCTCGTCGAAGCCTACGAGGGCTCGCTCGAGGTGGAGTGCCTGCCCAGCCAGATCAACCAGGTCTTCGCCTGCCTGCTGCGCAACGCCGTGCAGGCGATGCAGGGCAGGCGCGGCTGCATCACCGTCGCGACCGGCAGGCAGGACGGGCAGCTGGCCTGGATCGAGGTGCGCGACGACGGCTGCGGCATCGAGCCGCAGCACCTGCCGCGCATCTTCGACCCGTTCTTCACCACCCGTCCGGTGGGGCAGGGCGCGGGGCTGGGCCTGTCGCTGGCGCATGGCATCGTGCGCCGGCACGGCGGACGCATCGAGGTCGACAGCGCCGCGGGCAAGGGCTCGTGCTTCCGCGTCGTGCTGCCGCTGCGCCGCAGCGCCGCGGCGCAGCGCCCCGGCGCCGCCACGCCGGCGGGCGCCGAGTTGCCGACGGCCACGTAAGAAATTCCCGTAAGGCCGCCTCGTCCTGCGGTGCCAAGATGAACCGGATTCGGACCGCCGTCGTCACGGCGGCGAACCCGTTTGGATGGAGCTGCCATGCATCAGAGTGACCTGGGTCTGGTCGAAGACGCCGCGTCGTCGTCCGCACCGACCGACACCGCGGGCGGCCGCAACCGGCTGGCGCAGGTCGGGGCGCTGCCGCGGCTGCTGATCGTCGACGACGAGGCGCCGCAGCTGCAGGCGCTGTGCAGCCTGCTGGAGGAGATCGGTTACGACGTGACCGGCTGTTCCAGCCCCGACGAGGCGCTGGACCTGTTGAACAAGCAGAGCTTCGACGTCCTGCTCAGCGACCTGATGATGCCCGGCATCGACGGCATCGCGCTGATGCAGCGCGCGCTCGAGGCCGATCCCGACGTGATCCCGGTGCTGATGACGGGGCATGGCACCGTCGACAACGCGGTCGCCGCGATGAAGGTGGGCGCGCTGGACTTCGTGCTCAAGCCGTTCCGCCTCAGCGCGATCACGCCCGTCATCAACCGCGCGCTCGAGGTGCGCAGCCTGCGCGTGCGCAACCGCGAGCTGCTGCACGAGGTCACGCGCCACGCCAAGCGGCTGGAGGCGGCGAACCGCGAACTGGACTCCTTCGCCGCCCGCGTGGCCCACGACCTGCGCGCCCCGCTGAACATCATGCAGGGCTTCACCCGCGTCGTGATGGACTCCGGGCGGGCGCTGCTGGACGAGCGCGACCGCGACTACCTGCGCCGGGTCGTCGATGCCGGCCTGCGCGCCGAACGGCTGATCGACCACCTGCTGGCCTTCGCCCGCCTCGGCGAGTCGCCCATGCGCAGCGTTGCGGTGGACCTCGGCGCCATCGTCGAGCAGGCCCGCGACAACGTCTGCGGCCTGCCCGAGAACACCGGCCGCGAGATCGAATGGGTGGTCAGGCCGCTGCCCGCCGTCGTCGGCGACCCGGAGCTGCTGCACCAGGTCTTCTTCAACCTGCTGGCCAACGCCGTGAAGTACACGCGTTGCCGTGCCGTCGCACGGATAGACATCGAGGCGATGCGCTGCCTGGGCGCCCACGAGATCTGGATACGTGACAACGGCGCCGGGTTCAACCCGGACTATTCAAGCCGCCTGTTCAGCCCCTTCCAGCGCCTGCACAGCAACGAGGAGTTCGAGGGCACCGGCATGGGCCTGGCCAACGTGAAGCGCATCGTCGAGCGCCATGGCGGCGCGGTGCGTGCGGAATCCAGGCCCGGACAGGGCGCGGCCTTCATGGTCGCGCTGCCGGCCCGATGAGCCTGGTCTTCCGATGCGCGGCGCCGCGCTGACCTGGCTCGGCTTCGGGGTGGGCCGCCTGGCACTGGCGCTGCCCGCTGCGGATGTGACCCGGGTCTGGCCGGCGATGAGCTATCAAGCCCTGCCCGGCGCGCCGGCGGTGGTCGCCGGCCTGGCCGACCTCGGCGGGCGGGCCGTTCCGGTGCTGGACCTGCGGACCCGGCTGGGCCTGCCTGCCACGGCGCTGCATCCGGGCATGGTCCTCATCGAGGCAGCGACGCGCAGGCGCCAGCTGCTGCTGCTGGCCGACCGCGTGGACGGCGTGCGCGAACTGGCGCCGGCGTATCCGGTGCCGGTGGCGGCGCACGGCCTGGCCGGCGTCGCCTCGTCCCCGGACGGGCTGCTGCTGATCTGCGACCTGGCGCGGCTGCTCAGCACCGAGGAAGAGCGCCACCTCGCCAGCCGGCTTGCCGAGACCGAGCGATGAGGCTGGACGCCGCATCGGCACGGCCCGGCGCCATGGGCATGGCGCCCGCATCGGCGGCGACCGGCCTGGCCGAAGGCGGGGCCGGACTGGCCGCCGCGGCCTGGGCCATCGAGCGGCGCTTCGGGCTGGACTTTGCCTCCGGCGGCCTCGCAGCGCTGCAGGACGCGCTCGGGCGCGCCGCCGCGGGCTGCCGCGTCGCGCCCGAGCGCTTCGTCGCGGACCTGGCCGCCGGCCGCCTGCGTGCGCCCGAGCTCGGCACGCTGGTGGGCGAGCTGACGGTGGGCGAGACCTACTTCTGGCGGGACCCAGCCACCTTCGAGTGGCTGCTCGCGCGCTGGCTGCCGGAGCGCCTGCGCCGGCGTTCGCAGGCGGGCGAGACGATCGCCCTGTGGAGCGCGGGCTGCAGCAGCGGCGAGGAGGCGTTCTCGCTGGCGATGGCCATCGACCAGCTGGTGCCGGCGCCCGAACAAGGCGACTGGGGCTTCGACATCCTGGCCAGCGATCTCAACCCCCAGGCCATCGCGCAGGGCCGGCGTGCCGTGTACGGCAAGTGGTCCTTCCGCGGGCTGTCGGCCAGCGCCTGGCCGCACCGCTTCGAGCCCGCGTCCGGGGACGGGATGCGTGTCGTCGAGCGGCTGCGCCGGCGCGTGCGCTTCGAGGTCGACAACCTCGTCGATGCCGCGGCGGGCGGCGACGCGCAGCAGCGATTCGACCTGATCTTCTGCCGCAACGTGCTCATGTACCTGTCCGAGGCCCAGCAGCAGACCGTGGTTGCGCGGCTGGTGGACGCGCTGCTGCCCGGCGGCTACCTGTGCGTGGCGCCTGTCGAGGCGGGCCTGCCGGCCCTGCACGCCCTGCGTGCCGATGCCGGACCGGGCCTGCCCTGTCTGCGACGGCCGCCGCTGCCGCGGCCGGTGGTTCGAGGCCCGCCGCCGGCGCCGCAGTCCGAGCCCACGGCCTCGGCGGTCGGCGGCCCGGCGCCGACCGCCGGCGACGGCGCGGCCCGTGCCGGCCTGGCCGAACAGCTGGCGGCCGACGGCGAGCACCAGGCCGCCGGGCGCGTGCTGCGCGAGTGGCTGGACCAGGACCCCCTGGCCGTGGACGCGCACTGCCTGCAGGCCCGCATCGCCGCCGCCAAGGGCGACGACCGGGCCGCGGCACGCGCCTGGCGCCTGGTGCTGTCGCTGGCACCCCGGCATGTGCCGGCGTGGCTGGGTCTGGCCGCCATCGCACGTCGCGACGGGTGCATGGCCGACGCGCGGCGCCACGAGCGGCGGGCGGCGCGGGCCATCGCCGCCGGACTGGCCCAGGGCCTGCCGGGGCCGGCCTGCGGGTTCGGCGCCAACGCCCCCGAGCCGCTGCGCCGCCCGGCGGATGCGCGGCGAGGCTGAGGCATGCCGCCCGACACCGATTCCGTCCTGACGGCACGCGCGCGGCGTGCCGCGCTGCGGCCGCCGCCCGTGGTCGAGACTTGCTGGTGGATCGCCTTCGAGGTCGGGGGCCGCCGCCATGCGATCCGCGCGGCGCAGCTCGCCGCCGTCGAGACCGCTGCCGGCCTGCGCCGGCTGCCGGTCTCGCGGCCGCCCCTGGCCGGCGTCCTGCTGCGCCGCGGCCGGCCCTTGACCGTGCTCGACGCCCACGCGCTCTTCGGCCTGCCCCCCGCGGGCCTGCCGCCGGCGCCGGCCGTGCTCGTGCTGTCGGCGCAAGGCCTGGAGAGCGGGCTGCTGGTCGATCGGCTGATCGGTCTGCACCCGCTGGATGCATCCCTGAAGCCGGCCCCTCTGCCGCCACCGCCCGGGGCGGCGCTGCCGGCCGACGCGCTGGCGCTGGGGCCCGACGAGGTGGTGCTGGTGGACGCCGCCGTCCTGCTGGCCCACCCCGCGCTGATCGTGCGCGACGGCTGAACATGGCCGCGCAGCGACCTGGTGCCGTTGCCGCGATCCCGCGATTCCCCCCCCACCCGGAACCACATCCCCCAACCGCATGGCCCTTCTAGACCCCCTCAGCACCCGCCAGCGCCTGTTCGTCGCCTTCGGCGTCGTCTGCGCCCTGCTCCTGTCCGTGGCCGCGCTTGCCCGCGCGGGGCTGGAGGAGGTGAAGCGCCAGGGCGACATCGCCACCTCGGTGCGCGACGTGGAGGGCGACCTGCACGAGGCGCGCGCGTTGATGCTCACGGCCTTGCAGAGCGACGCGGCGCGCACCGCCACGCTGGCCGTCTCGGTGCAGGCCATCGACGCGCGCAGCGAGCGCCGCGTGCGCGACCTGGCCGACCTGGTGCGGGCCGACGGGGCCGCTCCCGCCGACCTGGAGGAGATGCGGCGCCTGCTCGCCGAGCACCAGGCCGTGCGCGCACAGCAGGTGATCGTGCCGCTGACCGAGGGCCGGCGCGAGGCCGCCGCTGCGGTGATGCTGGGGCCGCAGGCGCAGTCCTACGAGCGGCTGCGCAACCTGGTCGCGCGCATGGCGCGCGACGCGGAGCAGCGCGCCGAGGCCGCCGGGCGCCAGGTCGACCGCGCCCTGCTGGCCGGCGGCGCAGCGGCCATTCTCGTGGCCGGCCTGATCGCGCTGTGGCTGTCGGCCACCACCGCCGCGCCGCTGCGTCGGCTCGGCGAGGCCAGCCAGGCCATCGCCGCCGGGCGCCTGGACAGCGTGTTGCAGATCGACAGCCGGGCCGACGAGATCGGCCAGCTGACGCGGTCCTTCGCGCGCATGCAGGACGCGCTGCGCGCCAGCGCCGAGGCGGCCCGCCGCATCGCCGCGGGTGACCTGGCGGTCCAGGTGCCGGTGCAGTCGCCCGAAGACCGGCTGGGACAGGCCCTGTCGGACATGGTCGCCGAGCTGCGCCGCAACGCGGCGGAACTGGCCGAGCAGGTGCAGACGCTGACGGCGTCATCGGCCGAGGTGCTGGCGGTCACGGCCCAGGTGGCGGCCGGCTCCTCGCAGACGGGGGCCGCGATCGCCGAGACCACGACCACCGTCGAGGAGGTCAAGCAGACGGCCAACCTGGCCAGCCGCAAGGCCGGCCAGGTGGCCGATGCGGCCCAGCGGGCGGCCAGCGTGGCCCTGGACGGCAACGGTGCCGTGACCGCGGCGCAGGTCGGCATGGGCAAGGTCCGCGACCAGATGGCCCTGGTGGCGCAGGCCGTGGCGCGGCTGAGCGAGCAGGGCCGGGCGATCGGCGAGATCACGGCGGCGGTCAACGACATCGCCGAGCAGTCCAACCTGCTGGCGGTGAATGCCGCCATCGAGGCGGCGAAGGCCGGCGAGGCCGGTCGTGGCTTCACGGTGGTGGCGCAGGAGGTGCGCAGCCTGGCCGAGCAGTCGCGCCAGGCCACGGCCCAGGTCCGCGGGCTGCTGCAGGAGATGCAGTCCTCGACCGTCGCCGTCGCCGAGGCCGTGGAGCAGGGCAGGGCGGCGGTCGAGGACGGTGTCGAGCGCTCCCAGCAGGCCGGCGACGCGATCGCCAAGCTGGCCGAGGTGGTGGCCCAGTCGGCAAACGCCGCGGCCCAGATCGCCGCCTCCAGCCAGCAGCAGCTGGTCGGCAGCGACCAGGTCGCCGTGGCCATGCAGAGCATCCACCAGGCCAGCGTCCAGAACGTCGCGGCGTCGCGCCGGGCCGAGGAGGTCGCGCACCGGATCGACCGGGTCGGGCAGCGCCTGCAGTCGATCGCCCAGCGCTACCGCCAGTGAGGGTGCAGGCGTGGCCGGGCATCCCGAGTTCCCGTCGGCGCGCCTGCGCCAGACCTTTCGCGCCGAGGCCGGCCAACGCATCCGTGCCCTGGGTCTGTCGCTGCTGGACATGGAGCGGGGCAGTCCGGAGCAGCGCCACGAGGCGCTGGACAAGGCGTTTCGCGACGCCCACAGCCTGAAGGGCGCGGCGAACGCCGTCGCGTCACGGGCCATCGAGGCGTCCTGCCACGTCATCGAGAGCGTGATGGCGGGGGTCAAGGCCGGCACGCTGACGGCGCAGGCCGAGTTGTTCGACCGGCTGCATGCGCTCCTGGCGGCCATCGAGCGCTGCGTCGCCGACGACGCTGGCGCCGAGAGCGAGCTGGGTGCGGCGGTCGATGCGCTGCTGGCGCACCCGGGCGCCGATCCGGCGGCGGTGCTGGCCGCCGGCAAGCCCGGCCTGCCGTCGGCGGCGCGCCGCGCGCGCGCCACGCCCGCTGCGGGCCCCCGGGTGGAGGCCGGCGCGGACACCTCCGAAGGCCCGCCGTCGGAGTGGCCGATGATGGACGAGCTGCTGGCCCGCACCCAGGGCCTGGGCCTGCTGCCCGAGGTCTCGGGGCGCCAGCTGGACTGGTTGCGGCAGCTGCGCGCCCGGCTCGATCGGCCGTCGCCGGCCACGGCGGACCGCAGCGCCGGCCTGCTGGCCAGCCTGCGGCGCGACCTCGACGAGGAAGTGCGCCGGGCGACGCGGCATTGCCGCCAGGTCGAGGCCCAGGTGCAGGGGCTGCAGGCGCTGGCCAGCCGCGCCGCCATGCGCCCGCTGCAGGAGCTGTTCGACGGGCTGCCCATCGTCGCCCGCCAGCTTGCGCGCGCGGCGGGCAAGGAGGTCGAGCTGCAGCTGCTGGGCGGCGAGGTCGAGGCCGAGGGACCGGTGCTGGACGAGTTGCGCGACGCCGTGGTCCAGCTCGTGCGCAACGCCGTGGACCACGGCCTGGAGCTGCAGGCCCAGCGGCTGGCCGGCGGCAAGCCGCGCGTCGGCCGGGTGACGCTGCAGGCGCGCACCACCGAGGCGGGCGGTGTCGCCATCGAGGTCGCCGACGACGGCCGCGGCGTGGACCTGGCTGCGCTGCGCCGTGCCGCCGATGCCGCAGGGCTGGCCGGCCAGGCCTGGCCGCCCGACGACATCGCCTTGTGCGACCTGCTCTGCGCCCCCGGGCTGAGCACGCGCCAGGCGGCCGATGCGGTCTCGGGGCGCGGCGTCGGGCTGGCCATCGTGCGCGAGCGGCTGCAGCGGCTGGGCGGGCGGCTGTCGCTGCGCTCGAAGGCCGGCCAGGGCGTGACCTGGCGTCTGGAGCTGCCCGCCTCGCGCTACCGCCGGCGCGCCGTGGTGGTGCGCGTCGGCGGGCAGCAGTTCTGCCTGGCCACCCATGACCTGGCCCGCGTGCACAGGCTGCAACCGGGCCAGGCGCAGCGCCCCTGGTTGACCCTGGAGGACCGCTCGCTGCCGCTGCGCCGGCTCGATGCGCTGACGGGGCGGGACCTGGGCGGGCCCGTGCCGCCGGTGGCCTTGCTGTTGACGGGGGAGGCGCCGCTGGCCCTGGCGGTGGACGAGGTCGTCCGGGAGCGCGACGTGTTCGTCATGCCCTTCGGCCACCCGATCCAGCGCCTGCGCGGCTTTGCCGGAATGGCGCTGCTGGACCACGGCGAGCTGCTGCCCATGCTGCATGTGCCGGACCTGCTCGCGCTGGCCGAGAAGGCCGGCTTGCCGGCCGGCGAGGCGCCCGGCGAACGGGAGGCGCCGCGGCGCCGTCTGCTGGTGGCCGAGGACTCGATGACCACGCGCGAGATGCTGCGCGGCATGCTCGAGGCGGCCGGCTACGAGGTCGACACGGCCGCGGACGGCCTCGGCGCCTGGGCGCTGCTGCGTGACCGCCGCTATGCGGCGCTGATCAGCGACGCCGACATGCCCGGCCTGGACGGCATCGCGCTGACGCGGCGGGTGCGGGCCGACCCCGGGCTGGGCGATCTGCCGGTGGTGCTGGTCACTGCGCTGGACGGCCCCGAGGACCGCCGCCGCGGCGTCGAGGCCGGCGTGGATGCCTACCTGGCGAAGAGCCGCTTCCAGGAGTCGGCGCTGCTGGACATCCTGGAGCGGGTGCGATGAGCGCGCAGCGACAGCCCCTGCGCGTGCTGGTGGTGGCCGACACCTGCCCGGGCGGCACCGAGGCGCTGACGGGCTTGCAGGAGTTGCCGGAGCTGCAGGTGCTGGCCTGCGTCCGGCACGGCGCCGCGGCGCTGCGGGCGGTCGTCCGCCAGCGGCCGGAGATCGTGGCCGTCGGCGCCTGCGGCCGCCAGGCGGCGGCCACCGTGCGCCTGGTGATGGAGAACTGCCCGACACCCATCGTGGTGCTCGACCCCGACCCGGACATGGCCGGCGCGCCTGCCCAGGCCTGCCTCGCGGCTGGGGCGCTGCGCATCGTCGCCGCGCCGCGCTGGACTGCCGGGCAGCCGTCTGGCGAGTCGCTGCGCGAGATCGCGCGCGCGCTGCAGCTGATGTCCGAGGTGCGCGTCGTGCGCCGCTGGCCGGCGGCGCAGGGATCGCCGGTGCCCACCGCAGCGCCCGTGCCCCAGCCATTGCCGGCGAAGGCGATCCCCGTGCCGAGAGGGGTGCGCGTCGTCGCGATCGGCGCCTCGACCGGTGGCCCGCCGGTGCTCGCCAAGCTGCTCGCGCTGCTGCCGCCCGGGCTGCCGGTGCCGCTGCTGATCGTGCAGCACATGGCACCGGGCTTCGTCGGCGGCTTCGCCGACTGGCTGGCGCGCGCCAGCGGCTATCCGGTGGAAGTCGCCCAGGAGGGCGCCGACGCCCTGCCGGGCCGGGCCTATGTGGCCCCGGACGGCCGCCACCTGGGCATAGACGGGCAGCTGCGCATGCGGCTGTCGCAGTCGGCGCCGGTGCATGGCATGCGCCCCTCGGTGTCCTGCCTGTTCCACAGCGTCCTCGAGTCCATGCCCCGGCAGGCGATCGGCGTGCTGCTGACGGGCATGGGCCGCGACGGCGTCGACGAGATGCGCCAGCTGCGCGAACGCGGCGGCTTCACGATCGCCCAGGATGCGGCCTCGTGCGCGGTCTACGGCATGCCCGGCCAGGCCATGGAGACCGGCGCCGCGAGCGTCAGCCTGACCCCCGAGGCCATCGCGGCGGCCCTGTGGGGACTGGCGGAGTCGGCATGACCGCGCTGGACGTGCTGATCGCCGAGGACAGCCCGACGCAGGCGTCGCGGCTGGAGGAGCTGTTGCGGGCGAAGGGCTATGCCACCCGGATCGCGCCCGACGGGCCCAGTGCGCTGGCCATGGCCCGGCAGGCAGCCCCGTCGGTGCTGATCAGCGACGTGTGCATGCCCGGCATGGACGGCTTCGGGCTGTGCCGGGCGCTCAAGGCGACGCCGTCCCTGGCCGGCGTGCCGGTCCTGCTGCTGACCGGCCTGGACGACGAGGCCGGCCTGCTGCGTGCGATCGAGTCCGGCGCCGACGGCCTGCTCTTCAAGCCCGTCGACGCCGACATGCTGAGCCGGCGCATCGGCGCGCTGCTGGCGCCGGCCGCTGCGCCGGCCGAGGACCTGCCGCCGCCGGCGTTCCTCGACGGGGCCGGCCCCGCCGGCGCACGGCTGTGGGGCCTGCTGAAGACGACCTACGCCGCGGCCGTGCACCGCAACCGCGCGCTGGAGCAGTCGCGCCAGGCCCTGGAGTCGCTGAACGCCCAGCTCGAGGCCGAGGTGCACAGGCGCACCCTGGCCGCCGACGACGCGCGCGCCGAGGCCGAGGCGGCGCGGGCGCAGTTCCGGCTCTTCTTCGAGGCCGCACCCGGCCTGTACCTGGTGCTGCGCGCGGCCGACCTGCACATCGTCGGCGTCAGCGAGGCCTACCTGGCCGCGACCATGACCGAGCGCGAGCAGATCGTCGGCCGCGGCCTGTTCGAGGTCTTTCCCGACGATCCGGCGGAGCCTGGTGCCGACGGGGTGCGCAACCTGCGCGCCTCGCTGGAGCGGGTCCGCAGCCAGCGGCTGCCGGACACGATGGCCGTGCAGCGCTACCCGATCCGCCGCCCGCAGGCCGATGGCGGCGGCTTCGAGGAGCGCTGGTGGAGCCCGGTCAACGTGCCGGTGCCGGGCCCCGACGGCGAGCTGGCCTACATCGTGCACCGGGTGGAGGATGTCACCGACTACGTGCGCGCCGTGCTCGCCCGCGACGACCCTGGCGCGACCGACGGGATCCGGCTCTGCGAAGCCGAGCGCCAGCAGGCCGACGTCCTGCGCCGCTCGCGCGAGCTGCACCATGCGCTGGAGGCCCTGCGCCGGCGCGACGCGCTGCTGTCCATCGCCGGGCGCATGGCGCAGCTGGGCGCCTGGTCCCTGGAGCTGCCCGCGCGCCGGCTCAGCTGGTCCGACGAGGTGGCGCTGCTGCACGGGATGCCGCACGGCGCACAGCCGACGCTGGAGCAGGCGATGGCGTGCTGGGCCGAGCCGCACCGGCCGGCGATCGCCCGCCACCTCCGAGACTGCATCGACGAGGGCCTGTCCTTCGATGTCGAGGCCGAGCTGTGTCCGCCCGGCGCCGCGCGCCGCTGGCTGCGCGTGATCGGCGAGTGCGAGCGCGATGCCGAGGGCGCCATCGTGGCCGTGCGCGGCGCCATGCAGGACATCTCGGCGCGCAAGCAGGGCGAGCGGCGCGTGCAGGCCCAGATGGCGCGCCTGCAGATCCTCAACGAGATCACGCGCGCGATCGCCGACCGCCTGGACCTGGCCGAGATGTACCGCGTGCTGTGCGAGCGGGTCGAGTCCGGGCTGGGGGTCGATGCCTGCCTGCTCCTGGAGCCGGGCGCGGGGCAGGCGCTGGTCCTGGTCGGCGTGGGGCCGCGGGCCGCGGCACTGGCCCCGGGCGGCGCGCTCGAGCCGGGCCGAAGCCATGGGGCCGACGAGCTCGGCCTGACGGCCGCGCTGCAGTCGAGCACCAGCCACCAGCCCGAGCTCGGCCGCGGCAACGGCGACGGCCCGTGGCACGCCCTGGGGCTGCGCTGCCTCGCGGCGGCGAGCCTGCCTTCATCCGAGGGCCCGATGGGCCTGCTGGTGGTCGGCGCACGCGAGCCGGGCGCGCTGGACGGCGACGACAGCCGCTTCCTCGGCCAGCTGGCCGAGCATGTGGCGCTGGCGGCGCGCCAGGCCCGGTTGCACGCGGCGCTGCGCTCGGCCTACGACGACCTGCAGCGCAGCCAGCAGGCCGTGCTGCAGCAGGAGCGGCTGCGTGCGCTGGGCCAGCTGGCCAGCGGCATCGCGCACGACATCAACAACGCGATCTCGCCCGCCTCGCTCTACATCCAGTCGCTGCTGTTCGGCGAGCCCCAGCTCAGCGAAACGGGGCGCGAGCGCCTGCGCGTGGTGCAGCTGGCCGTCGACGACGTGGCCGAGACGGTCAAGCGCATGCGCGGGCTGGGCCGCGCGGACGACGGGGTCCCGGTGACGCAGCCGGCCGACGTCAACCGCGCGCTGCGCGAGGTGGCCGAGCGCACGCGCGCGCACTGGCTCGATGCGCCGCGCCGGCAGGGCCAGCCGATACGCCTGGTGTTCGACCTCGCGGGTGAACTGCCCGGCGTGGCGCTGCGCGAGGCCGAGCTGCGCGAGGCGCTGACCAACCTGGTGCTCAACGCCGTGGACGCGATGCCCGGCGGCGGCTGGCTGCGTCTGCGCAGCCGGCCGCCGGATGCGGGCCGCCGCAAGGGCAGCGTGGTCGTCGAAGTGGTCGACAGCGGCAGCGGGATGGACGAGGCGACCCGCAGCCGTTGCCTGGAGCCCTTCTTCACGACCAAGGGAGAACGGGGCACGGGCCTGGGCCTGGCGATGGTCTACGGCACGCTGCAGCGCCGCGGAGGCTCGATGGAGATCGACACCGGCCCGGGCATGGGCACCACCGTGCGCCTGCTGCTGCCCAGGTTCCGCGCCGCCGGCGCCGACTCCGGCTGGGCCCTGCTCGACGCGGCGGGAACGCAGCGCAGCCCGCTGCGGCTGCTGCTGGTCGACGACGACCCGGTGCTGCTGAACGGCCTGGCCGAGATGCTGCGCGCCGATGGCCACGAGGTGACCGCCGTCTCCGGGGGCCCCGCGGCGCGCGGGCTGCTCGACGCCGAGGCGCGCTGCGGACGGCGCTTCGACGCGATGATCACCGACCTGGGCATGCCCGACGTCGACGGCCTGCAGCTGGCGCGCGCCGTGCGCCGCGCCGATCCCCGCACCCGCATCGTGGCCCTGGGTGGCGCCGACACCGACGCCCCCGACCAGCGGCTGGAGGGCTGGGTCGATGCCCGGCTCAGCAAACCCCCGCTGCTGCACGAGCTGCGCGCGGCGCTCGCCGGGGTCGAGCCATGACCTGCGCGACAGCCCGGCCAGGGCCCTGGGTGCGGCCGATCGCCAGGGCGGCGGGCGGGCTGCTGCTGCTGCTGGTGCTGGGCGTCGCGGCGATGGGCTTCTGGCGCAGCGAACGCATCAAGCTGGCCGAGCACGAGGTGCGCAGCCTGGGCACGCTGAACGAGGCGCTGGTCGCGCGCAGCGTGCTGGCCGTCGAGCTGGCGCTGCAGGAGGTCCTGCACAGCCTCGACGACGCCAGCGCCGACGCCCGCCTGGACGAGGCCTGGCTGCGCGAGTCGCTGTCGAAGAACGCCGCGCTGCTGGAGTACGTGCGCAGCATCGTGGTCATAGACGCCGGCGGCCAGGTCCGTCTGGACAGCCGCAAGGTCCGCGAGGGACTGGACCTGTCGGACCGCGGCTACTTCCGCCGCCACCGGGACGAGGGCGAGCCGGGGCCGCTGGTCAGCGGCCCCTTGCGCAGCCGCGTCGAGAGCCGCTGGTTCGTCGCCGTGAGCCGCGCCGCCTTCACGACCGACGGCAGGCTGAGGCATGTCGTGATGGCCAGCCTCGACCCGGCCCACTTCGCCGCCGTCTGGGGCGGCATGGAACTGGGCGCCGAAGGGACGGTGCTGCTGTTCGCCGACGACGGCACGCTGATGATGAACATGCCGCTGCAGGCGGGCATGGTCGGGGTCGCCTACCCGGCACTGGCTGAGCTGGGCCGCAACCTGGGGCCTCAGGAACAACGCCTGACGCGGCAGCGAGGTCCGGCCGATGGCGTCGAGCGCCTGGCCCTGGTGCGGCGGGTGACCGGGCACCCGGAGATCCTGATGTCGGTGGGCCTGCCCGTGGATGGCCTGCTCGCGTCGTGGCGCCACGTGGCCTGGGGGCTGGCGCTGGCGTGGCCGCTGGCCTGCGTGAGCGTGATGTGGGCGCTGCTGGTGCGCCTGCGCGCCGAACGCCAGGTGCGCGCCTACGCCGCGCTGACGGCCGACGCGCCGCAGCCCGTCTGGCGGCTGGACCACGAGGGCCGCGTCCTCTACGCCAACCGCGCCGCCCGCGCGATGGGCCAGGGCCGGCCCGAGGCCTTGCTGGCGCACCGGCAGCGTGCGATCGCGGCGGCCCGCCTGCCCGACGGCGACGCCTGGCAGGGCAGCCTGGACGGACGCTCGTTCCGCTTCCTCGCCGGCAGGGCCGTCGGGGGCGACGGGGTCAACCTCTACGGCGTCGACGTCAGCGCGCTGCAGCGCGCCGAGAACCGGCTGCGCACCGAACTGGAGCGAGCCCGGCTGCTGCACCGCATCACGAGCGCGATCGGCACCCACCAGGAGGCCTGGCGGGTGCTCGCCGCCCTGTGCCTGCTGGTGGAGCGCCAGCTGCCGGCCGATGTCTGCATGGTGCTGACCGAGAGCCGGCGCCGCAAGGGCTGGCGCGTGGAAGGGCTGGGCCCGCGGGGACGTCGCCGCCTGCTGGCCGCAGGCGCGCCCCGCGACACCGAGGTACCCGACGACCCGCTCGTGGCGTTGGCGCTGCAGGCGGAGACGCGCGTGCTCACGGTGGACCTGGGCGGGATGCCGCAGAGCCCGGCGGCGCAGCGCCTGGCGCAGGCCGGACTGGTCCACGCGATGGTCGTGCCGATGCGCGAGCACCAGCGCCCGCTGGGCCTGCTGCTGATCGCGCGCGCGCAGGGCAGGGCCTTCGACCAGCAGGAGACGGACTTCGGCCATGTGCTGGCCCAGGCGGTGGTGCTGACGTTGCAGCAGGTGCGCGCGCACCAGGCGATGCGCGTCGCCTTCGAGGCCGTGCGTGCGAAGCGCGACGCCGATGCCGACGCGGAGCGCCTGCGCCAGCTGGCGCAGATGGCCACCGGCGTGGCCAACGACATCAACAATGCGCTGTCGCCCGTGGCCCTGTACCTGGACAGCCTGCTCGATCCGCAGCGCGGGCTGGACGCGGTCACGCGCCAGCGCCTGCAGGCCATCCAGCGCGCCGTCGACGACGTCGCCGCCACCATAGTCCGCATGCGTGCCACCCACCGCGAGCACGGTGCGGGGCGGGCGGAGCGCATCGACACCGAGGCGCTGCTGCGGCGCATGGCCGACGCGTCGGCCAGCGCCTGCACGGTCACGGTGCGCGTGGACCCCGAGCTGCACTGGCTGCAGGGCGACGAGGCGCTGCTGGGCGAGGCGCTCAGGCCGCTGATAGACAACGCGGTCGAGGCCTCGGCGCCGGGCCAGGCGGTGGCGCTGGTGGCCTCGCTGTCCGACGAGGGGCTGGCGCACCTGGAGGTCGTGGACCAGGGGCCGGGCATGGACGCGCCCACGCTGCGCCAGTGCCAGGAGCCCTACTTCTCGACCAAGTCCGGTCGGGGCAGCGGCCTGGGCCTGCCGATCGCCGCCGACGCCGCGCGGCGGCTGGGCGGCCGGCTCGAGATCATCAGCCAGTCCGGCAGGGGCACCACGGCGCGCGTCGTTCTTGCCAGCGGCCCGCTCGGGGGCGGGGCTAGGGAATCGGCCTAAGGCGCCGCACAGGAAAGGCTCACCGAGCGCCGCGGCGCCCGGCCTACCCTGTCTTCCCCTGCAGCCTGAACCGCCCTGCGCATGCGCCCCACATCGGTCGAGACGCCCCAGAGCGAGTCGTTGTCGCCCCTGCTGCTGCTGGTCGACGACGAGCCCAACGTGCTCAGTGCGCTGCGCCGGGCGCTGCGCGGCCAGGGCTACCAGATCCTCACCGCCGAGGGCGGCGAGCAGGCGCTCGCCGTGATGCGCCAGCGGGCGGTCGATGCGATCGTCTGCGACATGCGCATGCCCGGCCTCAGCGGCGCCGAGGTGCTGCGCGCGGCGCGCGACCTGGCGCCGGACGCCGTGCGCGTGCTGCTGACCGGCTACGCCGACCTGAGCATGGCCATCGCCGCCATCAACGACGGGGAGGTCTTCCGCTACCTGAGCAAGCCCTGGGATGACCTGCACCTGCAGCAGGTGCTGCGCGACGGGCTGGAGCGGCGCGCCCTGGAGCGGGACCGGGACGCGCTGCGCGAGCTGACCAGCCGGCAGAACGAGGAGCTGTCGCGGCTCAACGCGGACCTGGAGCGGCGCGTGAAGGAGCGCACCCGCGACCTCGATGCAGCGGTCGTGGAGCTTCGTGGGCTGCACGAACGGCTGCGCGCCGAGTTCGCGAGCACCGTGCGGCTGCTCTCCAGCCTGGTCGCCGCGCGCGGCGGGCTCGGCGCACGCTGCCCGCAGACCGTGGTCCGGCATGTGCGTCTCGTCGGTCCGCCGCTGGGCCTGCTCGGCGAGGCCCTCAACGACACCGTGTTCGCCGCGCTGCTGCTGGACATCGGCAAGCTGGCGCTGCCGGACGAGCTCTCGCGCCAGGCGCTGGAGCTGCTGGCGCAGCCCGCGCGCACGCGGGTGCTGGGGCACCCGCAGGTCGGCGAGAGCATGCTGATGGGGCTGCCCCTGCTGCGCGGCGCCGGGGCGGTGCTGGGCCAGGTCCACGAGAACTTCGACGGCTCGGGTGTCCCCGGCCGGCTGGCGGGCGACGCCATCGCGATCGGCGCCCGGCTGCTTCGGGTGGCCGCGGATTTCGAGTACCTGCAGGCCGGCGCCATCACGGCCACGCCGCTGACCAGTGCCCAGGCGTTTCGGCGCCTGCGCCAGTTCCGCGGCACGCACTACGACCCCACCGTGGTGGACGCGTTCCTGACCGCCTACGACCAGCCGGTGCCGGCGCCCACACGCCGCGTGCTCGTGGCCAGCGACAGCCTGCGGCCCGGCATGCGGCTGGCCCAGGACCTGGTGTCGTCCAAGGGCGTGCTGCTGCTGGGCGCCGACCGCGAACTGGATGCGGCGATGATCGCCCACATCCGGCGGATCGAGAACTTCACCGACGACTTCCTGTGGATCTCGGTGGTGGACAAGCCGTCGCCGTCGCTGCACGGCGCCGTCGTCGCCGAAGGTGCCGCATGAGCGCGCAGCTGTCCCCGGCGGTGCTCTGCGAGCCCCAGGGCGAGGGCTCCGAGCGCTCGCTGCGCGAGCGCCTGGAGCAGGCGCAGCGGCAGCTGCTGCAGTCGGAGAAGCTGGCGGCGATCGGCCAGCTCGCCGCGGGCGTCGCCCACGAGATCAACAACCCGATCGGCTACGTGCTGTCGAACATCGTCACGCTCAGCGGCTACGTCAACGACCTGCTGCGCCTGATCCGCGCCCATGAAGCCGGCCGCCTCGGGCAGGCCGAGCTGAGCGCGCTGCGCGAGCAGATCGACCTGGACTTCCTGGCCGAGGACATCGTCGCGCTGATCGCCGAGTCGCAGGGCGGCATCGAGCGGGTCAAGCTGATCGTGTCGTCGCTGAAGGACTTCTCGCGCGCCGACGACGGCGGCGCGCCCGTCGAGGCCGACCTGCACCAGTGCATAGACAGCGCGCTGGCGATGAGCCACAACGAGACCAAGTACAAGGCCGAGGTGGTCAAGGACTACGGCCAGCTGCCACCCGTGGTCTGCCAGCCGGCACGCATAGGGCAGGTGATGATCAACCTGCTCGTGAACGCCGCCCAGGCCATCGCCGACCACGGCCGGATCACGGTGCGCACCCGGATCGCGGACGCCGGGGTGCTGATTGCCGTCGAGGACACGGGCAGCGGCATCGCCGCCGAGCACCTGGACCGCATCTTCGACCCCTTCTTCACGACCAAGCCGGTGGGCCAGGGCACGGGGCTGGGGCTGTCGCTCGCGTACGGCATCGTCAAGGACCACGGCGGGACGATCAAGGTCCGCTCCGTTCCCGGCACCGGCACCTGCTTCGAGGTGTGGCTGCCGTCGGTGACCTCGAGCAAAGCGGCCCATGCCTGAGGCCTCGATCCGCCCGCCGCACCAGGCCCCTCCGCAACCCGGACCCGCAGGCGACAAGGGCCTGCTGGACACGCTGGTCGAACTCAGCGCCCAGCCCTGCTGGATACGCGACGCGGGCGACGGCCGGCTGCTGGCCGTGAACGAGCCGGCCCTGCAGGCCTACCGCTGCGGGCGCGCGCAGTTCGCGCAGACCGTCGATGCCGTCGACGCCCAGGCCTGGTCGCGCCCGCTCGCGCCGGCGCCGCTGGCCTGTGCGCACCGCCGCGCCGACGGAACGGAGCTCAAGGTGCTGCTCAGCGTGCGCGAGGTCGACGGCGAAGGCCTGCGCCTGCGTGTCTACAGCGTGCAGGACGCCGCGCTCCACGAGCGCACCCACCAGGCGCTGCTGCTGGCGCAGCGCGCGATCGACGCCAGTGCCAGCGGGATCGCGATCGTCGATGCGCGCCAGCCCGACCAGCCGCTGCTGTACGTCAACCCGGCCTTCGAGCGCATGACGGGCTATGCCCGCGAGGAGGTGCTGGGCCGGAACTGCCGCTTCCTGCAGGACCAGGACCGGAACCAGGAGTCCCTGCCGACGCTGCGCGAGGCGATCGCGCGCGGCGAGCCGGTCACCGTGGTCCTGCGCAACTACCGCAAGGATGGCTCGCTGTTCTGGAACGAGCTGTCGCTCAGCCCGGTGCATGGCGACGGCGGGACGGTGACCCACTTCATCGGCATCCAGAACGATGTCAGCGGTCCGCGCCGCTTCGAGGCCGAGCTGCGCAGGCGGGCGACGCACGACCCGCTGACCGGGCTGCCCGATCACCGCGTGTTCGTCGAGCGCGCCGCACAGGCGCTGAGACTGGCCCACCGCCGCGGCCGCGGCGTGGGCGTGCTCGCGGTGTCGCTGCGCGGCCTCGTCGAGTGGCGCCGCGTCGCCGGGCACGCGGCCCTGGACGAGCTGCTGCGCGACGCGGCCGGCCGGCTTGCCACCTGCCTGCGCCATGGCGACACGCTGAGCCGGGTCGGTGGCGACGAGTTCTCGATGCTGCTGCCCGACCAGGTCGACCAGGCCGCGGTGCGCGGCCGCGCCGAGGAGGTCGTGGCCGCCCTGGCGCACCCCTTCCCGGTGCCGAGCGGCGAGCGCCCCGGCGGCTGCCGGGTCGGCGCCAGCTTCGTCGCCCCCGACGGCGACGGCGATCCGCTGCCGCTGGCCAACGAACTGGTGCAGCGCGCCGGCGTGGCGCTGGCCGAGGCCGAGGCCGACGGGATCTGCGTCTTCAGCGACGAGCTCGGCCTGGCGGTGAGCCGCCGGCAGGCCATGCGACAGGCGCTGGAGCAGGCGCTGGCGCGTGGCGAGTTCCGGCTGCGCTACCAGCCGCAGATGGAACTGGGCTCGGGCCGCATCGTCGGCGCGGAGGCCTTGATCCGCTGGATGCACCCGGAGCGGGGCGAGGTGCAGCCGGCGGAGTTCATCCACATCGCCGAGGAGAGCGGGCTGATACAGGCGATCGGCGACTGGGTGCTGGACGAGGCCTGCCGGCAGCACCGCGCCTGGGTCGCCGCGGGGCTGATGGATGGCGCGGTGGCGGTCAACATCTCCGGCCACCAGCTGCAGCGCGAGGGCTTCGTCGAGCGGGTCCGGCAGTCGCTGGCCCAATCCGGGCTGGCCGCGGAACGGCTGGAGCTCGAGCTCACCGAGTCGGTGCTGATGGACAGCAGCTGCGAGCGCACGATCGCCACCCTGCAGGCCCTGCGCGGCCTGGGCGTGCGCCTGTCCATCGACGACTTCGGCACCGGCTACTCCAGCCTGGGCTACCTGCGGCGGCTCCCGGTGCATGCGGTCAAGATCGACCGCAGCTTCATCCGCGACATCGAGACCGACGCCGCGAACGCGTCGATCACGCTGAGCGTGGTGTCGCTGGCCCACCACCTGCGGCTGCAGGTGATCGCCGAGGGTGTCGAGACCGACGGGCAGCTGTCCTACCTGCGACGCAACCTGTGCGATGTCGCGCAGGGCTTCGCGATCGCCATGCCGATGTGGCCCGACGAGCTGGAGCGCTTCGTCTCGGCCTTCCGGTCTCCCGTTGCCTCGGACAGCGAGCGGCCCACCCTGCTGCTGGTCGATGACGATCGCAACGTGCTGCGCGCGCTGGTGCGCACGCTGAGGCGCGAAGGTTACCGGCTGCTGAGCGCGGGCAGCGCGGCCGAGGCCCTGGAGCTGCTCGCCCTGAACGACGTGCAGGTCATCCTGTCGGACCAGCGCATGCCCGAGATGCAGGGCACCGAGTTCCTCAGCCGCGTCAAGGTGCTCTACCCGCAGACCGTGCGCATGGTGCTGTCCGGCTACACCGACCTGGCCACGGTCACCGATGCGGTCAACCGCGGCGCCGTCTACCGCTTCCTGACCAAGCCCTGGGAGGACGGCCAGCTGCAGGCCCACCTGAAGGACGCCTTCCGCCACGCCGCCGCGCTCAGGCGCCGCAGCGCGGAGGCCTGAGGCCGCAGTCGCTCAGCGGCTCTCGTCGTGCCGCGGGCTCAGCTCCAGCGGCAGCGTGTGCTCGACATCGGCCCAGTCGGTGACCGGCGCGTCCGCCGGCGGCGTCGCACCCGCCGCCTGCGCCGCGCGCGACAAGGCGTCGACGCGACGCGCGCTGACCCTCACCGGCGGCGCCCCCGGGGGGTCCGTCGGGGCGACCACGGTGCTGGCCACCCGCCAGAACACGTAGCCCACCCGCACGCCGGTGGCTTCGAGGATGCGGGCGCGGATCTCGCGCTCGATCGCCGGCCCGCGCAGCAGCACCTCCGGCCGCCACGCATCCAGCCGTACGAAGGCGATCAGCGCCGGCATCTCCTCGGCCCCGGTGCCGAACCGGCGGACGCTGACGCTGACCTCGTTCGTGGACAGTCCGTGGCGGCGCGCGAGCACGCCGACGATCAGGTCGGTGATGTGGTCACGGGAGATGTGCACGGTGTTGGGCAGGGTGACGGGCCGGTTCATCCTAGGGTCCGCGGCCGCGCCGGGCGCATGTCGCCGGCTGCCTCGGTCCTAGGGCATTGGCCTACATGGGCCCTGCGGGCCGGCGGGAGAATTCCGCCTGGATGGTGCAGAAGGCCCGGGCGGCGCTGTCCCGGTGGGTTTCTGGCTCGCCCGGCATGAGGGGCGGCAGCATGCAAGAACGTGAGCGTGGGGATGGCGGCGGCGCGCAGGACGCCCTCGTCCGCCAGGCGCGGCGGCGCGCCGCGCCGCCGCGCCCATCCCGGCCGCGGCATCACCGCGGCCAGGCCTGCTGATGGTCACGCAGGCGCTGCGCATCGTCTGCATCGACGACGATGCCGACGATGTCGAACTGATCGGCCTGGCCCTGGCGCGCGCCGGGCTGGATGCCAGGCTCGACCATGTCTGTGGCGCCGACGGCCTGCGCGCCGCGCTGCAGCCGCACGCGCCCGCGGTGCCGCTGGTGCTGTGCGACTTCCACATGCCCGGGTTCACGGCGGCGGACGCCCTTCGCATCGTCGAGCTCAGCGCGCACGCGCCGGCGTTCGTCGTGGTGACGCGGGCGATCGGCGAGGACGACATCGTCGGGCTGTTCCGGGCCGGCGCCGACGACTACGTCCCCAAGGACAAGCTGGCGATGCTGCCGGCCGTCATCTCGCGCGTGCTGCAGGCCCGCGAGCGCGAGAAGGAGCGTGCCCTGGCCGCGGCGGCGCTTGCCGAGGCCAACGCCAGGCTGCGACGGCTGTCGGCCCGGCTCGTCGACGCGCAGGAACGCGAGCGCAGCGCGATCGCCCGCGACCTGCACGACAGCCTGGGCCAGGTGCTGACCGGCATCGCGATCCACGCGCAGACGGGCCTGGGCCGCGGCGCGGCCGAGGCACAGGCGGCGCTGCAGCAGGTGGTCGAGATGGCCAGGCATGCGGTCGACGAGGTCAAGACCCTGTCGTTCGCCCTGCGCCCGGCGCAGCTCGAGATGATGGGGCTGTCCGCCGCCGTCAAGGCGGCGCTGGACCGGCTCGGCGGCAGCGTGCGCGCGACGCTGATACGCCGCGGCGTGGAGCCCACCGGCGCGCAGCCGGCGCACGCGGTGGCCGTGCGCGTCGTGCAGGAGGCGCTGACCAACGTGCTGCGCCACGCCCGCGCCGGCCGCGTCACCGTGCGCCTGAACTACCTGCCGGACGGGCGGCTCTGCGTTGCGCTGGCGGACGACGGCGTGGGCTTCGACGTCGAGGCCGTGCTGGGCAAGGCCCTGGACGAACGCAAGCTCGGCCTGCGCGGCATGCTCGAGCGCGTCGAGCTGTTCGGCGGGCGGCTGCGCTTTCGCTCGCGCCCCGGGCGCGGCACCACCTTGAGACTGAACCTATGAGCGCAGCGACTTCGACGGCCGACGCCGTGCCCGCGATCCGTACCGTGCTCGCCGACGACCACGACCTGGTCCGCTCGGGGCTCAAGGTGCTGCTGGAGCGGGTGCCGGGCCTGCAGGTGGTCGGCGAGGCCAGCGGCGGCGAGCAGCTGCTTGCGCTGGTGCACGACCTGACGCCGGATCTGGTGGTCACCGACATCACGATGAAGGGCATGGACGGGCTGACGGCCCTGTCCATGCTGCGCCAGGAGGCGCCGGTGATCGTGGTGTCCATGCACGACTCGCCCGACTTCATCCGCCGGGCCTACCGCCTGGGCGCCGCCGCCTACCTGATGAAGGAGGGGTCCTCGATCGAGCTCGAGCATGCGGTCCACCAGGTGCTGGCCGGGCAGACCTACTACAGCCCCAAGATCTCCGAGCGCCTTCTGCAAGCCAGCGAGCCCCCGCCCGAGGACGTCCTGACCGAACGTCAGATGCAGATCCTGGTGATGATCGGCCGCGGCCTGGCCAGCAAGGAGATCGCCTTCGAACTCGGGCTGAGCTCGAAGACGGTTGACGTGCACCGGGCGCGCATCATGGAGCGGGTGGGCATAGACGATCCGGTGGGGCTTGCGCTGTACTGCGTGCGCCACGGCCTGGTCGATCCCAACCGCACGAGCTGATGCGTGCCCACCCCTGCCGCAGCGGCCTGGCTGCAAGCCGCGCCCGCCGGCGTGTCGCCGGGCGCGGAGCGCTGGGTCGGGCGCCGGCCCGCGCCGCCAACGGGGCTGCGCCCGGGCTGCTCCGGGCCCGTCGCGCAGGCGGCCTGGGCCTGCTCCGGGCCGCGCTGCCGCTGCGGGCCCGGCGCCCGGGGGGGAGCGGCCCGTGAGCCGTGTCCTGATCGTTGACGCCGACGCGGCAAGCAGCGTGCGGATGCATGGCCTGCTCACCGAGGCCGGTCTGCTGGCGAAGGTGTGCGGCACGCTGCCGGCGGCCTTGCAGCTGCTCGCGTCCTGGCGCCCCGACATGCTGCTGCTGGACGCCGGCCTGGCGGACGCGGGCGGGCCGGTCGAGGCGGCGCACCGGCTCAGGTCCGTGCCCGGACTCGACGGCGTGGGCCTGCTGCTGCTGTGCCCGGCGACCGACCTTCCGCAGCAGGCGACGCCCGACGTCGCGGAGTGGGCGGACGGCTGCATCGCCCGCCCGGGTTCGGACGCGGCCTTCCTGTCGTGCTTGCTCGCCTTCCTGCGCCTGCAGGACGCGCAGAGCCTGCTGCGCCGCAGCGAGGCGCGCCAACGCCAGCTGTTCGAGACCAGCGTCGATGGCCTGCTCGTCGTCGGCAGCGACAAGGCGAACAGCATCGTGGCGGCCAACCCGGCGGCCGGGCGGCTGCTGGGTCGGCCGCACGACAAGCTGGCGGGCGAGCTCTTCGGGCATGAACTGGTCGACGGCCGGGTGTTCACCTGGGCGCTGTCCGAGGTGGGGGGGCGGCAGCGGGTCCTCGAAGTGCGCACCACCGCGCTGGAGTGGGCGGGGCAGGACGCCTGGCTGGCCGCGCTGCGCGACGTCACCGCCGCGCGCGAGTCCGAGCGCCGCCTGCGGGCCAGCGAGCAGCGTTACCGCTCGCTGATCGAGAACCACCCCGACGCCGCCTACGCGCTGGACGGCGATGGCCGCATCACGGCCATCAACGCCGCCTTCGAGCGCCTGACCGGGTGGTCGCTGGCCGAGTTGCAGGGCGAGGGCCGGGCGCTGGCGCTGGTGCCGGCGTCGAGAGAGCTGGCCCGCCAGCAGCTGGCGCTGGCCCTGGCGGGCCGCACCGTGCAGTACGAGGCCCAGGTGCAGCACCGCGAGGGGCTGGCGATCTGGGTCGAGGTGACGCACCTGCCCATCGTCATCGATGGCGAGGTCGAGGGCGTGTACGGCGTCGCGCACGACGTCAGCCGGAGGCGGGCGGCGGAGGAGGCGCTGCGGCGCACCCAGGCGCTGCTGGACATCGCCGGCCGCAACGCACGCGTGGGCGGCTGGTCCGTCGAGGTGCCGTCGATGGAGGTCAGCTGGTCCGACGTGGTGGCCTGCATACACGAGGAGCCGCCGGGATTCGTGCCGCCCTTGGCCGATGCGCTCGCCTACTACCCGCCCGAGGACCGCGAGCGGCTCCAGCTGGTCTTCGGGCGCTGCGTCAGCGACGGGCTGCCCTTCGACCTCGAGCTGCAGATCGTCACGGCGCAGGGCGCGCGCCGCTGGGTGCGCTCGATCGGCGAGGCGGTGCGCGATGCCCAGGGGCAGATCGTGCGCGTGCAGGGGGCGTTCCAGGACATCGACGCGCGCAAGGCCGCCGAGCACAGCACGCGCGAACTGGCCCAGCGGCTGAACAGCACGCTGGAGAGCATCACCGACTCCTTCTTCACGCTGGACAAGGACTGGCGCTTCACCCACCTGAACCGCCAGGCCGAGCGCGTCCTGCAGCGCGACCGGGGCTCGCTGCTGGGGCGGGTCGTCTGGGACGAGTTCCCGGCGGCGATCGGTTCCGACTTCGAGCGGCACTACCGGCATGCCATGCAGACGCTGGAGCCGGTCGAGTTCCAGGCCCACTACGGCCCGCTGGCGCTGTGGGTCGAGGCCCGGGCCTACCCGTCCGACCAGGGCCTGGCCGTGTTCTTCCGCGACATCACGGTGCAGCGGCGCGAGGCCGAGCGCCTGCGCCTGCTGGAGGCCTGCATCGAGCGCAGCAACGACATCGTGATGATCACCGAGGCCGAGCCGATCGACGATCCGGGGCCGCGCACGGTCTACGTCAATGCGGCCTTCGAGCGCCGCACCGGGTACACGCAGGCAGAGGCGCTGGGCAACTCCCCGCGCATGCTGCAGGGGCCGCGCACCGACCGCGCGGCACTCGACCGCATCCGCGCCGCGCTGCGCGCCTGGCAACCCGTGCGCGAGGAACTCGTCAACTACCGCAAGGACGGCAGCGAGTTCTGGCTTGAACTGGACATCGCGCCGGTGGCGGACGAAACCGGCTGGTTCACGCACTGGGTGGCCGTCGAGCGCGACATCACCGAGCGCAAGCAGGCCGAGCGGGCCGTCGAGGAGAGTCTGGCGCGCTTCCGCCTCTTGTCCCAGGCGGCGATGGATGCCATCTGGGACTGGAACCTCGACACGCGCGAACTGTGGTGGAACGACGGTTACCAGCGCCTGTTCGGCCATGAACCGTCCGCCACCGGGGGCACCTTCGACGACTGGAGCCGCTTCGTCCACCCCGACGACCGGCCGCGCGTGATGGCGGCCTTCCTGGCCTTGGTCGAGGGGCAGGAGGACACGCTGTCGACGCAGTACCGCTACGCCCATGCCGACGGGCGCTGGCTGGACGTGCTGGACCGCGCGCACCTCATCCGCAACGCCGAAGGGCGCCCGGTGCGCATGGTCGGCGGCATGACGGACCTGACCGAGATCCGCCGCGCCCACAAGCGCATCGAGAACCAGGTGGGGCGCCTGACCCTGTTGCAGCGCATCACCCGCGCCATCGCCGAACGGGCCGACCTGGCCAGCATCTACCAGGTGCTGTGCGACACCCTGCTGGCCCAGATGCCGGCGGCGCTGGTGCTGGTGGCCGAGAGCGAACCGGGCCCCGGGGCCGAGGCGCCGGTGCTGCGCGTGCGCTGCCTGGCGCAGGCGCGCGACGGACTGGCGGCGGGGGTGGGCGTTGCCCAGGGCCAGGCGCTGAGCGGCACCGGCGAGGCCGTCGCCGAGGCGCTCTCGGGCCTGCTCGTCTACGACCCGACCACCGGCAGCCGCAGCAGCCCCCTGGCGGGCCGGCTGTTCGCGGCCGGACTGCGCAGCGCCGTGCTTGCGCCGCTGCAGGTCGAGGAGCGCATCTTCGGGCTGCTGCTGGTGTTGCGCGAGTCCGACGAGGGCTTCGACAGCCCGGACTGCGAGTTCCTGCGCCAGCTCAGCGAGCATGCGGCGCTGGCCGCGCACCAGGCCCAGCTGCACGCCGCGCTGCAGCTGGCCTACGACGACCTGCGCCGCACCCAGCAGGCGGTGCTGCAGCAGGAACGCCTGCGTGCCCTGGGCGCGATGGCCAGCGGCATCGCCCACGACATCAACAACGCGATGTCGCCGGTGGCCTTGTACATCGACGGTCTGCTGCAGACCGAGCCCGCGCTGACGGCACAGGGGCGCGAGCGCCTGCAGGTGGTCCTGCGCGCGATCGAGGACGTGGCCAGGACCGTGTCGCGCATGCGCGAGTTCCACCGGCCGACCCGCCCGGGCGACCTGGTGCAGGTCAACGTCGCCGAGCTGTTCGATCAGGTGCTGGCCCTGACACAGGCGCGCTGGAGCGACATCCCGCAGCGCTCGGGGCATGTCATCGAGATCAAGCGCCGGGTCGAAGCGGACCTGCCCAGCATGCGGGCGCTGGACGGCGAACTGCGCGAGGCACTGACCAACCTCGTCTTCAACGCGGTGGACGCGATGCCCGGAGGCGGGCGCCTGAGCCTGTCGGCCTGGTGCGACCGGTCGCGGCCCGGCGACGAGACCCTGGTCATCGAGGTGCGGGACGACGGCGCTGGCATGGACGAGGAAACCCGCAGGCGCTGCCTGGAGCCCTTCTTCACGACCAAGGGCGAGCGCGGGACCGGCCTGGGCCTGGCGATGGTCTACGGCTGCGTCCAGCGCCACGGCGGCGAGGTCGAGATCGAGAGCGCTCCGGGCGCGGGCACGGCGGTGCGCCTGTTGCTGCCCTTTGCCCGGGCCGACGGGCGTGCCGAGCCGGCGCTGCCAGAGGCGCCGGCCTGGACCCGCCGGCTGCGCCTGCTGGTCGTCGACGACGACCCGCACCTGCTGAAGTCGTTGGCCGATCTGCTCTCCGACGAGGGGCATGAGGTCACGTCCGCGCCGGGCGGCCGGGAGGGCGTGGCGATCATCGAGGAAGCGCGTGGCACGGGGGGCGACTACGACGTCGTCATCACCGACCTGGGCATGCCCTACGTGGACGGCCGCCAGGTCGCCCGGGCCGCCAAGCGTGCCAGCTCAACGCCGGTGATCATGCTCACCGGCTGGGGCCGGCGGATGCTCGACGACGGCGAACCGCTGGCCGACGTGGACCATGTCCTGGCCAAGCCGGTGCGCCTGCAGGATCTGCGCCGCACGCTGCGGATGGCCGTCACGCCCTGAGTGCGCCCGCGAGCGCCGCGCGCGCCCGCGAAGCCGCCGCCCGCCCGGTCTGGCGGCCCGTGCCGATCAAGGCTGCGGCGGGGCAGGTGCGGCGCCGGCCGTCAGCTGCGCCAGCACCTGGCGCAGCCGGTTCATCCGCGCAGGCTTCGCGACCACGGCATCCACCTGCGCCGGCGAGGCGATCTGCGCGCCCCAGCCGGTCAGCAGCACGACAGGGACCCCGGCGCGGGCCCGCTTGATCAGCTCCGCGACGCGCAGGCCGTCGACCTCGGGCATCACCAGATCGGTGATCACGGCGTCGAAGGCCGGGCCTGCGGCCTGGCGCGCGAGGAAGCGATCGACGCCGGCATGCCCGCCGAGGGCGACCTCGACCGCATGGCCATCGTGGCCGAGCATGTCGGCGATGGACGCCGCGACCCGCTCCTCGTCGTCGATGAGCAGAATGTGCAGCGGACGCGGGCCGGCGCTGGCCCCGCCGGCCTCGACGACGACCCGCGTCGGCAGCGCCAGGCGCGCCCGCGTGCCGGCACCGGGCGCACTGTCGATCGCCAGGCTGCCCCCGTGCCGCACGGCCGTGCCGTAGGCGACGGCCAGGCCCATGCCGCTGCCGCGCGCGCCCTTGGTCGTGAAGAAGGGCTCGACGCAGCGGCGCCGCGTCCAGCTGTCCATGCCGGGGCCCTCGTCGGCGACCTCGATCGTGACGAAGCCCTCGGCCTGGCCCTCCAGCTCGGCACGCACGCTCAGCCGGCCGCCGGCCGGCATCGCTTCGACCGCGTTGGTCATGAGCTGGACCAGGGCCTCGCGCAGCTCGGCCATGCGCGCGTGCACGGGGGGCAGGTCCGGGGGGAGCTCCAGCGCGACCTCGACGCTGCCCGCGCCCGGCAGCCCGGCGCTGCGCCAGCCGGCCTGGGCCTGCGCCAGCGCCGACTCGCACAGCAGGCGCAGGTCCACTGCGCCGAAGGCGTCGCCCGGCTCGTCGCTGCCCTTGGAGAAGTCGCGCATGCGCACGACGGTGCGTGCCACGTCGTCGATCGCCCGCTGGATCGTGCCGAGGTAGCGCCGCCGCTCCGCTGCCTCCAGCGCCACATCCTCCTCGAGAAGGGCCTCGACGTACAGGGTCACCGGCGAGATCGCGTTGTTGATGTCGTGGGCCACGCCGGCGGCCATCTGGCCCAGCGCACGCAGCCGCTCGTGCTCGATGGCGACGCGCTGCGCGTTCTGCAGGTGCACGTAGGCGCGCTGGAGATCGTCGCGCAGGCGCATCTGCTGGGCCAGCAGCGCCACATGCTCGGCGAACTGGCTGACGAAGTCCACGTCGACGGCGCCGAAGCCGGTGTCGTCGACACGCGCGACCAGCAGCGCCCCCAGCGTCAGCTGGCCGGCACGCAGCGGCGCGACCATGGCCGAACGGCCGCCGCTGCCCGCCAGCCCGGGCGGCAGGGCTTGCGCCGCGTCCTCGTCACACACCGTCTCGCCGCGGCGCACGCGCTCGACGCAGCCCGCCGCCAGCGGCCAGACATCGTCCCGCCGCCGCGTCAGCCCCTGCCCATGCTCGGGAGACACGCTCAGGCTGCGCAGGCGGCAGGTCGGCGGGTCGCCGCCGAGAATCAGCGCGATGCACAGGTCGGCGGGCAGGCTGCTGCGAAGCTCGGAGACGGAGGTGTCGTACAGCTCGTCGAGATGCTCGCAGCTCAGGGCGGCACGCGTCAGGCGCCCCAGCAGCTGCAGGCGCGCCAGCTGCGCCTCCAGCCGCTCGGCGGCCTGCCGCCGCGCAGAGACGTCGCGCAGGAAGATCGAGCTGCCTTCGGCCGACGGGTAGGCGGTGAGATCGAGCCAGCGCCCGGCGGCGCGCAAGGAGATCGTGCGCGCTTCGCCGCCATCGAGCACGGCTTCGATCCGTGCTGCCGCCTCGGACGACAGGACGTCCTGGGCCGCGTCGCGCAGGTCGCTCGCCACCGGGTCGGCGGCCGGCAGGCCGAGCAGGCGGCAGAACTGCTGGTTCGCATGGGTGATCCGCCAGGCGCGGTCGATGGCGACGAAGCCGTCGGCGGTGGCGGTCAGCAGGTCCGTCATGCGCCGGCTCATCAGGCCGACCCGACGCTCGGCGCGCAGGCGCCCCAGCGCCACCCGGATGCTCTCGCCGATGGCCTCCAGCAGGGCCAGCTCCTCGGCCTGGAAGCAGTGGCGCTCGGCGGCCAGCAACAGCAGCAGCACCGGCCCGTCGCCGGCGTCTCCGACAGGCAGTGCGGCCAGGGCGCGGAAGCCGCCCGCGCGTGCGGCCTCCCGCCAGGGCGCCAGGGCCGGGCTGCCCTCGATGTCGTTGCACACCACCGGCCGGCCTTGATCCAGCGCGTCGCGCGCGATGCAGCTCGGGCTGCCGTCCAGGCGGGCGGCGCTGGCGATGTGCTGCGCCAGCCCACCGTCGTCGTCGCCGGCGCGGGACCTGCAGGCGAGGCCCTGGCCGTCGCCAGTGGGCTCGCCGGCCCAGGCCACGCGAAAGCCACCGCTGTCTATCGCGATGCCGCAGACCTGATCGAGGATCTGCTGCGCGGTGGTCGCCGTGATCATGGCCGCGCCCAGCCGCCGGTGCAGGTCGAGCAGGCGGCGCAGCCGACGCTGCTCGCTGACGTCCTGGATGGCGCCCACGTAGGTCAGCGGACGCCCATCCTCGCCATGCTCGAGCAGGCCGTAGGACTCCACCCAGCGCACCTCGCCGTCGGGCCGCCGGATGCGGAACCCCAGCCGCAGGGGCTCGCGCGAAGTCATCAGATGGCGCCGGTGCACGAGCACCATGTCGAGGTCGTCGGGATGGATCAGCGCGGTGTAGGCGTCCAGGGCGACGCCTTCCGCCGACGGCGGCAGGCCGAGCATCTCGAAGACCACGGGGCTGACGGTGTAGCGCCCCGCCGCCACGTCGAGCCGGAAGAAGCCCACCCGCGCCAGCGCCTGGGCCTTCAGCAGCTGCTGCCGCTGCTCGTTCATGCGCGAGCGGGTGCGCGCCAGCTCCGACTCGAGCAGCACGAACTCGCGGATCAGCGTGCGGCCGCGGGGCGGCCCGGGCGTCGTCGCGGCCGCGTCGTCGATGCCGCGTATGCCCTGCAGCAGCCGCGCGACGGGCCGCATCACATGCCGGCTTGCCAGCCACCCGGCCACGGCCACGCCCACCAGCGAGGCCAGCAGCAGGGCCAGCAGCTGGTCGCGCAGGCGCTGCCTGGCCGGCGCCAGCAAGGCCTCGCTGGCGCTGCTGACGATCACCTGCAGGCTCCCGCCGGCCACGTCGGCCGACTCGTCGATCCAGCCTTCGCGCGGCGGGGATCGCGCGAAGCCCTGCAGGTCCGTGGCCCGCTCGCCGATGCGGCGCGCGCTGGGGGCGTTCCTGGCCAGCACCACCCCCTGGCTGTCGAGGACATGCACCTCCAGCCCGGGCGGCAGGTCGAGCGCGCGCAGCCTTTGGTTGGCAACCGCGAGATCGAGCGCGGCGAAGGCCACGCCGATCAGCCGGCCGTCGTCGTCATGCACCGGGGTGCCGAAGCCCAGCAGCTGCTGCCCGGCGACCCGGCCGACCAGGTGCGTGCCGACGGCAAAGCCCCGCAGTTCCAGCGCGCGCTGGAAGTAGCCGCGGTCGGCGGCGTTGAAGGGCAGCTGTGCCGGGTGCCCCTGACACACCACGCGGCCTTCCAGATCGATCAGGCCCAGGTTGCCGTAGTCGGGCGAGGCCCGCAGGATGTTGCCGAGGAACTCCGGGCACAGGCGGCGCAGCTCCGGGCGGCGCAGCGACGGCCCGCTGGCCAGGCTGAGCAGCATCTGGCGCACGCCCTCGACGACCTGGGCCTGGTTGGCAGCGACCAGCTGCGTGGTGGTCCGCAGCCCCGAGCGCGCCGCGGCCAGCGCCTGGCGCTGGTCCATCAGGTGCCCGAGGGTCACGACCACCACCGCCGGCACCAGCGCCGCCAGCAGCAGCAGGCTCAGCAAGGTGCGGATGTGCAGCGGCGCGAGGATCGGCATGCGGGGCATCGGTGGCGGGCGGGTCGGCCCGGCTGCCGACGGCTCCGATTGTGGCGTTCCCGCGCAACCGGCGCACGCCGCCGCGCTGGCCGCTCAGCGGCCGGCGCGGCGCTGGGCGGCATCGCGCAGCAGCTGGCGCAACTCGGCCAGCTTGGGCGGCTTGCCGATCAGGCGGTCGACATGCGGTATGCGCTCCTGCCCTTCCGCCGCGTGGCGTCCCCAGCCCGTCAGCATCACCACCTCGGGCGGGCTGGCCAGGGCCTTGGCCGCCGCCGCAACCTGGCGCCCGTCCACCTCGGGCATGCCCAGGTCGGTGACGACGACGTCGAAGGCCGGGCCGAGGCGAAGCTGCTCGATGCCCGCCGCCCCGCCCTGGGCCAGGACCACCTGGTGGCCATCGATGCCCAGCGTCGCGCCCAAGGACTCGAGCACGAGGGCGTCGTCGTCGACGACGAGCACGCGCAGGCTGCTTCGTCCGGCGGCCTGCGCCGTCGGCGCCTGGTCCGCCGCGACCGCGATCGAGGCGTCCGGCGCCGCCGCCGCCGCCGGCAGCCGCAGGCGCACGGTCGTCCCGCGGCCCAGGGCGCTGTCCACCAGGACCTCGCCGCCATGCCTTTGCACGCTGCCGAACACCATGGCCAGGCCCAGGCCCGTGCCGCGCTCACCCTTGCTGGTGACGAAGGGCTCCATGCAGCGCGCGCGTGTCGGCTCGTCCATGCCCACGCCGTCGTCGCTGACGCCGATCTCGACCACCGGGCGGCGGTGCTGGTCATGGTCCAGACGGGCGGACACGCCGATGCGCCCGCCGGCCGGCAGCGCGTCGACGGCGTTCAGGATCAGGTTGGCGAGCGCCGCGCGCAGTTCGGCGCTGCCCATGCGCACCGGCGGCAGCGAGGGGTCGACGGCCTGGCTCATCTGGATGTCGAGGCCGTTGCGCTGCGGCATGTCGTGCCAGCGCGCGCGGGTCAGCGCGACGACCTCGTCGACCACGGCGCCGACCTGCGTCGCCGCGTCGGGGACCGCGGCGGCCGGCCGCGAGAAGTCGCGCAGGCTGGCGACCATCTGGGTGACATCGTCGATCGAGCGCAGCATGGTGCGCAGGCTGCTGCGGCCCGCGTCGCTCAGGCCCGCCTCGCCGGTGAGCAGCGCTTCCGCGTACAGGGACAGCGGCATGATGGCGTTGTTGATGTTGTGGGCGATGCCGCCTGCCATCTGGCCGATCGCGCTCAGGCGCTCCTGCCGCAGCAGCGCATCCTGGCTGCGCTGCAGCTCGGCGTAGGCGTGCCTGAGGTCCTGGTGCAGCCGCGCCTGGTGGGCTGCGACCGCTGCATGCTCGGCGACCTGGCGGAGGAACTCGCCGTCGTCGGCGGTGAGGGCGGCGCCGCCGTCGGTGGCGGCCAGCAGCAGGCCGGCGGCATGGTCGGCATGGTTCAGCGGCGCCAGGATCAGGCCGGACAGGCCGGCAGCGGCCAGTGCCCGTGCCAGCGCATCGTCGCTGGCGCCGCTGCCCGACTCCTGCACGAGCTGGCCTTGCAGGCAGCGCGCCAGGCGGTGCGAGCGCTGCGGCGCGCGCTCGATCAGCTCGAGGGCCTCGGCAGGCCAGGGGCCGCCCGCGCGCCGCTGCACGCGCAGCGGCGCCAGCGGCGTGTCGCGCGTCGCCAGCAACACGGCCGCCACCGGCATCTCGCCGTGCAAGGCGTCGACGATGATGCCGAAGACCTGCTCCAGGTCCAGCTGCGCGGCGGTCGCCCGCATGATGCGGCCCAGCAGCGCCATGCGCTTCATCTCGGCGCGCCGCGCCTGCTCGGCCTGCAGCCGCTCGCCGATGTCCTGGAAGACCAGCGTCGACAGCCGCTCGCCCGAGGGCGCCGCGTAGGCCACGACCGAGACCTCGGCCTCGAAGACGGCGCCGCCGGCGCGGCGCATGCGCAGCTCGCTGTGGGCCACCCCCTCCAGCCCGAGCCGGCTGCGCAGCACGGCCAGCCTGGGGTCCCGATCGTCGAACAGCGAGAGCCAGGCGCAGGCCCGCAGGGCCTGCGGTTCGAGGCCGAGCATGCTGCAGGCGGCCGGGTTGGCCTCGGCGACCTGGCCGTCGGCCCGCATCGCCAGGACCCCATGCAGGCTGTGCGTGAACAACAGCCGCAGGCGGCGCTCGCTGAGCGTGAGCGCCTGGTCGGCCTCGCGCCGCTCGGTGATGTCGGCCACGATGCCCGCCACACGGGCCAGCGTGCCGTCGGGTTCGGCGAGGAACTGCCCCTTGGACCACAGCCAGCGCTCCTGCCCGTCCGGCCAGCGCACCCGGAACTCGACGTCGTAGTCGCCGCGCGCCGCCATGGCCGCGCGGTAGGCGGCGTCGACGCGGTCCCGGTCGGCGGGATGCACATGGTCCAGGAAGGTCTCGTAGCCCCACTGCTCGACCGGCTCGTGGTAGCCGAAGCAACGGTCATGCTGCAGCGAGCGCAGCGCCACGTTGGTGCGCAGGTCCATGCTCCAGTCGCCGAGGCGGGCCGCGTCCAGCGCATAGCGCAGCCGCGCCTCGCTTTCGCGCACGCGGTGTTCGCCAAGCGCGCGCTCGGTGAGGTCGACCACCTGCACCAGCCGTGCGGGCCGGCCCTCGAAGTCGACGGGCCGGGACCGGATCTCGACCTCGACGATGCGCCCGTCGCGCAGCCGGTGCCGCCAGCGGCTCGGCTGCGCCAGCGCGGCCTCGTCCTGGCGGACCCGCTCGGCGAGCCGGGGCAGCTCGTCCGGCGGCCGGATGTCGGCCAGGCCCAGCCGCAGGAACTCCTGCCGGCTGTAGCCATAGCGGGCGAGCGCCGCCTCGTTGACCGCCAGGAAGCGCAGGCTGTCGCTGTCGTAGACCCACTGCATCGCGGGGCTCAGCTCGAACAGCGACTGCCAGTCCGCGCCCTGCGTCGGGGGCATGCCCTTGTCCGGCGGGGGCTCGCCAGGTTCAGCCTTCATGGGCTCCAGCATGAGCGGTGAGCTGGCTGGATTCTGGCCCATCCCCTGCATGCTGGCTGGCATGGCGCTTGCTGCCAGAATGGCCCCTCATGCCGCCGGAGACAGCCGCCCAACTCGCCACGCCCGACCCGCGCCCCGGGGTCATCGTGGTCGACGACGAGGTCGCCCACCTGCAGGCCCTGACCGACAGGCTGCGGACCGACGGTTACCGGGTCTGGGCCTGTGGCGCCGCCGAGCAGGCGCTGGCGCTGCTGGCCGACGGGCAGGCGGCCGACGCCGACCTGCTGCTGACCGACCTGCGCATGCCGGGCATCGACGGCATGGGTCTGCTGGAGCAGGTGCGGCTCAGCCACCCGGAGATCGTCGCGGTGCTGATGACCGGCCATGCCAGCATCGAGTCGGCCGTGGCGGCGCTGCAGAGCGGGGCCTTCGACTATGTCGTCAAGCCGTTCAGGATGGCGACCATCCGGCCGGTGCTGGCGCGCGCGCTGGAGACCCGGCGCCTGCGCCGCCAGGCCGCGGTGCTGCAGCGCTCGCTGGCCGACCGCCAGGCCCGGCTGGAGGCTGCCAACCGCGAGCTCGACGCGTTTGCCGGCCGCGTGGCCCACGACCTGCGGGCGCCCATCCACCACATGGTCGGCTATGCCGAGCTGCTGCAGCCCTTCGTCGAAGGGGACGGCGAGGCCCGGCACTACCTGACGCGCCTGACCGAGGCCGGGCTGCGCGCCGAGCAGATCGTCGAGGACCTGCTGCGCTTTGCGCGGCTGGCGGACGGACCGCTGCAGCGCGCGCCGGTCCCGCTGCAGCGCGTGGTCAGCTCGGTGTGCGCGGCGATGGCGGCGCAGCCTGCGGGCAACGCCCGCGTGCAGTGGCGGGTCGGCGACTTGCCGGTGGTCCTGGGCGACGAGTCGCTGCTCGGCATCGTCTTCACCAACCTGATCAGCAATGCGCTGAAGTTCAGCGCCCGGCGCGAGACGCCGCTGATCGAGATCGGCGGCGCCGCCGGCGAGGGCATGTGCACGGTCTGGGTCCGCGACAACGGCGTGGGCTTCGATCCCGCGCAGGCGCAGCGGCTGTTCGCGGCCTTCGAGCGCCTGCACACCCAGCGCGAGTTCCCAGGTACCGGGCTCGGGCTGTGCAACGTCCGCCGCATCGTCGAGCGCCACGGCGGCTCGATCCGAGCCGCGGCGCAGCCAGGGCAGGGCGCCTGCTTCACGCTGGAGCTGCCCGGCGCCGCGTCGCCGCTGCCCTGATCCGGCGGCAGCCTGCGCCGGCCGGCAGCACCGGCCTAGGGAAATGGCTGTGTCCCGCCACCGCCGGCCACGCTCCAGTACGCCGGGCTGGTGGCCGAAGATGCGTGCATGCATGCGCAAACCCTCCAGCGGCGGCCGGGCCCGGCCCGACGCCGTCCCCCTCGAGCCCGCGTGCAGCCGTCGCAGCGGCCGGCAGCGGCACCGCCGTCGCCGGGCCCGGACGGGTGCCGGGCAGCGAAGCCGGCGCCCGTCGGCCCGCGGAGGCCGGCCAGATGATCGCCGAGCCCTGTGTGCCCGCCGACGGACAGGCCGACGGGCTGGCGCCGGACGTGGCGGACGACGACGAAGCCCAGCGGCTTCAGGCGCTCGACGACCTGCTGATCGTCGGCTCGCCGCCGGACGCCGACTTCGACCGCATCTGCCGGGTGGCGCGGCATGCGCTGCAGATGCCGGTGGCCGTCATCAGCCTGGTCGAGGCCGAACGCCAGTGGTTCAAGAGCGCCGTCGGCGTCGACCTGCGCGAGACGCCGCGCAGCGAGTCCTTCTGCACCCATGCCATCCGGGCATCGGGCCTGCTGGTGGTCGAGGACGCGGCTGCGGACCCGCGCTTCAGCGCCCTGCCGGTGGTCACCGGGCCGCTGGGCGTGCGCTTCTACGCCGGCTGCCCGCTGCACACGCCCGAGGGCTGGCGCGTGGGCACGCTGTGCGTGATGGACCGCCGGCCGCGCCGGCTGGACGCCGCAGCGCGTGCCGTGCTCAGGGATCTCGCCGCCCTGGTCGAGCGTGGTCTTCAGGCCCATCGCCTGGCGCACACCGATGCGCTGACCGGGTTGCTGGACCGGCGGGGTCTCTCGCTGGCCCTCGAGCGCGAGCTCGAGCGCTGCCGGAACCGGCAGCTCCCGGGGCTGCTGCTGTACTTCGACCTTGACGGCTTCAAGCAGATCAACGACCGCCTCGGGCACGAGGCCGGGGACCGGGCGCTGAAGCTGTTTGCCGATGCGCTGCGTGCGGTCACCCGCCCGGGCGACCTGAAGGCCCGCCTGGGCGGCGACGAGTTCATCGCCTGGCTGCCGGCCTGCCCCGAGGCGAAGGCCGAGCAGCTTGCGCAGCGGCTGCGCCAGTGCCTGGTGTCGCTGTGTGCCAGCCAGGGCCTGGACGGCCTGGGCTTCAGCGTGGGGCTGTCGGCCTTCGACCCGGCCCGGCCCCTCGACGCGGACAACCTGCTGATGCGCGCCGACGCCGCCATGTTCCGCGCCAAGTCGGCCAGCAAGGCGCGCTGACGGGCCCGCGGCGCAGGGCGGGCGGGGCCCGCGCCAGCGGGCCGCGGGCGGGCCGCAGCGGCGGATCAGCCGCCGTTGCGGCGCAGCGCCGCGAAGTCGGAGCGCAGGTGCCCGATCACGGCATCGATGTCGATCGGCTTGGTCCAGTGGGCCAGGAAGCCGGCCTCCAGGCTGCGCCGACGGTCCTCGGGCATGGCATCGGCGGTGAGCATCACGACCGGGATCTGCTGCACCCAGGCATGCCTGCGCCGCAGCTGCGCCAGCAGGTCGACGCCATGCCCGTCGGGCAGCTGGGCGTCGACCAGCATCACGCTGGGTTGCACGCGATCGACCAGGGCCAGCGCCTCCTCGCAGCTCCGGGCGAGCTCCAGCGTCCAGCCACCGGCCCGGGCAACCACCGCCTCCATCAGCAGCGCATTGACCGGGTTGTCCTCAACATAGACCAGCGATCGATGGGCGATGGGCGCGGGTGCCGCTGCGGCTGTCGGGACGCCTGGCAGGTCCCGGGTCGCCGATGCCGCGGCCGCGGCACGCGGCAGCGCAAGCTGGAAGTCCGAGCCCCTGCCGGGCCGGCTGCTCACGCGCAGCTCCCCGCCCATGGCCTCGGCCAGCCTGCGGCTGATGACCAGGCCCAGCCCGGTGCCGGGAACGCCGTTGCGCTCGCGGCCGAGGCGCTCGAACGGCTGGAACAGGCGGGCAAGCGCCTGCGCATCCAGGCCGGCGCCCTGGTCGGCCACGTGCAGCACCAGCCGCGCGCCCTCGAGCACGGCGCCGATGCGGAGCTCGCCGCCGTCGCGGTTGTACTTGATGCCGTTGCTCACGAGGTTGAGCAGGATCTGGCGCGTGCGCTGCACGTCGGCCTGGGCGCGCAGCCCGTCCAGCGCCCGGTCGACCCGCACCGTCACCCCATGTTCCTGCGCCAGGCTGCTGCACATGTCGACCACGCTCGCCGTGAGCTCGCCCAGGTCGAGCACCTCCATCGACAGCGGCAACGCGTCGGTCTCGATGCGCTGCATGTCCATCAGGTCATTGACCAGGCCGAGCAGGTGCCGGCCCGCATCGTGGATGCGGCCCACCTGCTCGGCCGCCTGCTGCGGCAGCGCGGGCCGCCGGCCTTGCAGCAGACGGGCGAACCCGACGACGGCGTTCAAGGGCGTGCGCAACTCGTGGCTGACGCGCGACAGGAACTGGCTCTTGCTGCGGCTCTCCGCCTCGGCCAGGCTGCGCTGCGCCAGCGCTTGCTGGGCATGGTGGTGGGCGGTGATGTCGGTCATCACGCCGACCAGCTCGAGCGGCCGGCCGTCGGCGGATCGCTGCAGGCGGCCGCGCGCCGCCATCCAGCGCCAGCCGCCGCGCTGGTGTCGCAGCCGGATCTCGAACGACAGGGCCTGCCGCCCTTCGCGCACGGCGTCGCGCAGCGCCCTCAGCACCTGCCTGCGGTCCGCCGGATGTGCGTGACGGCGCCACAGCCGCGTGTTGTCCCCGTCCTGACTGGGCGGCAGGCCGAGCAGCGCCAGCCACTCCCGCGACAGGTAGAGCTGGCTGCGCTGGAGATCCCATTGCCAGACCCCCAGGCCGCCCTCCACGCCCTCGGCGCCCGGTGGGCTGGCGGCCGGCCCGTCCGACGCAGCGCCGAAGGCCTGGCGCACCGCCTGCACCGCGCGCAGGTCGGTCACGTCGCGGAACACGTAGACGGCCTCGGTGGCGCCGTCCAGCGGGAGCACGTCGATCTCGAACCACTGCACCGGGGCGCCGCCGCGGACGACGCCCATGCGCGTGCCCCGCACCGCCTCCCGGCGCGCGATGGCCAGGCGCAAGGGGTGGGCCTCGGGCGGCAGCGGGCGACCCTGGTCGTCGATCCGCTGCACGGGCAGCGCGAACAGCTGGGTCCCGGTCAGCCGGCGGGCGGGCATGCGCCACAGGCGCGCCGCTGCGGCATTGTGGCTGCGCACGACGCCGTCGGCGCCGAGCACGACGACGCCGTCCGGCGACACCTCGGCGACGGCGCGGTGGATGGCGGCATGCTGCCGCGAGGCCTGGGCGGCCTGGTGCGCCGCGCTGATGTCGATGCCGACCTGCAGCACGCGCCCGTCCTGGACGCGGTAGGCGCGCGTCAACCACCAGCGGCCGCCGGCGGCCCACTCGGCCTGGCCGGCAGCGGACAGCGCCGCGACGAGCGCCGGCGCATCGGCGATGCCGGGGCTGGCGCACACGGCCTGGGCCCAGCCCGTGCCGGTGCGGCCGGCCGGGTGCAGCTGCTGCCACAGGCGGTTGAAGGCGAGCACGTGGCCATCGCGGTCGGCCAGCATCACCGGGCCATCGAACACGTCGATCGCCTCCTGCATCAGGCTCTCGGCCTGTTCCGCGCGCCGGCGCATGCGCAGCGGCCGGTCCGGGTCCTGCGCGATGCCGTGGAAGCCGCGCAGCACGCCCTCGGCGTCGTGCACCGGGACGCCGCTGATCCACAGGCGGCGGTCGGGTCGGGCAGCGACGGGCCAGTCGACGCTCAGCATCTGGAAGCCCCGGCCGTCCCGCAGCGCACGGGCCAGGCGCTCGCGCGTCGGCCGGGGGGCATGTGCCATCAGGTCCGTCCAGCGCTGCCCCACCAGGACGCGCTCGGCCAGTGCCGGCAGGCGGTCCTGGCGGGCCGAGACGCTGAGGATCAGACCCTCGTGGTCGCTGTGCCAGGTCCAGTCGGCATGGCCGACGAACGCGCGCACGGCATCCCGGCGCCCGCTCTCGGCCAGGCCCAGCCGGCGCTGCAGGCGGCCCGCGGCCGCGGCGACGAGCGCGGCGGCGCGCAGCAGTTCCAGGGCACGCGGGCCGTCGTCGCGGGGCCGCTGGTCGATGACGCAGACGGTGCCGACGGGCAGGCCGTCGACGAGAACAGGGACGCCGGCGTAGAAGCGGAGCTGGGGTTCGCCGAGCGCCGGCGCGCCATCCGCAAGGCAGGGATCGGCCAGGGTGTCGGCGAGCAGCAGGGGCTGGCCGCTGGCGACTGCCCGGTCGCACAAGCCGGCGGCGACGGCCGTCTGCGCAGCCTGCAGCCCCGGTGTGGGCCTGACCCAATGGCGCTCGCCGTCGAACGGCGCGACGAGGGCGATGGGCGCGCCCAGCGCCTGCCGCAGCATCTGGGTCAAGCCCTCGTGGTCCATCTCGGGTGGCGGGTCCGGCCACGCGACGTCGCGTGGGCCTTCAGGGCGCGTGCTTACGGCAAGGGGCAAGGGGGCAGGCAGCATGGACGTTGCGACGGCAGGGGTATGCGGCAGCCTAAGGCGCTGCCGGCCGGGCGCTGCAGTGCGTTGACGAACGCGCTCTAGGCAAATGGCTTAGAGTCGCGCCGCCTGCGGTCGGGACACTCTCGACCACACCGGACCGCCCGGGCCCAAGCCGCCCATCGGCGAGCGGGCCTGCCACCGCCGGCGCCCCAGGATCCGCATGACGCCCAAAGCCGCCGCAGCTGCCTGCCGCCCATCGACGCCCGGCTCCCCGGCCGGTGCCGGCGAGGCCACGCCGGCGGTGAGCCGCCCGCTGCGCGTCCTGTGCATCGAGGACAGTCCCGACGACGAGCTGTTCATCCAGCTCGCGCTGCGGCCACTGGGGCGCCCGCTGGCCTGGGTGGCGGCCGACGAGCCGGCCGGCGTGGGCTCTGCGCTGGACCAGGGCGTGGACATCGTGCTGTGCGACTACCACCTGCCGAGCTTCTCGCCGGCCGAGGCGCTGGCCCTGCTGCGCGCGCGGCGGCTGGACGTCCCGCTGGTGGTGGTGACGCGGGCCATCGGCGAGGCCGCCGCCGTCGAGGTGCTGCGCGCCGGCGCGGCGGACTACGTCAGCAAGGACCGGCTGGCGACCCTGCCGATGGTGGTGGGGCGGGCGCTGGCCATTGCCGCCCAGCGCCGCGAGCAGCAGGCGCTGCTGGCAGCGCTGCACGAGGCCAACGAACGGCTGCGCGGCCTGGGCGCCGCCTTCGTCCACGCCCAAGAGGCCGAGCGCGGACACATTGCGCGCGAGCTGCACGACAGCCTGGGGCAGTCGCTGACCGCGCTGCTGATGCACCTGCAGGCCGCCGACCGGGCCGCCGACCGGGCCACTGGCGAACGTTACCGGCGCGCCGGCCGCGACATCCTCGACCAGGCCATCGAGCAGGTGAAGACGCTGTCCTTCGCGATGCGGCCACCGCAGCTTGACCTGCTCGGGCTGCGGTCGACGATCGGCTTGCTGTGCGAGCGCATGCTCGATCCGGCCGGCATCGCCTACCAGATCAGCATCCGTGGCGAGGAACCGCGGCCGGCGCCGGCGGCGCTGTCGGTGCTCTACCGCGTCGCCCAGGAGGCGCTGACCAATGCCGTGCGCCATGCCGCGCCGCGGCGCGTGGCGCTGCGCCTGCGCTTCTCGTCGCGCAGCCTGTCGGTGGCGGTGGGCGACGATGGCGCAGGCTTCGACGCCGCGCGCCGGTCCTGGCCGGGGCAGGGCCTGCGCGGGATGGCCGAGCGCTGCGAGCTCGCGGGTGGCCGGCTGCGCCTGCGCAGCCGTCGCGGCAGCGGCACGGTGGTCCATGCCCGGCTGCCGTTCGTGGAGGCCGGCGCATGCAGCCGATGAGCGACCGTTTCCGGGCGCGCCTGGTGCTGGCCGACGACCATGTCCTGGTGCGCGCCGGGCTGCGCCTGCTGTTCACGCAGATCCCCGGCGTCGAGGTCGTCGCCGAGGCGGGCAGCGGGCGCGAGCTGATCGAGGCCGTGCGCGCCCATGCGCCGGACGTGGCCGTCACCGACCTGTCGATGCCCGACGGCGATGGCCTGTGGGCGATCGAGCGGCTCAAGCAGGAGTGGCCGGCGCTGCGCGTGATCGCGGTCTCGATGTACGACACCTCCGACTTCGTGCGCCGCGCGCTGCGCGGCGGCGCCGACGGCTACGTGCTGAAGGGCGCGCCGCCGTTCGAGATGGAGCACGCGCTGCGCGCGGTGCTGGCCGGATCGGGCTACTTCAGCGCCCAGTTGTCGCAGCGCCTGGCCGGCAACGCCGAGCCCACGCCGCGCGAGGCGCTGACGGCGCGCCAGGTCGACATCCTGGTCCGCATCGCCCGGGGCCTGAGTGCCAAGCAGATCGCCTACGAGCTCGCGCTGAGCTCGAAGACGGTCGACGCGCACCGCGCGGCGATCATGACGCGCCTGCAGCTGCACGACATCGCGGGCCTGACGCTCTATGCCGTGCGCCACGGCCTCGTCGACCCGCGCGACGACACGCTGCGCAGCGGCTCGACACCGGGCTGAGGCAGTCCGGTGCCGTCCGCGAACCCGCCCCCGCTGCCCGCCGACGTCTCGGCACTGGCCGGCTGCCTGCTGGATGTGATGCCGGGCAACGCGGCGCTGCTGGACTCCAAAGGCTGCATCTGCCTTGTCAACGAGGCCTGGCGACGGTTCGCTGCGGCCAACGGCGGCGACCCCGTCGCCGCCGGGCCGGGCATCGACTACATCGCGCTGTGCGAGGCGACGCGGGGCGATGGCGCCGACGAGGCCCAGGCGGTGGCGCGCGGCCTGCGCGCGGTGCTGGACGGGGCCATGCCCCGCTTCGCGCTCACCTACGCCTGCCACACGCCGGAGCAGCGCCGCTGGTTCCGCGTGATGGCCCAGCAGGTGCCGCTGGCGTCCGG
>VFQQ010000974.1_pt1 | contig 45783 bp, 40 predicted proteins | sample 3512341 | NCBI WGS metagenome assembly VFQQ01 (sample SAMN10412373, study PRJNA504923) | tailings metagenome | isolation source: Relicate 2 Philex TSF1 revegetated site | place: Philippines: Tuba, Benguet | collected 2017-08-29 | reverse complement strand
CAACGGCGCGAACCTGCTGAACGTCAATTCGTTCTGGCAGCGCATCATCACCGGCGCGCTCATCATCGTCATCGTCTATTTCGACGGCCTGCGCCGGCGCGGCAAGTAACAACCGTGCGTCCTTCGAGGCTCGCTTTGCTCGCACCTCAGGATGAGGGCAGTTAGCGCGCTTCATGTCCAATCGTGAAGCGATGACCTTCGAGAGTTAGCCGGCAGCGCACTCCATCGCCCCTCATCCTGAGGTGCGAGCAAAGCGAGCCTCGAAGGACGCACGACAACAAGGAAATCAACCGAAAATGAAAGCCATCGTCTGCCGCGCGCCCGGCGAACTGGTGCTGGAAGAGCGCCCCGCCCCCGGCAAACCGCCCGCCGGCTGGGCACTGGTGGGCGTCAGCCATGTCGGCATCTGCGGCACCGACTACCATATCTTCGAGGGCAAGCACCCCTTCCTCGAATATCCGCGCATCATGGGACACGAGGTTTCGGGCACGGTGCTGAAGGCCGGCGAAGGCGTTTTTCTGCCGGTCGGTGAGACGGTCATCGTCAATCCTTACATCGCCTGCGGAACCTGCATTGCCTGCCGCAAGGGGAAACCGAATTGCTGCACGAAAATACAGGTGCTCGGCGTTCATACCGATGGCGCTATGTGCGAGGAAATCCTCGTGCCGGCCGGCAATCTCTATCCTGCGAGCGGCCTTTCGGCCGCCGATGCGGCGACCGTCGAATTCCTGGCTATCGGCGCGCATGCGGTGCGGCGTTCGCTGGCTTCGGCAGGCTCGCGGGCGCTGGTGATCGGGGCCGGCCCGATCGGCATCGGGACGGCGATATTTTCACGTATCGCCGGCCATGAGGTGACGCTGCTCGACATGAGCGCGGAGCGGCTGGATTTCGCGGCGCGCGAGCTTGGCTTTTCCTCGACCATCGGCCCGGATGTGCCAGCCACCGAGGGCGTTGCCCGAGCGACAGATGGCGACGGCTTCGATGTGGTGTTCGACGCGACCGGCAATACGGTGTCGATCAAGTCTTCCTTCGCCCATGTCGCGCATGGCGGCGTGCTGGTCATCGTCAGCGTCGTCAAGGACGACATCGGCTTTTCCGATCCGGAATTCCACAAACGCGAGATGATGGTGATCGGCAGCCGCAACGCGACGCGGGAGGATTTCGACCATGTCGCGGATTCAATCAGGCGCGGTCTCGTGCCACTCGATCGCATCGTCACGCATCGCACCACGCTTGCCGAAGCGCCCGGCGACCTCGCGCGCTGGGCGCATGAAAAATCCGGTCTGATCAAGGCCATCATCGCCGTCGGCTGATAGGCGCAATCGCGGAGTTTCATCGTGAGGATCGACGCACACCAGCACTATTGGAAAATCGCGCGCGGCGACTATGACTGGATGGGACCGGCAGTGGCGCCGATCATCCGCGACTATCTGCCTGCCGACCTGCAGCCGTATCTAAAGGCAGCAGATATAGAGAAAACCGTTGTCGTGCAGGCGGCGGCGACGGTGGCGGAAACCGAATTCCTGCTGGAACTCGCCGGCAACGAACCATCTATCGCCGGCGTGGTTGGCTGGATCGATCTAGACGCCCCGGACGCGATCGCGGTGCTGAAACGGCTGGCCAGTCACCAGAAACTCCGCGGCATAAGGCCGATGCTGCAGGACATCGACGATACGTTCTTTATCCTCGCCGAGCATCGGATCGCGATCCTGGAGGCCCTGCCTTCGCTCGGCCTGACATTCGACGCGCTGATTCAGCCCCGGCATCTGCCGATTGTAGCAGCCCTTGCCGACCGGCTGCCGGCGCTGGAAATCGTCATCGATCATGGCGCGAAACCGTTCATCGCCAAGGGCATCACCGAACCGTGGGCGAGTGACATGGCGGCGCTGGCGCGTCGCCCGAATGTGTTCGCCAAAATTTCCGGCCTGCTGACCGAGGCAGGCGAAGACCGTTCGGCGGTGGCGCTGAAACCCTATGCCGACACGCTGCTTTCGGCATTCGGCCCGGATCGCCTGATGTTCGGCAGCGACTGGCCTGTTCTCGAACTGGCCGCCACCTATGATGACTGGTGGCGAATCGCCAATGAGCTGACCGCCGCCTTCAGCGCGGTGGAGCGCGACGCGATTTTCGGCGGGACGGCGGCGAGATTCTACCGGATCTGAAAGCCGCAAACACCGCTCCTCCAACATATAGGCCAGGCCCTTATTCGCTTGATCCGGGCGCGCCACGGCGCAATGCTGCCTTTGGAGGATTTTCGATGGACAGCGAAGACGATGCAGAAGGGCGCGGCTATGCTTCTCCGCCTGTTTCATGCATGAGCTGACGCCGGATGGGCGGCCTGCCGATCTCGTCGCCTGGACCGATGTGGCGCGCTGGCGAAAGGCCGAGCGCAAGCGCCTGATCGACGAACGCATGGCGGTGCCGGCGGAAGAACGCGGCGCGCGGACAGAGATGATTGCGGCGGCGCTGACCGGGGCGATTGAAAATCCTGAACAACAACTGATCGGCATCTACTGGCCGTTCCGGGCCGAGCCTGACCTCCGCGGCTGGATGAACGAGATGATAGCAGCAGGCGCAAGGATCGCGCTGCCCGTCGTCATCGAGGCCGGCAAACCGCTCGACTATCGCCAATGGGCGCCCGGCGAGCCGCTGGAACGCGGCGTCTGGAACATCCTCGTGCCGTCCAACGGGCCGGCGGTTTTTCCAACCGTGGTTATCGCGCCGCTGGTCGGCTTCGACGGCGAAAACTATCGCCTCGGCTATGGCGGCGGCTTCTTCGACCGCACGCTGGCGGCCATGCCGAGGAAGCCGCTGGTGATCGGCATCGGCTACGCGCAGGCGCGGCTCGCCACGATCTACCCGCAGCCGCACGACATCCCGATGGACAGGATCATCACCGGGTAGACCGTTACAGCGGGGCGATCGCAGATAGGCAGCGGCAATCCCGTTCAAACACCGTCATCCTCGGGCTTGTCCCGAGGATCTGCTTCAGCTCACGAAATTTCGATCGCGCAACCCTCCAGGAAAGGGTCGATAATCAAATCACCGGCATTCGTGGGTAGATCCTCGGGACAAGCCCGAGGATGACGGTGTTGAGCAAGATGACGGCGTTTGAGCAGGCTGGCGGCCTTTGCCTCACCCGTTCTGCGACGGCGTGAAGCGCGCCACCAGCATGTGGCTGTCGGCGGCGTAGGTGAAGCGGACATGGGTGACCGGATGCTCGGCGCTCCAGGTGCGGCGTTCGACAACGAGGCAGGGAGAGCCGGCGTCGATCTCCAGCGCGTCCGCCACGTCATCGCTGGCGGCACTCGCTTTGATGCGGTGTTCGGCAGCACTCCATGGCACGCGGGCGATCAGCCACGGCCCCGGCGCGGTATCCTCGAACAGTTCATCCGCCGCTTCCGGTACGGCAGCCAGATTGATCAGCCGCTCTTCCAGGCAGAATGGGCGCTGCCCGGCGAAGTGCCTGCAGGTCAGGTCGAGGATGAGGCCCGATGGCCGGAGATCCATGAGGGCACGATCCTGAACCATGCTTTTGCGCTTCTGACGCGTGCCCGGCTCATAGCGATAGGGCAGGCCAAGCGCCTGAACCTCGACCTTGATGTCGTGTATCTCAAGGATGGCGGCCTGCGACTGCGGCCGGCGGACGAAACTGCCGGACCGCCGCCGGCGCTCGATCAGCCCAGCCTTGGCCAGTTGCGACAGCGCCTTGTTCACCGTCATGCGCGAACAGCCATATTGCTCGGTCAGTTCGTGCTCGAAAGGAATGCGATGGCCGGGCGCCCATTCGCCCGAAAGGATGCGCTCGCTAATATCGTCGAGGATACGCTGATGCAGCGACGTCGCTTCCTGTTCCTTCACCGCTTCCATCCTGTCCACCACCCGTCCAGATTGCCATGCTCACCCTGCGGCGAGCTGCATCATCACGTTTCGGAAGTCTTGGGCAATGGTTTCGCGCAAAAAATGCCTGCCTGACGACACGAGTTTCTTGCCGCGCACCCAGACGCAATCGACGCTCGCGCCGTTGGCGAATATCCAGGCGTCGAGAATGCCGTCGCCGCTTTTGCCCGCCAGCGAGGGATGACCGGCGTCGAGCGAGATGAAATCGGCCGATGCGCCGGCGGCGATTTCGCCCGATTCCACCCCGAGGGCCACGGAACCGCCGGTCAGCGCCGCGTCGAACAGAGCGCGGCCGTTGGAGCCGCCGGTGACGGCAAGCACGTTGCGCTGGCGATGGAAAAGCCGCTGCGAATATTCGAGCTGGCGCAGTTCGTCGGATATCCCGATCAGCACATTCGAATCCGACCCGATACCGAAACGGCCGCCATGCTCGATGAACAGCGGCGCCGAAAATGTGCCGTCGCCGAGATTGGCCTCGGTTATGGGACACAGCCCGGCGATCGCACCGCTTTTCGCCATGGCGACGGTCTCGGTGTCGAGCATGTGGGTGGCGTGGATCAGGCACCAGCGGGCATCGACGGGCGCATGGTCGAGCAGCCATGCGACCGGCCGCGCGCCCGACCAGGCGATGCAGTCCTCGACCTCCTTCACTTGCTCGGCGATGTGGATGTGGACCGGGCCGTCGGTCAGCGCCGTAACGGCGGCCAGTTCCTCAGGTGTGACGGCGCGCAGGCTGTGGGGGGCAACGCCAACGACCACGCCAGGCAGGTTTTTCACCCCGGCGCGGGCGCCTTCGAGCAGGCGGCAAAAACTATCGAGATCGTTGATGAAACGGCGCTGTCCGTCATTGGGTGCGGCTCCGCCGAAACCGGAATGGGCGTAGAAGACGGGCAGGAGCGTGAGGTTGATGCCTGTGCTGTGCGCGGCCGATGCGATCCGCGCCGCCATTTCGGCTATATTGGAATAGTGCCCGCCATCAATGTCGTGATGCAGATAATGAAACTCGCCGACGCGGGAAAAGCCTGCTTCCAGCATCTCGACATAGAGCTGGGCAGCGACCGCCTCGACCTGTTCCGGCGTCATCGATAGCGCGAAACGGTACATGACCTCGCGCCACGACCAGAAACTGTCGGCGGACGGTCCGCGCGTCTCAGTAAGGCCGGCCATGCCGCGCTGGAAGGCGTGGCTGTGCAGGTTCGGCATGCCGGGAAGGATGATCGCGTGACGCTCGTCGCCGGCTTGCGGCGCGGCATCAGGCTCGATGCTGACAATGCGCTTTGCCTCGACGGTCAGCCGGACGTCGCTGTGCCAGTCGCCTGCCAGCAAGGCATTTTCCGCAAAGATCCCCGTCATTAGCCTTGCCCTCCGCTTTGCGTATAATCCATCAGCAAGACGCTTGCGTCCATCGTCATTATGTATATACATATCGGAGAGGGATGGAAACGGAAAAGATCATGCCGGATCGGGAGAGAGCCCAGTCGAACGGAGTCCGCATCTGGCGCAATGCGCGCCTTGCGACGCTGGCCGAGCACGCGCCGGGCTTGGGCGTCGTCGAGAAAGGCGCTGTCGTGGCTCAAGGCGGTCGCATCGTTTATGCCGGGCCCGAAACCGGCCTTCCCGCGGCCTTGCGCGACAACACCGAAATCATCGACTGCGAAGGCCGCTGGATCACCCCCGGCCTGATCGACTGCCATACGCATCTGGTTCACGCCGGCAACCGCGCCAACGAATTCGAGATGCGGCTGGCTGGCGCGACCTATGAAGAGGTAGCCAAGGCAGGCGGCGGCATCGTCTCGTCGGTTAAGGCATTGCGCGCGGCGAGCGAAGACGAACTGGTGGCGCAGACCCTGCCCCGCCTCGATGCGCTGATGGCCGAAGGCGTGACCACCGTCGAAATCAAATCCGGCTATGGGCTGGACCTCGAAAACGAGCGCAAGTCGCTGAAGGCCGCGCAGCGTATGGGCGAAGAGCGCGACGTCACGGTGAAGACGAGCTTTCTCGGCGCGCATGCGCTGCCGGCGGAAGCGAACGGCGACAAAGATGCTTATATCGACAGCGTCGTGAACGAGATGCTGCCGGCGATCGCGGCGGAAAAGCTCGCTGACGCCGTCGATGGCTTCTGCGAGGGCATCGCCTTTTCGCCGGAGCAGATTGCCAGAGTCTTTGACAAGGCGATGGAACTCGGTCTGCCGGTAAAACTCCATGCCGACCAGCTTTCCAACCTGCATGGCGCAGCCCTTGCCGCCGGTTATGGTGCGCTGTCTGCCGACCATCTCGAATATACCGACGAGGAAGGTGCTGCGGCGATAGCCAGGGCCGGCACGGTCGCGGTGATCCTGCCCGGCGCTTTCTACTTCATCCGCGAGACCAAGAAGCCGCCGGTAGCGCTGTTTCGCCAGCACAACGTGAAGATGGCGATTGCCACCGACTGCAACCCCGGCACCTCGCCGCTGACCTCGCTGCTGCTCACCATGAACATGGCCGCGACGCTGTTCGGCATGACCGTCGATGAATGCATCGCCGGCGTGACCCGCGAGGCGGCGCGCGCACTGGGCTTGCAAGCCGAGACCGGCACGTTGGAAGCCGGCAAATGGGCCGACCTTGCCATCTGGAACATCGAGCGCCCAGCCGAGCTTGTCTATCGCATGGGGTTCAACCCGCTGCACAGCCGCGTCTGGAGAGGAATGTGAGAACCGTTCTGAACCACCCCCACTCTGTCCCGGCTTCGCCGGTCCACCTCTCCCCCTGCCCGGGGGAGAGGAACCCAAGCTGGGGTAGCGCCGGCATTGCGGTGGCATTTCCTCTCCCCCGGGCAGGGGGAGAGGTGGACCGAAGGGACGGAGTGGGGGTGCTTGCAACGACCGCCATGGGGACAGCCAATGACTGACATCACTCTCAACCCCGGCAATGCCACACTCGCAGACTGGCGCGCCATCTATCGCGGCGCGGTGCCGAAGCTGGATGAGAGCTGCCAGCCGAAGATCAAGGCCAGCGCCGATACGGTGGCGAAGATCGTCGCCAAGGGCGAGCCGGTCTACGGCATCAATACTGGCTTCGGAAAGCTCGCCAGCGTGCGCATTCCCGCTGCCGATCTCGAAACGCTCCAGCGCAACATCGTGCTTTCGCATGCAGCCGGCACCGGCGAGCCTATGCCTGTCGCGGTGACGCGGCTGATGATGGCGCTTAAGCTTGCCAGCCTGGCGCAGGGCGCCTCGGGCGTCCAGCCCAAAACCGTCGCGCTGCTGGAAGCGATGCTGGCGAACGACGTGGTGCCGGTGGTGCCAGCGCAAGGCTCGGTCGGCGCATCCGGCGATCTCGCGCCGCTGTCGCATATGACGGCTGCGATGATCGGCGTCGGCGACTGTTTCACGCCGCACGGGCGCTTCCCCGCGAAAGTGGCCTTCGTCTCGCACGGGCTGGAGCCACTGACGCTCGGGGCGAAGGAAGGCCTGGCGCTGCTCAACGGCACGCAATTCTCGACGGCCTACGCGCTGGCTGCGCTGTTCGAGGCGGAAGTGCTCTATCACTCGGCGCTTGTCGTCGGCGCGCTTTCGACCGACGCCGCCAAGGGCTCCGATGCGCCGTTCGATCCGCGTATCCATGCGCTTCGCAAGCACAAGGGCCAGATCGACAGCGCCGACGCACTACGCGCCCTGATGGAAGGCAGCGCCATCCGCGAAAGCCACCGCGTCGGCGACGAGCGCGTGCAGGACCCCTACTGCCTGCGCTGCCAGCCGCAGGTGATGGGCGCGGCACTGACCGTGCTGCGGCAGGCGGCCGACACGCTGGAAACCGAGGCCAACGGCGTCACCGACAACCCGCTTATCTTTGCCAAGGACGGCACAGCACTTTCGGGCGGCAACTTTCACGCCGAACCGGTGGCCTTTGCCGCCGACATGATAGCGCTTGCAATCTGCGAGATCGGTTCGCTGTCCGAGCGGCGCATCGCCATGCTGGTCGACCCGGCGCTTTCGGGCATGCCCGCCTTCCTGACGCCGAAGCCGGGGCTCAATTCGGGCTTCATGATCCCGCAGGTGACGGCGGCGGCACTCGTTTCGGAAAACAAGCAGAAGGCCTACCCGGCAAGCGTCGATTCCATCCCCACCTCGGCCAACCAGGAAGACCATGTTTCCATGGCCGCCCACGGCGCGCGCCGGCTGATCGGCATGGTGGAAAACGCCACGGCGGTTATCGGCATCGAGCTTCTGGCGGCAGCACAGGGCTGCGATTTTCATGCACCGCTGGCTTCGAGCGAGCCACTGGAGGCGGTACGCAAGACGCTGCGGGCCAAGGTGGCGCATCTCGACGAGGACCGGCATTTCCACCCCGACATGGAAAAGGCGATCGCGCTGGTGCGCAGTGGAGCGGTGATCGAGGCAGCGGATGCGGTGAAGCTGCCGGGGATTGAGGGAGGCGCTTGATGCTGCCGATCAACTTTAGGGATTGCGTTCCTTCGCGCCCCCCTCTGGCCTGCCGGCCATCTCCCCCACAGGTGGGGAGATCAGCAGCTGCGGCCACTCCGCTCCTTCTGCAGTGTTGGCGATTGGCGAAAGTCAGGCAGCCGGCTGATCTCCCTCCTTGTGGGGGAGATGGCCGGCAGGCCAGAGGGGGGCGCCGAAGAATGCCTGCGTGGGAGACCATGCAATGAACGCCCATGCCTCCTGGCTCACCGTCACGCGCGGCGACGCTCCATTGTTGGTCAGCCTGCCGCACACCGGCATCGACCTTGCCGACATCGAACCGCAGCTTGCCTCGCGCTGGCTCGGGCAGCGCGACTGCGACTGGTGGATCGACAAGCTCTATGATTTCGCCGCCGGGCTCGGCGCGACGGTCGTGCATACGGCGATCTCGCGCACGGTCATCGACGTCAACCGCGATCCCTCCGGCGTCTCGCTCTATCCAGGCCAGACGACGACCGGGCTCTGCCCGACCGAGACATTCGATGGCGATCCGCTCTACCAGCTTGGCGAAGAGCCCGGACCGGCTGAGATAAACCGCCGGCGATTGACCTATTTCGAGCCTTATCATGCGGCGCTGGCAGCGGAACTCGAGCGGTTGCGCGCCGTTCATCCGAAGGTCGTGCTCTATGACTGCCATTCGATCCGCTCGGTCATTCCGCGTCTGTTCGACGGCACGCTGCCGGTGTTCAACTTCGGCACCAATGACGGCAAGAGCGCCGATCCGGCATTGCAAAAGCTGGTGACAGACATCATCGCCGGCAGCGGCGAAAGCTGGATCGTCAACGGGCGCTTCAAGGGTGGCTGGATCACGCGTCACTACGCCGACCCGGCAAACGGCATCCACGCACTGCAGATGGAGCTTTCCAATCGCGGCTATATGCGCGAGCCGATCGGGCCTGTCGGGCGTGAAAACTGGCCGGCACCCTACGACCCCGACTTCGCCGCGCCCATGCGCAAGACGCTGACGGAAATTCTGACAACCGCACGCGATTGGGCGCGGGGATGACCCCTGTCGCTAAACTCTTGATCGACAGGAAAGGCAGCGTTCTTTCGCGCCCTCCTCTGTCCTGCCGGACATCTCCCCCACGGGTGGGGAGATCAGCTTTCATCCAGGTTTTCGCTAATCATCGGCGATTCACAACAAGCATCAACGTCGCAACTGCCGATCTCCCCACCTGTGGGGGAGATGTCCGGCAGGCCAGAGGGGGGCAACGTAGAGCTCCCACGTTAGAGGGAGCTTTAACATGACCCAACACAGCCGCATCGACAATTCCCGCACCATCCGCGCCGCGACCGGCACCGAGCTTTCGGCGAAAAGCTGGCTCACCGAAGCGCCCATGCGCATGCTGATGAACAATCTCGATCCCGGCGTTGCGGAAAAGCCGGGCGAACTGGTGGTCTATGGCGGCATCGGCCGCGCCGCGCGCGACTGGGACAGTTTCGACCGCATCGTCGGCGCACTCAAGCAGCTCGAAAGCGACGAGACGCTGCTGGTGCAGTCGGGCAAGCCGGTCGGCGTGTTCCGCACCCATGCGGATGCGCCGCGCGTGCTGATCGCCAATTCCAACCTGGTGCCGCACTGGGCAAACTGGGACCACTTCAACGCCCTCGATAAGAAGGGGCTGATGATGTACGGCCAGATGACGGCCGGTTCCTGGATCTATATCGGCAGCCAAGGCATCGTTCAGGGCACTTACGAGACCTTCGTCGAGCTTGGCCGCCAGCATTATGGCGGCGATCTTTCCGGCCGCTGGATCCTGACTGCCGGGCTCGGCGGCATGGGCGGCGCGCAGCCGCTGGCCGCGACCATGGCCGGCGCCTCCTGCCTTGCCGTCGAATGCCAGCCGAGCCGTATCGAGATGCGGCTGAAGACCGGCTATGTCGACGTGCAGGCGAAGGACCTCGACGACGCACTGGCGATCATCGACAAGGCTACCAAGGTAAAGAAAGCGATTTCCATCGCCCTACTCGGCAACGCCGCCGATGTGTTTCCCGAACTCGTCCGGCGCGGCGTTCGCCCGGATGCCGTCACCGACCAGACCTCGGCGCATGATCCGATCAACGGCTATCTGCCCAAAGGCTGGACGGTGGCCGAATGGGAAGAGAAGCGCGAGCGCGACCCGAAGGCGGTGAACAAGGCGGCCCGCGCCTCGATGGCCGGGCATGTTCGAGCCATGCTGGACTTCCACAAACAGGGCGTACCGACGGTCGACTACGGCAACAACATCCGCCAGATGGCGCTGGAGGAAGGGGTTGAGAATGCGTTCGATTTTCCGGGCTTCGTGCCGGCCTACATCCGCCCGCTGTTCTGCCGCGGCATCGGCCCGTTCCGCTGGGCTGCATTGTCCGGCGATCCGGAAGACATCTACAAGACCGACGCCAGGGTGAAGGAACTGACGCCCGGCAACCAACACCTGCACAACTGGCTCGACATGGCCAAGGAGCGCATCCACTTCCAGGGCCTGCCGGCGCGTATCTGCTGGGTCGGCCTCGGCGACCGCCACCGGCTCGGCCTTGCCTTCAACGAGATGGTGGCCAAGGGCGAACTGAAGGCGCCGGTGGTGATCGGCCGCGATCATCTCGATTCCGGCTCTGTCGCCTCGCCCAACCGCGAGACCGAAGCGATGAAGGACGGCTCGGACGCGGTGTCAGACTGGCCGCTGCTCAATGCCTTGCTCAACACTGCCTCGGGCGCGACCTGGGTGTCGCTGCATCATGGCGGCGGCGTCGGCATGGGCTTTTCGCAGCATTCGGGCATGGTCATCGTCTGCGACGGCACGCAGGACGCAGCGCGGCGTCTGGAACGCGTGCTGTGGAACGACCCGGCCACCGGCGTCATGCGCCATGCCGATGCCGGCTACGACATCGCCATCGACTGCGCCAGGGAGCATGGGCTGAATTTGCCGGGTATTCTGGGGTGAGGTGGCGGCGCTTGCCCTCCTCGTCGTGCGAGAGCTGGATATTCTGATGGGCCTGAGCGGCGTTATACCCCCACCCCTAACCCCTCCCCACAAGGGGGAGGGGGACGATTTCGTCGCCATAGCCGCCAAGAACAATGCCGGTTGGCGTCGAGCGGCCGTTCAGAAAGATTCCCCTCCCCCTTGTGGGGAGGGGTTAGGGGTGGGGGTGGCTCGGCGCCGTCATACCAACCCGTCCGTGCGTGACTGTAGGCCGTGATGCGCATCATCCGTGCCAGTCAGCATCGCCGCATGCCGTGGAAGAATGGCGGCGGCGAGACAACGGAGATTGCCATTTCGCCTGATGGTGCTTTGGTCAACGATTTCGACTGGCGGCTGTCGATGGCGCGGGTGGAAAGCGGCGGGCCATTCTCGAATTTTCCGGGCATCGACCGGACGCTTGCCGTGCTCGACGGCGATGGCTTGCTGCTGACGATCGAGGGTATGGAGCCGGCAGAGCTGACCAACGCGTCCAAGCCTCTGGCCTTTCCCGGCGATGCGCCAACCAGCGCCGAGCTGATCGGCGGGACCGTGACCGACCTCAACATCATGACGCGACGCGGCCGATTGGCGCATTCGATGAGACGGCTAAGAGTCGCAGGTGCGTCTGAGGTGCCGATCGAAGGGGCAGAAGCCCTGCTGTTCTGTCACGAAGGAATCCTGCGGATCACGACGGACACCGGAAGTGTAGAACTCGGGCCTCTCGACACCCTCCATCTCGACAGCGCGCCGGCGCATTCGACCGTCGAGGCCGACGATGCCGTGCTGTTCGTCATCTCACTCAAAAGCACGGCCTGATCACATTGCGGCGACTGGCCCTTTCGTGCTTGACACCGCAATTGCCACGGGCGTATGCCACCCCCGCTTCGAGCAATCGAGGCCGTCAACAACAGATCGAACAGGTTATGGACAGTTACCCTAGTCGCTGTTCGGACAAGGCCACCGGCCCGGTTCGGACAACATCATCAATCGAGATTGTGTCCGGCATGTCCCGCCGGGTGAGCTTCAGGGCCTGACAGGTCTGTCCGCTCGCTTCCGGGTCCTGCGGGGCCAAGGAGGTGAGCCATGAACACCATCATCCTCTTTTTCCGCGATCGTCCTGCCGTGCGCCTTGCCATGGGTGCCGGGCCGGTCGTCCGCAAGCACATCCTGCCGGTAACGCCGCCAGCCAACGCGGCAATCGGCCAGACCGCGCTGACCTGCCGCTGGCGGCGCAACCCGGCCAACGGGCATCTCGAATGCCGCTGGACGCGCGAGAGAAACACCGTTTCCGAAGAGGGCGTCAGTCGAAGCATCCGCATGCTTCTCGCCGCCTGACCTTTCGGCACGCACCAGGAATTCCTTCTTCCTGATCGCCAGGAGGATGCGCCCGCCGTCGCCCGAAATGGCTTCGGCGACGCCTTCGCGCGTCCATCATTACAACGTATCCTTGCAGCATCAGGAATTTTGAGGGATCATCATGGTCTTCCTGCCCCACAACCGCGCATCGCTGAGCGAGGCCACCCGGCTGGCGCGCAACCGTATCGTGCCGAACATCCACGACATCGTCGCACTGTCGATCATGGCGGCACTGCTCGTGCTCCTGGCGCATGGCGCCGCCGCCATGCGCGGCTCGGCCGAACTGTTCACCACACAGCCGGTGACGCTCGACCCCGCCAACTTGCCCGAATATGCGCTGCGCACGACGCTGCGCATGTTCGCGGCCATCATCGCCTCGCTGGTCTTCACCTTCATCGTCGCAACGCTCGCCGCCAAGAGCCGCCGCGCCGAGAAGGTGATCATCCCGGCGCTCGATATCCTGCAGTCGGTGCCGGTGCTGGGCTTCCTCACCTTCACCGTGACCTTCTTCATGGGGTTGTTTCCCGGCAGCCAGATGGGGGCGGAATGCGCGGCGATATTCGCCATCTTCACCAGCCAGGCCTGGAACATGACGTTCTCGTTCTACCAGTCGCTGCGCACGGTGCCGCACGATCTCGACGAGGTTTCGCGCGGCTTCGGCCTTTCGGCATGGCAGCGCTTCTGGCGGCTGGAGGCACCCTTCGCAGCCCCCGGCCTGATCTGGAACACGATGATGTCGATGTCGGGCGGCTGGTTCTTTGTCGTCGCCTCCGAGGCGATTACCGTCGGCAGCACGACCGTGGAGCTGCCGGGCATCGGCTCGTGGCTGGCGCTGGCCATCGACAGAAAGGATTTCGTCGCCGTCGGCTGGGCCGTGCTGGCGATGGCCATCCTGATCCTGATCTACGACCAGCTGTTGTTCCGGCCGATCGTCGCCTGGGCCGACAAGTTCCGCTCCGAACAGACCGCCAGCCAGCAGAAGCCGCGCTCCTGGGTCTATGACCTCTTGCGCCGGACCCGCCTCGTCAAGTCGCTCGGCGCACCCCTGGCATGGGGCTGGCAGCGGCTGATGCTGGTGCGTTTCGGCCGCCCGCACCTCACGGTGCAAAGCGCTGAATCGCAGAAGCTTAGCCGGCTTGGCGACAGGCTTTGGCTTGCCTTCATCGCAGTGCTGGCCGGGGCGGGAGCTATCTTCACCGCGCATTATATTCATAGCGAGCTGGGCTGGGACGATGTGGCGCAAGCCTTCGGCGGCGGGCTTGCCACGCTGCTGCGCGTCATCGTGCTGATCGCCATCGCCACTGTTATCTGGGTGCCGATAGGCGTGTGGATCGGGCTTCGGCCGAAGGTTGCGGAACGCGTGCAGCCGTTGGCGCAGTTCCTCGCGGCCTTTCCGGCCAACGTGCTGTTTCCCTTCGCGGTTCTCGCCATCGTCGCCACCGGCGCCAGCCCCAACATCTGGCTGTCGCCGCTGATGATCCTGGGCACGCAATGGTACATCCTGTTCAACGTGATTGCCGGCGCTAGCGCCTTCCCGTCCGACCTCAAGGAAGTGGCGTCTGTGTTCAAGCTGCGCTCGTGGAGCTGGTGGCGAAACGTCATGCTGCCGGGGATTTTTCCCTATTACGTCACCGGCGCGCTGACCGCCACCGGCGGCTCGTGGAACGCGTCCATCGTCGCCGAACTGGCGAGCTGGGGCAACACCAGGCTCGAGGCCTACGGGCTCGGCTCCTACATCGCCAAGGCGACGGAGGCGGGCGATTTTCCACGCGTCGTGCTCGGCATCGCGGTGATGTCGCTGTTCGTCACCCTGTTCAACCGCATTCTGTGGCGCCCGCTCTACGTCTTTGCCGAACGCCGCCTGCGCCTCGACTGAAACCAATTCTAATTCGGGAGACCGATCATGAACAACCTCGCAATCACCACCAACGAAACCGCCCTCATCGACGTCAAGGGCGTGCGTCAGACCTATGACAATGGTGGGGCCGAACGCCTCGTCGTGCTCGACGATGTCGCGCTGACCTTGCGGCCGTCCGAAATCGTCGGCCTGCTCGGCCGCTCCGGCTCCGGCAAATCGACGCTGCTGCGCTCGATCGCCGGGCTTATCAAGCCGACCGAAGGCACCATCACCTTCGAGGGAGCGCCGGTGACCGGCACGCCCGACGGCGTGGCCATGGTGTTCCAGAGCTTCGCACTGTTTCCCTGGCTCACCGTTTTGCAGAATGTCGAGCTCGGGCTGGAGGCGCGGGGCATAGCCCCCGCCGAACGGCGCAAGCGCGCGCTGGAGGCAATCGACCTCATCGGCCTCGACGGCTTCGAAAGCGCCTATCCGAAGGAGCTTTCCGGCGGCATGCGCCAGCGTGTCGGGCTCGCCCGCGCGCTGGTGGTGCATCCAAAGGTGCTTTTGATGGACGAGCCGTTTTCGGCGCTCGACGTGCTGACCGCAGAGACGCTGCGCACCGACCTGCTCGACCTGTGGGCTGAAGGCCGCATGCCGATCGAGTCGATCCTGATGGTGACGCACAATATCGAGGAAGCCGTGCTGATGTGCGACCGCGTGCTGATCTTCTCGTCCAATCCCGGCCGGGTGGCAGCGGAAATCCGCATCGACCTGCCGCAGCCGCGCGACCGGCTCGATCCGGCGTTCCGGGCGCTGGTGGACGACATCTACGCCCGCATGACGGCGCGCAAGGGCGTGGCCGAGCCGGCCCGCGGCGGCATCTTCCCCGGCACAGGAATAGCGATGGTGCTGCCGCGCGTCTCGACCAACCTGCTGGCCGGTCTGATGGAGGCGATCGCCGCCGAGCCCTATCGCGGGCAGGCCGACCTGCCGCCGCTGGCCGCCAGCCTGCAGCTCGAAATCGACGATCTGTTTCCGATCGCCGAGACGCTGCAACTGCTGCATTTCGCCGAACTGGCCGAGGGCGATATCCGCCTGAAGCCGGCGGGCAAGCGTTTTGCCGAGGGCGACGTGGACGAGCGCAAGCGGCTGTTTGCGATGCAGCTCGCCACCCATGTGCCGCTGGCAGCACACATCCGCCGGGTGCTGGACGAGCGGTCGGGCCATGTGGCGCCGGCGCGCCGTTTCCGCGACGAGCTCGAGGACCATATGTCGGAGGAAAACGCCGAGCAGACTGTGCGGGCGGTGACGAGCTGGGCGCGCTATGCGGAGCTGTTCGCCTATGACGAGGCGTCCGACATGTTCACGCTGGAGAACCCGGCCTGACAAGGCAAGCGCGCGGCTGCCGGCCGCGCGCTTTTCTTTGTTTTTACGCATATGGTTATGCGCTAGGCTCCTGCCTGCCGGCATGCGAGCCGCGCAAGGGAGCCTCGATCCGGGAAGCGGCGCATGCAGGCGGACGGCGATATCCGAACCCGGCCAGGTTGGAAGCCCTGGCTTCCATTCCGCTCCATGCAGGGCTGGAGCCCGAAATATCTCGGCGGCGATATCACCGCCGGCCTGACGCTTGCGGCCATCGCCATACCCGAACAGATGGCGACCGCCCGTCTCGGCGATTTTTCACCGCAGATCGGTTTCTTCGCCTTCATGGCCGGTTCGCTGGCCTTTGCCGTGTTCGGAGCCAGCCGCTTTCTTTCGGCGGGCGCGGATTCGACGATCACGCCGATCTTCGCCGGCGGGCTGGCGCTGATCGCCACTTCCGGCTCGCCGCAATATGCGGTCTATGCCGCCATGCTGGCGCTGATGGTGGGCGCGATCGTGACCGCCGGCGGGCTGCTCAGGATGGGCTGGATCGCCGACCTGCTGTCGGTGCCGGTGACCGCCGGCTTCCTCGCCGGCATCGCCATCCACATCGTCATCTCGCAATTGCCGGCACTGCTCGGTCTGCCGGGCGGCAGCGGCAGCGTGTTCGACCGCGTCAGCGCGATTGCAGCAGAGTGGGACAAGATCAATGCCTACAGCATTGCTCTCGGGATCGGCGTGTTCCTGATCGTGTTCTTCTCGGAGCGGATCAGCGCGCGCATACCCGGCGCGTTGATCGCGCTGGCGCTGGCAACGCTGGCGGTGACGTTGTTCGGCCTCACCGGAAAAGGCGTCCATGTGCTTGGGGCGTTACCGGAAGGATTGCCAAAACTGTCGGTGCCCGAAGTGGCACTCGAGGATCTGCGCACGCTGGTGCCTATGGCGCTGCTGATTGCGATGGTCGTGATGGTGCAGACGGCGGCGACGACGCGCTCCTTTGCCGGGCAGGACGGCGGCGGCCCGGACGTCAACCGCGACTTCGTCGGTGTCGGCACCGGCAGCCTGCTTGCCGGGCTGATCGGCGCATTCCCGGTCAATGCCAGCCCGCCGCGCACGGCAATCGTGTCGGAGACCGGCGGCCGCTCGCAGCTCGGCGGGCTCATCGCGGTGGCGATCGTGCTGATGCTGGTGCTGTTCGGCGGCGGGCTTCTGGCGAATGTGCCCGAAGCCGCACTTGCCGGCATCCTGCTTTTCGTCGCCCAGCGCATCCTGCGCTGGCAGACCTTTGCCGGCACTTTCCGACAGGCGCCGATCGAATTCCTGCTGATCGCGATCACAGCGGTCGCTATCGTCGCGCTACCGATCGAGATCGGCGTCGCCATCGGCATCGGCCTTTCGCTGCTGCACGGCATCTGGAGCACCACGCAGGCGAAAGCGATAGAATTCGAGAATGTGCCGGGCACGTCGATCTGGTGGCCGCCGAGTTCCGGCTCGAAGGGCGTGCGGGTGCCGGGCGTTCTGGTCGCTGCATTCCAGGCGCCGCTTTCCTTCGTCAACGCCGATCAGTTCGGCCGGGGTTTTCGCGCCATGATCGATGCCCGCGCCGGCGACCTGAAGCATGTGGTGTTCGAGGCAAGCAGCGTCATCGACATCGACTACACGGCGGCGCGGGCGCTTTCGGACGTGATCGCATATTGCCGCAATCGGGGCATTACATTCTGCATCGCCCGCATGGAATCGGTGCGGGCGCAGGCGGCTCTGGCGCGCTTCGGCATTGCGGACGAACTTGGCGCGGGCAGGATCTTTCACAGTGTCGACAACGCCATCGCCGCGCTGGCAAAGCCGAAGCCTTCGGCGATGGACAAAGCTGGATGAGGAGGCCGGGAATTGGCCGACGACGTAAAACCCAATCTGAAACCGGTCCCGATCGAGGTGCTTCGGCCGACGCAGATGACCGTTGGCCTGCGCGAGGTCGCGTTCAAGCGCCGCGAGCTGCGCGCGCTGCCGGACAGCAAGAAGGGCAAATTCCTCGGCCATCACTTCATTCCCGCCGTGCTGGGGCCGAAGGGGTTATACCATATCGTCGATCACCATCACCTTGCCCGCGCCTTGCAGGAGGAGGGCATAAAGGAAGTTTTCGTGACGGTGATTTCCGATCTCTCCGCGCTCGACAGGGAGGCGTTCCTGGTCGTGCTGGACAATCGCAGCTGGATGCATCCCTTCGACGAAAAAGGCATACGCAGGACCTATGCCGATATCCCGAAAACGATCGACGGCTTGACGGACGATCCGTTCCGTAGCCTCGCCGGAGACGTGCTGCGCAACGGCGGCTATGCCAAGAGCCTAATCCCGTTCAGCGAGTTTCTCTGGGCCGATTTCTTCCGCCGCCGCTTTGACGCCGCGCGGCTGGACGACGATTTCGACAAGATCGCCAGACAGGCGCTGAAGCTCGCCAGGACCAGAGAGGCGAACTACCTGCCGGGCTGGTGCGGCCCAAACTAAATCTTCAGGCGGCGTACCAGAAAATCGAGAAATGCCCGTACCCGCGCCGGCAAATGTCCGCCCTGGCCGAGGAAGACGGCGTGCACCGGCTCGATGTCGCCGGGGTTGCAGTCTTCCAGCACCGGCACCAGCCGGCCCGCCGCCACCTCGCCCCGCGCATGATAATCGGAAAGGCGCGCTAGTCCGAGGCCCGCGAGCGCAAGCTGCATCAGCGCATCGCCGTCGCTGATCTGCAGATTGCCGGAAACCGGAACGCGGATTTCCCTGCCATTCTCCATTAGCGGCCAGCCGTCGTGATAGCGGGCGAAGGAGAAGCCGAGCAGATTGTGTCCGGCCAGATCGGCCGGTACGCGTGGCGTGCCGTGACGGGCGAGATAGTCCGGGCTCGCCACGATCATCAGGCGCGATCCCCCCAGTTTGCGCGCGATCAGCCGCGAGTTCTTGAGCTCCCCGCTGCGGATGGCAACGTCGGTGCGTTCTTCCATGAGGTCGACGACCTCGTCGGTGAGTGCGATATCGAGCGTGACGGCCGGGTTCTCGGCCAGGAATTCCGGCACCAGCGGCAGCAGGTAGTACCGGCCCAGCGCGAAATTGGTGTTGACCCGAAGCCGGCCGGCGGGGATCTCGTTCGCCGAGGCACAGCGCTCGGCCTCGTCGAGATCGGCGAGCAGGCGCACGCTGCGCTCGTAGAATACGCCGCCTTCCGGCGTCAGCTGGAGACGCCGCGTCGAGCGGTTGACCAGCCGCGTGCCGAGCCGTGCCTCAAGCCGAGCCACCAGCTTGCTCACCGCCGACGGTGTCATGCGGAAGGCACGGGCGGCGGCTGAAAAGCCGCCGAGTTCGACGACCCGGACAAAGACCTCCATCTCGCCCGAGCGGTTGACGTCCAGTCGTGCCATGGTGACTTCAATTCATAGATGATTTTCCCAGAGGCATTCTACCTCACAGGTGGAGCGGGGTCCATATACACGGCGATCTTTCACCAGCGCTGACAAGGAGTTCGACCATGCCCAGGGCGCTTTATGCATTGACCGTGGGGGCCTTCGGCATCGGCTCGACGGAATTCGTCATCATGGGACTGCTGCTGCAAGTGGCGGCGGACCTCAACGTAACCATTGCCGCTGCCGGGTTGCTGATCAGCGGCTATGCACTCGGCGTTTTCGTTGGCGCACCGATCCTGACGATCCTGACCCGCAACCTGCCGCGCAAGGCGGTGCTGCTGACGCTGATGGTGATCTTCATCGTCGGCAATGTGGCGAGCGCGCTCGCGCCCGACTACACCTGGCTGATGGTGGCGCGGGTTATCACGGCACTGACGCATGGCACCTTCTTCGGCGTCGGCGCTGTGGTGGCAACCGGACTGGTGCCGCAGGATCGCAAGGCCTCGGCCATTTCGATCATGTTCACCGGCCTGACGCTTGCGACATTGCTCGGCGTGCCCTTCGGCGCGTGGCTTGGCCTGCATTTCGGCTGGCGCTCGACCTTCTGGGCGGTTGCGGCCATCGGCGTCATCGGCTTTGCCGCGATCGCATTGCTCGTACCCGGCGACAAGGCATCCCACGAGCGCAGCCATCTGCGCGAGGAGCTTGCAGCCGTCGCACGGCCACAGGTGCTGCTCGGCCTGCTCATCACCGTCATCGGCTATGCCGGCGTGTTCGCCGTCTTCACCTATATCCAGCCGCTGCTGACGCGGGTGACCGGTTTCCCGGAAACGGCGGTCTCGCCGATCCTGCTGGTCTTCGGCGGCGGTATGATCGCCGGTAATCTCATTGGCGGAAAGCTGGCCGACCGCAAGCTGATGGCAACGCTGCTCGGCACTCTGGCCGCGCTGGCGGTGGTGATGGGCCTGATGACCTTCGCGCTGCATAACCAGATCGCGGCGGTGCTGTTCGTCGGCCTGCTCGGTGCCGCTGCCTTCGCCACGGTCGCGCCCTTGCAGCTTCGCGTTCTCCAGAAGGCGGAAGGCGGCGGCCAGACGCTCGCTTCGAGCCTGAACATCGCGGCGTTCAATCTCGGCAACGCAATCGGCGCATGGCTCGGCGGCGTGGTGATCGAACATGGCCCCGGCCTCGGCGCGGTGACATGGGTGGCAGCACTGGTGACCGTCGCGGGTCTTCTGCTCGCCCTGCTCAGCCGCGCCCTTGAACGCAAGCGGGACCGGGTGAGCGCGGCATTGGCGAACGCCGTCTGCTGAATACGGGACGTATAGGATAGTGCTCGGCGGGGCTTTATTTTACGCAATTCCGGACGGAAAACCGCAATACACTTTTTCTGGAATTGCTTACCTGCCGAGCACAAGCGCCCAGTATTTGCGGTCGCTGCCGGCGCCATCGCGAACATAAGCGAGGCCGTAGCGGCTGAAACGCGCGTCGAGCATGTTGCGGCGGTGGCCCTGCGAATTCATCCACATCGAAAACAGCTTGTCCATGTCCATGCCGCCATAGGCGACATTCTCGGCGGCGGCACCCTCGACGCCGTTGTCCTTCATGCGCGCCGAAAAGTCCTTGCCCCAGCCGGTCGTGTGGGTCATGCGGCCGGCGCGCGCCATGTAGCCGGCCTGCTGAAGGGCCGCCTTTTCCAGCCGGGAATCGGCGGCCATCGTGCCCAGCCCGTTGGCAGAGCGTATCTCGGCCAGATAGCTATAGGCCGAGCTGGAGGCGCCGGCGCCATCGCCCGGAGCGCGGGCCGTCTGGCAGGCCGCAAGAAACAGCAGGGCACACAGGGCCGCGGGCCCGAAAAACTTCGACTTCATATTCAACCTGATCTTCCGTCACGCTTCCGGCAGTCGATATGCCGGCCCGCTTCGCACCCCGGCGGAACGGATGTTGCGCGCAATCGCGTCAAGAATATGCCGCAGCCGTTTATTCTTCGGCCGCAGCAGGCGCGGCTTCCGGCTCGCGAACCCGGAACCAGGCGACATAGAGCGCCGGCAGGAAGATCAGCGTGATCAGCGTGCCGACGATGATGCCGCCCATCATCGCATAGGCCATCGGCCCCCAGAATATCTCGCGCGAAATCGGAATGAGCGCGAGGCTGGCGGCGGCGGCGGTCAACAGGATCGGGCGCGCACGATGATCGCTTGCCTCGTAGACGGCTTCCCAGAGCGGCTTGCCCTCCGCTTTCAGCGCATCGATCTGCGTGACCAGAATGACCGAGTTGCGGATCAATATGCCGATCAGCGCTAGCACGCCCAATATGGCGACAAACCCCAGGGGGGCGCCGGACGGCACCAGCGCCGCGACGACGCCTATCAGGCCGAGCGGTGCCACGCTGACGACCAGAATCATGCTGTTGAAGCTCTGGAGTTGCAGCATCAGCAAAGTGAGCATGGTCAGGAGCATCAGCGGCACGACCGCGACGATGGGCGCCTGGCTCTTGCCGCTGTCCTCGACAGTGCCGCCGACCTCGACCTTGTAGTCGATCGGCAGGTTGGCGGAAAATTCGGCAACGGCCGGCGCAAGGCTCGACACGATGGTCGCCGGCTGGGCGGGGCCGACGATGCTCGCCTTCAAGGTGATGGTAGGCTGGCGCGAACGCCGCCAGACCACCGGCTGTTCCAGGCCGTAGTCGAATGTGGCGATGGCGCCGAGCGGGACCGAGCTGCCGTTGCCGCTCGGCAGTTGCAGGCCCTGCAGCGCCTCCACCGACTGCCGGTCGACCGCCTGGGCGCGGCCCACCACATTCACCAGATAGATGCCGTCGCGGATCTGGGTGACCGTGGCGCCGGCGACGATGCTGTTGAGGCTCGACGCAATCTGCTCGGAACTGACGCCGAGCTGGCGCGCCTTGTCCTGCAATATGTCGACCTTGATCACGCGCGACGGTTCGTTCCAGTCATAGACGACCGCGCCGACCCGCGTGTCCTTGCCCAGCACGTCGGCCAGTTGCAGCGAGAAGGTGCGTACCTTCTCGACATCAGGCCCGCTGAGACGATACTGGATAGGACGGCCGACCGGCGGTCCGAGTTCGAGGCCCTTCACCAGAACGTCGATGCCCTGGAATTCCTTCTGCGCCTTGTCCACGAGCTTGGCGCGGAGGCGCTCGCGCGCCTCGATACCCTTGGTCAGGATCACCACCTGACCGAAATAGGGGTTGGGCGGCTGCACGTCGTAGGACAGGATGAAACGTGCGGCACCGGCACCGACATAGGATGTCCAGCGCACGATATCCTCGTCGCCGACGAGGCTTGCCTCCAGCCGGTCCATCTGCGCCTGCGTCTCGCGGATCGTGCTGTTCTGGCGCAAGGTCATGTCGACGATCAGTTCGGGGCGATCCGAGGGCGGGAAGAACTGCTGCTGGACGAAACGGAAACCGAGAAGTGCTGCGACAAACAGCACCAGCGTGGCGGCGATCGTTATCCAGCGATAGCGCATGGCGGCATGCAGTACCTGGCGGAACTTCCTGCGCACCCAGCCGACATGCTCCTCGTGCTTCTTCATGTTTTTGGGGAGGAAGGTCGCGCCGAGCAAAGGGGCAAACAGCACCGCGACGACCCAGGAAAGAAGTAGCGAGATGGCGATCACCTCGAACAGCGAGAAGGTATATTCGCCGGCGCTGCTGCTGTTCAGGCCGATCGGGATGAAGCCCGCAACGGTCACCAATGTGCCGGTCAGCATCGGGAACGCGATCGACGTCCAGGCGTAGCCGGCCGCTTTCTCCCGCGTATCGCCGGCCTCCAGACGCGTCACCATGGTTTCGATGGCGATCATCGCATCATCGACCAGCAGGCCGAGCGAGATGATGAGCGCGCCTAGCGAAATGCGCTGGAGATTGATGCCGAGATATTCCATGAAGACGAAGGTCATCGCCAGAACCAGCGGGATCGACAGCGAGACGACGATGCCGGCGCGGAAGCCGAGGCTGATGAAGCTGACCGCTAGCACGATGGCGATCGCCTCGAACAGCGCCCGCGTGAAGCCGCCGACGGCTTCCTCGACCACCTGTGGCTGATCCGCCACCAGATGCACGTTGACGCCGATCGGCAATTCCTGTTCGACGCGCGCCATGGTCTCCTTCAGCTTCTCGCCGAAATGGAGGATGTTGGAACCGTCCTTCATGCCGATCGCCAGACCGATCGCCGGCTTGCCGCCATAGCGGAAAAGCGATTGCGGCGGGTCTTCATAGCCGCGTGTGATCGTTGCCACATCGCTCAGGCGGAAGAAGCGGTCGTTGACGCGCAGATTGACGTTGCGCAGGCTTTCCTCGGAGGTGAATTGCCCGCTGACGCGGACGGCGATGCGCTCCGGGCCGGCCTGGATGACACCGGAAGGCGTGATCGCATTCTGGCTCTGCAGCGTATCGATGACCGCCTGCTGGTCCAGGCCGAGCGCTGCGATACGCTGGGTCGAGAATTCGAGATAGACGACCTCGTCCTGCGCGCCGAGTATGTCGATCTTGCCCGCTTCGGGAATGGCAAGCACCCGGCGGCGGACTTCTTCGACATAATCACGCAACTGGCGCGGCGTCAGGCCATCGGTGGTGAAGGCATAGATGTTGCCGAACACGTCGCCGAACTGGTCGTTGAAGGCGAAACCGGCGAAGCCTTCCGGGAAATCGCCGCGAATGTCGGCCATCATATTGCGGACGCGGGTCCAGCTGTTGGTGATGCGGGCGCCGCGCACCGTGTCGGCCAGATTGACGAACACGGTGGTCTGGCCCGGCGTCGTGACGCTCTTGGTGTAGTCGAGCGTGTCGAGTTCCTCAAGCTTGCGCTCGATGCGTTCGGTGACCTGCGACAGCGTCTCATCAAGCGAGGCGCCCGGCCAGGAAGCGCTGACCGTCATCGTCTTGATGGCGAAGGCCGGGTCTTCCTCGCGCCCGAGATTGAGATAGGAAAGCACGCCCGCCACCAGCGCGATGACCATCAGATACCAGATCAGCGATCGGTGATGCAGCGCCCAGTCGGACAGGTTGAAGTTCTTCATTCTTCGATCCCGCCATCGATGTTCACGCGCTGGCCGTCCTTGAGCTCGTGCACGCCGGCCGTCACCACGCGGTCGCCAACGGCAAGACCGCTGTTGATCTCGATGCCATAGCCGGAGAGCGTCTTGCCGGTTTCGACAGGTTTTTCGGACACGGTTTTCGCCGTCGCGTCGACCACCCAGACGGAGGCTTTGCCGTCCTTCTCGAACACGGCCGAAACCGGCAGCACGATCCGGGTGAAGGGTGCTTCCTTTGGAAAGGCGGTGACGAGCGAGCCGAGACGGAAGGCTTCCGGTGGATTGTCGAGGAGAATCTTGACGTGCCGCGTGCGTGTCGCCGCGTCGGCCTGCGGCGCGATCTCGCGGATGCGGCCACTGGCGCGGGTGCGCGGATCGACAGCCAGGGCAACGTCAAACTCGGCGTCGGGGCGCATGCCGGCCATGATTTCGTTGGGAATGTCCACGCCTGCTTCCCGCACATCGGTGCGGGCAACGGTGATGACCGCCGTTCCAGCCGACACGACCTGGCCGACATCCGAATCGACCGCAGTCACCACACCGTCGGTTTCGGCGCGAAGCTCCAGATAACTCAACCGGTCCTTGGCCTTGTCGAAGTCGGCCCCGGCCTGCCTGACCTTGGCCTGCGCCGTTGCAGTGGCGAGCGTGGCGGAATCGAAATCGGCCTGCGAGATGCTTTTTTCGGCAAGGAGCGTTTGCAGGCGCTGCTGACTCGCCTGCGCGTTGGCAAGCTGCGCGTTTGCCACCGCCGCCTGCGATTCGGCGGAACGTGCGGAAAGCATGATCTGTTCGCCGTCGATGGTGGCCAGAAGCTCTCCCTTGGTGACGAGATTGCCGAGTTCGACATCGCGCGAGACGATGCGGCCGGCGGTCTGAAAGCCAAGGGCGGCTTCATAGCGCGGTTGCACCAGGCCGGTAAAGCCGGTCGACTTTATGTCCGGCACTGCTGCTACCACCGAGCGCACCGTTCTCGGCTCCGGCTCGGCCGATTTTTCCTCAGCCGGCTTGCAGCCGGCGGACAGGGCGGCGAGCAACAGAACGGAAACGACGCCGGCCCGTCTCATTTGGCGTCCTCCAGAGACATGTTGACCTTCGCGCCGGCCCGCAGGAGCTGGGCTCCCTCGGTCACGACGAGATCGCCGTCCTTCAGCCCGTCGCGGACGATGATCCGACCGGTTTCGTAGCGGTCGACCGCGATCGGTGCGAGGCCGGCGGTGTTCGACGCCGCGTCGACCGTCCACACCGCGGGCTTTCCGTTGTCGATCATCATGGCCGACCAGGGAATGATGAAAGCCCTTATGCCCGGCACCGGCGCGGTTCCAAGCACGACCTCCCCGAGCGTCATCCGCGCCGGGGTCTGGTCGAGCGCGACCTTGACCTGGACGGTGCCGGTGGTCGGGTCGATCGAGGGTGCGACTTCCCTGACGTGCCCCGTCGTCTTGACCTCGGGATCGGAAAGCAGCGATATCTGGACCTGCGGGTCTTCGGGCATGTGGGCTACGACCTGTTCCTGAACCTGGAACACGGCATCGCGCGGGCCGTCGACCGCAACGATGAAAACGGTCTGCGTCGCCTGCACCACCTGCCCGACCTCGATGTTGCGGGTGCTGACGATGCCGGCCTGCTGGGCTTTCAGCTCGGTGTCGGTAACGCTTTTTCGGGCGATCGAAAGCTGCGCATTGGCGGTTTCCAGTGTGCCTTTGGCGACATCGACGGCTTCAGCCGCGTTGTCATAGGTGCTCTTGGTGGTGAAGCCGCCGGCAAGCAGCGATTTCTGCCGTTGGAAGGCGGCGGTGGATTGAGCAAGCTGGGCCTGCGCCGCGTCGACACTAGCCTGGGCGGAAGCCACGTCGGAATTCTGCTGCTTGGGGTCCAGCCGTGCGAGAAGCGCACCGGCCTCGACATGGACGCCGACATCGGCAAGGACTTCGGTGACCTGCCCGCCGACCTCGAAGGAAAGCCTGGCTTCGTTGCGGGCGGTGACCTGACCCGCCAGCGCGAAACGAGGCCGGTAGTCGACCGTCTCGGCCTTGATCGCCTTCACGTTGAGAATGGTTTCCGGCGCGCTTTGCTTCTGTTCGCTGCAACCTTGCAGCAAGAGGACAAAGGCAAACAGCCCAGCCAGAGCGAGATGACGTTTCCTTGAATCGTTATCTCGCTCTGAGACATTGATTTTAAAGCATGATCTTGCCCGAAAAGTCTGCAACTTTTCGGGATCATGCTCTAGGAAGAACCGGCTGCGATCGTCCCCTCGGAGCGCCATGCAAGTGTCCCTCGCAAATGCCGTAGCCGTGCGCTCCCTCAATTCAGAGATGTGGAGCGATGGCCTCAAGGTGCCATTGTTGGCCCGCCTGTGCAACGACGAAAGCCGCAAGCTTCTGGCCCTCAAGACACGCAAACCGGCATTGCGGTGCAACAATTTCCTTCGCATTCGCACAAAACCATGTAAAAACCCGCGCCGGGAGAAGAGAATAACGCTAGGGAAGGAGATGCCGATGAGTGCGACGGCAGAGACAAAAGCGCTGACGCCACCCGACATTGCGGACAGGAAAGGCCAGACGCCCATCGTCTGCCTGACCGCCTATACGACGCCGGTGGCGCGCATCGTCGACCGTCACTGCGACGTGGTTCTCGTCGGCGACAGCGTCGGCATGGTCCTGCATGGCCTGCCTTCGACGCTCGGTGTGACGCTGGAGATGATGATCATGCACGGCCAGGCCGTGCGGCGCGGCGTCGAACACGCGCTTCTGGTGGTCGACATGCCTTTCGGCTCCTATGAGGAAGGCCCGGCGCAGGCGTTCCGCAACGCGGCACGCCTGATGACGGAAACCGGCTGCGCGGCGGTGAAGCTGGAAGGCGGCGAGAGCATGGCCGAGACGATCCGCTTCCTCACCGGTCGCGGCATTCCCGTCATGGCTCATGTCGGACTGACGCCGCAGGCCGTCAACACATTCGGCGGCTACAAGGTGCAAGGCCGGGGCGAGGCCGGCGAGCGTATCCTTCGCGATGCGGTTGCCGTCGCCGAGGCCGGCGCGTTCTCCGTGGTGCTCGAAAAGGTCGTCGAGCCGCTGGCGCGGTCGATCACGCAGAAGCTTGCCATCCCGACGATCGGCATCGGTGCGTCCGCCGCCTGCGACGGGCAAATCCTCGTCGTCGACGACGTGCTCGGCCAGTTCACCGATTTCCGGCCGAAATTCGTCAAGCGTTACGCCGAACTCGGGCTGGATGCCGAGACGGCGATCGCTGCCTATGCCGCCGATGTACGTGAGCATCGCTTTCCGGCCAGCGAACATGTCTTCGGCGACAACCCGAAGGCGATCAAGGGCGGGGCTGCCGCATGAGCGTGCCGATCGTCAGGACGCTTGGCGAACTGCGTTCCACCGTTGCCGGATGGCGGCGCGAGGGTCTGAAAGTCGGCGTCGTGCCGACGATGGGCGCACTGCACGATGGGCATTTGAGCCTGGTGCGCGCAGCGTTGGAACAGGCAGACCGCGTTATCGTCACGCTGTTCGTCAATCCAAAACAGTTCAACAATCCCGCCGACCTGGCAGCCTATCCGCGCACCGAAAAGGAAGACGCGGCAAAGCTTTCGCCGGTCGGCGCGCACATGCTCTACGTACCGAATGCGGAAGAAATCTACCCGGAAGGTTTTTCGACGACCGTCTCGGTAAGCGGCGTCAGCGAAGGCCTGTGCGGGGCGCATCGGCCGGGACATTTCGATGGCGTGGCCACAGTCGTTGCCAAGCTGTTTTTGCAGACCGGAGCCGACCTGGCGTTCTTCGGCGAAAAGGACTTCCAGCAACTGCATGTCGTGAAGCGGATGGCTCGCGATCTCGACATTCCGATCACGATCGTTCCCTGTGCAACCGTGCGCGAGGCTGACGGGCTTGCGCTTTCCTCGCGCAATGTGCGGCTGTCGCCTCAGGATCGCGCAATCGCGCCGAAACTGGCCCAGGCGCTGTTTGCGGCAGTGGAAAAGCTGCGCGACGGCAGGCTTGCCAAGCCAGTGCTGGACGAGGCCGTCAAGGCTCTGGAGGCCGTGGGTTTCAGGGAGGTCGAGTATCTCGAACTGCGCGCCGAAGACAATCTGCAACCGATGGACAGGCTCGACCGCCCGGCGCGGCTGCTCGCCGCCGTTTTCCTTGGCGAGGTTCGGCTGATCGACAACGTTCCTGCTCGACCGAGCTAGATAAAGCTGCCGATTGTCGGAGGAGCCTCCTACCCCAAAGTGATGCGTCACCTAATCGCCGCCGGAGGAATAATCTCTCGGCAGGGTTTGAACATTCAGGGGTTTGTCATGCATGGTATTCGAGCAGCTCTTTGCGCCTCCGCACTCTGTCTGATGGCGATTTCTCCGGCATCTGCACTGACCATCGATCTCGGCATCATCAAGATCAACATCGGCGGTGGCGGCTATGGCGGCGGCGGTGGTGGTGGCGGGAACGGCGGTGGTGGTGGAACCAGCTATGGCGTTCCCGGTCCGCTTGCCGGCGTCGGCCTCCCGGCGCTGGCCGTATTCGGCGGTTATGTCTGGCTGAGGAAGCGCCGCGCCAAGGAAAGCAAGGACCAGGAATAAAACAGCTTACATCGGTGTGAGATCGAGGGTCGGAGCGGTTCGACCCGTCGCAATCAGCGATGTCCTCCATAAGCTGTCATATCCTTGCGATGCGGCGACGCGCTCGATGGAATTCCAGCTACATCCAATGGATGCCTCACCTACCCGATGGCAAAGGCATATCATTTTTCCAGTTTGAACTTTGTGGGAGGTTGCCATGTCAGGCACCCGTTCACTTCTTTGCGCCGCCGCATTCTGCCTGATGGCAGCAGCGCCGGCATTTGCAGCACAGCCGCCTGATCGCGGCCCCACCCCGGGCCTTGGCTGGGGACCTGGCGGCTCGAAAGGCTACGCGGTTCCGGGACCTCTGGCCGGTGTGGGACTGCCGGTCGTCGCGGCTCTCGGCGGTCTTGTCTGGCTGCGAAAGCGTAACCGCAAGAACAGGGAATAGCTTTGTCCGAGCCGTCGATGCGGGGTGAGTAGGTGGCGAGATCCGGTTCCGGAATGGCAGCAGGCGAGGGTCACGTCACGCCATTGCTTAGGCCAGCCGCTTTTCAATGGTTCAGAACCGTTAGCCTGACACGGCCGTATTTCTTCTCGGGTCTCGTAGCCGTCGGCTTTGCCAACGGCATCAGTGAAAAAGTCTATCGTTCGGTGGCCGACAGCGGGTTGGCCACCGCCTTCTTCAACACGTTCGAGATCAGCATCATTCTCTGGGGCGCGTTTTTCGCGGCTCTTGCCGTTCTTTTCAGCATTCCCGCCAAGGAAGCTCCCGGGCGAGGCGACATCGTCGTGGGGCTGCTCGCCGGTCTTACCTTCCTCGCACCGGTGCCCGCCTTGAGCTGGCTCGGCATCAGCCTGATCGCCATCCATCTTCGACGCACAGTCGGCGACGATGCAACGAGGCGCGCGGCGGCAATCGTGTTTGCGCTGACCATCCCGCTGTTCTGGACGCGCCTTGCCTTCGCGGCATTCAGCGGAACGATCCTGCATATCGACGCGCGGCTTGTCGGCTGGATGATCGGAACGGTACCGGTCGCCAATGTCGTTCCGCTTGCCGACGGTTCGGGGTCGCTGTTCATCGCGCCCGCCTGCTCGTCGCTGGCGAACCTCTCGCTGGTCTTCGTCAGCGCTGCGGTGTTCGTCAATCTGCGCAGCGGGCGCTGGACATTGTCCGCGATCGGCTGGACCGCCGCGAGTGCCCTCGCCGTCGTCGCGATCAACATCACGCGCATCAGCCTGATCGGGCTTTATCCCTGGGAATACGAGCTTCTGCACGGGCCGATCGGCGCGAGCGTGGCAGGCTGGCTTACATTCGGCGTAATCGCGCTTATCGGCTACAACAGGATCGGTTTCGATGCGCCTGTCCGCCGCTAGCCTTGCCCTGGGATTGCTGCTCTGCGTCACCCTCGCGGGCAAGGTCGCGAGCCTCGCCCGAACGCCGGATATCGCTTCCGATGAAGGTGCTGCCGCCGTCGCGCTCATGAAGGCACGTGGCCTTGCCGTTCAGCCCTTCAACCCGCTCGGCGCGCCTGCGTGGATCGTGGGGACCAACGGCGATTGCCGGCTGCGCGTCGCCGAGGTCGCGCCGGAAGGCTGGTCGCGCGCCATCGTCGCCCAGCAGGCGACCGGCGAGCGGCTTCTCTATGCTTTCGACGGCCGCTTCTACGACCAACAGCCGGTTACGAACACGTGGATGGAAAATTATCGCCGCCGGCTTGCCCGCTATGTCGGCTTCGACGTGCCTGCGTTGCGCCTGTTTGCGGTGACGGTAGCACCCGCGTGCCCATCGGACATCGTGCGCCCGGAAGATGCGGCAGCGCTGACGCAGTGAGCGCCAGCGCTACTTGGGGTCACGACATGATGAGACCGCCATCGACATTGATGGTCTGGCCGGTGATGTAGGCAGCGTCCTCGCTGGCGAGAAACGCGACCAGCCCGGAAACATCCGCGCCGCTGCCGGCGCGGCCCATGGGGATGCCCTTGACCCATTCGGCCATCAGTTCGCCGGGCTTGTAGTCGCCGAGCAGCTTGCCCCAGGCATTGTCGTTATAGGCCCACATGTCGGTGTCGATGATGCCGGGGCAGATGGCGTTGACAGTGATGTTTTCCTTGGCGACTTCCTTGGCAAGACTCTGGGTGATGCCGACGACGCCGAATTTCGAGGCTGCGTAGTGCGGCGTGTAGATGAACCCCTGACGCGCCTGGCCGGAGGCGGTGTTGATCAGCCGCCCGCCTTCGCCATGCTTGCGGATGCGCGCAATGGCTTCCTGGCAGCACAGGAACACGCCCTTGGTGTTGACGGCCAGAACCTTGTCCCACTCGGCCTCGGTCATGTCCTCGATCTTGGCGATGGTGATGACGCCGGCATTCTGGATCGAGATATCGACGCGGCCGAATTCCCGCTCGGCCAGATCGTAGAGCGCTGCGACGGCCTTGGCGTCGGTCACGTCCATGACCTGCGAGATCGCTTTCGCGCCGCCCTTGCGCAGATCGTCGGCGACCTGCTCGACACGCTTGTCGATGGCGCTGACGACGATCGCCGCGCCCTCGTCGGCGAAACGCTTCGCCATGGCGGCACCGATGCCGCCGCTCGCTCCGGTTACGACGACGGTCTTTCCTTCAAAGCGCTTCTGCACGAAATTCTCCCTTACCAGCATACGAAGCCGCCATCGACGATGAGATCGATGCCGGTGACAAACGAGGATGCGCGGCTTGCCAGGAACACCGCCGGGCCGACCATCTCGTCGACGCTGGCCATGCGCCCCATCGGCGTATCGCGCTCGAAAATCTTGACCTGATCGGCCACTTCCGGGCGGCGGTTCATCGGCGTCAGCGTGTAGCCGGGGCTGATGACATTGACCCTGAGGCCGCGATCCGACCACTCCATCGCAAGGCTCTTCGACATATGAATGACGGCGGCCTTGGACGAGTTGTAATGCGCCTGGGTGAGGCCGCGATTGACGATGGAACCCGACATCGAGGCGATGTTGATGATGGAGCCCTTGCGGCGTGGCAGCATCACGCGCGCCTGCGCCTGACAGGACAGGAACACGCCGTTGACATTGACCTCGTAGAGCTTCTGCCACTGCTCGAGCGGTAGGGTCTCGGCGGGTGCTGCATTGGCGATGCCTGCATTGTTGACGGCGACCGTCAGTGGTCCGAGTTCCCTTTCGACGCGTTCAACCGCCGATGCCAGATCGGCTTCAGAGGTCACGGTTCCGTTGAGCACCAGCGCCTTGCGGCCGAGTGCGGCGATGCTGTTCGCCGTCTCGTCGAGCCCGCCTTTGGAGGCATGGCCGAAACAGGCTACATCGGCGCCTGCCTCAGCGAGCCCGATGGCGATGCGCTGGCCTATGCCGCTGCCGGCACCGGTGACGAAGGCGATTTCGCCGCTCAGGTCGAAGAGTTCCACGATTGTGTCTCCATCCCTCGAAAAAACTGCCTACCCGGATGAGCGGGCGCCAGTTTCGCGGAACTGGCGCCCGGCGCGGTCGGGTGCTTGGGAGGCTTACCCTGTTGCGCTATGTCTGTGTGGCCTCGGTATTTGGATTACGCATGTCACCCAAAACGGCTTCACACTTTTGGGCGACATGCGTTAACTCGTCGCCAGCTCCATCACCGCGACATTGTTCGCCTCGGCCCTCGGCAGGATACCACGCTGGCGGCCCCGGCTCAGCACCATGACACGATGCGAGAGGCCGAGCACTTCCTCAAGATCCGAACTGACGACCACGACCGCCATGCCGGAGCGCGCGAGATCGGCGATAACATCGTAGATCGCGGCGCGCGCGCCGACATCGATGCCACGCGTCGGCTCGTCGAGGATGAAGATCTTCGGCGGCCGCGCGATCCATTTGGCGATCACCACCTTCTGCTGGTTGCCGCCGGAGAGCTTGCGCACCGCCTGGTTCGGCTGCCCCTTAACGCCGAGCTTACGGATGCCTGTCTCGGCGAATTTCTGCACCGCCTTGGGAAATACCCAGCCGCCGGGCGCGACATGGTCGAAATTGCCGAGCGCCAAATTCTCGCCGATGGTCTGGTCGAGCACGACGCCCTGCCCCTTGCGGTCTTCCGGCACCAGTACGACGCCGGCCTTGATGGCTGCGGCCGGCCCGTCGAGATGCACCGGCTTGCCGGCAACGGTGACCTTGCCGCCAGAGATCGGGTCGGCACCGGCGATGGCGCGGACGAGTTCGGTGCGGCCGGCGCCGATCAGGCCGGCAATGCCGAAGATTTCTCCCGCCCGAACGGAAAAACTGACATCGTTGAAAGTCCGGGCGGGCGAGGACAGGTTCTCGACCTCGAGCAGCACTTCAGGTCGCGGCTCGTCCAGCGTCGGGAACATGCGGTCAACGCTGCGGCCGACCATCTGCTCGACGACCGTGCGGATGGGAATATCGCCCTGTTCATGGCGCGCAACCACCCGCCCGTCGCGCATCACGACGATGCGGTCGGCGATCTGGACGATCTCCTCAAGGCGGTGGCTGATATAGATGAAGCCCATGCCTTCGGCCTTGAGCTTTCGTATCTGTTCGAACAGAAGCGCCGTCTCGTCGCCGCCGAGAGCAGCGGTCGGCTCGTCGAAGATCAGCAGTTTCGCGTCCAACGTCAGTGCCTTGGCGATCTCGACCTGCTGCTGGGCAGCGACGCGCAGGTCGCGTACCTTGGTGTCCGGCGAGACGTTGAGGCCGAGCCGCCTGAGTTGGGCGGAGGCGCGTTCGTTCATGGTCGCCCGGTCGATGGCGCCGCCGCGCGTCAGCATGCGGCCGACGAAGACGTTTTCGGCAACCGAAAGATCGGGAAGAAGCTTCAATTCCTGATGGATCATGCCGATGCCGGCATCGATCGCCTGTGCCGGACTGGCAGGGGAATAGGGCTTCCCCTGCCAGGTGATCGCGCCGCGGTCGGCGTGCAGCGATCCGGCGATGATGTTGGAAACGGTCGATTTGCCGGCGCCGTTCTCACCGAGCAGCGCCACAACCTCGCCCGGCCTGACATCGAAGCTCGCTTCGGTCAGCACCTGGATCGGCCCGAAACTCTTGCACAGGCCGCGCACGGAAAGGCCCTGATGGGAGCCCTCCTGAGGCAAGGTTGTCATCGACATCGTTTCGTCAGCCACAGCTTACGGATGCTTTTCGATGAACTGCGCGACATTGTCCTTGGTGGTCAAGGTCGCGTCCTGAAGCTGCTCAGCTTCGACCTTCTCGCCGGCGACGAGCTTGATCGCCGAGTCGACCGCCAGACGGCCCATGCCTTGCGTCTGCTGCGTGGCGGTGACGTCGAAGACGCCATCCTTCAGCGCCTTCAATGCAGCCACGTCGCCGTCGAAGCCGGCGACCCAGACTTTGTGGCCGAGATTGGCGACCTTGACAGCCTGTGCGGCACCGAGCGCCAGCGCATCGGCCTGGCCGAAGACGATCGAGACGTTCGGATGCGACTGGAGCAGGTCCTGCGTCAGCTTGAAGCCTTCGTCCTGATGCCAGCCTTCGCTCCACAGCTCGCCGACGACCTTGATGTCGGGATAGCCGGCGAGCGCTTCGCCGCAGCCCTTGGAGCGGTCGACCTCGGGCGTCGTGCCCTTCTGTCCGTGGATGATGATCATCTCGCCTTTGCCGCCGGCCTGCTTGGCGATGTAGTCGCAGACATTCTTGGCCGAGGCGACGCTGTTGGTGGCGATGAAGGTGTCGCCCGGCGCGCCGTCGGCGTTGCGGTCGACATTGATGACGGGGATGCCGGCGGCCTTGGCCGTCTTGGTCGGCACGGTCGCGGCGGTGGCGCCGGCCGGGATGTAGATCAGCGCGTCGATGTTCTGCGTGATCAGGTCCTGCACCTGGCTGACCTGCGTCGCCGAGTCGCCCTTGGCGTCGACGGTGACGACCTGAAGACCCTTTTCCTTGGCGTAGGCTTCGACCGACTGCTTGATCTGGTTGAAGAAGTCGGCCTGCAGATTGGCGACCGCAAGGCCGATCTTCTTGGCTTCGGCGGCCGAGGCCCCGTTGGCAAGGCCGAGCAGCGGAACGATGGCGGCTGCGGCAAGCAGGAATGAACGTTTCGTCAGCATGTATTTCTCCTCCGTTGAACTGATGAATTGCGAGTGACTGAAGTCCGATTCCGCCGGGCGAGCCCGGCTGGAATTATTTGGCCCGGCGCCTCCACGTGTCGGCTGCAACAGCCAGGGCAATGACGACGCCGATGACGATCTGCTGGATGAAGGGCGATACGCCGAGCAGGTTGAGCCCGTTGCGCAGCACGCCGATGATGAGGACGCCGATCGCCGTTCCGCCGATCGAGCCTACGCCGCCGCTGAGGCTGGCGCCGCCGATGACGACGGCCGCGATGGTGTCGAGTTCATAGCCGAAGCCGGCGCTCGGCTGGACCGAATCGAGGCGCGCGGCAAGCACCACGCCGGCAAGAGCCGCCAGCACGCCGCACACGGCATAGACCCAGTTGGTGAGGCGATTGACCGGAATGCCCGACAGGCGGGCGACTTCCGGGCTGCCGCCAACGGCATAGAGATTGCGGCCCGTCGCGCGGTAATTGAGGAAGATGGCGAAGATCACGCCAAGCACGATCATGACGCCGACCGTCACCGAGATAAAGCCGAAGTGACGGACGATCGACAGGTTGGTGAACCAGTCGGGGAAACCGACGATCTGCGAACCGTCGGTGATGATGTTGGCGAGACCGCGCGCCACCGACATCATGGCCAGAGTTGCGATGAAAGGCGGCAGCTTGGCCACCGTAACCAGCAGGCCGGAAACCAGACCGCAAAGCCCGCCGACGATCAGGGCAGCGGCAATGCCGGCCGGGATCGGCAGCCCGAGGTAATCGGGGTTGACGACATAGCCGAGGACCATCGCGCCAAGCGCCAGGATGGAGCCGACCGAAAGGTCGATGCCGCCGATCAGGATCACCAGCGTCATGCCGATGGCCATGATGCCGAGAACGGTGATCTGGTCGAGCACGTTCAGGATATTGCGGACAGTCAGGAACGTATCGGTGGAAACCGACAACACAAGGCACAGCAGAATAAGGCCGATAAGCGGACCCTTGGCGCCGGCGAAAAGCGTCGCAAGCAGTGGCTTGAGGCCGCCTGCACGCGGCTCTTCAGCCGAGACGGAAAGACCGGCGCTGCCGGGTTTGGAACTCATCGACTTACCGTCCCTGCGCAATGCGCGGACGCCAGCCGCAATGACCTGCGTTCAAAAGCCAAGTTACACCTCCCTAGGATGAACATTTTAACTTTGCTTTGTAATTTTGTTCAAGCTAACCTCCTGCCAAACGAATTGTCAAGAGGAAGCTTCGATTGCGGCCCTACGTTGTCCCGGCGAGGCCGCAACCGCGTAAGGCTTTCGTTACGAACGAAAATTTGCATTATGAGGGCTGCCGCCGGTTCGTTGGAATTGCGGCTGAAAACAGGCGAAACAATCGATGGCCACACCAGACAATGACGGCGCCGCGCGCTTTCCCGACGCTGAGCTGAAAGCGCGCGCGGCCTGGCACTACTATGTCGAGGGCCTGACGCAGGAGAAGATTTCCGAACTTCTGGGCATCGGACGGATCAAGGTGCACCGCATACTGGCAGCGGCGCGCGAGGAAGGCGTCGTTCAATTCCGCATCAGCGACACGGTGGTGGAATGCGTCGTGCTGGAGCAGAAGCTGAAGGAACGCTTCGGCCTCGGCCAGGCGATCGTGGTTCCGGCGGCCTCGGACAGCCGCAACAGCCCGATGATGATCGGCCATGCCGCGGCCGCCTATATCGGCGACAATGTGAATGCCGGCGACGTCATCGCGCTTGGCTGGGGGCGAACGCTGAAATTCGCCATCAACCAGCTTCCGAACCGCCAGATCAGCCGGACGACGGTCGTCTCCATGCTCGGCGGGCTGACGCATGCGCAGCCCCTGAACCCGACCGAAAGCGCCTGGGATTTCGCCGAGAAGATCGGCGCGGAATGCTATCTGCTGCCGGTTCCGGTCTATGCCGACAGACCGGAACAGCGCGACGCCTTCATGAGCCAGCGCAGCGTTCAGGACGTGGTTTTCCGGGCGCGGCGGGCCAATATCGCGCTGCTCAGCGTCGGCTCGTTCTCGCTGGATAGCCCGATCGCCAATTACGGCTTCATCAAGCCGAGCGAGCTGGAGGAACTGAAGGCGCTGGGCGCGGTGGGCGACATCTTGTGCCATTTCGTCGATGCCGACGGCAAAACCATCGACCATGACGTCAACCACCGCGTCTGCGCCTTCCCCATGGACGAGCTCGCCGATATCCCGAACACCATCCTGGTTTCGGGCGGGCGCGAGAAGGTCGCGGTGATGAATGCAATGCTGGCCCGCACCAAGGTTTCGGTGCTGATCACCGACGAGGAAGCGGCCAAGGGATTACTAGGGCTTTAAAGCGTCAAGCCTGGCATGAATATCGCGCGTGGCGTGGTAGAGATCGCGGTAGATCTCCTTGCGGACTGCATAGTTCGCCGACAGGTCCGCGACCGGATCGACACGATTGTCCGGCTGGGCGGTCATCGCCATGCTGGCTTCTTCAACCGAGGGAAACCAGCCCGCCGCATAGGCCGCAAGCATGCCGGCGCCGAGGGCCGCGGCCTCATTGACCGGCGAAACCGACAGCGGGCGCTCGAGCACACTCGCCATGATCTGCATCAGAAGGCGCGAATTGGTGCCGCCGCCGGCCGCGGTCATCGATGGCGACTTGTGGCCGATGCTTTTTTCCATGGCTTCCGTGGCGATCGCCTGCTCGAAGCCGATGCCTTCCAGAACCGCACGGAACAGATGCGCCGGCTTGTGATCGAGCGACAGGCCGACGATGGAACCGCGCGCGGCACCATCCCAATACGGGCTCATGACGCCTGCCCAATAGGGCATGACGAGCAGGCCGTCGCTGCCCGGCACCACATCCTTCGCCAGCGCTTCCAGCGCCGGGGCTGATTGCGCACCTGTCGTCCTGACAATCCAGTCGACAAGCTGCATGCCGGAGCGCAGCACCGTTTCGAGCATGAAGCCAGAGCCCGTCGGCGATGCCAGCGTGCGGAAGCCCTCCGACGTCCTGTAATCTCGTGAATAAGCGCCGCTGACGACGCCGGAACCCAGCGACAGGTAGGTCTTGCCCGCCTCCACCACGCCCATGCCGAGGCCCATGGCCTGACCGTCGCCGGCTCCGGCAACGACGGCCAAGCCGGCTTTCAGGCCGGTGTGTCTGGCAACTTCCGGCGTCAGCCCGCCGCATATTTCGCCGGGTGCTATGAGTTCGGGAAGCTGCTCGAGCTTCAGGCCCACCGCCTCGACAAGGGTCGGATGCCAGCTCGACGTTTCAAGCGAGAGCAGCCCGAGCGGATCGGCACTCGGCGTGCCGGTGGCAAGCCTGCCGGTGAGGCGATGCATCAGGAAGCCGTTCACATCGACGACCGCGTGCGCCTTGCGCACCGCTTCCGGCCTGTGTTCGGAAAGCCATGCGATGGCGTAGAGCGCCGGCGTCGGGTCCGGCGGCTTGCCGCTCCATGCGGTGATGTTGTCGCGTCCGAGCTCCTTCGACAGCCGTGCCACCTGCGGGCGGGCGCGCTCGTCGAGCCAGAGAATGGCCGGGTTGAGCGCCTTGCCCGCGCCGTCGATGAGCGTGAAGGTTTCGCGCTGATGGGCGATCGATAATGCCGCTACGCGCGAAGGGTCTATCCGGCCAGCAAGCTCCTTCAGAGCCTGCAGCAGTGCGGCCCACCAGTCTTCCGGGTCCTGCTCGAAATGGCCGGGAAGCGGATTGTAAAGCGGGTAGGCGGCGCGCGTTTGCGCCAATTCGCGACCGTCGCGGGTGAAGGCGATCGCCTTCACCGCGGTCGTGGACGCGTCAATACCGATTACGACATCGGACATAAAGCTCTCAGGCGACGGCGCTGGTCACAAACCGGCCGTCCGACTGATCGAGACGGCGGCGAATCTGGGTTACCACCATCGAGTCGTCAGGTACACAGTTGTCGTAGGTCAGGAACTCGCCGACCTTCAGCGGCTTGACCACTTTTGCGCGTTCGGCAAGGCCGAGCGGCAGCGCGCCCTTCTTGCGCGCGTCTTCCCAGGTCATGGCGAAACCGCGGTAATCCGTCTCGCCGATCATGCCGAGCGACTGGCCGACGCCAAGATCGCGCTTGGCGACGGCGACGGCTTCCGCCACGGGGTGATCGAGGGGCTCCATGTCGGCGCGGTTATAGATCACGGCGCGGGCTGCCGACAGCGGCACTTCGAGGCTGGTGAGGTGATAGGGACGGAAGATGGTGAAATACGGACCCTTGCCGACCTTGAGGTCGATCATACGCTCCAGCACGCGCGGGTGCTTGGTCTCGATGACGCAGAACACGCCGGGCGCGACACCCTTGCCGATGGAATAGTCGACGACGCCCTTGCGGTTCAGCAAACCGCCGTCTTCCTTCGGGCAGAGCACATCGGCAAGCTGTTCCAGCGTCGCCGTCGGGCCATGCATGCCGGGAACGTCGGGCACGAGGCCGGTGGCGTTGGCGATGGCGACCATTTCGATGGCGGTCTTGGAGCCGTCGACGAACTCGACCAGCATGCGCGCATTCATGTTGCGCTCGGCCGCTTCCTTCTCGTAGTCGGCCGGCATGGCGTCGATCTTGAGCGGATTGTTCTTGCCCTTGCCGGCAGCGACGATGCCGAAGCCGAGGCTCTTGGCGAAACCGATAATTTCCAGCGTGCAGGCAGGCTCGTCGCCGGCGGCACCCGTATAGACGACGCCGGCCTTGCGGGCCTCTTCCTTCAGGAAACGGCCGATGGTGATGTCGGCCTCGACATTGAGCATGACGATATGCTTGCCGTTCTTCATCACTTCGAGGGCGAACAGCGTGCCGATATTTGGATTGCCGGTGGCGTCGATGATGACATCGATGCGGCCTGCGGCGGCAAGCGCATGCAGATCCTCGGTAATCGCGACCTTACCGGCCTCGATGACGCGGTCGATATCCGAGGCGGAACTCGCCTGCACGATGTCGGAACGGTCGTGACCGGCCAGAAGTGCGGCATCGATGGCCGCCTGCGGCCTGACTTCGGAGATCGCGCCGATGCGCAGACCCGGCATGAGCGCCACCTGAACGATGATGTCGGTGCCCATCTGGCCGGCCCCGGCGAGACCGATGGTGATAGGCCCCTGCCGCTCGGCGCGCTCAAGAAGCTCTGCAGCGAACTGCGGATTAGACATTGTCCGGTCCTCCCGTGCATTGGTATTCGGGTGTCAAAAACTTTTGAACATTTCTATTTCTCAATGAAAAATATTTCAATAGCGAAAATCGCAAAATCCTGCCGGCTGCTTTCAGCAGGAGCCGAGGTTTTCGGAATGGAAGGTTCCAGAAGGAACGGGTTCTCACGAAATGCGGGAGCGCCATATCTCGGCGTAGGACGCCAAAAGATCACTATTTGGCGGCCGGCGGTGAGCAACATTGCTGCACGCGCGTCCTGAAAAGGCCAGTTCCGCAGCTCCCAGGCTGGTGCCGGTGGCATTGGCTGCGCTGACGAGTATTGGCCTTGCCATGGCGGCACCGAGCATGTCGAGAAAAAGCCGATTGTCGGCAAAACCGCCTTCGACGATCGTCTCGCCAGACGCGCCGATCAGGTCGAGGCAGGTTGCGGTCATCAGCGCGAGATAGAATGAGACGGCAGCCGATCGCTCGCCGGCGGACAATTCGCGCGGCGCAATCCATTCGGCCGTTCGCTGCGGAAACGGACCGGAGCCTTGCTGGACCGAAGGCAGGAGCATGAGCTTTTCGGAGAGGACACGGGCGATGTCCTCATCGGACGCAGGCGCGGTGTCGTTCTTGGTCAGCATTTCGTATTCGCGCCCGCCCATGAAGCGCGCCGAAGGCACCGGGTCGCCCAACGCATTTACATTGACCAGCGTATCGCGCGCCGGATCGAGATCGCGCGCCGCGCCGCCGACCGCCATCGCCACCACCCATGTGCCGGTCGAGACGACGGCGAAAGGCGGCTTGCGGTGGAGAACATGCGGCAGCAGCGAGGCGTTGGAATCGTGGATGCCGCAATGGACCGGCGTCTGTGGCGACAGCCCGGTTCGCGCCGTGATCTCCGGCAGGATCGAGCCGAGCCTGTCGCTTGAGGATCGCAGCGGCGGCATGAGGCTGCGCCAGCCCAGGCGGTCGACCATGGTCGAGAAATCGCGTTTGGCCGGATTCCAGAGATCAGTGTGGCAGCCGAGCGAGGTGACTTCGGTCGCCTGCACGCCCGTCAGCCGAAAAGCCCAATATTGCGGATAGGGAACAATTGAGCGGACTCTCGAAAAACGATCCAGAAAAGTCTTCGATTGCCAGAAAATCTGCGCGCCGAGATTGAGGCCGCTGGGAAGGCGAGGCGTGCCGCTTTCTGCAAAAAGTGGACGGACGGCATCGTAATCGGCGGCGAGACTGTCGGGGCCATTATGCTCATAGTCAAGGATCGGCAAAGCAAGTTCGCCCTGCTCGTCGAGCAGTGCTGCGGTCGCGCCGTGCGTGGTTATGGAAATGGCGTCTATCGAATGCCTACGCGTGAGTTCGGACAGGCTGGCTATGATGAAGTCCCAGAGCCGCCCGATGTCATGATGCGGATAGAGCCCGTCATTCGCCACGCGATTTGGCATCTTGCGAACGTCGATCTCGGCCATGGCGTTGAGATCGACCACCACCACCTTGGCGTTGGTTTTTCCTATATCGATGACGGCGACGCGGCGCGGTTCGGCCATCGCTCAATCCATATGGAAAACGGTTTCGAGCGGCACCGCCACCGGTTCGTTATCCGGCCTGGTTTCCATGATGTCGGCCATATGCGCCCACCAGCGCTTCATCACCGGGTGTTTCGGCAATTCTTCCATGCCGTGATCCTGCCTGCGCCACAGCACCCCGAACAACGTGCTGGTCTCCTCGTCCAGATGGATCGAATAATCGGAAACGCCGGCTTCCTTCAAAAGTGCGGTCAGTTCCGGCCAGATGTCGTCGTGACGCCTTTTGTATTCGGCCTTCATGCCGGGATTGAGCTTCATGCGGAACGCGTATTTCTCGGCCATCAGGCAAGGCGCTCCTTCATAAGGCGACGCCAGACGATCGGCAGCGCGATGACCAGAATGAGCAGCAGGCCGATGAAGATCGACATGACGATGCCGGGCACGTTGAGCAGGCCGAGGCCGAAGGTGACCAGCCCCATGATGAGGGCGGCCAGAACCACGCCCGGAATGCTGCCCGCGCCGCCGAGGATGCTGACGCCGCCGAGCACGACCATGGTGATGACTTCCAGTTCATAGCCCTGCGCGATCGAGGGGCGCGTGGAGCCGAGCCGCGAGGTGATCAGCACCGCGGCGATGCCCGACATCAGTCCGGTGAGGCAGAACAGGATGAACTTTATGCGCTCGACCCTGACGCCCGAGAACTGCGCCGCCACAGGGTTGTTGCCAATGGCGAAGACACGCCGACCGAAACTGGTGCGGTGAAGGATGACGTAATAAATGACAGCCGCGATCAGAAACAGCACCAGTTCGAACGACACCACCCACCAGACATAGCCCTGGCCGAAGAACGCAAAGCTTTCGGGGTAGCCCTTGTAGGCCTGATCGCCGAGGATGATGAAGGCGACACCGCGAAACAGGCTCATCGTGCCGATGGTGACGACGATGGACGGCAGGCCGAGCCGTGTGACGAGCAGGCCGTTGAAGGCGCCGCAGGCAAGCCCGACGCCGATGCCGATGGCGACCAGACCGGGTGTGCCGACGCCGAATTGCAAGGCCATGCCCATCATGGTGGAGGCGAGCGCTATGATGGCGGCAACCGACAGGTCGATCTCGCCGGAAATGATCAGCAGCGCCATCGCCAGCGCGATCAGCGCCTTTTCGGTGAAGTTGAAAGTCAGGTCGGACAGCGACCAGGCATCGAGGAAATAGGGCGAGGCAAAGCTGTTGACGGCGAAGATCGCAACCGCGACCGCGATCAGCAGCGCCTCCCAACTGAACACCGCCGACCGCAGCGGCCTGTCCAGCCGGTCAGGGATATGGCGTCCACGCGGAGTTTCGGTCGCGCTCATATGGCTTCCGCCTTCTTCAGGATGATGCGGCCCTGCCGGTGTTCGCCGCGCGCATTGAGCACGACGGCCAGGATGATGGCGCTGCCGGAAATCGCCATCTGCCAGAAGGGCGAGATGTTGATCAGCGGCAGGGCCGAACTGATGATGCCGAGGAACAGCGCGCCGAGCACCGCGCCGCCGACCGAGCCAATGCCGCCTGCAATCGATATGCCGCCGATGACGCAGGCTGCGATGATGTTGAGCTCATAACCGTTTGCGATCTCGACCGAGGCGATGACGTAGCGCGACACCCAGAGATAGCCGCAGATGCCGGCGACCAGACCCGAGATGCAGAAGGCGACGAATTTGGTGCGGCCGACATCGATGCCGGCATAGACCGAGGCTGTCGGGTTGACGCCAATGGCGTAGAGCGAGCGGCCGAGCGGGGTGCGCGTCAAAAGCACGAAGAACGAAGCGATGACGGCAAGCGCGATCCACGACAGCAGAGGTATGCCGAGCATCTGCATGCGCTGGAGGCCTATGAAAGACGAGCTCATCTTGTCGGCGTTGACCCAGGCGCCGCCCGAGATCACGAAGGTCGCGCCGCGATAGATTGTGAGCGTGCCGAGTGTCACGACGATGGACGGAATGCCGAGCTTCCAGACGAGCGCGCCGTTGAACGCCCCGAGCGCCAGCCCGACGCCGGCGGCGATCAGCATCAGCAGCGGCACGGGTATTGCGGGATAGGCCGCGTTGATCATCGCCACGACCATCCCGGTGAAGGCGAGGTTGGAGGCCATGGAAAGATCGATCGAGCGCGTAAGGATGACCACCATCTGGCCGAGCGCCAGGATCATCAGGATGGACGTGTCGTTGAAGACATTAGCCAGATTGCGCGGGCTGGCGAAAGCGCCGTAGCGGGTCGAGATCAGGCCGATCAGCAGCAGGATCGCGGCGAGCAACCAGATTTCGCGTTGTTTGAAGAAAGTATTCATTGGGCCGGCGCTCCGTATTGGCGAAGCGCCTGATGTGAGACAAGCACCCCCACTCCGTCCCTTCGGGCTACTTCTCCTCCTGCCCGGGGGCAATCGGATATGAAAACTGCGATGAATGGCGCCCTACGATAACCCCCACCCCTAACCCCTCCCCACAAGGGGGAGGGGAACTTTGCCGCCGCCGCACCACACGAAACCGGCAATGATTGGCGCCATGTGTGAATGCCATCGGGGTCCCCCTCCCCCTTGTGGGGAGGGGTTAGGGGTGGGGGTGTTTCATTTGCGACTGCCCCCGGGCAGGGGGAGAGGTGGCCCGAAGGGACGGAGTGGGGGTGCTTCAACATGCTCACATCCTCATCCCGCTATCCCCGCGGCAGTCCGCACCAGCGTCTCCGCATCGAGCCCATTGTTTTCGTGGACCGCCACGATGCGCCCTTCGCGCATGACGACGACGCGGTCGGACATGCCGAGGATTTCCGGCAGTTCGGACGAGACCATGATGACCGACAGCCCCTGCGCGACCAGCTCGGCCATGAAGCCGTGGACGGCTGCCTTGGAGCCGATGTCGATGCCCTTGGTCGGCTCGTCGAGGATGATGACCTTGGGCGCGGTGGCGAGCCATTTGGCGATGACCACCTTCTGCTGGTTGCCGCCCGACAGCGTGCCGACATCCTGGCTGAGCGAGGCGGCGCGCAGGTCGAGGCGTTCCGTATATTTGCGCGCCAGCGCGAATTCCTCGGCCAGCCGCAGAAGGCCCGATTTCGAGGTGCGCTTCAGCGATGGCAGCGACACGTTCTGGAAGATCGGCATGCCGATGACCACACCCTGCTTGCCGCGCTCTTCCGGTACGTAGACGATGCCCTTTTCGATGGAATCCGCAGCCGATCTCGGCGCGATCGCTTCGCCTTCCAGCGCGATCGTGCCACGGCTCCTCCGGGTGATGCCGGCAATCGCCTGCATCACCTCGCTGCGGCCGGCGCCGACCAGCCCGTAGAAGCCGAGGATTTCGCCCTTGCGCAATTCGAAGCCGATATCGTCGAACTCGGTCGGGTGCGACAGGCCGGAAATTTTCAGCACCGGCGCGCCGATATGCGCCTCGCGCTGCGGAAAAATGTGATCGACGGAGCGGCCGACCATCAGTTTCACGATGTCGCCCTGGCTGGTGTCTTTCAGCAGGCCCTCGCCCACCATCTCGCCGTCGCGGAACACGGTGTAGCGGTCGGCGATGCGGTAGATCTCATCGAATTTGTGGCTGATGAACAGGATCGCCTTGCCTTCCTGCTTCAGGTAAGTGACGAGCTCGAACAGCTCCTCGATCTCCTTCATCGAGAGCGCCGCGGTCGGTTCGTCCATGATGACGATCTCAGCATCGATCGACATGGCCCGCGCCACCGCGACGAGGTGCTTGCTGGCGATGCCGAGGTCGCGCAGCCGCGCATCGGCGTCGATGTGCGCTGCGCCCATGCGGGCAAGCACGGCGCGCGCCTCGCGCCGCATGCCGCGCCAGTCGATCGTGCCGAAACGGCTGCGCGGCGCGTGGCCGAGGAAGATGTTCTCGGCGACCGAAAGATCGTCGAACAGCACCGTTTCCTGGTGGATGGCGGTGATGCCGTGCCGGAAGGCGGCTTCGGCGCTCGGCAGCCGCCATGCACGCGGATCTCGCCGGCGTCAGGCTGGTAGATGCCGGTGAGGATCTTCACCAGCGTGGACTTGCCGGCGCCGTTCTCGCCGATCAGCGCGGTGACCTCGCCGGGATAAAGCGCGAGGCTGAAATCATGCAGCGCGCGCACGCCGGGGAAGGATTTTGAGACGCCGCTGAGCGTGAGCAGCGGGGCGCCGTCCTCCGCTGCGCGGGGAGGTTCGCCAACGTCGTGAGCGGGTTGGTG
>VFQQ010000973.1_pt1 | contig 45793 bp, 82 predicted proteins | sample 3512341 | NCBI WGS metagenome assembly VFQQ01 (sample SAMN10412373, study PRJNA504923) | tailings metagenome | isolation source: Relicate 2 Philex TSF1 revegetated site | place: Philippines: Tuba, Benguet | collected 2017-08-29 | reverse complement strand
GTGGCGGGGGCAAGGTGGGGCCGGGAAGGTAAGCTAAGGGGTACTGGATGCGTTGGGCAGGCATGCTGCCTCATGCCTGCTAGTAGCAGCAGCTATTTGCCACCCGGCTGCAAGGGCTCTGCATGGGAGCATTGAGCCACCAGATGCGGCGACAGCGGCGCTCACCGCCCACGGGGCACAGGTCGATCACGTTGCCCGACAGCTCGCTGGTCATGAGCTGCAGGAGGTGTGGGGTGGGTGCCGTCTGGGTGTCAGTCCCAATACTGGAAGAACGATACAGCTGCGCCAGGCTCATCAGCAGGGGCCATGCAGCAACCGCTCCTCCAACCGCCCATCTTCTGCTACTGCTAGCATTTGCTGCGCCCGCCAGCAAGCCTTTGCAATGCAAGCCTCTGCTGCAACCACTGCAAGGCTCTGAAAGCTGCAGCCTGCGATGCCCCCACAGCACCGCTGCCCCCACGCCCTGCCCACCTTCTCCACGTAGGTGCCGACCTCTGCGTCGCGGCCGCGCCCCGTGATGCCCAGGTCATCCGTGCCCGCAATCTCCTTGGCAAAGCGGATGCAGCGCGTGCAGTGGATGCAGCGCGTCATCACAGTCTTGACCTGCAGGGCGGCAGGGCAGGGGGCAAGTGAGCTCGGCTGCGGACAATGCACTGCTGCCACTGGACTGGTGATGGGATTAAAGCGGAGCAGCGGAACACACAGCCATGCCTGCATAGCCCGCAAAAACTCTGTGCACCTGTTGCCTTCCCTCTTGACACTGCCTCGCTGCTGCCTGCCGCCACTTCACCCGCCCACACGCCACCCACACCAGCCCCCTCCCAAGCGCACCAGGGGCCCCAGGTTCTTGTCGCTGACCGCCCGCTTGACCTCCGTGAAACGGCTGCGGTCGCTGCCAAAGATCATGGACTGCGGCAGGCGGGGGAATGCACGCAGGCAGCAGCAGCAGTGCACGTCAGCAACCAGCCGGAGGCAGCAGCAACAGCAGTAGCGGCACACGCATGCAGCCGACCCAACTCGCCGCTCTATGTCTGCTGCAGCATGTCAACCTGCATTTGCCAGCAGCATCCTGCAGCAGCTTCCCACTGCTGGCAAGTTCACTGCAGCTGCCGCAGCCGCGACAGCCAGCCGCCATGCACTGCATGGTATAGGCCCTTCTGCATCGCCTGCTGCAATCCCAACCCCGGCACTGCAAAAGCTACGAGCCCCGCTTCCACACGCCCGCCACCGCCGCACCTGGTCCTGCAGGTCGCACTCGCCGCCCTGGTCGCAGATGGGGCAATCCAGCGGGTGGTTGATGAGCAGGAACTCCATCACGCCCTCCCGCGCCTTCTTCACCAGCGGCGTGTCCGTCTTGATGTTCATGCCGGGAGCCGCGGGCATGGCGCACGAGGCCACCGGCTTGGGGCTCTTCTCCACCTGGCGCACAGAAGCAAAGGGAGCGAGCAGCGGCAGGTTTGTGGCTGACATCGTTGGTGGGCGCTGCACAGCCAACCAGCAGCCTGCTGCGTGCCCAGCCCAGAAAGCTGCCTGCACTCAAATCTGCCGCTGGTGCGAGGGCAACGACAGGCGGTGCTCGCACGCTCCGAGGCGCCGCTGCTGTACAAGGCTGAGGCGTGGCTGCAGCATAGGAGGCGCACCTCCACCAGGCACATGCGGCAGTTGCCCGCAATGGACAGGCGCTCATGGTAGCAGAACCTGCGAGCAGCAAGCGGAAAGCGACGGGCGTTGACTGGGGTGCCAGGCGGCGGCGGCAGCGGCGGGGCCTGCCCGTCGCACGAGGCTGCCGGCGCGCATTGCACGGGGCATCCGAGCGCCTGGAGGGCCGAGCATGCCGCCCCTCCAGCGCCAGAGGAGGGCTGGGAGGCCGGCCCCCCTGCCGCCTGGCCCCAAACCCTGCCCCGCAGCGGTCTGATCAGCGTTCTGGTCCCATTTACAGCGCCCCAGTCGGGTGCAGGCGGCTCACCGGGGCACATCGACGCCGGCAGCCGTGCAAGCCGACAGCACATTGGCTCCCTTGGGAATTTTCACGCTGTTGCCGTCCACGAAGACCTCGATGAGGTCATCTGCGGGCGCGGGCTGGGCCGCGGCCGCCAGCCCTCGCAGCTGCCACCCCTGCAGCCCCCGCAGCTGCCTGAGGCGCTGCAGCGCCGCCATGGTGTGCACGGATGCAGGCGCCGCTGGGTCGAACGAATGGGAGGGTCCCGCCAGCCCTCCTGGGAGGCTACCGCCCGCCGCCACGCTGGCGCCGCAGCACGGCACCGGCCCTGATAATCTCTCTTGCCAGTTGGGGCAAGCCAGGCTCTTGCAAGGCTAGCACGTTGCATCTGCAAGCTGGACTGCTCGGCAAGGCAGCCGCGCCGGCACAGCCTGCATCGAACAACAACAACAACAAGCCACTGCAGCCAGCAAGCATACCTCCACCAAACCGCAGCTAACCTGCCCTAAACTGGGTTTACAGGCGTGCAGTCGAGGGGGATGCTGAAGAATCAAATGGCTGGCCTGGCGAATGGGCCAGTGGGAGGAAGAAACTGATAGGATGTTTGGCGGCGCCTGCTCAGGGCAGGAAGGGGTCCTGCGCCTCCTTGGCCGCCTGCGCCGCCGCCGCGGGGCTCTCAATCACCGTCATGCTGGCCGGCAGGTCCTCGCGCACAATCTCAAACTCCATGCGCCGCTTGCGCTCCTCTGCGAGCAGGGCAGGGCAGGCGGTGAGGCCGTCAGGATGCTGCATTCATCGCGCGGGGGACCATGGCAGAAGCCTGCCCAACAAACCGTGCCCTACAGCCGCCATCGCCCTCCCGACTCCCTACTTCCGCCACCCCAACGGGCACCCACCCGCATCATCCTTGATGCGCTGGTTGATGGCTGCCAGCACGCGGTAGGCCACCTCCATGGCGGGCGCGCCAATGTCGGCGTCCGGACCGCTGCCCTCCAGGCTGACCGTGATGTCGGCGTCCTGGTACAGCGGCCGCCGCTCGTCCAGCAGCGCCGTCAGCCGTGCCACCGCCGCTGTGTAGGCGTCTGCCTGCTGCTGCTCCGCGTCCGACTGCTCGCCACTCTGCACAGGTAAGGCAGGCGGGAGCAGCCGGGTGCATGGTAGGGCTGCCTCGCCTGCATATGTGCGCAATCACGCAACCCAGGCTGCCGCGCCATCAGCTCAACAAGAGCAGTTACTCCCCTGCCCAACCTTGCCCCACTGCTGCAGTGGCACACCTGCGACAGCAGCGGGCGCGACTCGGTGCCGTCGCCGACCACGCGGTGCGCCAGCAGCGTGGGCTGGCCGTTGAGCCACACGGTGATGCCGCCCTGCAAGGGTGGGGCGGGGCCAGGGATGGTTCAGAGCAGCTCTCTGACACATGTCGCATCACCAGCAACGACATGCACGGACGCAGCTGCATGCACATCGGCAATAGGTGGCACCTGCCTGCCGCCTGCCGGCCGCCTGCCTGTCAACTTTGTGAGCCAGCAACTGTCGCAGCCCCCGCCCCACCTGCATGTGCCCCCAGTTCTCGGCCCGGGTGGGCACGCCGCCGCCGGTCGCAATCACGCAGTTCTTGAAGGGGGACAGCTCCTGCCAGAGTGTGGGCGGTGGAGCACACACGCTCAGATCAGCAGCATGAAAGCGCAAGGCTGTCGTTGCCTCCTTGCACAGCATACTCCAGACTACTGCAGAAACTTGGGTGCACCCAACGCATCAAGCCAAGCTGTCTGCAAGCACGCCCCACACGTATTGGACCACCATCGCCAGCAGCGCGCTGTGCAAGGGCCGCTCACCGCCAGCACTTGCGTCTCAATCTCCCGGAAGTTGTCCTCGCCGTCCTCCGCGAAAATCTCCCGCACCTTCTTGTTCGTCACCGACTCAATCAGCGTGTCTGCAAAGGGTGGATGAGACAGGCGTCGGCAATAGCGCAGCACAGCTCTATGATAGCCCCAGCATGGGCCGGCAGCAGCAGATCCGCTACGCTTCCACAGGCTGACGCCGAGGCCGCACAGCAAGGCTCAACGCATGCAGCAGCGGCAATTAAGGGCTTGGAGACCTGAAAACCGGCGTCTCACTGCCCACCACGACACCACCTCTGGCACACTTGCGCACCCGTGTCGAAGAAGCAGTAGCCGAGCGCCTTGGACACCAGCTTGCCCACCGTGGACTTGCCGCTGCCCATCATGCCCACCAGGAACAGGCTGGTGCCCTGCAGCCCCTCCACCACCTCCACCGCGGTGTCCTGCACGCGGCAGGCGGGAACAGCAGGGCCTGCTCTGTGTCACGCCTGTTCATCAGCTTGGCATGCCACGAGTCCTTGCGGCGCGGCAGCCAAGCAGGCCCGTGCTCTCCCGTGTGCATTTGAGAATGCCAACAAGCACGCCTTGAAAACAGACTGAGCCTGCACCGCACCTCGATCTGCTGCGTCAGCCTGGCATAGTCCTTGTTGGCCGCCTCGAACCGGTCCTTGTCAAAGTCACGGGGCGCCGCCGCCGCCGCCACCGCCCGCTGCCGCTGCCAGCTGCACAGTGCCTGCCGCGCTAGCTGCCGCCGTGGGAGTGCTGCTGCAGACCGCTGGCCGCTGGCTGCGGGGCTGCAGAAGGCTGGGGAGGCCTGCAGCCGGCGGGCGTGGCACGGCGCCGCCATAGCAGGCCGCTGCGCCGGAGCTACTGCTTGCATCGTACTACTGGTGAGCAATGTGGCCAATTGAAAAACGGATGGAGGGCCCAGACGATGGCAGGCAGGCAGGGAGGAGCAGGGAGGAGGCGCTCGGCCTCAAGCGGAGTGCAGCAATGTGACAATGACGATGCCCTCGCCTGCTTGTGAAGCAGCGGGCGATCAGGGCCCTAGCTGGCAGCCATTGCCCGGCATGGGAGGCGTGCAGGCTCTTGCGGCGTCCCCGCAGGCTTTACTGATATCTGATCGCCCTTCAAGTTCAGCACAAGGCCCCAGCACCGCTGCCCATGTCGTCCGGCGGCGACCAGCGAGCCCTGCCCCTGTGCCTGGCCGCGGCAGCGGGAGCTGCGGCCCTGCTTGCAGCCCAGCACCTCGGGAAGCTGGTGTCGAGGCGATCGGCGACACCAAAGGACGGCAGCAAGGTGGCGGCGGCAGCGGTTGACGGCGCCAGCCTCTGGGCAGCCGGGTGCGTTGGGGAGAGCGAGCTGCATCGCACAGCGTCTCCTGCCACTGCTCACTGACGTTCTGCTGCAACGCTACTGCCTCCAGGCCACCGCACCCAGGATGGAAGGCGCCGCAGAAAATGGCGGTTCCGTTTGCTAGCGACGCAATGCACACGGTCGACCCCTCGCAGCTGCCCGGCGATGTGCTGGTGCGTGAGATGGCTGCCAGTCAAGAGGAGTGGACACCAGCATGTCGTTTCCCTGTTTCAAGCCCGTGCTCCTGGGCTGCCGTCATCCGGCTGCGGGCTGCTGTCGCCTGGCAACCAAATAGCCTTCTGGTCCCGCAACCCCACTTGCAGTACCCGCTCATAATTTCAGCAATTGTGCCACGACCCATTGGTGGGTGCAATGTGCTACTGCTTTGTGTACCTCTCCACTGGATGTGCTCGTTCTGCTGGATATGCGGAGCTGGCTTGTGGCAGGTGGATGGTTGCACCGCCCAGCCTCCCGCCACTGTAGGTTGCCTGCTTTCTGCTGCTGCCTGCTCACTGGCTGCAATTTGCCACGCCTCCTCTGCCGCACACGCAGCGTTTGTGTCCACCCAGAGCAGCAGCGGGGTGGGCAACCTGGCGCCCTTCAGCTACTTCAACGTGATGGCCCACAACCCGCCGCACGTGTGCATCGGGTTTGCGGCCAGCCGGCTGCGGCCCCACGGCCGCAAGGACACGCTGCACAATCTGCTGGAGACGGGGTGGGCTGGGGTGTCGAGCGCAAGGGCTGTTGGGCTGGTTGGGCGGGTGGGTTGCGCTTGGCTGATCAGACGAGTAGAGGGCGTGCAAGCTGCTGGGCAGGTGGTAGGCTAGTATTCACCAGGTCGCCGCCTGCCCCTCCTCGCAGCGAGTTTGTGGTCAACATCATGAGCGACTGGTTCATCGAGGCGGCCAACTACTGCTGCGGTGCGCCTGCAGCGGCAAGGGCTGCTTTGAGCAGAGGCTTGCTCGAAAGAAAGACTAGCATCTGCGGGTGCCTGCCTAGCGCAGTGTTTTGCCTATCCCTCACTGCTTATTCCCCACTGAAATGCTCTTGTTCACAGGCAATTTTGACTATGGAGAGGACGAGATGGAGCTGAGCGGGCTCACGCCGCTGCCCTCGCTCAAGGCAAGCACCCGTCTCGCATTTATGTTCCTGCCTTGCCAGTGCTGCTGGCGCATGGCCATGGACCTGCCCTGCTGCCTACCTGCACCCAGCCTGCTCTTGAGCCAGCACACCGCGTGCGCTGTGCGGTCTGCCCACACCCAATGCCTGACATGCTGGTGCTGCGCACGCACCCACGGAGCGCAGGTGAAGCCGCCGCGCGTGAAGGAGTCTGCGGTGCACATGGAGTGCCAGCTGCGGCACAGCTACGAGGTCAAGGACGGCAAGGGCGCGGTGACGGGCACCATTGTCATTGGAGAGGTGGTCATGATGCACGTGCACGAGGGCGTGGCGGGTGCGTGTGGCAGTAGGGGGTGGGACAGCGGTGGCGGTGGTGGCCGGCCACTTGGTCTGCCTGCTATGTCGGGTGTCTGAACATGCGCCACAGATTGCTGCGGCTGGCTCCCGCCGCTGCAAGGCTGCAGCGTTGATGCCCGACTGCCAAGCCGCCCCCCTGCCTCCCCACTGCAGGCCGGTCGCCCTCCGGCAAGCTGGTGGTCAGCATGCAGCACTACCAGCCCATCTCGCGACTGGGCGGCAACACCTACGGGCGCACCAGCGGGCTGTTTGACCTGCCACGCCCTGATCGTGACCCTGTCAGCCAGGAGAAGCTCCAGTATACCAGCAAGGCGAGCACGGCCGTGCTGTCAGGCTGAGGGCAAGCTGGCTGCCCTGCTGGGCCGGTAGCTTCCAGTCTGCTGCTGCATTGCGTGCCACTGGCAAGCTGTACATGAAAGTTGTTGCAAAGTTGGAACTGCAAAGCTGGAAGTGCAAGCATAGCCACAGAAACAGCAGGACAGAGAGCAGCAGGGAGGAAGCAGCGGGAGAGGAGCATGAGAGCAGGGGGACGAGTAGTGCAGCAGGCACAAGACTGTCGTTCACACACAGCAGACAGACCGGATTCAGTGTGCTACCGTCGCGTGCCGGGCTCGGAGCCCCCTGGGAACTTGTCCAGCGCATGGGCATCCCCATTGATGTAGTACTCGATGATGCCGCGCATGCGTGCGCTCTTGTCGGGGTGGAAGCTGCGGTGGGGAGGGAGCCGGGCAGCGGGAATGGCGGGTGAGAAATACACTGGGTGCAACCCGCAAGCTGGGATCAAAAACTTGCACAGTGCCCTCAGCTCTCCATGGCAACGAAACCCACAGTCAGCACCCCGCCCTGCTCTCCCCCCACCCTCCCCCGCTCACTTGGCGTGCACCATGACTGGCTTGGGTTGCTGGTCGCCGGGCATGTGCCGCACCTGCTTGAACAGCACCTTGGTGTTCCTACAGGCAGGGAGGTTCCGAGGAGGTTGCAGCGGGGGCCGTAACACAGCACCAACAGTTGCCAGCTGTCGCATGCATGCTGGTGTCCCAGCAGAGAGCTGTACCCCGCAGCCCTGAGCAGCAGCCACATGCCCCAGAGCGATTGACAGCCACAGCGCGGCGCTCACATGAACTTGTAAAAGTCCATGACCCGCGCAATGATCTGCGGCGACTTGTAGTCGCCGTGGGATAGGAAGAAAATGTACCTGGGGGCAGAGGGCAGGGCAGGATGGCGCAGGGCAGGGTGACCAGGGCCTGCATGCTCATGCCCCTACAGAACGGCTGGCATGGCAAGGCAGAGCTTGCATTGCACAACACAGTGACAGGCTGCTCGGGTGCGCGTAGGGTGCCAGCAGTGCCACCCCTGCGACATGCATTCGAGTTCCAGTGTGAGCAAGCAGTCCTCACTCGTTCCACACGCTCTGGTCCCACTCCTTCTGCTTGCTCAGCTTGTCTGCAAGGGCGACGAAAAGGTGGCACGTTAAGCCAAAGTCTACAAGCTGCTGCGCCAGCAGAGAGGGCAGGAAATCTACCCACCCACCAGCCTCCCCTCAGCCAGGGCTGTCTGCCCCCAGCGCCCACCCGCGATGCGTGTCATGAGGTCGATCGTCTTGTCATTGGCCTTGACGAAGAAGAGGCCGGAGTTGAAGGCCATGTGCCGCGTGCCCTGCGCATACCGGCTCCATCCCTGCACGCACAGGCATAGGATGGCAATGCCACCCTGGCTCAGGCTGCCTTCGAGCAGGCTGCTGCGCCTGCTGTTCAGAAGAAGCCGCGCTAAGCTTCGCAGCCCACAGCCACCTGTGGTCCATCACCTGCGCTGCATCACCACTCAATAGCCATCTGAGCATCAGCGGCGCACCATGGAGGGGTCGTCCACGCCGTAGATCTCGCCATAGGCGGTGCCGGGGTCGTGCCCATCCGTCATGCCCTCCACGTCGCTGTCACGGTACAGGTGGTCGAACGGGTTTTGCAGCGTCACAATGTCCACGTCGCTGCAGGGGGGAGGGGGGGGGGGGGTGGAGCGTGCAGGCGTGAGTTGTGCGGTAATTGAGTGCTGTATTTGCAGGGCGGTGGGCAGGTGACGCTGGCGCCCGCCCAGGCCACGCTGCGGCAAATATATTCGGCAGCGGATCTAAGTTGGCAGCCCTCTCTGCCCACCTGCTGCCGCAGCCCCATCCCTACACAACCACCCACCTCAACAGCACGTCGTAGCCCAGCTGCAGGAACTCGCGGATGATCTCATACCTGCCCGGCCAAGGATGGGTGGCTGGGCTGCCAGCTGAGCAGCATGCAAGGGTGGTGACAGCAAGCGCCCCCGCCAGTTCCAAGCCTCTGCTCAGACCTGCTGTCCAGCCTGTTTGCTGCCGGCCTGCCTGCGCAGCATGATAAGCAAGTGCAACGCCCACCCAAGGCATCACAAGCACATCATTGGACCACTGCCCCGCTCCCTTTCAAAGCGCAGCGCACTTCATGGCTGAGATGGCGTGGTTGGAGCCGGTGTCCTTCTGGGAGTCTGGGATCACCACCGGCCGGTAGTAGTGGTTGATGTTGTGCTGCAGTGCAGGGTGCAATTTGTAGAGCAGCACACCGTGGGGCGGAGGCGGTGTGGCACACCCAACAGGCACATCACCTCCGGCCCATCAGTTAGCAGGCAATGGCGCGGCAGCAGCAGCCTCTGCTCATGCAGCAGCCCACCTCAACGCAGTAGTCACGCAGCTGCTCGTCAATGGCCACCACCAGCCAGTTGGTTAGGGCAGGAATGCGTTGCACGCACTGCAAACAAGGGTCTCGGCGGCGGGAGCGGGAGTCTGCGGTGCCGAGGATGTGGCACATTAATGAATCTGGGCAGCAAGCAGCAGCCAATGGTAGTTTGCGGTGCTGCCTTGGAGTGAGCATGGCAGGGCAAGCTGACAAACAGGCATGCATCAAGCTGCACCCCGAGGTCGCTCAGTCGCCCCAAGGCGCAGCTGTTTGGTACCAGCCCCGCAGCGCACCTCCAGCCACATGACCAGCGAGCTCTCCAGGACGAGGTTGTAGTTGGAAATGGCAATCATGACCTCGCCCTGCGGCGCAACGCGCTGCAGGATCTCCTCCAGCGCGTTGCGGGGCTTGCCGCTGCTGCGTCGGGCGCCCAGAGCCGCCTCCGCTGCACCGCTGCCGCCGCCGCCCACCTCCAACTTGCGCGAGCGTATCGCGTCCACCGCCCCCGGCCCCAGCGCCGCCTCCTGGCTCGCCAGGTACAGCTTCTCGCTCACCATCACTCCCAGACAGACGCCGACCAGCAGGGCGGCTGCAGGGGGCGGTGGGCGCGGCGCAAGCGGGTGGGCGGCAGGCGGCAGGCGGGAGCGGCGGCGGGTGGCAGGCAGGAGCGGGTGGCGGCAAGTGGCGCTGTGATAGTGATCAGCTGCAATCCCTTGACAGCATGCGCAAGAGGAGGAGGTGCCGCACCCGTCAGGGCCGCCGAACGGCCTTTCATCGCCGCGAGCTTGTGCTTTCCGGTGCTGTCGTCATCTGTGGCGATCCTCATGGCGCCTGTCGCTCGCTGCGGGTCTGGAAGGCCGCCAGGCAGCGGGGCCAGCAAGCGACCCAAGCCGTCTGCAAGTAGAGCGGCGACAAAGAGGTCCAGAACTGCTCAAGGGCACGTGCGAATATCGGACAGTGAGCCTGGCGGGGCAGCAGCAGGCAGAGGAGCGAGGCAGCAGGCGGCGGGAGCGCTGCCGCGGCGCTCTGCATTGATGGGTTGCCGTTGCTCATTGGCGTGTCGTCACGCAGCTGCCTGGTATGACACTGCCCATGCCTCATCAATTGGAGTGCAACAACAACCTCAGCCAGGATGCATATCAACTGGCCACCCCCTGTCGGGGCAGGGCGCGGCGGCGCCATCACTGAACGGCAGCATGCCCTGTTGCACCAAAGCAGTACTTTGCTCATGCGTTGTGCTTGCTGTGGCACCCACAACTATGTGTCAAATCCTGGATGGATGCATCAGATAATGCCTGAGATAATGAGCCGTTATGACCTGGTGCGCATGCGGTGCCGCCGCTGCCGCGCCTCTGGCCGGGCGGCGGCACTGCGCCATGCAGGGGATGGTGTCGGCGCGGCTTGCAGCGTATTTCCTTCAACTTGTGAACATGTGCCATCCCGAATGACGGTGCAGAAGGCCTCAACGCCACTGCAAGTTTTGGTTTGGCTGGCGGTCGGAGCCCTTGCGCACGGTTTCGTGGCTCTATTTGCCGTGCTGTCACGCTACCTGCAGGTGCGTATTCACCATCAGGTAACGGCAGTGTACAGCGTAGCCCAGTGGCCTGCGGCGCCGCCCTCCTGCCCGCCGCCGACCCGCTGCCAACTGCTGCTGCCATGCAGACACGGCCTGAGCCTCCGCTGCCAGCTTTGAGGCTCGCGTTGATCCTCAATTTGATTGCTCTGGCGAGCCTGCTCGCCTTCGAAGCAGCAAAGGCCGTGCTGCTGCTTGTACGTGCAGCGTTGTGGCCACCAGCCAGGCAGCTAGCCATGGAGCCTGAACTAAGACGGTCGGACAATGTGCATCAGCTGCCAGCAGGGAAGCAGCAGCAGCAGCAACAGCAACAACAGCAGCAACAGCAGCAACAGCAGCAGACCGTCAGCAGCAGCAGCATTGAACCTGCGGTTGCTTCTGCCACTGCGCATGCACCTCAACAGCAGCAGGCAGACCCCTTCGGGGACCACACAAGCGTGCTGCACACCAAAGAGCAGCAGGGGTGCTGTGGACCAGACACGCCTGGGATGCCAGGCAGCCCTGGCGGTGTGGCTGCAGCAGACAGCTTAGCGCAGCGGCAGGACACCCTGTATGGCAGGCGGTCTGGCGCAGCACAGAGACAAGTGCCAGATGTGTACATGCGGCGAGGGTTCTCTGGACGCATGCGCCACTTGGAGCAGCAACGGCCCACAGCAGTGCGGCGCACGGCCCTGGCAGCCTTGGCATCCACTTACGCAGTCGGCGGCACCTGTCAGATCGTGGCGGCAGGCTGGGTTGATGCATCGGTCGGTGAGCTGGGCGTCAGCTGATTGGGGGCAGGCTGAACCGCTGATGATGAGCAGCATCACCTGCACTCTCGCAGGCAGGATGTTGCTCGATTGCTGTGCCCATTGCTGGGAGCTGCACACACACGTATGCCTCTGGGCTGCAGCCCCACCTCAGTGGTCCCCACACCCCTGCTTCCTCCTTGCAGTCCAGCTCGTCATGCTCTTCACCGTGCTGGGGGTGGCGCTGGTGCAGGCCCTGCTGCTGCGGCACCGCCTGCCACGCCTGCTGTGGCCCTGCGCCCTGCTCATGCTCGGCGGGTCGGCCATGGTGCTGGGACCAACGATTGGCAGCTCGGTGAGTCGGGCTGCTGCTGTGCGGTGTGTTCTGCCGGCATGCCTCGTGGCTCACCTGCTGCTATGCCGACCTGTAACGTGCTCATTCATTATCGAATGCACACCGCTTTCTTTTAGAGAGGCTTTTCCTGTCTGATTGCTGCCTGCACAGTACTCCTGGCACCCCTCCACCTTGCACAGGCGTCATCCGGTGGCCTGAGCGGCACGGATGGCTGGCTAGGCCTGGCGCTCTCGATCGTGACGATGCTGATGACCGTAGCCAACTTTGTCACCTTGCAAGCCTCGAGACACTTGGGATTCACTGCCACACAGCTGCAGGCAGGTGTTTGGGCTGTGGGAGGTGTGAAAGGATGGAGGCGGGAGGTGTGAAGGGATGAAAGGGTGGAGAGTGCTGCACTTGAAGACTTGGCAGGTGCCCAACAACGCTTTGCTCTCATTATTTACCCTCACCTGCTCACTGCAGTTATACTACCTGCCGCTGACCATCCTAGCTCTGCTTCCGCTGAGCCTGCCGATAGATGGCAGCGACTGGAGCGCAAACTTCAGAGGGTGGCAGGCCAACTGGTGGGCGGTGCTGATGCTCAACGGCAGCGTGGTCTACCTGGGAGGCAACTTCATGTTGCAGGTAAGGAGGCAGACAAAGCTTTTGGCAACACTGCGTGCTTGCGGCACGACCACCTGGGCAAGCAGGCGGCTCACTTAAGTTATGGACTTTCCGGTGGTGACCAGCCTGCTCCAGTTCGCTTTGTCTCCCACAGAACGCCACCTGGGCCCTTGGCGCGCCCCTGGTCTCCATGCTGTACGGCCTGCGCCTGGTGTTTGCCATTGCCGAGCAGAAGCTGGTCTTGGGCCGCACGGTGGTCGGTGTGAACCCGCCGCTGCAGATCAGCGGCGCCTGCATCGCAGTCGCTGCCGTGTCAATATACATGTTTGCACAGTGGCGCCGCAGCCGAGAAGCACAGGGCCTGTAACAGAGCTGCTACGACTAAATATCAAACAGGCCCGCGTTGCGCATGGTCATGCAACTCAGGCCAAGACGAGTGGTGCAGCTGCTCACCTGGCGGGTGAATACTGATGTGGTCAGTCAAAACTCTGAGGTCTGATCTGAATGGCATGCTCTCGAAACAAGCACCAGATGTGGCAGCAGAGGCTGCGGCCGCCTGAGCAAAGAAAGGCAGTCGCCCGCCGTGAGGGCCGCTGCCGCCTCAGCGGCGGCATCAGACATGCCTGGCAGGGGGCGGCAGCGTGCCTTATTGTGGAAACGGTCGCCGATCACTGTCGCGTGCCCTCTAAAGAACATCCAACGCCGAGCACAAAGGAGCGGACCGCTGCCTGGCGGGCTCATGTCGGGCTCTAAAAGGCGGCTGTCTGTTGAGGAGACCGTCGATAAGAAGGTGTGGCATGGTTGTCGCGGTCCGCAGCGGTGCCGAGGGCCCGCTCGCTGTCCGCGCTCGTCTTGCGGCCTGCCTGAGGCTCTGCACGCCCCTCCAACTCATCAAGCGGCTGCACGGAAGCTCAGTAAGCACTGCCAAAGCCCGGCAGGTGGCCTGTGGTGGTGCCCAGCGCCGCCCGCCGCTGGCGCCGCCGCCGAAGCACACTGCCGGAACTTGCTCAACTCTGCCTGTTCATTTGCCGCAAACTGCAGCTCGTGCTCAGCGGCGCAAGGGACGAGCTGAAGCAGCTGGCCCGGTCGCGGCTGGAGGAGAGCGGCTGGACGGACGAGGTCCGGCAGCTGTGCCGAGGTGCGCCCCGCAGGCGACCAGCGGCCGCCTTGGACGCGGCCGCAGGCGCCAACCCCAAGCTGCTGTGATGCCTGGCCTACTGTGCAGCCCCGCCATGCATGTATGTGCAGCTGCATGCCAAAACACGCGCCTCCTCGCCCGCCAACCTGGGCGCAGAGTTTGTGGCGCGCGAGGGCGCAGACGGCGTGCGGCACGAGCAGATCGTGGCAGCTGTCAAGTCGGCGGCCCGCCAAAAGGTGCCCGACAACCTGAAGGCCGAGCTGCTGAAGCGGTGAGGGGTGTGGGAGGGACAGTCCGCTGCTGGCGGAGGGACAATGGCATGCCAGCAGCGGGCCGGGCATGGCAGCGCGTTCCTGCTTGCATTTCGGCAGGTCACACTTGCAACCACTCTCACCTGGCCGCCCCTGCCTGCAGCATCCGGGATGTGCTGGAGAGCTGAGGCCTGAGCCCAGCTTGCGGCAGGCACCCGCTTGCAGCATCCTTCGGGCCTGCCGGACTAGCAGCAGCAGCAGGGCGGGCGCCCGCTCGGACCCACCATGGCGGCGGTGGCGCACGTGACTGCTGAGCCCGCGGGGGTGGGCTTCTTGCCCCAGGGCGGCCAGCAGGTGTTTTACGACGAGGCGGCTGCATGCATCCACCTGGTGGAAGGCCGCATGATCACAGCAGTGGCCCTGCCCGGCGGGCCTCCCTCCAGCCAAGCCGGCGGCGCCGCGGCGCAGCCGTGGGCTTCTCCCACACGCCCCCCAGGCGGCCCCCAGCCCGACCCCTCTGGCTACGACAGCGACAGCTCCGCCGCCAGCTCCACCGCCCGCGCTTTCCTGGTCAGCGAGGGACCGCCGGTGCGCCTCATCCGCTCCTCCTTGGACGGCGGCATGACTGCGCTGCACCGCGCGCGCCTCGTGGAGCTGCACTGCCACGCCACCGGCTGCATGTTTGTGGAGGCCCCCGGCGCCGACAAGCAGGGGTGGGTGCACTGGGGCCTGCTGCGCATGCCTTGGCGTGGGTTGCTATGTAGGGAGGGGTGGTTCAGTGGGGATGTGGCGCTTGCAACATGGTCCAGCTGGCAGTGCGCGCATGCGCGGGCGCCGCCGCGCGTCTTGAAGCTGCCCAGTCGTCGTTCATGCACTGTACCCCACACACTCTGATCGCCCCTCGTCCGCCCCACCATCGCAGGCGCAAGAGCGCCAACGTACAGCTGCTGGGCTTCTTCTGGACCGCCTCCCAGCTGGTCATGGTGACAGGGGCGGGCCTGGAGCTGCACTTGGTGCACCCCTCGCTCCAGGCCCTCCGCCTCGACGCCACGCTGCCCCTGCAGGTGGGCGCAGCAATACGCACCCTGGAAATTGCTGCCGCATGTGATCTGTGCAGTTCATGCATGGATGATTGCTTGCGCACTGCCTGGATCAGCACAAAGCGGCCAGTCTAGCCAAATTTGCAGCATGTGCAAGCTGGCGCTCGCGCATGCCCAGCTGCCACCCAACACACCCTGTCCACCTGCTGCACCCGCTCTGGCCTGCAGGGTGTGCAGTGGTATGTGTACAGCCCTCAGACGCAGATGGTGGTGCTGGGCTTCGGCAGCAACGGCGCCAAGCTGCAGGCCATCCAGTTCAGCCGCACAGGTTGGCCTGGGGGCCAGGGCATGCAAGTGCGGGCACCTGCGGGTCGTGCCTCCCCCGCCGCTCCGGCACTCCCATCCCTCCCCAACCTGCCTCACATTGCGTGTTCCTGCATCTGCAGGCGTGCTGCGGCTGCCGCTGCTGGACCTGACGCCGCCCTGGGGCTCGCCCATCCGCCCCGGCGTGGCCGCCGCCATCTCAACCGCGCTTGACGGCTTCTCAGCCGCGCGCGACCAGCCTCCCCGCCTGGTGGGGCCCGACACCTGCTGGGTGGTGGTGCTCTACGCCCGCGTCTTCTGCTGCCACCACGATCGGAGAGCTGGCGTGCTGCGGCTGTACCGCCTGTTCAGGTGCGCAGCTGGGGCGGGGCGGATGCGGGCAGGGCGGGCGGGGCCGAGGTTAGGGTTTTGTGGGTGCCCTGCCCGGCTGCTCTCTGCCCACCTGCTTGCAAGCCTGACACTGCGTACCAGCCTGTGTGTGGTGCCGTGCTGCTGCACACCGGAGTCTCAGGCGGGGGCTAGCCCCTTTGCCGCACCTGCATGGCGGCCCACTTTTGCCGCCTGCTCCTACCCATGCAGGGATGCCACATCCTTGGCGCATACGTTTGATGTCTATGCGCAGCAGCTGGAGCTGTCGGTGGTGGATAACATCCTTGTGGTGAGTGGCTGTGGCAGTGCATGTACTCAGGTTACAAACCGCAGGCAGATGCGGCGGGCGGCGGCAGCGGCGGCCGGGCCCGCCGAGGGGCTGCCACCCTGCAGGGCTGCTCCCCAATCAACTGCCTATTTCATGGTTGTGAATGCGCAATTAATTGTAGCACGTTTCGGGAAGGTGCGCTCATTGACCGATAAGGGAATGATTCGGCACGCGCTTGCCGGTCGTTGGCGCCGACCGTTAAGTTGGCGGCCCATCTGTCGATCCCGCCCCACAAGGGGGCACAATCAACCAACAGTAACACAGCTTGGCCCACCTCTCCAGACAGCCTTTCTTAATTTTGTTCCTGGCCTAGCAGGCTATAGGCCCCAGCAGCGGCACCGCCACCTCACCAGGCACCGCTCATCGCCCTGCACATGCCAGTGCAACCGCCCAGCTGTGCCTCCCCGCCTTCTCCTGCTCTTTTGCAGGTACACCACATTGACAGCGCGGTCTGCATGCTCATCGACATCATGGACGGCAGCGGCAGCCCGATGAGCAGCCCCTTGCCGCTGGCGGTCCCGCTGGCGCATGATGCGGTACCCACCTCAGCTGGCAGGACCGAGGCGTGGGCTGGGGCCAAGCCCACTGCGGGTGGTAGTGGCATGGCCAGCAGCGCGCCGGCAGCGGAGGCAGCTGACGCCGCCGGCCCTGCTGCTGCACAGCCTGAGCGGGAAGCGCCAGATGCTGCCGCCCCCGAACTGCCTGTGTCGACACATGGCAGCCAGCTCACAGCCGACGCCCAGGCAGAGGCTGCCCCGCCAGCCGCCGCGTATGCGCTGCACTTCCCCTGCTGGCTGGTGGACACAGCCGCGGGCGTTGTGTACCGCCTGCAGCTGGACCTGCGAGCCATCGCAGACTCGCTGTCCGACTACTGCCGGCTGCTGGCCTTTTTGCAGCGGCGGCGCGCGTCGGCGGCGCCGCGGCGGGATGCCGCCGCCATCACGCTGCGTGCGCTGCGCACCATGGCGAGCGAGGAGCCGCCGCTGCGCCTGCTGCGCCAGGCCTTTGACATAGTCAACGGCTTTGCTGCAGGCGGGCATGCCAGCCAGCAGCGGCAGGTGGGCAGCCGCCTGCCCAGCGGTGCCAGCAGTGCTGCCTCCAGCGGCCGGGCATCGCCCCTGCCGGCGGGGCCAGGGGGCGCTGCAGCAGGTGTGACAGCGGCGAGCCCCGGCCCGGCTGTGGCGGCGGCAGTGCAGCAGCTGGGGCCGGTGGTGTCGCCACAGGTGCGCGGTGCGGCGCGCTGTGCAAAGATGGGCTGGTTGCGTCCCACTGCATCACTCTGCATGCATCTACGGGCTGCAGCAGGGCAGGCAGGTGGACAGCAAGAGCCACAGAGCACCAGTAAATAGCTCCTGCCTGTCCCAAGAACGTGCCCGCCTGCTCTCCCCCCTTTCACCCCACTTTTGCAGGACGTGCAGGACTCGGTGTTTTCACCACTGCATGCACAGCGGCGGTGCCGGCCAGCCTACCTGCAGGCGGCGCTGTGTGAATACCTGGCCTCGTGCCACGCACACGGCCTGGCGCCCTGCCCCTCGCTGGCGGCACTGCTAGTTGATGTGCTGCTTGAGCAGGCAAGGCAGGCCACGTCTCGTTTGGGCAGCATGCTTTGCGCTGCAGCCAATACATGCGCAGTTCGTGCTGTCTGTGACGTTCAGTGCCAGCATGCCTGCCTGTGCCATGATATGGTTGCTTGGCGCTTACCCTGCTTGGCTGATGGTTTGGCTCTGCCTTTCTGGCCCACCGCAGGGCCTGGCGCACGCCGTGGCCCCCCTGCTGCTTGCCCTTCCACAGCTCGACTCTGTGCTGCTGATGGAGCATTTAGAGCAGGCAGCTGTCTCCGGGCGGTTGCCGGGCGGCACCCAGCTGGCCCTGCGGCTGGCGCAGCGGTTGGGGGCCCAGGATGCGCGCTGCCGCCTGCTGCTGCGGCACGGCCACGCGCGGGAAGCGCTGCTGCTGGCCAGGCAGCAGGGCCTGCTGGGCCAGTTCGCAGGGGACGCTCTGCTGGATGCGGCAGCGGCCGGCGGCGATGCCTTGCTTTTCGCTGCGGCCCACCGCATCTGCGCATCGCCTGCAGACGCAAGCGGCTTGGCACAGGCTGCCCGCGCCCGGCAAGGCAGCTTCCAGCCGGCTCAACTCGATGCGCTCCTTGCTGCAGCGTAAGCAGGCCGCAGCTAGCTAGGGCCGAACTTGACCTTTCTGTGCTTTCATTCACTGCTCTTTCCAGCCTTCACTGGCATGCCTTTGCATGTTGACACAAATAACTAGCACTTAAACTACACACGAGGTTGTGTAACGTACACACGTCAGTGGCACACGCATGAAAACGCAACGCATGGTTATCCACAGGGCAGCTTGAATGCAAGCCAACACTTGTCCCGGCCTGCTTGCAACTTGACATAACTTGCCGGGCAGGCTCCATAATGCAATCCTGGGTTACTTTCAAGGGTTGCCGATTGCCAGGCGCTGCTGCAGCACATCAGCAATTGGTCCCGCTGCGGCTGCACGAGTGCCGTTGGTGGCATTGGTGGCGGCGCTGCACAACGGGCAAGGAGATGGGCATAAGAAGCCTGCTGCTCAAATGGGTGGGACTGGCGCACTACAAATGATTCACCCTCGCCTGTGCCTCAGCACTGCAACTCACCCTGCTGGTGCGATGATCGGCTCGGGTGCGGGTATGGGCGCAAAACTGGCCCTGCGGACCAAGGGCGCAACGGAAAGACAGCATTAGCCAGGCATGAGTCGTGTACAGCATTGCAAAAGTTCACACTGGCATTGCATGCGTGCCCCCTCTTGCCCCTCACATTTCCGGCTCGGGCGCAGGTGCAGGGGTGGGCTGCAACCCAAAGCTTGGCCTGCAGCAGAACCAGCCCAGGAATGAGCGGTCAACAGACTGCAGTGACTCTGCGCTCTTGATGCGCCACCACCAGCTGCAACCAGCATGGCCGACAAGAGCCACCCGCACATCTCTTCCGCTCACGCTGGCATGGAAGTTGCATCGACGGCGGGCATCTCAGGGGCGGGCGGCAGGCCTCCCGGCGTGGGCAGTGCCACCACACCAAACGGGCCTGGCGGCGGGAGCTCCGCCACCGGTGCGGGTGCTGGTGCGGGTGCCTCAGGCGCTGGAGGAGGCGCGGCAGCCTGCTCAGCTTCGGGCGCTGGTGCCGCGGCTTGCTCAGGCTCGGGCGCTGGGACTTGGGCTGGGCCTGCCTCCAGGCAGGCATCCAGAGCATCAGCCAGGTTCTGGGCCTGTGCAAAGTGGTGGGATTGGCAGCTCGTTTCTGCTGGCCTCATGCAGTGCACGGGCTGGCCAGGTTGGACATGCCGCCGAGGCAGAGCCGCAAAACGGCGTGCCAAGCACGATCAGCGGAGCAGGGCAGCCGCACTCACAATCGGGTCCTCCAAGCCGTCAGCCAGGTCTGAGGCTGCACACTCCAGGTCCTCGCAGTAGGCGAACAGGGACTCCCCCGCAACTTGGCTGGCTGCAGGGCAGCGTGTGGGCCAGCGGGGAAGGCTAGGTTGACAGCGAGCAGGAGGGGCGCACGCTTGATTTTCTCTGCACCTTTACAGCCAGCCTCTGCACACCACCACGCTGCACATCTCAATCCCTGCGCTTGACATACGCTCACCCAGCCTAAAGAAGCACCTGAGCTTAGGAGGTCGGCCATGGACGAGGCGGCGTCGCTGCCGGCATCAGAGCCGCAGCTGTTGCCAACAGCCTGCTGGTAGGCGTTGGCCAGCTGGGAGGCCACGCTGTCGGGCTCGTCGGAGCAGGCGGCTGCAAGGCGGGGTTTGCAAAGACAGGGCGGGGTTTGAGGCTGTGCAGGTCCTGCAGGCAGTGCAGGGAAGCTAATGTCCAGCGTGTTCTGATGTGCGGGTGGGCGCTCACTGGAGTAGAGGGCGTCATTGGCGGCAGCCACCAGCACGGGCGCAACTGCTTCAGCTATCACCTGCAAAATGGAGTGGGTAGCAGCTTGGGATTGTGGTCTGCCAACTAGGATGGCGGTTGTTAAGCTTTGCGCATGGCACGCAGGGCGTTTGCCACCTGGGCCCAACTGGAAGGCCACCAGGCACCAAAGGCGCCTTCTCCCTCCACCAACACACTTCCACCCGACCCGCTCACTGGTGCCACGCCCGAGGCTTCTGGCCTGCACGGCACCAGTGTGCACTGCTGGAAGGCCTTGGCCACTGCCTGCTGGATTTCGGTCTTGGCGTCGGGCAGCAAACCTTCAGCGTCGCCCTGGCACGTGGCGGAGGCAGCGCCGCCACCCCTGCGCCTGCCCCCACCCCATCCGCCTCCTCCACCCGACACTCCTGGCTCGAAGAAGCCAGAATGGAGCAGCTGGCGGGCAGGGAGCAGGGCTGCAGCCTCCCCAGCTTCCCAACTAGCTCCCAGCGCCAGGCTGCAGAGCAGGAGGGCTGCCACAGTCCTGCCTGACACCATTGTGAGCAACCGCAGGTTTGGAAAGAACAGAACAATGCCTAAATCGGCTTCACAATGAACACAGCAGGCAGCATGGAAAGCATGGGCCCCTGCACGCCTCCCAGGCCCAAATATGATCAGCAAGGCTGCTGGCAACCACCGTCCAAGGCCAGCCATGCGCCCAGCCCAGGCCGCCGCTCCCCTCGCCGCTGCGCGGCGGCTGCAGCACCCCACTATGGGCAGGTCTCCTCGTTTCGTGTGCCGTGGCAGGCCGGTTCGCCTCCAGCAAGCCATCATCGTGGCGCAGCCGCAGCGGCTGCCCCTTGAGGTGCTGCAGGTGGGCAGCCGCGCCCGCTACGCCCACCGCCCGCCGGCTGCGCCGCCTCCGTTTTGTACCCGATCGCTCGCTGTCCCTGCTACTCTACCCTCTCTGAGCCCCTGCTGCATCGCTCCTCACTCTGACCAGCTGGAGGACCCTGGGGAGGTGGACATGATGGTGGGCCGCGGCGAGCTGCGGCGGGCGGTGGAGCATGAGGTGCACCGTGTGCAGCGGCTGGAGCACCGCATCCAGAGGCGTGCGGCAACGTTGCCCGCCGGCCTGCGGCGCCTGCTGGCAGGGGCTGTTGCGGTAAGCAGATGGGGCAAAGGAAGGGGAAGGGGTGAGGTTTGGGCTGCGCACTGAGGAATCAAGGATGGGATGCTGGGGGGCCCTCAGTTCCCTGCCGTTTGGTTCTTTGCACGGCCCTTCAGCCTGCTGCGACGCTGCTTCCTCCCGCCCTGCCCAGGGGGCGGCCGGCAAGACCAGCACAGCCCCGCTGGAGACGGTGAAGATGCAGCTGGTGCAGTCGCACAAGCTGGGCACGAGGGAGGCGGTGCAGGCCATCTGGCGGCGAGGCGGCCTGCGCGCCTTCTTTAGGCGCGCGTGTGCGGGATGCCATGGCGAGGGTGCATGCCCTGCGATGAACTGGCTGCTCTGCTGTAACTTGCAGGCTGATGCCGCTGCAGGCAACCCGTTGCTGCATGCTGAAACCCGCCCCGTTCAAGCCTCGCCTGCCTGCCGCAGGGGCAACACAGTTGATGTGCTCAGGACGATCCCAAGCCGCAGGTACCGGTGCAGCCGCCTGCTGCTGCAGGGGAGCTGTGATGCACACAGTGCCGCTGCGGCCCGCAATACTGCTGTGCCTAGAGGGCAAAGCATTGCACTGCCAGGTGCACGCCAATTCCTGCAAATCATGCCCTGCCCATATTTGCCCTGTGCAGCATCGAGCTGAGCATGTACGAGTACCTGAAGCGAGTGCTGCGGTGAGCCTGCTGTCTGGTTGGCAATTTGATGCATGCAGCCGGCAGCGCTGCCTGGGGGGCGAGCTGGATTGCCTGCAACACTCTGCCTGATCATGGTCGACCAGCCAGCAGGCGGCTGTGCAATAGGCCATCTTGCTTTTGAGCATAAGGCAATGCTGCTGGCAACTCACTTCAACCCTGCATCATCCCTGCCAACATCTCACTTTCCCTGGTCCCAACCCGCCTGCCCGCCATCGCAGGCGCTGGAACCGCAAGCACAGCAACGAGCTGCACGTGCCAGATGCCATGGTGGCCTCAGTGGCAGGCGGTCTGGCGGGTGCGCCTCCCCTCCCAGCCACACAGTGGCAGAAGGGTGGCGATCCGGAGGGCTGGTGCTGACTTTATGTGCCCTTGTGCACACGTATTGTGTGGTGCCTTTGCTAACTTGGCGCCCCCTTTCCTGTGCCCCACATCTCCGCCCCTGTCCAGGCGTGTGTGCCCTCGTGGCTGTGCACCCTCTGGAAGCAATCCGCACGCGGCAGGCGCTGGGCCTGCGGGGCAACTTTGTGCAAGCCATGGCTGACGTGGCGCGCACGGAGGGCGTGCCCGCACTGTACAAGGCGAGAGCCCGCTGGCAGCACTGCTGCGCCGCCAGCCTGCTTGATTGTCGACCATCTGCCATGCAGATATGTGCGGTGCACCTCGTGTGATGGTGTACACATTGCTGCCAAGGTGGCCGGCCACAGCCCTCTGATGTCATGCCTTGCCCAACTGCAGGGCCTTGATGTCTCGGTGGCGGGCGTGCTGCCCTACGCCGCCATCCGGCTGGCCAGCTATGATGCCGCAAAGGGCGTCTGGCGGCGCAGCACGGGTGTGTTGCTCATGGTGTTGTTGGGCAGGCATGGCTCATGCACCCACATTCGTATCGGCACGTGCATGGCTGCAAACGCTGCGGCCCATTGGATCAGCCACCGTACGGTATGGATCCATCCGCCCCTGTGGCTGCAGTGTGCCCTCCAGTTTGCTTCACCTGACTCCATGCTGCGTGTGCCTGCCGCCATCTCGCCACAGGGCGCAAGGACATTGACCCGCAGTCAGCCTTGCTGTTTGGCGCGCTTGCAGGTGGGTCACTGCCCACTGCACTGCCGCCTGCTTTGGAGCAGCGCTTGCCATGGTGGCGCTAGCGCTGATATGTGCATGCAAGCCTGCGCAGGCATGAGCATGGTAAACGTGCATGGAGGCTGAGGTGTTGCTTAACCCCAGTTGTCGACCTGGCAAGATGCGTATGTGCTGCTTCCATATGTGCTGCCGCAGGAGTGGTGTCTGCCACGGCCACTTATCCCCTTGAAGTTCTGCGCCGACGGATGATGGCTGGTGCGCCACTGGCAGAAGGGTGTTTTGTGTTGTGTGCCAAATAGCCAGTGGCTGTGCCTCCCTTGCTCAGGCATGTGCATGTGATCCCCAGCTCGATCAACTGATGCTGCCGCTTGCTGCCCCATGCACGCTGGGCAGGCGCATCTCACCCGCATGTTGTCTCGCTGCTGCGTGAGATGCTGCGGCACGAAGGCCCGGGAGGTGAGGCTTGGCAGCCCAGCGGCATCCGGTTGGTCTTAAGATCAAGCTTGCAATAACCCCCATGCAGTGCTCTGGCGCAGTGTGCTGCTGTGGGATGGTGCAAGATCACGCAGCCCTGCTCAAGAGCGACTCGACTGCACACCATCAACTACGCATGCAATACACGAGCAGCACTTCTCGTGCTGGCCCATGGGCTGCCTCTGGCTCACGCTGCCATTAATGCTCCGTCTGCTGCAGCCCTGTTCAATGGGGTGACTCTGACGCTGGTCAAGCAGGCGCCGACCATGGCCATCACGTTTGCTGCGTATGAGGTGCGCAGAGGCTGCCGGGCACCATGACTGACTCAGCTGCTCGCAGCCGTCGGCGTGCAGCATTCAGCACGAGGCGGTTCCAGGCAGCTACACGCGTGCCTTGGTGGCATCAAGTTACCACTAATGGTGGGATTCCTTCCTGCCACGCACCCTGCTTGCAGATGGCCAAGCAGTTCCTGGAGTTGTGAGCGGATTTGCCCAACAAAGCTTCAGCTCAAGCTTGTGAGCACGCCATGCACAAGGACCGCGGATTGCATGCACCTGCTGGCGTCATGACCGTCACCGTAGTGACTAGCGGGCATGCCCGCACGCCGCATTCCATGATATGCCACTCTGTAAGCATGCTGGCAGCAGGCTGCTTGCCCTTTGCAAGTGAAACTTCACCAGGCGCGGCCATGCAGGACGCTGGCTGCGCATCGCCGCACCGCTGTCCCCGGCCACTTTCGCTGCGCACCCGGCGCTGCGGCGGCGGCGGTGCCGCCCTAGGCAGGGCGCCATCGCCGCTGGCGCGCTGCATCCACGTTGCACAAGATGGATGCAACAGGGAGCGCACGTGTGCCACAGGGGGAGGCGGGTTCCAGGGCTGTCAGCGCCGCGCACTGGAGGTGTGGCCGTTTCGCGGGCCGGCCTCTCAACGAGCGATCTAAGTGCCTGTTGTGCGCCAGGAGCCCCGATCTCGCCAAGTCTGGCCACGGGCAAATCGGCAATGCCAGGACGCCGGTAATGCACTGCCTCTCGCCGCGCACACTAGCCCTGTTGATTTGTTGCCTCCAGCATCGACGATAATCGGCGCAGCGTCTCAGGTGAGGGCCCTCCTGAGCGCGGCGGGTCGGCCCCTGGCCGCTCCTCGCCGCCTGCCGCCTTGCAAGTCCCTGCCCGTCGATCGCGCCGCACTGCCGGCGAGGCTGGGTGCCCCGGTCGCCGCTGCCCCTTCCAGGTGCCCCTGCTGGCCTGTTGGGGGCGGGCTGCCGCTCACGCCCCGCTGCCCCGCTCCAACGCCCTGCAGTTTGAGCTTCGAGGGGATTCTACCTCCCTGTGATGCCGGGGCAGGAGCTCGCAAGCACCCCCCGGAGTCCCGCTCGCCCCCTAGCGCTGCCCCCTCCCGGTGGCCGCCAGTAGGCGGCCAGCCCAGCCCGCAGCAGCCATGCAGGGCCAGCAGGGCCAGCCTGGGGCAGGGGGCCCCGCCGGCGACGGAAACGGCGGCGGCGGCGGCGGCAACACAAACGCCGCGGCGATGCTGCGCCTGCTGGCCGGCCTGCAGAGGCAGCAGCAGCAGCAGCCGACAGTTGGCCTGCAGCCAGCCTTCACAGGGGGCGCACCCATGGGCGTTGCCGGGCCGCTGGGTCCAGGGCTGAGCGGTGCCGGGGCCGCGATGCCGTGGGCACCGCCTGCCGCCCAGCAGCAGCCGCTGCCGCTGCAGCAGCAGCAGCAAGCTCCGCCACAGCCCCCACAGCAAGTGCAGTGGCAGCAGCCGCCCCTGCAGCAGCAGCAGCAGCAGCCGGACGCGGCTTCTGCCCTGCTGGCATTGCTGGCTGGGGCGCAGCAGCAGCAGGTGCAGCCTCCGCCGCCACCGCCGGCACCCCTGGGTGGCCTGGCTGGCCTGCTGGCGCAGCTGCTGCCGCAGCCGCAGCCCACCCCGCCGCTGCTGCAGCTGCTGCCGCAACAGCTGGACGCCAACCTGCTGCTGACCCTTCTGCAGCTGCTCATCCAGGCCGGCGGCGGCGGCGTCCAGCAGCTGGCAGCAGGGCTGGCGCCCGCCCTGCCTGCCTTGGCCCCCCAGCTGCCCCAGCTGTGGCAGCAGCAGCCGCCGCCGCAGCCGCAAGCCCAGCCGGCCGCAGTTGCAGCGGGCGGCGGCAGCGGCGACCGCACCGTGGAGGCGCTGCGCTGGCTCGAGCAGTTTAAAGGAGCAGGCGCACTGGCCCCTGCAGCTGCGGCGGCAGCCCCGGACCCGCCCGATTGCCCAGTGTCCACTGCAACCGCCAGCGACCGCGGCGTGGCGGCGGTCCCGCACAGCGGCAGCACAGTAGAAGGGGATGGCAAGCGGCCCGCGCTGCCACCCAGCAGCGCATCGGTGCCGCCGGCCAAGCGGCAGCGCAGCGGCTCAGAGCAGCTGATCTTCGGCCCTGCCGCCACCGCTCCGAGCATCCACCCTGCCCGCATGCTAGAGAGCCTGAACCAGATAGGCGTGAGCGTGGCAGCGCAGCCGTCCACCCTCGCTCCACTGATGCCGGTGCAGCAGCTGCAGCTGCAGGCGCAGGCAGCCCAGGCGCAGCTGCTGGCTCCCACACTGCCGCAGATGCAGGCGGCTGCAGGGCAGCACCAACAGCAGCAGCCTGCGTCACAGCTGCAGCAGGAGCAGCAACAGCAGCAGCGGCAGGCAGCAGGTGCAGTACCGCCGCAGCTGGAGCCACAGATGGCGGCAGCGGCAGCCACGCTGGCAGCAGCCATGGCGGGCCAGCACTCCAGCCCGGCTGCTGCGCAGGCGCTGAGCGGGCAGGTGCCTTTAGAGACGCTGCTGGCACAGGCCAACGACAGCCACCACACCTTAGACGTGCCTGCGCTGCACGGGCCCCCGCTGCCTGCCGCATCGCCCACCGCCGCCGGCGGCCAGGGCAACCACGCCGTGCGGCACAGCAACCAGGGCTACGGAGTGGCGGTGGCTGCGCCCGACGGCCTGCGCCGCACCGACATGGTTGCGCTGCACCGCGAGCCCCAGGAGCGGGTGAGCCCAGGAGCTGGGCAACTGGGGGTGCCGCGACTTGCCCAGCCTTGCTGCATGGCCGGACTGCGCCGCTGTGCATGCAGTTTGGAATCTATGGCTGTGCATGCAGTTTGAATCTATGGCCCCTTCCTACAGCTACATCATCCTCTCGGCTTTCCCTATTTGTTTGCAGGTGGAGCGCCAGATCACCAACCAGACCTACATCCTGCGCCTGCACGTGACCACCCAGATGGCACAGCTGCTGTTCCCGCCCCGCGGCGAGCTGGAGGCGGCGCACCAGGTGCGTGGGCGGGGCAGGGCAGGGCGGTGAGAGGGCGGCGTGGCGGTGCCAGAGCGCTGCAGCTTGTGGTTGGCCCCTCCAGGCTGCTGCTCACGGCTGCCCTGCTCCCTTGGAATGGGATGCACGTGTGGACATGCACCCAGCAAGCCTGGCTGCTGAACCCAGGTTCCATTGTGCGCGCTGCCCTCACTGCCCCGCCCCTTTCGCCCTTTTCCCGCAGGCGGCCGTGGCCCTGGACCCGCCGCCGCCCCATGCTTCTCGTCTGGGCGGCAGCTCCACCTACACCCAGCTCTTCAAGCAGCGGCTCACCATCATTGATGAGAGCGACCGCGCCTGGCCAGTGCAGGTGAGGGGTGGGCACAGGCTTGGGGGTGAGAGCGAGGGGAGGGGCCCAAGAGCACCCCGCAGCGGGCACCGGCCAACCCAGGGCACACCACTGCATGTGCATTCTAGCTGGGTAGTCACGTTCCACCGTCTCATGCCCCCCTTCTTCCTGCCCCACCCTCTTCGCAGTACGAGGGCTTCCTGTCCAGCGGGCAGCGCCACTACCGCCTCACCAGCGGCTGGGTGGGCCTCATGCGCGCGCAGCAAGTTGGCATCGGTGCGTGCCACAGTTGATGCCCAGCTGGCGGCGTGACCGCTTGCCACGCCTTTTGTCAACTGTGCTGTGCTCCTGTCCAGCTGCCACCACTGAGCTGCCTGTACCGGCTTCAAATTGATGCGCTTTGCATTTGCAGCCTCCGGTACAGCTTCCGTCCGGTACGCATGCAGACAGGTCTTGGACAGCTCTGATCAGTCAGTCAGCTGCCTTTATACTCCTCGCCCGTGCAACCCACCCTGCCTACAGGCGACACTCTGGTGCTGGAGCGCTGGACCGAGGACCGCTGGATCATCCACCTGCACATCCGCCGCAAGGCGGCCGCCACAGAGGCATCAGCAGCCTCGGCGGCAGCGGCAGCAGCTGCACCAGGAAACGTGCCAGCGGCAGCGTCACCCCAGGTGGCATCGCCCCTGGCCCAGCAGCAGCAGCAGCAGCAGCAGCAGCAGCAGCAGCAGCAGCAGCAGCAGCAGCAGGCGCAGGTGCAGCAGGACCTGCTGGCGGCGGCGCTGGCGGCCGTGATGCAGCCCAGCCAGCCGGCGGCAGGTGCAACACTGCTGCAGCCTGCGCTGACCCCACTCACCGTCAAGGCGGAGGGAGTACACGCACCCGTGCAGGCATCTGCGCCCCAGGCTGCTGGTGCACAGCTGCGGCCAGAGGGTGAGTCAGCCGAGACAGAGGCGCCCTCCGGCCCCAGTGAACAGCCCACTGCGCCCCCCATCGACCAGCCCACTGCGCCCGCGGGCGCCAGTGAGAGCGTGCAGTCGGCTGAGAAGCAGGCCGGCGAGGAGCTGGCCGGCAGCGAGGCAGGCGCCGTAGTGGCGCAGGACCAAGCCCTCGCCGATGGTGGGCGCACTGATGGGCCCGCAGAGGCGCAGCAGGAACACTAGTTAGCCGAGTGGCGGCCTATGCGCATGCGCACATTGCTCCAGCGGGCCTAACGAACGAAGTCCATACCAAGCGTACCAACCCTTCTCTTTTTGTTTTTTCCAGATGCGCTCCTATCTCTTCTACCTCTTCTGCGCGCAGCACATCCAGGACACTCCCTCTCTCAATTGTTTGACCAACCGTTCTGTGTTACACCAGTCACGCACTGCAACGATGCCATCCCACCTTTGTAAGCACTCCCCCGCCCTCCACCCTTTCCGTCTCCATTGTGCTTTTCTCTTTCCCGGCTTTGATGCAACACCCCGCACCATCCCACACGAACTGAGCAAACGCAAAAGGAAGGGTAAGAATGAGAAGAGGTCCTGGAGGGCATGGCGGTCAGGCATTGTTCCACCGAGCCATGTGTGCTGTTCGGGCGTGGTCCCGCTGGCTCTCCGCCGAGCGGTCAGCTTTGCCAGAGGCCGCCCACGCCACGCCGCCGCCGGTGCTCCGCTCACGCTGCAGGCCACGGGACCCTGGGCTCAGAGACGGCAGGGCACCAATGGTTGGGCTGCCACCTGGGCTGCTGCCCTCCCCTCCTGGCTGGCGCAGCGTGGCGCCAGGAACAGCACGGGTCTTGAGGTACGGCAGCTTGCTCTTGGCCTTGCCGCCAGACCCACCGCTGCCACCAGGCCCACGCTGAAACTGCAGGCCAGCCTGGCGCCCCGTGCCGGGGCTCGCGCCAGCGGGGGAGACCAGGAATGAGTCCTGGGTGGCTGTGGGGGAGCCAGGCGTTGCCAGCAGCTCAGCCAGCAAACGGATCTTGCCGGAGGCTCCCTCAATCTCTGCCGCTCGGTCCGCCAGCTCACGGCGCGCCTGCTCTGCCTGCCGTGCCACTCCCTCGGCGCTGGCACGCCATGCTGCCACCTCAGCTGCCATGGCCTCCAGGCGCGCCGCCGACTCCTGCCTGTTCAAGGGAGCAAGGCAGAAGCCGCGTGTGGAGCGCACTACAGCGGCATAAGCGCAGGTGCACCCCAGACTGCTGCCCACTGCAACCCTGCGCTGCCACTCCAGCAAAGCAGAACAGTCAGCCCAGACCGCCGCCCAGGCCGCCCACCTGGTCTGCTCCAGCTCAGCGCTGATGGCCGCAAGCTGCGCCTCCAGCATGCCCCGCTCCTGCATCGCCTGCTGCAGCAGCGCCGCCTGCAAGGGGGAGGGCATGCACAGACAGGTGGCGCTTGCATCCCAGGCATGGCAGCGCCAGGCATCAAGAGCGATACGTGGCCCAGCTGCCCACTATCCCCGCCCCACCTGCTGCATGCGCTCCGCCTCCAGCTGGCCACGCAGCGCGTCGCGCTCGCCGGCCGCCAGGGCCAGCGCCTCCTCGGTGCGGCGGCGTGCTGCCTGCTCCGTGCGGAAGTGCCCCTCAATCCTCTGGACACATGAGGATTGCAGTTGGAGGTTCACATGCAGTCTGTGGCACAAGTCTACTCCAAAGACACAAGTCCACTCCTTGCCCATTACTGCAGCTGCAATCACAGCCAATGCTGCACACACTGCCCTCCAACCCACCCACCCACCCACCTGCAGCATGGACTCCAGCTCCTGGCGGACCTTGCCCTCCACTACCAGCTGCAGCGTGCGTCAGATGGGGTTGCTGGTCAGCATGCCACAAGCGCCAGCGCTAGCTTGGGTGCACACACACACACAAAGAGCTGCACTGCGGCAAGCACCCGCCTGCCCAAGCCCACCTGCTTCTGCTGGCGGCGGTGCGCCTCCAGCTCCGCCAGAATGTCGCCGCCCTCCTGCAGTCCCTCCTCGCCCGCCGGCGGCTCCGCCGATTCCCCACTGGCGGGCCCCTCGCCACTCAGGGGCGGGGGCTTGCGGCGCGGGCCCCGCGGGCCGCCCTTGTGGCTGTGGCGGCGGTGTGTGCCCGGCGGCGGTGCACTCTGCTGCTCCTCCTCTGCGCTAGAGGCTGTGCTGGACGGCGCATCTTGTGTGGCCGTGTGGGCCTCGGCAGCCGCCTGCTGCGCGTCCTGCTCTGCGGGGTCGGGCAGCTGCGTGTCTCCCAGCTCTGCCGCCTGGCCCTCAGCTGCCGGAGCCGCCTGCTGCGGGGCCGTCTCCTCCTGATGCACAGCCGCTGCCACCTGCTGCTCTCCACGTGGCTGCTCAGTGGGCGCATCGATCAGTGCTGCCGGGATATCTGCCGGCGGTGCCTGCTCGCCTACGTCAGGCGGCGGCGGCGGCGGTGACGCTTCGGAGGCATCGGCCGCGCCGTCTGCACCGTCGGCTGCCTTGGACGCCGCCTCGGCACTCTGTTCTGCCGGCGGCGGGGCCTCCGGCGCTTCGGCCGGCTCAAACGCTGCGGGTGCCGCCTCCTGTCCCCCCTGTCGGCTGTCCACGCGCAGCGCCTTCCACGAATCGGTGGAGGCCGGGGGCCGCTCGAAGGGCCCGCCGGCGCTTGAAGACATGGCGCCGAGTTGACCAACGACTTGTTGTAAGACGCTGCGGGCAGCCAGCGGCCTGCAATAGGAGTGGGTCGGCCGGCAGACAGCGAGAAATGCGGTTGTGTGACGGACAAGGCGCCCGTGCATGCATGATGCGGCGGGTCGGCGGCGCGCGGGCGGCGGACCCGCCCCACCTCTGTGCGCATCATATGCGAGCAGTGTGCACTGATGTGAGCAGCCGACAACTGTGGGAAGGGAGCCACCGATTTTTACAAGGAAAATCAGTATCAGCCCTCTTCACCAGTGCCGCCCGCATGCCCACGCTTATGCGCCCTACGGCGCGGTGCTTCCATGCCGCGGTTGCAGCCGGCACCCTCAGGCTGGACATGTTGCCTGTCACTAGTGCATTGAACTCCATTGGCAGAGGTGATGGCAGCTCTGCCGTGGCAACCCACGCATCGCAGATTTCTCACTGCGGCAGTACCGCTGCTTCCTCCTGCGCATGGTGGCGCCAAGCGGAGGGGGATGAAGGGGCATGGAGCCTTGAGGCTGACTTTATTCACTCAATCACCATAACCCTAACATAGCATGCAGTGGGGTCCCAGCCGCAGTACCTTGGAGGTGTTGGGCCACTGGGGTTTTTGACGGAACGCATGGGTGGCGGCCGCAGACGTGGGGTGGGTGGAGCCCGCCCTTGCCCTTGCAGCTGGCGATGCCTCCGCCTGGCAGCTCGCTGTATATCAATCCAAGCTGCGTGATCCAACCGTGCATAGCAAAGGCGGCGATTCTAGCGAAGTGATCAAGGGCGGTGCGACACATTCATGGGGCCAGCGCGGTCTCATTTCGGCGCATCTGCACTGCGCCTCAGTGCTCACGCACACAGAGGAAAACGCAACAGGGTGTGGAGAGGAGTGAGCTCAGCTTCTGGGCCCTGCCCGCCGACGGCGGCAGAATGGACCCTCTAGCGGATCTGTTTGGAGGGCCGGACGAGACCATGGATGAGATGATTCCGGTGAGCCTAGTAGGCGCCCAGTTTGAGTGCTCAGGGTCGGCCTGGCGCGCTGCGGCACGCCCAGGGCCTGGACCCCTGTGTTGCCCTTCAACAAGATGCAGGAGGTCGCACTGGCGCTGCGCGCCGGCTTGCAAAGCCTGTCTTGCGCGCCGCCGCCAGTGCCGCCGCTCGCTGCCTGCCCGAGGCCCAGCAGCCGGCTGCTCAAGCACCCCTCTCGCTGGCCCTGTCCTGCAGGTTGATATGTTTTTCCACAACTATGTGGAGGAGCTGAGCCGTGGCAAGCGCGCGTTGGAGCCAGGTGCACAGTCAGAGGGGAAGATGGCCAGCGCGCAGCTCCCTGCTGGGGTGCGGCTGATGCCCAGGTCTGGCCCAAACCAACCCGCTGCTGCTGCCTGCACTTCCCTCACAGACGCCAACGCCGCGGGAGTGGCAGCCAAGGCAGCCAAGCTGGGCCCTGCGCAGTCGGTGGGCGGCCTGGTGCCGCAGCCAGGCGTGGCGGGGGCCATGCAGCCGCAGTTTGTGCCCACAGGGCCGGCGCCGCTGACAGGTGGCATGCTGCTGCCCAACGGCACGCCACTGCTCAACGGCGGCGCGCCTCAGCCGGGCCTGCCACTGGGGCAGCCGGGCGGCGGCCTGGGCATGCTGCCTGGCGGCTTTGCGGGGGCAGTGCCCATGGCACCAGGACTGGCAGCGCCACCATTTGGGCTGGGCGGCCTGGGCAGCGCGCCGCTGGGCATGCCTGGCCTGGACGTCCCGCTGGACCCTACTGGGGTGGGCGGCTTTGGCGCCGCCAGCGTCAGCCTGTCTGCGGGGCTGGGGCGCGGCGGCGACGAGGCGGCATCAGCAGAAGGCGGCAGCGGCGGCGGCAAGGGCCGCCACAAGACCGCCAAGCAGCAGGAGGCGAACAAGATTGCGCAGCAGCGGTACCGCGAGCGCAAAAAGGTGAGCGGCCAGCAAGGTGGCGTTGGTGCCAGAAGCTGGCGGGGTGCGGGCTGCGGACTAGCCACCTGCGCACCAGCCTGTTCTGCCTGTCAAAAGCTGCCTGCCAGCTCACCCTGTCCTTCAATTTGCAAAGCCTGCTCCCAGCACTGTCGCAATCTGTGCCACACATGCAACACCCCGCAGGCCAAGTTCCACGAGATGGAGGAGCAGATTGCCATGCTGAGCAAGCAGCTGCAGGCGCTGCAGGCGCTGCAGAGCCGCAACCAGATCCTGGAGGTGCGGCAGGGCTGAGCCCCTGGGTGCATATACAGCAAGGAGGCAGCTTCACACGGCCGTCTCCACCCTGGCTCCTCACAGACGGTGATGCGGCGCTGCTCTGCTGCTGCCGTGCTGGATGTCACTCCCGCTGTTCTCTAAGCCCCGCCACTTCCCCCGCCTTTTCCCCTGCAGGGCATGAACGACGAGCTGCAGACGCAGCTGCTGAGCCAGGAGAAGGAGGTGGAGCGGCTGAAGCACGCGCTGGAGGCCGCGGCGGAGCGCAGCCTCAGCCAGCCGCACAGCCCAGCCAGGTGCGCGCGGTGTGGGCAGGCGGCTGGGCGGGCAGGGGGCCTGGGGGGTTCTTTCCAGCGGCGCAGCCCCAGCGGCGCAGCCCTGCTTGCACTGTGTTTACAGGGTCCTATAAGTTGCTTGTTTGCCACCCTGCAACACCACAATGGCTGACATCAGGCAACCTCACCAATGCATGGCTGCAGCTCGGGCCAAGAAGGCGAGGCAGCAGCAGCGGCAGCGGGCGAACCAGGGTGCGGCCAGGGCGGGCTGTGCGTGTCGTGCGAGCCCACACCACAGGACCTGGCTGGTGAGACAATGGGTGTGCTTGCACTGGCCTTTTGCGCAGGAGGCTGTGGCCATGTGGTATGCGCCGCACCTGCAGCAGCACGCAATGGTCACCTCCGCCATCCCTGCCCTTTCTGCCTGCTCAGGCATCGACTTCAAGAAGAGCTTTGACGAGCAGATTGCCAAGATGCGCGCCTTCATGCAGCAGCACGGGCTCACAGAGGGCGCAGACCCAGGTGCGGCGCGCGCACCTGCTGGCATTCCATACACCTACCGCTGCTGCCGTTGCTAGCTGTTGCAGCAGCCCTCGCACTGCCCTTGCATGGTGCCACGGCTGCTGAAGCCTGGCTGCCCGCACCCTGATCCCACCCCTGCCGCCGCGCTTGCCTGCCCGCAGCCAAGCCGCTGTCCCGGGAGCTTGCTGCGGAGCTGAGCCAGCTGGTGGGGCGCGGCTGCCAGCTGTGCCAGGCCGCGCTGCGCACTGACGGCGTCAAAGTGGTGGAGCTCATCAGCCGGGACCCCGCCTCCTTCTCCAAGAGTAAGGAGGGAGGGCGGGAGGGTGACGGGGGCTGAAGTTGCGGGCGGGGCGGCTGCTTGGCACCTGCTCTCGTGGTTAAATGGGAGGAGTGTGCGTCTGCAACCTGTCGGCTGGGACGGTGGTGTGTGCAGCTGCTGCCGGTGCTTGGGCCCACCCTCCAGGCGCTGTAAGACGCCCACACACAGACAAACCAGACACCTCTCTGACCCTTCCCGCCTGCACCCCTCTGCGCCGCAGTCGGCAGCGCAGACGACTCGCTGCGGTGGCAGCGCTGCCTGGACGCCATGGCGCTGACGGGGGCGCAGCAGGAGCAGCTGCTGCTCAACCGCCGCGCGCACCTGCAGCGCATGCGCGGCATCTACCAGGAGCGGCACAACCTCAACATGCAGGTACGCACTGCAAGCTGGCGCACTGCTGCCGCCGGCGGGGCTTGCGACTGCGCCTGGGCAGTGAGGACAGGACGCCCAGTCACAGGTGCCGGTGAATAGTACCGCCCCGCTGCACCTCCCAACCATGCCCCCTCCCTGCCCTCGGCCACGCAGGCCATGTCCCTGATGCTGCCGCACAGCAGCCGCAACCCGGCGGAGGACCACACCGTGGAGGGGCGGCTGGCCAGCATGAGCAGCGCGGGGTACTTGCCGGTGGCCAAGAGCAGCGCGGCGCTGGGGGACGTGCTGGACCGCATCAAGGTGGGGGTGGGAGAGCGTGGAAGCTGGATCGGGTTGAGTGTGGCGAGATAACGACCGGGAGGGTGGGTTGAACAGGGCTGCTGGTGTTGCAAGGCCTGTGCTGGTGCGTGATGTTGTGCATAGCGAACCCAGTCTTGCGCCGTTAACTAGCTCTGACCATCCCATGTGGCCCCCTCCCATGCACTTCTGCAGGACAACCTGCGGCGCGAGCAGCGCGCGGTGATGGACCTCAACTGCCAGACGGTGACGTGCATCCTGACGCCGCTGCAGGCAGCCCACTACATGCTGAAGGCATACCCCGTGCACTGCGATGCGCTGGCACTCAGGTGGGCAGCCGCGAGCCTGGACTTGCTGGGTGCGGCCAGCTGGTATGCAGCGGGCTGCAAGATTGCGCAAAGGTGCAGGGGGAGGCAGCCTGGGCTGCATGCCGCTGTGCCCCCTGCGTGGCCTCTCTTTGCCTTGCCTCGTGCACCCAGCAGGCCCCCCCTCCTTGCAACCCCGTGCGCCGTGCAGCAACACGCTGGCCAAGCAACTTGGACAGGAGGATGTCAGCGGCGATGGCGCGGCCGCCGCTCCTGGTGCTGGAGCAGAGGTCAGCACTGGCGGCGGCGGGCAGCGGGGATAGCACCGTGCATTTCCCTGCTGGAAGTCGTAACCTGCAGCGCGCCATCTTTGGCGACAAACAACCACTACCAACAGCCTGATATGTATGTTTGACTTCAACTTGTACACCTGCCTGTCGACAGCCCCGTGTGTCTTTGTCGCCATCCCTTTTTCCTTCACGGCAGTACTCCGCTCGCCCGCTCTCGTCACCCCTCAGCCTGTCAACACCCCAACCCGCACCCGCCCCTCTGATTCCATTGGCGATGCCCTCTGTGTCATGTGCCCATGTGGCACCAAGCGTGACAACAACACAAGAAGAATAAGGTGCAGAGTCAAAGCAAACACGCATAAGCATGCGACAATTCAATTGAAGCAAGACTGAGCAGAAGCACTCGAGAGCAGTTTTGTGCGGTCTGGCTGCACACGATGGCATGTTTCAGCCCATGTGCCTGCCAATAGCGGGGCACCCTGTGTGCTTGACTGGCCACCAAGCGTCGGCGCGTCAGCCCCGCCCTGCCAGCGCATCGGGCGGCAGCTGCAGGTACCAGCCGCGCTCGCGCACCAGCGCGACCAGTCGGGCAAACAGTGGGATGGAGCGCAGCGTGGCGGCGTCGCCCAGCAGCAGCAGCTTGCGCTTGGCGCGCGTGATGGCCACGTTGATGCGCCGCCAGTCCTGCAGCAGCTTGCCTGCAGGAGGTGAGGAGGCAAAGCAAGGCAACCGGGGTGTAAGGTGCGGGTGCGAGGCATGGTGTCAGGTGACGGGTGCTAGATGAGGTCCAGACTTGTTGCGGCATGGTGAACGAGGCGAGGCGCAAGCCTTGCGCAGCCACCAGGGCAGCCTGCATCCCACTCCACCGCCGCTCACCCGCATCGCCCTCCGCGTTGCTCTTCACCAGCGACAGCACGATGCAGTCCTTGTCCCTGCCCTGGCACTTGTCCACCGTCAGCGCCTCCACGCCGTCCAGGCGCGCGCCGCGGGACATGCGGTCCAGCAGCGCCACCTGGCGGGGTGAACGAGGCGGAGGGCAGGAGCATTGCAGGGTGTGAGTTGGGGTGGGCGGCATGGCGCTTTGAGGCAGGGTTGAAGAGCAGGTGCAAACTGCTAACCAGGGTAAGCTTTTGCAAGCGTTGCAGTGCTGACCCCGAAAGCGCGCAATGCATGCTCCTCCTGCAGAGCGAGCAGGCCACCCGCTTAGCACACACCTGGGAGCGGTAAGGTGAGATGACGCCCAGCTGCTCCTGCGCCACGCCTGCTGCGGCCGCGGCTTGCAGGAAGTGCAGCACCAGCTGAGCCTCGCCGGCATTGCTGCCCGACTCGCCGCCATTGACTGCAGGGCAGGGAGGACGGCAGGAGGTTTGGAGAAGGGTGTGTGGATTGCAAGGGTTTGTGTCTGCAAGGGGTAAAACCTGGCCCGCCCAATGCTCAAGCCCTTGGCCTGCTCACAGGTGCAGCTGCTGACCCATCATATGACCCCCCCGCCCATTCCCCACCTGACTCGCGGGCGCCTTCCACGGCGGCAGTGTCCAGGAAGAGCACCCTCCGCTGGGGGTCCAGCGCAGCCTGCAGCCAGGGTGGCAGGCCAGCCAGCGCGGCTGCTGCACTGGGCGGCAGCTCCAGCGCCGCCTGAGCCACGCTATCTGCGGGGCGGGTGAGCAAGTTGGGGGGATGAGGAGTCAGGTTAAGGGCCAGGCCTTGCTGCACGCAGCCACTGGGCTGGAACAGATGCTTGGCGCAGTGCAGCTGAGTGACCTCAGCACGGATACACGCCAAAAAATGCCAGCCCTGCCTCAGTGCATGGACCCCATGCACCCACCGGTGCCGCAGCGCAGCGCGTCGCCGTAGATGAGCGCGTTTGGCAGCGCCATGATGTCGGCGGCCATGCGGTACTGCACCGGCAGCGTGACCACAGCCTGGAGCGGGGTAGGAGGGGAGGGGACAGCCAGCGCATGTGGAATGAGCAGAGATGTGCCCATCACTGGTTTTCGTCGACCAGCCCAGCAGGCCAGCTGAGTGAGCATCAAACAACTTGCTGACCATTCACTAGCCGTGCACTTTCTTGGAACCCAGCTGTCCCCCCCACACCTGCGGGTGCGCGTCGGACAGGCGCTTGAACAGCGACTCGCCCATGCCGCCCGCCTCCGCCTCCTTGCACGTCACCAGCGGCGGCAGCTGGTTGTGATCGCCCACCAGCACAAACGCGCGCGCCTTGAGCAGTGGCGCCAGCGAGGCAGGCAGCACCATCTGGGCCAGAGGCCAGGGGGGCGGGCAGAGCAGGACATGTCAGGTGGTGGAGAGCACGAGGGCAGACTGGTGAGGGGGAAGATGTTGGGCAGGCGAGTGCGCTCCTCAGCTCAACTTACCACACCATTTGGATGTCGAAAGTCGGCCTGCAACTCGTGCTGCCCCAAAAGCAGTGTCAGGCCTCCCTCACCACGCCCTGGGCCCAACAGTCGCACCTGGCCCGCCTCGTCGATGATGCACACGTCAAACAGCTTGTCCTTGAGCAGCGCGTGGTTCACGCCAAAGCAGGTGGCGCCAAACTGAGAGGTGGGAGGGTGAGGAGGCAGGACGCAGCAAGCTTGGTGGAGGCATGCTTGCAACGGAGCGGGCTGTATGCACGTGTGCTTGAGCCCAAACAAGGGAAGCCGCCCGCCCGACCCACCACTGCTGCAGCGCCCTGTGCATTAGCTTCGCAACCGCCGGCGCCACCCAGGCGCTCATGTGACCCAGCCTCAGTGAGCACAGTGGCCCCGCCAAGCTTGCAAGTCCACCCAAGCCTCACCACCGGCACCGCCTCCGCCAGCCGCGCCCACTCCCGCGTGTTCTTCTGCGGGTAGCGCTCGCCGCCGGGCAGCCAGGGGCGCACCGCGGGGTGCACGCCCGAGGCGCGGCCCAGGCGCAGGAAGGGCACCTGCTCGCGCGCCAGCTTCATCAGGATGTTGTCCACCGCGCTGCAGGGGCACACGGGTGGAATGCAATTGAGGCAGGGTGAGGAGCAGCAGAGGAGCTGGGAGGGAGGGAAGGGCAGGAGGCACGCTTCAAGGCACCAGGCTTGCTGGCTCTCTCAAGCTCATGGCACCAACTAGACCGATGCCAAGGCCCCGGCCGCCCCACCTGTTGGTGTACGAGGTGAGCAGCACGCTCTTGCCAGCGGCCACCAGCGCCTGCACCATGGCCACAATGGTGGTAGTCTTGCCCGCCCCCGGCATGCCCAGCACCAGCGCATAGTCCTGGGCCGCCAGCACGCGCTGCACCGCCACGTGCTGCTCGCTGTTCATGCCGGGGGGCGTGGGGTCGGGCTGGGTGGGGTCTGGCGCCGCAAACTGGGGCGGCGCCAGGTCCACCACCAGCCGCCGCAGCTTGGCGGCGTGCTGCGAGCCCGGCAGCTCGGCTCCAACCACCAGCTGCCGCGTCTGCGGGTCCTGACGAGTCTCGAACTTGCGCCTGATTGGGTAGGGGGGGAACAGGCAGGCGGGGGGCTCAGGTGCCCAGGCACGCAACAAGGAGTGCAGCTGGAGCGGCTTAGCAGGAATAGGAACACCTTGCAGCCAACAGCAGCTCCCCAGCCGTGCATGCGCTCACCTGAACAGCGCAAACAGGTTGCCGCGCAGCCGCACAAACGTGCTGCTGGCCTCATCGCGGTCCAGCCGCCACAGCACCGAGGGGTCGCAGGGTGGCGGTGGGCCGCCGGCATGCCCAGCGGCCGGCGGCCCACGCGGCCACAGCAGGCCCTGGCGCAGCGGCTTGTTCAGGGACACGGTGAGCTGGGTGGCGGAGCAGGTGTAGAAGAAGCCGCGGGCCACTGCAGGCAGGGCAGACAGGGGGGCAATTTGAGCACTGCAGCTGGACCAGGAGGGACCAGCATGGCCTGCATATTTTCACACCCTTGGCCATGCCACCCAAGCACCTCCCCACAAACCCTTAGCTTCCCCCTGTTGCCGCCAGCCCCCACCTGCCACGTGCTTGCCCTCCACCGACAGCAGCAGCATCTCGCCGTCTGTGAAGGCGCACTCAATGGCGCCGCTGTCGGGGCGGCGGAAGGTGTACAGCCCCTCCTGCTCGTCCACGTGCTGCAGGCACGAGTGGAGGCAGGGGGCATGCTCGGCCGGAATAATGGGCGGGGGAGCGGTTCCCTCTTGACCGAGCAGCCACACCAAGCGCGCGCGCCACTGCATTGCAGCCGCCCACGCCCCCTCCCGCTGCCGCACTCACCACCAGCGTGAGGCCGGCCTGGCAGCGGCCCAGCGCCTGGCGCTCGCCGCCGGTGAGGGCCCAGATCTCGGGGCGGCGCGACACGCTGTGCGCCTCCTCCAGCGTCACCAGCGCCTCCCACTTGCGCAGGAACTCGCAGTCTGGAGGGGGGGGAAAGGGGGGGGGGAGGGGAGGGCGCCCGGGAGGCAAGAGGACAATGAGGCAGAAGAGAGGCCGACATGTTGCTAGGCAAGAACGGCAGGCATAGACATAATCCAAGTGAGGAAGCTAGGCTGCCCGGCCTGCCGCTTGCCAGCCGCTTGCCAGCCCAGCACACACCTGCTTGGGTCATGTGCCCCGCCGCCCGCTCGTACCGCCCCGCCAGCTCCTGCTGCACCCGGTCCAGCGCGCCGCCGCCGCGGTCGGTGCTCTGCCGCACAAAGCTGTCCACGGTGGCGGCTGCGGCGCCGCGCTCCGCCTTGTGAGCCAGAGCGCAGTTGGCCTGCTGGAAGCACCAGTTGCACGCGCGCTTGTCCTCTGCAAGGGGAGGCAGTTTAGCAGGTGGCGACGTTGGGCGTGCCGGCGCCAGGCAGTGGTGGCAACAGGCTACAGGGCAGCACCACCTTGAGCTGAGAATCCGGCGCATGCCAAGTTCCCCAAGAACCAGGCCTCGGCACGTCACCCACCCGACAGCGGCGGCAGCTCCAGGTGCGCGATGGCAGCAGCCAGCCTGTTGCGCACAGCCATGAGGCAGGCCAGCTCCATGGGCCGCTTCATCACCAGCTGGGGGTCTGCGGGATAGCAGCATGGCATGCGGCGACGTTGCGAGAGGGCCCACCTCACAGATGACACAGAATGTGCAACCCCAGCTGCAATGTCCATCCAGGTGGCGTGCCTCGCATCACTGCCTCACCTGGCTGGTGCGTGTACCACAGCATGCCCCAGTCCAGGGGCCGGCCGTACCGCTCCTCCATGAGCAGCAGGTACAGCAGGACCTGGGGGAGGGGGCGCAGGGCCGGGGTTGATGGACAGGGGGTGAGACAACAGCAGATAGGAGGAAACAAGGGCAGACAGAGCAAATGCAGCAAGCAGGGAGCCCACGAGCCACCAACTTCAAGCGGCCATGGCTCAGCAGCCATCGCCAGCCTCCACCTGCCCCCACCTGCGCCTTGTGGGTCGCGTGCAGCTTGCCGGTCTTGATCTCAACCGGAGCCACGGTGACCTGCCGCCCGCCCTGCACAGCAGCCTGCTGCTGGGCAGGGCCGCCCGCGCCGGCCTGCTGCATCCAGCCGCCACTGCCGCGCTGCGCCTGCTGCTGCTGCGAGTCGTCCAGCACCAGCTGGGTGCTGCATGGGCAAGGAGCAGCAACAAGTTAGCAGGCCACCTGCTTCGTACAGCCCTGCAAGTGGCAGGTGCACACAATTCCGTCTGTCTGCCCTGTGCCACCCCGTCCACAGTGCCCCGCCCTGCCTGCCACAGGGCAGCCCACCTGACATCGATCATGCCCTTCACGCCATACTTGGTACTCCAAATGCTCTCCTCAATGTCCACCACCTCCTGCAGGGGGCAGGCAGGGCAAGTTGGCAGCGGGAAGCTGCCCCACCAGCAGGACACAAACCAGCATCACCTGCCGCCAGGCAGCTGGGCACCACAGCAACAGCAGCCAACATGCATGCAGTGTGGTACGATGGATATCCTGCACGTGGGAACACACCCTGCCACTCAATCACTGCGATCCCGCCAGCCGGTGCGCGCACCTGCACTGCCACACGGCGCCGCACATCGCGGTTGGTGAGCGGGTCGTACCCCGCACCCAGCACAGCGTCGGTGGCGGGCTCCTGCCGCAGGAAGCGCGCCATCCAGCTGCAGACAGCAGGGCGCCAGGCGAAGGAAAGCACGCACTGTCAACCACAGGGAGCAGGCATGCGCTTGCCTGAGATCTGCTCAACGCATATGCAGCTGCCACCTTGCACCCATGCAGGTTCAAAACAGGCAAGCCCTGCACCTCTGCCGTCCCGCCCCGCTCACCCCTTGATGCCCGGGAAGGCCTGGCGCAGGCAGGCCATGGCGTCCTCCTCGCTCAGCTCCACCTCAAACAGCGCCTGAGGGGGGTGAGAAGGTGGGGGGTGGGGGCTCCAGCTGGGATGGGTGGCAGCCAAACCAGCAGACGGCCAGCTGTTTGCCCGAAACAGGATCCAAGCTGCACCCAAGCAGCTGGGCCCACCAGAGAAGGTTGGGCTGCCCAGTGAAAGCATGCACAATTGCCCCCACACTGCCCACCTCGGTGGCATCAGCCACGATGCGCTCCGCTGCTGCGCCCAGCTGTGGGTCTGTGCGCAGGCCGCTGGTCAGCGCCGCCTGCACCGGAGGGGGAGGGGCAGCACTGGCATGAGCAGACCGGGCTGGCCAGGGGGCAGGCAAGCATACTGCAGGTGAGGGTGGCACACAAGCTGGCCGCCCAAGCTTGCGCGCATTCATCCCGCTTGCCGCCAGGCGCCGCACCTGGATGAGGTTGTGCGTGAGCGTGCCCTTGACGGCCTTGTCGTTGGAGCCGTCCCCCGCGATGCGCTCGTCCAGGAAGGAGCGGCGCGAACACTCATTGCTGGTGGTGATGCGCGTGCCTGTAGGGGCGGCCATGGTGAGGTTTGATGTGAAAGGTTCCAGGCGGCGTCACTCCCCAACTTGCGTCCAAGGCGCCATGACAAGGCGTCCAACCGTGCGCTCCACCAGTGTGCCCACCCACCAGACAGCAGGACGTCGGGGTGCAGGATGAGCATGCCCTGCTCCATGCTCAGCAGGCAGTGGAAGTGCCCCTCAAAGTAGTCGAGCTGGGCCAGCACATTGACTGCCAGGCAGGGGGGGAGGGGAGCATGGTGGAAGCCATAAGCAGGGTCCAGGGTATAGCAGCCTCTGTGATGTTTCAGGTCAGCGTCATCTCAGTGGCAGTGCCTCGCCACACTGGCAAGCACTGTATGCAAGTCACAACTGGGTGGTTACTTGTGGCCGCCAGGCGCACCCACCTGCGTCGCCCACACGGTACGGCAGGTCGCACCACGGCGGCTGCAGGTGCGCATACACATCCCGCTTCTGCACCCAAGAGAGCAGACGGCCAGCTGTGTCTGGGCAACTGTACTTCTGCAAGGGCTGCCACAAACTAGTCCTCTGCCGAAACCACACCCATCCGGCAGAGATCCATGCACAGCACATGCCTGCGCCCCACTTGCCAACCCCCCTAACACAGCACCACCACCCCGCTGCCGCACCTGGTACTTGTTGTGCAGCAGCAGCACCTGCTCGTGCGCGGCCTGGAAGACGCCTCGCACCTCGTACCGCACCTCCTCCCGGCCCCCCGCAAAGCGGAGCTGCCCACCCCCTTCCTCCGGCCGCTCGCCATCCACTGCCGGCCCCGGCTGCGGGCCCGACCCCGCCTGCTGGCCGGCTGCGCCCCCAGCTGCCCCAGCGGCGCCACCAGACGAGCGGTCGGCGCGCTCCTGCAGCGCCGCCGCCTCAAACTGGTCCAGCAGCTCCACATCCACCTCGTCCTCCCACCCGCTGTCCGAGCCCTGCAGCGCCGCAGCAGCGCCAGGGCTGGGAGCCGCCGTGTGTGGCGGGCCCTGCGGCTTTGGCTCCTCTGGCTGACAAGTGGCTGCTGCGGCGGCTGCTCCGGCTGGCAGCGGTGCCGCACGGTCGTAGGGCGACCGCGGCAGCGCCCTGGGCTGCTGCTGGGCCGCCGCTGGCGGGTGGCCGTGGCGGCGCTGCTGCTGCGCCTGCTGCTGCAAAGCTGGGTGCTGTTGCTGTGCCTGCTGCTGCTGTGCCTGCTGTGCTGCGGGGTGCTGCGCTGCAGGTGGCGCAGCCTGGGGGCGGCCTGGCGCCACGTGCGCAGCTGCCCCACCCTGCTGCCTTGCCGCCCCACTCAGCTGCTGCCGTGCGGCAGCGGCGGCGGCCTGCCGTGCGGCATGCTGCGCCTCCACCTGCGTCAGCAGCTGCAGCTCCAGCTGCGTCATCAGCGCATCGTCCTCGTCATCCTCATCGCCAAAGGCAGCCTGCTGGTCGGGCTGCGGTGCGAGCTGGGGCTGCACCACAGCTGGCACCTGCGGCGGCAGCGGTGCGTGATGCTGAGGCTGCGCCTGCTGCTCCTGCTGCTGCCGGCCCCGCAAGCCGCCGCAGCACTGCACGCCACCGGGCGGTGGCATGAGCTGCTGACTCCCAGTGGGGCCCGCCACACCATCCTGGCTGCCGGGTTTTGCTGCCGGGGCGCCGCCGGCAGCATTCTCCTTGTCGCCGACAGCTGCCACGCCGGCCGGCTCAGCTGCCGCTCCACCTGCGGCTGCCAGAGCATCTGCAGTGCCCTCACCGTCAGCATCGCCATCAGCGTCGGGGCTGCCGCCGCTCTGCACAATCGTCTCCACCTGCTCCAGCAGCTCCAGCAGCGCTTTGCGCTTCTGCCCCGCCTGCCGCTTCTTGCCGCTGCTGCCCAGGTGGCCGGCAGCGCCGCTCCGCACGCCACGGCCGCCCTTGCTGCCCGAGTCCGCCAGGCTGAACTTGACGGAGGAGGCGGGGGTGCGGCGGCCGCCCGAGCTGCCAGGCGCGCCCGCCCGCCGCTTCAGGATGCTGCGCAGCTGGGTGGCGGGCGTGTGGTGCGCACCATTGCTGCCGCCTGACCTGCACAACTGCTGCTGCTGCTGCTGCTGCTGGGCTGGGGGCTGGGGCTGTGCAGGCGCCGGCCGCTGCCGAGCCAGCAGGCCCTCCAGCAGCTGCTCGCCGCCCTGGTGCAGGCGGGCGCCCGCCGCCGGCGCCAGCGCGGGCCCTGCGGGCCGCCGCACGTCGCGCGGCTTCTGTGCCGCCGAGATGAGGCGCTGCTTGATGGCCGTCAGGTCGTGGGTGGCGCTCAGGCCCGTGCTGCGCCCCAGGTTGCTGAGCGAGCGGGTCGGCTGGCCCTGGCTGGAGCCGCCCGGCGAGTCGTGCCACACCACCTGCATCTGCATCGCCTCCGTGTCCTGGCTCATCGCAAACTGCAGGGGGAGCAGGATTGGAGCAGCATGAGCAGTCAAAAGCGCTGTGAATCGCAAGTGCTTGGCAGGTGGAGGCCAGGCACGGCTGGCGGCAGGCGGGAATGCAATGCAACACGTGGCAGAGCGGTCAGAGGACAGGTATGCCCATTAACGATTCGCAGCCCTGCCAACTCACGCTATCAGCGGGAGCCAGGTCCTGCAGCGCCGCCAGCTGCTTCGGCATGGTGGGCCGCCCCGCCGCCGCCGGGCCGGCGACTGCCGCTGCTGCACCGCCGCCACCGCCTGGCGGCGGGCTGAGGCCATCAGCTGCGGCACCCAGCGGCGGTGTGACTCGCCGCGCCGCGCCCTCCTCATGCCTGTGTGCCCCTTCCTGCTGGGGAGATGGACGCATTGACGGGCACGCTTGGTTCCACACCTGATATGCAACACAGATGCAACAGGCACCCAGCAGGCAGGCGGCAGATGGCCCAGGCGGCCCTTGACTGCCAAAGCCCTCCTTTTGCCCACCTCGGGCTGCTTGTCGAAGAAGCGCAAGATGTTTGCACCACCGGTCTCCACCTTGTGCTTCTTGTGGGGCGCCGCCGGCTTCTGCGTGGCGGCAGCGGGTGGGCGGTGGCGGCGGCAGCGGGTGGGCTGCGCGGCGCTTGTGAACAAAACACAGGAACAGCAGGTGACTTCAAGCGCGGCCCTGGGGCTGCCGGACTCGCCTTTGGGGCCATTTTGGACTTGAACGGTGGCTGCTCGCAGCTGCCTTCGGCCCGGCTCACTCCAAGGCCATGTGCGCGTGTGCGCAGGCTTCAAGGGAGCCGACAATCGGCGCTGGCCCCCGTCCGTGCGTGCTTGGCTCCCTGCCGCTTGGGCGACAGTGGGCGCTGGGTCGGACACGGGGCTGTGTGCCACAGCGCTGCTGCCCCAGGTTTGGCCTGCCTGCACCAGCAGCACAGTAGCTCACACCGGCCAACCCCGTCCCAAGCCTCACCTCATGTGTTCCATGCAGATGGCTCTGCTGGCCTGCTTCATGGCGCTCGGGCGTTGAGGGGAACGCCGCCGGGCAGTTGTTCAGCCACTGCTGCCGGTGGCGGCAGGTGGGCGGCGGCCGCCCGAGCGCGGCCCGTCGCTGCGCGCCGCCCAAGGGCGCAGAGAGAGCCATTTCGCTTACAGGCTCAACACAAACAACTCATGGACACGTTCTAAGGTATATAGTGGTTACTGGGTCTATAGTACATTTGCCCTGCAGCAATTCGTTGTCGCCCACCACCTTGGCCCATGACATGGCATGGCTTGCCACATGCCGTTGGTGCACAGCTAAGCTAAGCAGGCCCATGGCTGCTGGCAACAGTCATGAATGATGGGAGTGAGCTGCTGAAGCTAGCTCCTGCTGCCCTTGCTGCACCATAGCTAGCTCAGCAGCAGGGGAGGCTCGCAGTTAGGGCGCCGGCGCTATCCCCGCCGCCGC
>VFQQ010000972.1_pt1 | contig 45820 bp, 76 predicted proteins | sample 3512341 | NCBI WGS metagenome assembly VFQQ01 (sample SAMN10412373, study PRJNA504923) | tailings metagenome | isolation source: Relicate 2 Philex TSF1 revegetated site | place: Philippines: Tuba, Benguet | collected 2017-08-29 | reverse complement strand
AGCCCTGGATGCTGTCCGGCAACTACTGCCGCGCCACCTGCGGCTTCTGCAAGCCCGACGGCGGCTCCAGCAGCAGCAGCAGCAGCGCCTCCGCCTCTGCCTCCTCCTCCTCGTCTGGCTGCTCCGACACCGCCCCTTCTGACGGCTCCAGCTGCCAGCAGCAGAAGGACTGGGGCAAGTGCAGCGAGGTCTGGCTGGTGGCCGGCAACTACTGCGCCGCCACCTGCGGCCGCTGCAGCCAGCAGTCGGGCTCCTCCGCCTCCGCTTCAGTCTCCAGCACCAGCGGCAGCACCAGCGGCAGCGGCGGCGGCAACAGCAACAGCGGCAGTGGCTGCTCCGACACCGCCCCTCCCGGCGGCGCCGGCTGCTGGCAGCAGAAGCAGTGGGGCAAGTGCAACGACGGCTGGCTGGTGGCTGGCAACTACTGCGCCTCGACGTGCGGCCGCTGCGGCCAGCAGCAGCAGCAGTCTGGTTCTGGATCCTCTGGCTCTTCCTCCAGCAGCAGCAGCGGCGGCAGCAGCGGCTGCTCCGACACCGCCCCTCCTGATGGCAAGGGCTGCTGGCAGCACAAGCAGTGGGGCAGCTGCAGCCAGGGCTGGATGACCGCCGGCAACTACTGCGCCTCCACCTGCGGCCGCTGCGGCGGCGGCGGCTCTGGCCAGCAGTCGGGCGGGCAGCAGACGGTGCAAGCCTTCTCCTCTTCCTCCTCTTCATCGTCATCCTGGTCTGGCCGCCGCCTGCGGCTCAAGTGATGCACAGCACCACGCACTGACCCTTTCATTCCGTAGCCTTGCCCTGCATCCCTCCCCCTCACTCTCTGCTCCCTTGCTTGCCCTGCATCCCTCCCCCTCGCTCTCCGCTCCGCATGCCCTCTTCTCCGCATGCCTTGATTCCTTGGCCCCGCCCCGCCCTGCCTGCCCTTGCGCACTCTCCCCGCCCGTTGCTCAAGCGGTGACCAGTTCGCAAGGCAGGTGGGGACCGGGGGGCGCCCTCCCCCCGAGCCTCCTCCTCTCACCATCACCCGTGCAAATCAACCCTTGCCACTACGAGCTTAGCCCAACTGCTCTTACTGAGTTCCCTTTGACGCCTGTGCACATGCCTGCTAGCCGTATCGTCCCTGCTACCGACCTACCGTACGCATGCCTGTAACGATGCCGCCAAGCTGAGTCAACCAGCAGGCAGACTTGAAAGGGAGGCAGCAGGTGACATGTTACACAGTCAATGGCGGCATGCAACCGCGAATAGCGACACAGGCACCCTCCTGTGTTCCCGCCTCTCAAATCACACTGTTCAGCCTGGGTTGCTTCACATGAGCAAACCAATGTGCAAATGGCATAGGACCCTCGGCTAAAATGTACATGGCGCTCACACATCCGCTGTCTACTGCGCCGCAGCTGCCTCGCCTTCTTCCTCCTCCTCGCCCTCGGTCCACTCCTCTTCGTCGCCATCATCACGCAGCAGCAGCCCGGCAGCCGCACGCGGCGGCAGGGCCGCCAGATAAGCGTCACTCAGAGGCGCCTGCGGCGCCGCAGCAGCCTGAACCGCCTCATCTGCCTCGAGGGTGGCCTTCCAGCGGGCGGCATCCTCAGCAGACAGCCCCGCCTGCGCCAGAGCCTCCTCAAGCGGCAGGTTGGCGGGCAGCTGGCGGGCGCTGCGGCCCCGTGCGCCTGCAGGGGATGGGCAGCAGAGTGTGGGCAGTGCGTTGTAGAGTGCACCTATGCCTGCTTGGCCAGCACCCACAACCGCCAAACACAACACAACGACACTCCAAACAGCCTGGTTGGGACACCACAATTCGTCCCAGCACCCATCCGCACCTGCGCCTCCACCCAGGCCACCCAGCAGCTCGCCCATCATTGGAGCCATGGCATTCATCATGCCTGCCAGCCCGCCGCCGCCGCCGGCAGCACCACCGCCGCCTGGCGCGCCACCACCGCCGCTGCCGCCACCAAACATCTACAAGGCAAGGGGGTGCCGGATAGAGTTGCGGTGGTGTGGAGTAACATTTGGAGGTACGCTGCAAGCCCCAGCCAGCAGCGTTGACACAGCTGTTGCCATCCGCACAGAACAGGCAGGCAGGAAAACTCCCTCCCTGCTGCACCTGCTCGGCCATGCGCTGCATGGCGGGCGACTGCGCCATCTCCATCAGCGCTGGGCTGTTCATCATGCCCTGGAGCATGCCCATCAGCCCGCCGCCGCCGCCGCCAGCACCGCTGGGGGCCGCCAGGGCACCCGGTGCAGCGCGGCTGGCCGTGCGGCCAGGGGCTGCTCCGCCGCCGCCCAGGGCAGCACCCAGCAGGGCAGAGAGGTCGAGGCCGCCGGCGGCGGCTGCGCTGCGGGGGGCGGTTGTTGTGAGAGCGCCTGCGTTCGCCGCAGCGCTCGGGGCAGCCGGCTGCTCTGGCTCGGCTGCCGCCGCCTCAGCAGCAGGAACAGCAGCAGGCTCGGGCTGCACGGCCAGCTGTGTGGCGGCAGGCTGTGCAGCAGCGGTTTGCGCGGGCTCAGGCGCGCTGGCAGGTGCTGCTGCCGCCGATGTCGAGGCCTCGCCTGCTGCTGCAGCGGCGGGTGCTGCCTTCTTGGCAGGCGGCTTGCGGGGCAGGAGGAAGCCCCTGCCGAGGCCTGCAGGCGCCGCCTTGTTGCCGCCGCTGCTGCTGCCGCTGGGAGCGCCAGACGGCCTGCTTGGCCCAGCAGCCTCGGGCGCTGGGGTGGGCGCTGCAGCAGGTGCAGCCGCGGGCCGCTGAGCAGCAGGCTGCTGCCGTGCCGCTGGTGCTGCCTGTGATTCGGGTGCCGCACGGGCTGCAGCCTGTGCGCCGACTGCAGCAGGCGCAGCAGAGGGGGCTGCCGCAGGTGCTGCGGCAGGGACGGCTGGCCGTTCAGTGCTGCCCACTGCTGCTGCTGGCGCTGCTGCCGGAGCTGCAGCGGGTGCAGCAGGGGGGCCGCCGGCCGCTGCGGCAGGCGCTGCTGCCTCCTGCTGCTGCCCCTCCTGCTGCTGCTGCTCTGCTGCCCCCTCCTCTCCTAGGCCGATGCCAATTTGCTCCAGGTAGGGCTGCAACACAGAAGAGAGACGCGCAGCACGCTCAGTCTCGAATCAGCACGAGGGCCCTACGGAGCCTCAACATGGCGCAGCTCAGCACAGCACGCGCAGCACGCACAGCACCACTGCCAAGCAAGAAGCCTCACCGCGAATGCCTCCACCAGAGGGTCGTGTCGCACGCGGCCCAGGTGCGCCTGCAGCACGCGCTGCACCTCCCCTGCAGTGGAAACATAAGTGGAGAAGAAAGTGAGCACAGACGGTAGTGAGCGCGGGGCGCTTGTGCCATCCACGGCTGCCCGAGTCAACGGCACACACATGGCTACACCACCGGCTACCACTTTTGCTGCAACAAAATGTGAAGCCTGCCGGCAGCACACCACAGCTTACCAGTGATTGCAGGGCCCAGCCGTGCGGCCAGTGCGGTTGCCTCTGCAGCAAGCTCTTGGTTGGCGGGTGCAGCGCCCTCCGCCGGCTGCTCGCCTCCAGGCTGTGCCAGGGCGCGGGAGGAGCGAGCGGAGAGCGCGCCTCGCAGGCCGCTGGACTGCTCCTGCACCACACGCTGCACCGCGGCCCCCACCTCCCGCGCAATCTGGGGCACGTTGAGCGAGGTGACTGCAGAAGGACGGAAGGGGATGGGGCATTGGTCAGCAGGAGGGCAACTGCAAGGCAACCTTGGCGGTTCAGTCAAACACAGGAGTGAGCCGGGCAGCTTGTCAGTGGCACTCAGGCTCCGTCCAGAAATGCATTGCGCACCGCTTGCACCATACAATGAAACAAATAGCATCACCTCCGCCGCGCGGCGCACCTGAGGAGGAGCGCAGGGCGGCCATCATGCCCCCAAACTGGCCCAGCAGCTGCTGCTGCTCAGCGGGGCCCACGCCCAGCTGCGCCATCAGCAGTCGAGCCATGTTGGACAGCTCGGGAGACATCATGGGAGGCGCACCAGGTGCCGCCTGCCCAGCGCCTGCCGCCGCGGCACCCTGCTGCTGCGGCTGCCCAGCCTGCTGCTGGCCGGGTGCGGCCGGCTGGCCCGGCTGGCCTGCCGCACCGCCCACAGGGAACAGAGGGATGGCCACTGGCACGGCCTGCCCAGCGGGCCCCACCCGCAAGCGCACAGCTTGCTGCTGCCCTGGCTCCCCAGCAGCCTGACCGGCAGCTGCGCCTGCTGCGCCTGCGGCAGCAGGGGCGCCTGCGGCGGCGTCGGTGGGGGCACCGCCTGGCATGCCCGCTGCGCCTGGCATGCCTGCCGCGCCGCCCATGCCGCCGCCCATGCCGCCCAGCATTCCAGCCAGCATCTGCTGCCAGCCGCCACCTGGCTGGCCGGGCTGGCCCCCTGCTGCCAGCGGTGCGCCCTGCACCACAGCAATATCCACTGTTGTGGGCACACCCACGGGAGTGATGCGCGGCATGGGGCGTGGCAGGGCCGGTACGGCATCAAAGCCTGCGCAGACGGGGCCGAGAGGAAAGCAAGCAGGGTCAGAGGGACATGACATGTGGGCATCAACCTGAGTGCCGGCGCAGACAGGGAAGAGCTTCTGCAAGCATGATTGGCTAGGGCACATATCACCAGCAGTGTGCAGAGCCAAGCTAGCCCTGCACGCATGCCGGCCAAGCACGCACACACACCTGGCGGCAGGGTGCGGATGTAGCCAGGCGTTGCGCCCGCAAAGTAGGCATTGCGCTCCTCTATGCCTGCACAGGGGCAAGGGGGCGGTGGGGCCACCAGGTCAGCCCGCAAGGAATGCAGTGGAGCAATTCAGTGGGGGTTTGGCTGCCAATCAGGCGAGGCTGGGTGACTGCATACAGGACGTCCGCCCTCCCACATCAGGTTCACGGCCCGAGGCCCACCTGAGCCAACGTACTGCAGCGCGCGCATCAGCTCTGCGCTGGCGGCAGCCAGGCGGCTGAGCTGGCGCAGCAGCAGCCGGATGTCGGCCTGTGGAGCGGCAGAAAGGAAGAGGCAGAAGGGAGTGAGCTAGAGACAGGCTGACCTGAAACCAGCGGCAGCATTGCGTGCACAAGTACAGAAACACCGTGCACAGCAGGCTCGCTCTATCCATGCGCCGTTGCAGCAGCCTGGCGCATGCCAAACCAGCGCAACCAGCCGCAACTCACCACCACAGCGTCGCGCGCCGCGCCCGCCGCCAAAGGCACCTCTGTGAGGCCCCTCAGCCGCTCGGCTGCCGCCAGGAAGCGCGCCTGCGGGCTGCCCTGCCGGTCAGCACCCAGAGACAGCAGGAAGCGGCAGGCCAGATCGCCCACGCACACAGCGGCAAGCAGCAGCATGTCTGCGTGCGGCAGCTGGGGCCGCTGCGCACGCTGCGCCTGCTGTGCCTCCTCCTCGTCATCGCCGGAGCTCCAGTCGTCCTCCAGAGCTGGCAGGTCGCTGTACTGGCTGCCTGGGCTGGTGGGGCCGGCCCCCTGCTGCTGCTGCTGCTGCTGCTGCTGCTGCTGCTGCTGCTGCTGCTGCTGCTGCTCCCCCTCCTCATCTGAGTGATAATCCTCCACAGCCCCGTCCTGCTCCTCTGCTGCCGCCGCCGCCGCAGGTGCCGCCGCAGAAGCAGGCGCCGCTGCCGCCTGGCGCTGCCGTGGCGCGGCCGCCTGCTGTGCACGCTGTCCCCGCCGCGGCGCGCGCTGCGCCGCCCGCTGCTGCCGCTGCGACAGCTCCTGAATGCGCTGCTGCCCCAGGCGCTGCCCTGCTCGGCGTGCCACAGCAGGGGAGCCGCCCACCGCGGCCAGGGATGGCTGGGCGGTGGGTGACTCTTCATCAGTGAGCTCATCCAAATGCTCCAGCACAGGGAAGGAGCGGATGCGCCGCTCGGCCTCGGTGGCGCCCTCCTCACCGGTGACCCTGCGGGCACAAACCGGGCATCACAAACATGAGCAGGTGAGCAAGTGTACAGGTGAGCAAAAGCAGGTGGGCCAGCAGCAGGCGCGCGAGCAGCAGAGCAAGGGCTTTGGGTGCGACAGCACGAGCAGACTGCCGCTCTGCGACAGTCATGAACCCAGCTGCTGTACACCACAATGCACAACGGCGGACAGCAAGAACAACCCTGCGGCTCACGGGACAGTCTCCACGCCGCCGGCCGCAAGCACGCGGTTGGTGGCAGCACGGGTTGCGGCGCTCAGCTGGGCTGCAGGGGGCAAAAGTGAAAGGCAAAGGGAAGCAGCGTGAATGTGATTTGCCAGTCTAAGTCTGGGCACTGAGCGGTATGGGACCCTGGCACCGCCCCCAACGGTGGCCCGTCCCAGCACCCCACAATGCTGACACCCCGCCACCCACCGGTTTCAAGCACCGCCTGCGCGGCGTGCAGGAAGTTGTGCTGCCAGTTGGACAGCTGGTGGCGCCAGGCGGGCACGTAGGCAGGGGGCACACCCTCCAGCTCTGCAGCCACAGCAGGAGGGAAGACACGCCATTGTTTTGATGTGCTGGAAAGTGCCAAGGCCAAGGCGCACGTGGCAAACTGCACTGCAAGTGCCCGAAATAAAGCACTTCAGCAGCACCACTACAAGACCAGCAGCGACAGCAGCAGCAGCAGCAGCAGCAGCGCACCCGCATGGATGTGGTTGATGGTGGGCAGGGCCCCCACATCCGCCTCGCCGTCCTGCTGCTGCGCCTGCTGCCCCTGCTGCGCCTGCTGTGCCTGCTGTGCCTCCTCCTCCATCTGCTCCAAAAGCAGCTCTAGCCCATCAAGCAAGTGGCTGCCGCCATCGCCCGGCAGCGGTGCAGCACCAGGCCAGCCAGCCAGCCAAGGCCAGGCCTGCACCTGCTGCACCGCCGGCCCGCCCGCCGCCTGCTGCGCGCCTGCGCCGCGGCCGCCGCCGCCGCCGCCCCGGCCTGCACCGCCGGCCGGCCGACCGAACAGGTTGGCAAAGTTGAAAGGGGAGGCCCCACCCGGTGCTGCTGCACCGCCTGCTGCACCGGCGCCAGGGGCTGCTGCACCAGGCGCTGCACCAGCTCCGGCTGCTGTTGCGCCGCCGCCCGCCATGCTGTTCATGGCTGCTGCAATCTGCATCTGGATCTGCTGCTGCATCTGCTGCCAGCCGGTAGCATCGGCTCCCAGCTCGAATGGGCCCAGCACGTGTGCCTGCAGCGCAAGCGGAGATGGATGCATGGAATGCATTTTGAGCCATTAAGCAGGAGTGGCAGCTTTGGCCGCCCCAAACAACATGGCAGAAAGGGCACAGAATCTTCACGCCTGGCACACGGCATGCCCATGGTCCAAGAGACCACCAGCATGGGACGAGCCACAATTTCAAAAGCAGCAGCACCTCACCTCAATGGTCCCAGGCGCCGGAGGCTGCCCAAACTGGCCGCCCGCTCCCAGCAGCGCTGACAGCATGTCGGGTTGGCCAGCACCCCAGCCTGGTATGGCTCCGCCGCCGGCGGCTGCAGCAGCAGCAGCCTGCTGCGAGGGGTCCTGCTCTACCAGGTGCAGGGTGTGCCCTTCTGCAATGCCGGCGCTGGCAAGCGTCTGCCCATTCTCCAGCACACGGCCCCTGCAGCGTGATGGCAGGGTTGGGCAACGTGAGAGGTCGCTAAAAGGCTGCCAAGTTGCTACTGAAGACCAGCGACAACAGCCAAGCGCTCACGGCAGGCGCAGCATCAGCTAGCAAGCCGGCAAGGCGGGATACATTGCAGAGGCATGAGGGTGCACACTACTGCTGCAAGTCGAGCATCTAGCTGCCGCACATAGATGCAATCGTTGAGCAATTTCAACAACAGCTCTGAGCTCCCGCACCCGTAGATCATGCGCTGGCGCTCGACGGGCAGGCCGGTGGGCCGCACCAGCTGCTGCTTGACGTCGCCCACTGTGGCCTGCGCGGAGCAGGCAATCCAGCCACGGGCAGAGTGGGTCTTCTAAGAGTAGGCAAACGAAAGGGTGCAGCGTGTGGGCATCAGTATGGCTGCAAGCCAAAGAAGCATGGCAGAAGCCCGCGGCAGGCAGAAGGCAGGCAGCGGCAGCGGCAGCGGCAGCGGTGGCGGTGCACCTTGACCGCCTCTGCTCGCCTTCCCGTTCTACCCTGCTCACCGTGGCTGGTACCCGGACATCGTGATTGCCTGTGGACAGGGTCCTGACCTGCACGGTGATGAGCGGGCCTGTGCCCGCTCCTTCACCGCTGCTGGCCATCGCGGAGACGGCTGATCGGCGGTGTGGTGCCGTCAGTCAGCTGTCCGGGTCGGTCCCAGGCTCCTCTGGCTGCGCTTCCTGAAGGTGCGGCAGCAGCGCCGCGACTGTGAGCCCGTTTGAGGCTTTGGACGGCCTTCCTTCTATTTCGATCGCTCTAGAGAGTGTCGGAGTGCAACGGTAGCATTTGGGCCCTGCACTGCGTGCTCGCCGCCATCCGTTGTGAGGCTGCGCCAGCACGCTGCAGCTTGCAATTGCTCATCCAGACCAGTTTGCAGCGTACGTTAGCGGCCTTGCAACGCGACAATGGCAGCCCTCAGCACCGCTGCCTGCAGGCCCTTCTGCGCCGGTCGCCAGCCCCCCAGCAGCCAGCAGCAACGCCGTCTGGGAGCAGCGGTGGCCTCCAGCCGCGGCAGCAAGCGCCTGACGGTCATGGCCGCCGCCGCCGACACCAGCGAGGCGAGCGGCGGGGGACCGGGCGCTTTGCTCCTGCTGCTGCTGCGCCGCCTTTGCTTCTGCTGTGGTTTGTGACAGTCAGCAGGCGGCGTTGCATCAGCCTGCATGGTGACTTATTGCCTGCGCCGCGGCTCTCCACCCTGAGCCACGATGCCTGCAGCTTCCATTGCTGTCGTGACACACGTCTCACCTGCCTGCCCTGCCGTGTTCCAGGAGGTGACGATCCGGCGGCGGCCTCCTCACGGCGTGCAGGCCCAGAACTGCGGCCCCGTGGACTTCAAGGTCCCGCTGGGCGGTGAGCAGCCATGCTGCACAGACCGGCCAGGGGGCTGCGACTGTGCCCTGGGTTGGCAGGCGGGCGCTGCTGGCATATCTGCTGCCATCGCAGCTGGGACCTTGCCGCTGCCCTGCAGGCGCCTTTGCTGCAGTACACACCGCGGCGGGGTGGTTTGGGCCAGCTGCCAACCACGCACTCGCATGTCTTCCCACCTCAACCCACTCTGTTGCACGCCAATCTGCCCGAATTGCCCGCAGACAATGCTGAGGAGAACAAGCCGCGCAACATCCTGGAGGAGATTGTGTGGTACAAGGCGGTGGAGATCAACCGCTGGCGGTGAGCACTGAACCTGCTGAACTGTTGTGATTTGGTCAGTTTGCGGCTAAGTTCGTATCTGGCTGCAGCTCCCGTCCTCATGTCTGCCAGTATGCATCTGCCGCCGCGTGCCGCTGCCCTCACAGCCCGCCGTGCTGCCCCCCCTGCTGTTGCTTGCCCCAGGGACAATGTGCCGCTGGCGGCGCTGATGGTGCTTTCCAGCCTGCCAACCCTGCTCGCCGTGCCGTCCCCCTTCCTGTTGCTCCAGGGAAAGGGTGCCGCTGGGCGCGCTGATGGGCGCGGCCAAGGCCTCCCCCGCTCCCCGTGACTTCATTGGTGCCATCAAGGGGGCTGCGCAGCGTACCGGCAAGCCGGGCCTGATCGCAGAGGTGCGGCGGCATGATAAAAGGAGCGCATGCCTGCTAGTGGGCTGGCTATGGGTCTGGCTGCCTGTTTTGTTTGTCGCCTCTGAGCCTGGCATGGTTTGGCCGGACACCTGCGCTGCCCCCATGCAACTCCCTGACTCTGCAAGCCTGGACTCAACTCACTCGCTTGCTCTTGTTTTGTTGTCCTCCTCAGGTCAAGAAGGTGTCTCCCAGCAAGGGCGTGATCCAGCCCAACCTCAAACTAATATCACTCGCTTGCTGGCTCTTTGTTTCTGCCCCCACCAGGTCAAGAAGGCCTCCCCCAGCAAGGGCGTGATCCAACCCAACTTCGACCCTGTCAAGGTGAGCTGCTGCTGCTGCGCCTGCTGTGCCTCAAGAACAAGACCAGGAGGCTGTTGCAAGCCCCTGTTGCAAGCCCCAAAGCATGAAGGCCTGCTTGTTTCCAACAATCTTGCGCCAGCTGCTGCTCATTAGATGCCTGATGCACTGGATCGGGTATGCATGCCCACCTATCCCTCTCGCTCGTCTGCCGATGTGCCAAGCCAGCCGCCTGCCACACTGCCCACCTGCAGATTGCGCAAGCGTACGAGCGGGGCGGCGCGGCCTGCCTGTCGGTGCTCACAGACGCCAAGTTCTTCCAGGCAAGCCTGCAGCCTGCTTCCTGTTGTTGTCCAATCATTTGCAGTGCTGGAAACTGTCCAGCCTGATCAGTGCTGGCTTTGCAGCCCTCGCTTCCCCCGCGCCATGCGCGCTGCTCCCCTAGCTGTGCCGTGCCGTGCAACCACCCCCAGCCGCCTTACCCCCACCTTCCTATCACCCATCCACCTTCTCATCACGACTAACCCACCCACCCCTGTACTGCACTGCAGGGCGGCTTTGAGAACCTGACGGCCATCCGGCAGGCGGGCGTGCAGTGCCCGCTGCTGTGCAAGGAGTTCGTTGTGGAGGTGCGTGCTGCTGATTGCTAGTGCTGCTTCAGTGTGTGCCCTTCTGGCCCTCAAGTGCACGCCTGCTGTGTGACTGCGGAAGTTGAGGTGGCCAGCCTTGCAGCCCAGCCATCGTGCCAACTGTATGGCTGCCAACCTCTTCAAGCTGGTTGCACTAATGTTCAACTCTCAAACACTGGTTGGCCCTGCCTTGTGTTCTGCCCCGCAGGCTTACCAGGTGTTCAAGGCTGCACCTATTCTCAACCCTCAAAACGTTGCTCTTCAATTCAATGTTGCCCTGTGTCATACATTGCCGCAGGCCTACCAGGTGTTCAAGGCGCGGGCCAGCGGCGCCGACGCCATCCTGCTCATCGCTGCGGTGCTGCCCAACAGGTGGGGCCGGCGGGTGGCAGCCAGAGTGCCTTGGTGCATGGCTGCTTTCATTGTTCGACCTCACGGCTACGAAGGATATTTGGGCACAGCCGGCTGTTTGGGGTTCCGCCAACCCACCAAACCACCCGTCCAGCAGCCCTTTGCGTTCGAAAGCTGCTTTGCTGAGCCCCTGCCTCCCTGCCCTGCCTGCCGCAGCAACCTCCACTACCTCATCAAGGCAGATGTTTATCTGTTCAGCATCACCCTTTCAACAGCCCTCCTCACCTGAATTGCACTCCTCCCACCTTGTGCCCTGCCTGCCGCAGCGACCTCAACTACCTCATCAAGGCGGCGCGGTCTGTGGGCCTGCAGTGCTTGATCGAGGTGAGGCCGTCTGTGCAGTGCGGGCCGCCTTGGGTTGGCAAAACGGGGCGTCCCCAGCAGCACCTGCCCTGCTGCCACTGGGCCCAAAATGGCGGCTCCCACTACCTCTGCCGCCCGAGACTCCCCCAACCGGCTGCCCATTGGCTGCCCACAGGTGCACACCGTGGCTGAGCTGGAGCGCATGCTGCGGCTAGACAGCCTCGAGGGCTGCATGCTGGGCATCAACAACCGAGACCTGCAGGCGAGCCGGCTGCTGTTTGCGCTCCCTGGAATGGGGGCATCTGGCCGGGTGCAAATGTTGCATTTCGGGCGGCAGGCTGCGACGCTTTGGGGCCTTCATCCCCTTCACCTGCAGACTTTCGTGGTGCCTGGGCAGCACCCAGCAGCTCGCACCACTCGCCCTTTGTGCTGCCACCAACTTTGTCAACCCTGGGGTGCATCATTGCACCCTTTGCAGACCCTCAAGGTGGCCTGGGCAGCACCCGCCAGCTCGTGGAGTCGCCCGCTGCTCCTCTTGTAACACCCTCCAACCCTGCCTTCATCTCCCTCGAACACAGACCTTCAAGGTGGACCTGGGCAACACCAAGCAGATCATGGAGTCGCCTGCGGGCCAGCAGGTGCTGCAGCGCGGCCTCATCATGGCGGGGGAGAGCGGCATCTTCACGCCGGATGATGTGGCCTTTGTGCAGTCGGGTGAGTGGAATCAGACCCCACACTTTGTGCTTGTTGGTGGCAGGGTGGGAGAGAGCGGCATCTTCACGCCCGACGACGTGGCCTTTGTGCAGTCGGGTGAGGCAACGCAGCAGCTGCAGTGAGTGTTTGTGGTGGCAGGGCGGGAGAGAGCGGCATCTTCACGCCAGATGATGTTGCCTTTGTGCAGTCGGGTGAGTCTTCAAGTAACGGGCGACGCGCTACAGCGGGGCACACATGACGTGGGGTTCCGTGCAGCTGCGTGGTTTGTTGCGTGATTGGACTGCGGCCGATGGACGTTTCTCCCTTCTGGCCCCTTGCCCGGCCAAGCGGCACTCGTGAGCAGCCACGTGCTGAGCCTCACCTGCGCCTTTCCACCGCATGTCATCCACCGCCTGCAGCCGGCTGCGGCGCCATCCTGGTTGGTGAAAGCATCGTGAAGCAGGGCGACCCTGAGGCAGCGGTGAAGACGCTTCTGGAGCTGCACTGAGAGCTGCACTGATGGGCTCAACATTCGACTGCTCCGATCTGAAGGCATGCTCAACCAATTGATTTGCCGCCTGCGCTTGTATATCCGTAACCAGTGCTGTCCCCATTCTTGCTTCAGAGCTGCGGTGTAATGCTTACAGGACAGGCTCAGGCCGGCAGGCACGCTGCTGGGCACTTTCCGACTGTGCTCCTGGGGTAAAATTGGGTCCACGAAGGGGTGGATCGAATGAAAGACTGAGGATCGGCAGTGCTGCAGAATGAATTAATCGGCGGCCGCGGCCAGAATCTGGCCGGTACCAGCTGTAGTTCAGCCAGGTGCAGCAGGCGGCTAAGGCAAAGCATGGCGCCGCTCATCACGCGGCGCGGATGAAATCGGCCACCTCCCGCAGACCGGCGGCGGCGTAGCGCTCAGCCACCGCGCCGCGAATGTCGTCCCAGCTCGCCTCGCCCGCCGCTGCCGTGTTCATCAGCCAGTCGGCCTCCTCCATCTCCTGCTGCTTCTCTGCAACGAACAACAAGTAGGGAAGCAGCAATGAGATTAAGTTGTGCACATCATGTCAACATCAGGGCGACCGCACAAGGCGTTGTGCTGGCTCAATTGGCTTGCAACATGTGTGGGGACCGTCAGCCGCCAACCAGTTCGTGGCCTTCCGTCAACCTTCAGCCCCACAGCGCACCCGTCTTGATGACCGTCTTCATGCCCGGCATGTTGCTCATCTCCTCCTGCTCCTCCATGGCTTGCCGAACGGACGCCACGCCGCCGCTCATCTCGGCCGTGTCGCGCATCGCGGCGAAGCCGTCGGCAAAGGACCACCAGGGCATGCGCAGCGACAGGCGGGCCTGCGGGGCGGCGCGGCAGCGCGGCACGGTCCGTTGAAGGGCAGTTGGATGGTCACCAAATGCCAGGCGGCTCCTCTGATGCTCTGGATGTGGGGCTCCGATGTGGACATGCAAGGCACCCAGGAGCCACGGCCCAGGATCCAACTGGGCGGCCTGCGTCCGAGGGCCTCAACAGGCAACATCCGCATGTGATTTTGCAACCAGTCAACCTTGTCTTGGGCTGCTCACCACGTCGCGCGCCTCCTCCGCCCGACCCACGCGTGCCATGAGTTGGCTGTTGAACTCGTAGGGCCGCCCCCAGCCGGGGAAGTGGCTGTTGCGCATGTACCACTCGCCTGCGGCAGCGGGGTGGGGGCAGGGCGGTTACGAGCAGCACAAAAAACAAAAACTCCCCCAGCCGGGGAATTTGCGCATGCACCACTCGCCTGCGGCAGCGGGGTGGGGGCAGGCAGTGCGGACAGGCATGGCAGGCGGTATTAGCCGCATGGAGACGGTGATACTGCTAGGCATGGTCAGACTGCACGCTGCTGGCTGTATGGCAGGCGTGGGTTCCATGCAGCGGGTCAGCACGTGACCCTGCAAGGGCCACATTTGCTGTCCAACACCTGGTGGCACCGGCTAAGAAAAAGTTAGCACCTGCACCCACCTGTGATAAGGGCGCTCATCTGGTCTCCCTTAGCCAGGTGGGCAAGCGCCAGCCGCTCGGCAACATCGGGGAACATGCCCGCCTGCACCGCAGCAGCAGCGGCAGCAAACAGTGAGTAGGCGGCAGCGCAGCAGGCGTCCAGCGGGGCCGACACGCCAGCGAACCCTCGCAAAGCAAGGTGCGGGTCAACTCCTGCGGGTGCCTTGCATGGCCTTTCATGCTGCTGTCGCACCACACCAATCCACCAAGTTCCCTGCCTAGCTCACCTTGCGCGTGAGATAGGCATCAAGCGAGGGCAGGCCGCTGGCCGCAACGGCCCCTGGCTGGTACAGCTCTCCTGCGTCACTGCCCGCTGCCTGCGCCACCGCGCTGCCGCTGCCGCTGGCCTCTGCTTCCGCCAGCGCGCGGTGCAGGTACTCATCAAGGGAGCGCGCCAGCAGCCGCACCTGCGCAGCATTGCAAAGCAGGCCGGTGAGGCGGCTGAGGGTCAGCATAGCGCCTCAATACCAGCTCCTCACAGAGCACAGCAACTGCTTGCAGACAAGTTCAACCTGCGCAACCCTTCACAGATGAGCATGCCCCCCTGTACGCAGCGTAGCACGAGTGTTCACGCTCAGCAGGCGCGCACCTGCGTGCCGCCGCGCGCCTGGCTGACCACCGGCAGCTCCATGCCCTTGTGCCCCTCCGGCCAGCGCAGCAGGCAGGTCAGCTCGCCGCTGCCGCCGCTGCCGCCCTCGCCGCCCTGCTGCTGCGCCAGGGGGATGAGGAGCGGGTGCAGGCCGCGCCGGTCGGCTGGCGAAACCGCGGCCTGCCCCTGTGCCTCCAGCACCTGCGCATCAAGAGTTGTGGGGTGGGCGGTATTGGCATGCTGGCGTCCAATCAGGCACTCGAATGCGCAGGCAACTGGGCCGCAATGCACAGCCGCTGTGGAGCTGCCGCTGTGGAGCTGGTGTGGATCCTTGGCTGCCTGCCGCTGACTCAAATGCAGCGTACCTTTAGCAGCACCTCCACGCGCGGCTTGCCCGGCACAACCGCCACCTCGTTAACCTGAACACAGCGACATTGAGGAGATTGGGATTGAGTGCCTATGCCGCAGAGGCTTCCCCCAGCATGCGCATTCAAGACGCATGCAAGCCGCAGGGCATGCGAGCAGGCACAGAGCCATTCAACAAAATCCAAGCCCTCAACAACTCACATAGCGGACATGCTCCGCAGCTGTTGTTGACGCATGCACAACTACTGCTCCAGCTGCGCTGCGCCGGAGAGGCCGGCGGGTGAACAGGCGGCCGCTGCTGCCGACGGCTCGGCTGCCGCTGCTGGCGGCGGCGGCGGCCCTGCCGCTGGTGGCGCTGCACTGCATGATCGCTGCTGCTGCCTCCAGGCCTGTGCAACGCTTGTCTCCTGGCTACTGGCCAGCTGGAATGCGGACGCTGGGGCAGCCGCCAGCCGGCTAAAGCTGAGGGTCGCTTGGCGAGGGAGCCTCTTGGCCTGCTAGCGAGCAGTGATGGGTGCACAAATGCATGCTGCAGCTTGCAAGCCGCGGGGTGGCCACATTTGCCGGGCTGCATGGTCCGACCGGCAAGCTGCGCAGCAGGGGACTGGGCAATCGTTGCGTTGCTGATCAGTGGTGATCTGCATTTTGAAAGCCTCCGCACGCTCCAGTGCTCGACACGACGCAGAGAGCCCCACTCGCTCCCCTGCTCTCCCGGCCTCGGTGGGCTCATGGGCGACCCCCTGGGCGCTCTGTCGATGGCCGGGGAGCCGCTGCAGGCGCCTCAGCCCCAGCAGGAGCAGCGGCCGCCCGGGGAAAGCGTCGCCGCCGCTGCCGCCGCCACCGCCACGGCGACCGCTGCGGCTGCGGCAGCAGCCATCCGAACAGCAGCAGCAGCCATCCGCACTGCAGCCGCAGCTCTGCCGCTGCAGCCGCAGCAGAGGGACAGCCCCATGGCGGCGGCAGCAGCGGCGGGTGAAAGCGGGCAAGGCGGCAGCGCGGCGTCCCTGTCCCACCCTCTGGGCACACCGGCGTCGCCCACCAGCAGCGCTGCCGGCGAGGCGCCGCCGCCGCCGCCCTCGCCCGCTGAGCGCGCCCAGCTGTTCCGCCAGCAGCTGGCGGCGGAGCCCGCCATTGACATGCGGGCGCTGCGGGGGCTGGCGTACGGAGGCGTGCCGGACGATGCGCGAGGGCTGCGTGCCGCGGTGTGGCGCCTCCTGCTGGGCCTGCTGCCTCCGGAGCGGGGGCAGTGGGAGCGCGTGCTGCGCCGCAAGCGGGCCGAGTACGCTCAGTTCTGCGAGGTGGGTGTAAAGGACTGTTGCTGCTTGCTGGATGGATGGACAAGCCGGTGCTCGCAAGCCGCCACTGGGATGCATGCTTGTGGGTGCGGTGCCTGGCCAAGGGCGCCCGCTTGCGGGACTGCTGGAGCAGCTGGCCGCGGTCTGCTGGTCAACAGGCGCACAGTGCAGCAGTTCTCTGCACGCATGTGCTGTCACTTACCTCTCCTGTTGGCTTGCCTGCAGGAGTTGATTGTGGACCCCAAAAACCTGTCCACACCTGCAAACCTGGAGGCGGCACCCGGCTCGCAGCCCAACCCGCTGCTGGCCCACGGCAGCGCCGCCAGCAGCAGCAGTAGCATGAGCGCAGCGGCCGCGGCAGCAGACGGCAGCGGCTCGGCACCTGGGTCGGCACCTGGCTCTGCCCGGGCGGCGGCGGCGGCAGCAGCGGCAGCAGCGGAGGCGGAGCTTCAGCGGCTGGCGCTGAGCCAGGACGACCACCCGCTGAGCACCAGCAGCAGCAGCAAGTGGAAGGCTTATTTCCAGGTGCGCGGGGGTGGGTGGCAGCCTGCCTGGGGCGTTCGGACTACTAGTCCCTCTGGTATCCGGGGGGTCATATTGGAGCGGCGATGCATGCATGCATGCTCTGATGCTGGGCTGGCGTCTGCGCCCGCTGCCGCCGATGGTTTGAGTATTTCTCTGGTGGGCGCTAGTGGTCTGCCTCCGTGGGCTGCTGCCCTGGTGGGTGCAGTGGCTCCAACCCATGCTTTTTGCTTTGCGTTGGGCGTGCTGCCATGCCTGCCTGCTGCCGCTGCTGTTTTGTGGCTCCTCCAAGCCTAGTACTGCCCAAGATTGCTTCTGCCCATGCAGGATGTGGAGATTCAGGAGCAAATCAATGACACTAAACAAGATTTTTTCTGCCCTCTCCATGCAGGATGTGGAGATTCAGGAGCAAATAGAGCGCGATGTGGCGCGTACCCACCCCGACATGCACTTCTTTTCGGGTGCGGCGGATTACAGGCTGAAGGCTTGCAACGATTGTTGCACTGGATTTGTTGCCAGCCAGTTGATGATGGCATGTGCGTGTGCAAGCTTAGGAAGGTCGCACGCCCAGACGGCATGCATTTGTGTGGACTGTCATGCAAATCAACTGGCCCTCGGTTGGGCCGATAACGCTGACCCAGCCCACCCACCGACCCACCCACCCGGCGGCAGGCCCCTCGGGAGCGGCAGCTGAGCACCGGCGCCAGATGCGGCGCGCGCTGTTTGTGTTTGCCAAGCTGAACCCCGGGCTACGATACGTGCAGGTCTGGGGGCAGTGGTAGTGGGCACGCGGCTGGCTTTGGGCTGTGCTGGCTATTGTCGAATGCGCCAAACAGCACTAGTGGCGGGTCTTGTTAGCAAACCCACGCTCCCACTCCTGAGTCGAATGAGCCTGCCGGATGGGCAATCAGCCAAACAACATGGCTTTTTTTAACATTTATAACATTTGATGCAGGGCATGAACGAGCTGTACGCTCCGCTGTACTACCTGTTCCGCACAGGTGCGGTTGAGCCACAACACACACTGAATTGGGTTGATGCAGGAAGCCAGGCCTTCTTGTGAGCGGCGCGCGCATGCACTCTGATCCAGCATCTACTTTCCGCAACACCCAGAAGCAGCTGCCACACAACTGACCCACTGAGAGCTTGCCTGCAAACCGTCGAGCAGATCCTGAGCCCGAGGCGGCGGCGGCGGCGGAGGCAGACGCGTTTTGGTGCTTCTGCGACCTGATGGGCGAGTTCCGGGACCACTTCTGCCAGCAGCTGGTGCGCCTCACAGAATGATCAAGAGCTGCCCCTGCTGGGCCTGAATGTTGCGTGCTGGTACCATGCAAGGCCTGCAGCAAGATGAGCAGAGCCCCAGCTACGCACGCCCAAGCCCCAGCCTGCTCAGGCCTCGCTCTGTGCAACACTACGTCACCCTTCGTTCCCTGCCCTCTCTCGCCTCGCAGGACAACAGCACGGTGGGCATCCGCGCCACGCTGGCGCGCCTGTCGCAGCTGCTGCGGGCGCACGATGAGGAGCTGTGGGAGCACCTGGACAAGGGCCTGAAGATCAACCCGCAGTTCTACGCGTTCAGGTGTGTGGGGTGGCTGGAGTTGATAGGTCAAGGCTTTGGGAGCACCTGGACAAGGGGCTGAAAATTCAACCCGCAGTTCTACGCTTTCAGGTGTGTTGTTGAGCGGGGGCCGGTTGTTTTGGTTAGGAGCTGTGGGAGCACCTGGACAAGGGCCTGAAGATCAACCCGCAGTTCTACGCCTTCAGGTGTGTTGATAGGTGCCGACTGGTTGTTTTGGTTAGGAGCTGTGGGAGCACCTGGCTTTCGCCCACCCACAACAGGTGGATCACGCTGGCGCTGACCTAAGAATTCTTCTTCCCTTTGCTCACTGACACTGAATGCCCAACTACACGCATCTGGCTTTTCCCCGCCCTCAACAGGTGGATCACGCTGGCGCTGACCCAGGAGTTTTCTTTCCCGGATGCGCTGCGCCTCTGGGACTCGCTGCTGTCCGACCCCGCCGGCCGCACCGACTGCCTGCTGCGCCTGTGCCTCGCCATGCTGCTGCACGTGCGGGGGGGGGGGGGGCGGGGGGGGGGGGGGGGGGGGGGGGGGGGGGGGGTGCAGGACGTCAGTGTTGGGCATGTTGAGCTTCGCATATGCTGCCGAAGGCCGAAAGGGCACCTGTGCGATGCTGCGGTTGCCTTGCTGTTGCACCTGTCAATCAGCGCTGTTGCCTGCCCTCCCCTGCGCAGGGCGACTTTGCGGCGTGCATGAAGCTGCTGCAGGTGCGTGGAGGGGTTGTCCTGTGTCGCTGCCACTAACGCCGCTGAGGGGGTGTGCAAACGTGAGATGCTGCACCCAGGACTGCCTTGCCGGCAGCTGAGTCACAGCCATGCTGCATCCCGCCGTTCTCCTGCCGCAGCGATTCCCGCCGGTGGACGTGCACGTCATCCTCTCGCGGGCCGACGCCCTCAAGCGCACAAAAACCGCCATCTGCCTTGACTGAATGGCACTCAATGAAGCCAGGGACTTTTCAGACTCACACACTAGGCAGCCACAGCAGATTTTGTACATGTACACAAGCAGACAGATTCGCACATTCATTCGTTTTTCGCAGTGCCATTCCTAGGTTTTCACGGTGATGTGTAACACTCACGGCCGCGCACGTGCCGCAGTGCCGCCTCACTGCTGCCGCCACAGTGCCATCAGCAGCAGGGTGGGTGGCCCATCGGATCCCTGAGCCTCACTCCCAGGCCAGCTTGCCAGCGGGCCGGCCCTTGCTGAGGCTCTTGAGCACCTTCTGCTGTGGGCTGGCCAGCCCAGGAGCGCGGCGCGCCGCCAGGCGGGCCGCATTCAGCACGCAGAAGGGCAGGTTGACGGCGTGGAAGCAGAGCAGGAAGCGGGACAGGCTGGGCCCCAGCGGCAGCTGCGGGCATACGGGTTGGAAGAGGAGTGGAGGAGTCACTTCGAAGGTCCGTTGCAATCAGTGTGCTCGAAGCACAAAGTCTGCTCTTGAAGGACGACCCCCCATGCAGGCGCATATTCATTGCCGCCAAGCTATGTGAGCCAGCAACACGACCACCCACCTGCACCAGCAGCGTGGTCTGCGTGGCGCACTGCACCAGTGCGGAGCGCAGGTGGGGGTGCAGCCATGCGAAGCCAGGCACGCGGCGGCCCTGTGGGCAGGCGGGGGGAGCAGCAGAGTTTTCACGTGCCCTTCGGTTTTCAGCATGTAGCATGCTGTATGCTAACTAAGGCTAACTTAGAAGCCATGCATTCCAGCTGTCCCAGCCACCCAAGTCTGAATCAGCTGCCTCCCTAGGCCACACCTGCAGGGCGCGCTCCGCCAGCAAGGCGGCGCACTGGATGGCGCCCCACACCAGCCACGCGCTGCGGGGAAAAGGTTCACAGGCAGGCTGTGGTCATAACACGACGTTGGTCAAGCTTGCGCAGTCAGCAGCTGCATGCCCATGCACCGGCCACACAGCACAACCCGCTCTGACTGTACCAAGCCTACTACTAACCGGCTGGCACCGTGCAGCACGGTGCTGACTGCCATGGTGGCCACGAGCGCCGAGACGCCTCCACCGCAGGGCACATACACGTAGCGGCACAGCCAGCGGTACCAGCTGCAGCCAAGTATGGATGGCATGGAAGGCATGGGATGGATGGGCAGAGCGCAAACAAGGATCACAGCGCAGATGGGAGACGGTGTACTGTGTGCATGCCTCCCTCGGTATACCCGTGCCACATGCTGCTCCTCCTCCAAGCTGTTTAAGCAACCACCTCGCTCCCTCCACACCTGACGTGGTAGTTGCGCCAGAAGGTGCGCGCCGTCACCGAGGAGCGCAGGTAGCCCACCGGCGCCTCATCCACAGTGGCAATGCCCAGCCCGCTGGCCGCCAGGCGGGCAAAGGTCCAGGGCACTGCAGGTGAGGAGCAGTTTGTCGATCAAGATCAATCAATGAAGTGCGAAGACGCCATGGCAGCCGGGCAGCTGCTCTCCATATCCTTGCAAGCATGCGGTACTCGCCGAAGTTCTGTGCGAAGAGCGCGGTCAGCAGGGCGTAGCCAACTGCGAATGCGTGCCAGGGCTGCGCCGCCAGCAGCGTGTGCACCTGCACATGGACCAGGCATGAGGTGTGCCAGGGCGTACTTCGTTCTAAGCGGCTGCTCAGCAGTTGTCGGACGTTTATCATGCCAACACAACCTACACACAGATCCACTGACGCACAACCAACACACACTGACCGTGGAGTCAGTGAAGAAGGTGCGGCGCAGCGCCTCGGCAAACAGCACGCAGCCCGCCAGGCGGGAGGCCCCACGCCACCAGGCACCACCTGCGACAGTCAGGGGTGAACAGAAGAGAGTGAAGAGACACAGCACCGGATTTGGGGCCATTCCATGCACTCAATAAGCAAGCCCTCTCACCAGAAAGGGAGCGGGTGGTGTTGCGCCCTGCGCACGTAGCGGCGGCCTGCACGAAGGGAGGGCGGTAGCACATCAACAGAGGTGCACAAGTGTGTTCGTCACAAGAAAGTTGGCCAGTGGGATGCACCATACGACTTCGCCCAGCCCCGCCTGCTGATAGAAATCCGAAGCAGTCACAATCGGCCCCGCCAGGTAGGTTGGCGGGAAGAGGGCGTAGGAGAGGAAGGCGGCCCAGGAGGAGGACTGCAGGGTGGCTGTGCTGACGCTGTGCACCTTGGTGGGGCTCTCTGCAGAATGACCGGAGCAGAGCAGCAGATGGAGGGGAGGCGTACAGCGGGTGGGTGTCGGTTCCCAAAAGCACCAGCACCAGCACCTGCAGGCATTGCCGAATGCCAACTCCGCTGCGGGGGTGACTGCGCTCTCACCCGCCTCGGCCATGCGGGCAGCCAGGCCGTCAAATGCGCTGGCGGCTTCAGGTGAAGCCAGGCCGCCGATGGCACCGATGCGAGGCGAGGCCACCGCCCCTGCACCGCCCTGGTCAGAGTAGGCGAGGTCCACTGCCCCTGGGTGGGTGGCGGCTGCTACCGAGCCAAACAGGTTGTCGATCGCCCAGCTGCGGGAGAGGCGGGAGGTGAGGAGAGGGAAAATGGGAGGTGAGAAGCTGTTCAGACGGTGCAACTGGCTGCTGCCGGCCAGCATGTAGCATAGCATGCATGTTACACCCCTGCTCAGTAGCCCTGCCCGCATTTTGCCACATCGCCCCTCCTCACCCACCCACCTGAAGTAGCGCATGAGGGTGTAGCGGAAGGTGACGCCCACACCAAACACTGTGGGAGCCACGCCGCTGAAGCGGTCCAGCGCCGCCGCCGTCTTGAGCCAGGGGGAGCCAGCACCCAGCAGGTGCTCGGCCCAGAAGGTGAGGCTGGCGCTCTCAAACACGTTGGTCAGGCCCAGCGCCACGCCGCAGAACAGGCCCACGGCAGTGGCAGCCACGGAGCGGGGCAGGCGCAGCGCCTGGGCTGCCGCCACCAGCAGCTTGCCGGCGCACAGGAAGGCCAGCGGCCCTGTTGTTCAGGGTGGGGCAGGCAGCTGGGTGCTTTGAGTTGAGGGGCTGGGTGGGAGCAACTGGGTGCAGCCATGCTCATGAGGTATTCAGAGCACATGCCAGGCACACCCAATGCATGCCATCACTCTTTGCCTCCCCAGCTGGCTCACAGGCTGCGCCGGAGCCGTGCAGCGCAATGGCCAGCGCCACGCCCACGATCGCATTTGCATCATGGAAGATGGTCAGCTGCACGTTGGGGCCGATGGCCTTGGAGCTGCCCAGCCTGTGCACGATTGAGCAGGCAGGGTGGGAGATTGGTGGTGGGCTGGGTGGGAATGGCAACAGATTGCGGTGAGCGGCCGTGGAGGCTGCACGGCAGTACATGCTACAGCGCTGCACAGGCCCGGCACCCACCCGGTGATGCCTGCGACCGCCAGGCAGGCGATGCACTGGGCGAACAGCACGGTCAACCAGCCCTCGTAACGGGCCAGCGCCCATGCCTGGCCGGCGGCAGGCGCTGCCCAGCTGGGCTCCAGCAGCCCGAGCTGCGCCAGCGAGTTGCCCAGGCAGGCTGCCGTGCCAGCGGCCACCAGGGCCAGGCCCACAGCCGCCTTGGTCAGCGGCATGGCTGCGGAGGATGGGGCAGGGTGGGTGCAGGCTTGAGCAGATGGCGGCGGCGCTCGAGCGGCGGCGGCGGCCGCAGCCAGGCAGTGGCACGCCTTCAGGCCAGTGTGCCGAGCGTGGGTGGCCTCCTGGCGCTGCTCAGGCAACCTCTCGTCCGCTTGAGCTGCTCCGAGCTGCTCAAACGGGCGGACAGGCTGCGCTGCGATCGCCCGGCTACCTGGGTCGCAGCTCCCAGCTCCCTGTGTTGGCCAGCTATCCAGGCAAGGCACGGGCAGCTGGGTGGGGGCTGCCCCTGAAAGAACGACGGGCGCCTCGCTGCCACAAAGCGCCTGAGCGATCACTGAGGACTGGGTACTGATGTGGAGCCGAGTAGGAGAGCAAAACAATAGGCTGGGCTGCTGCGCTGCCGCCGCCGCCCATGCGCGGCAGGCGCTCCTCCCGCCATGCGAGCCCGCCCGTCTTCCTTCCTTCGGCTCAAGCTGTCTCAACCATGTTGACACCTATGTTACATGCACACCATTCAGCAGCAGGTCAGCCTCCTACTTGAAGTCGTCCTCGCTGTCCGAGATGATGACCGCCGCTCGCTGCGGCTGCGCCGTCGGCTTGGCTGCTGCCGCCGGCTTGGGCCGCTCTGGCAGCGCCAGCCTGCTGCCCATCCGCTGCCCTGCCGCCGGCACTGCGTTGCTGGCTGCATTCTCCTTGGAAACTGCCCCAAGCACAGGCGCGGCCGCCACGGTTGCTGCTGCTGGCGCTGCCGCCGTGTGCTGCTGCGCCGCCACCGCCGCTGCCACGGGGCGCTTCATCTCACCCCCCGGCGCTGCTCCTCCCACCAGCGCTGGCCGCACGCCGCCCGGCCGCCGAGCATGGCCGCCAGGCGCCGCACCGCCGGGCTGCTGTGCCAGGGGTGCCAGCGGTGGCTCTGGATCCACTGGCCGCCCGTCCACTTGCAGGCTGAACACAAATGACACCCACTCGTCCCCAATCTGCTGCATCACTTGGTCCTGCAGGTGGGAAGGTGTGGGATAGTAGAAGGCAGTACAGAGTCAGCCAGCGCACTCAGATGGGCGGCAATGTAGTTAGAAGCAGGGAGTCTCTGGGTGCATGGACGAATCCACCGCAACGTTGCACAGCAGCAGCGGCGGCGGCGGCAGTGACGCCTGCCGAACCTTGCACGCAGCCCCACTCACCGGCACCGTTGCGGTTGAGCTGTGGTGGCCCCACAGCTTCAGCTGCTCCTCTCCTGGCTTGCCCACCTGCGGACCAGTGGGCAGTGCAAACAACTGCTTGAGGCAGGGGCATGTGCACAGGTGTTGCATGCAAATCATTGCAGCTGAAAAGCAGTGCAGTGCGAGGCAGTCTGTGCAGCCTTGTGGCGCAGAGGTGGTGGGCCTGTGGCATCGGCCATTCCAAGCAAACTGCTGCACAGTGCCATCACCCGCTCAGCACCCACCTGCTCCTTGTGCAGCGTGGCGCCAGTTCGCTTGAGAACTCCTGTGGGCACAAACTGCTGCTGCTGCTGCTCGGTCGCTGCTGCCTGCTGCTGCCCGCCAGCCGCTGCCGGCTCGTCCTGCTGCTGCTGCTGCGCCGGCGGCAGTGGGTGGGCGGGGCCCTGCTCCCGCTCCTCTGCTGCGCCTTCTTGCGGCTGTGTGGGCGGCAGCGGCGAGTCAGCAGCGGCAGCTGCACCAGCTGGTGAACCGCCGCACTCATCTGAGCTCCAACCCTCGCCCTCACTGTCGCCTGCGCCGCCCTGCGCCTTCCCGCCGCTCGCAGGCGGCTGCACATGCTGCGGTTGCTGCTGCTCCTGCTCCTCTTCCTCGCTGTCCAAAATCACCACCTCCTCATCCTCAGAATCGCTGAAAACCTCCTCCTCCTCCTCTTCCTCCTCCTCCCCGCTGCTGCTGTCGCTCCACTCGTTGCGGCGCCGCTGCCGCTTGCGCGCCGCCCCGCCGCCGCCGGCCGGCCGCCCGCGCCTCCGCCCCGCTGCCGCCGCCTGCTTGCCGCCGCGGCCCTTGCCGCCCTTGTTGCCAGCAGCTGCTTTGGGCGGCTTCTCAGGCCGGGCGCAGCACATGGAGTCGTAGGTGGTGGACAGTGTGTCTGCAATCAAGCAGGGGAAAGGCACCAGCAGGAAAGTGTTGGGCAGGCTGGAAAGCACCAGCTATGGCACTTGACATCAGGACAGGCGGCTGACTATGCCGAGCGCAGCTGTCACCAGCTGGGCTCACTGAGACAGACCTCGCAGCTCGCCCATGGACATGGCAAGCAGTCCAACTACTGCTGCCGAGTTCTATTCCCCACAAAGGCTCACCCGGGTCGTACGAAAACAGGTGCCGCAGCTCGTCCGACACGAAAATCTAGTATCGAAAATCTGCACGCTGGTGTCGAGAATCGAACATCTCCCACAAAAAGGCTCACCCGGATCGTACGAAAACAGGTCTCGCAGCTCGTCCATGGACATGAGGTTGGGCCCCGCGGGCTTGCCACCCGCCTTGGTGTCCACCACCTGGGGATGGAGTTATGGGGGGAACTGTTCTTGTTCATCAAGCAGTCACAAACTGTTGATGGACATGAGGTTGGGCCCCGCAGGCTTGCCCCCCGCCTTGGTGTCCACCACCTGGGGATGATAATCAAACGAATTGCGGAATCGCCGCATCTGGACATGTGTGCTGCGGCCGTGTCACCCGTGCTGCAAAAAAAGGCCAAGCGCTCGCCGGGCGGGGCAAGGCGCAAGCCATGGACCACCCACTCAACCGCCCGCCCACCTGCTGCAGGCCCTCCTTGCTGAGCTGGCGCTGGTACACCTTTTCCTCAATCGTGCCTGCAGTGGGTGTAAGAATTTGCACATTGCGCGGGTCTCAAACAGCAGCTGGCGTAGGCCACACTTGCCAGATCAAATGCTTGTGCAGGTGCAGCACAGAAGGTGTGAGAACTGCCACAAGCCGGGAGCAGCGCTGGCCGGGTGGTGAAGGAGCAGCGCCTCTTAAGCTAGCACCCCACCTGTGGCCATGAAGCGATACACATAGACCTTCTTCTTCTGGCCGTCGCGCCACACCCGGGCAGCCGCCTGCTTGTCATCTGCACAAACAACAAGGTTCAAGGTGTGTGATTTCAAGCTTGATTTGCTGCGACGCTTCGCTGCCCTGCTCAGGGGGCCTCACTGCTGCGTGCCCCTTGCATGCACGACCTGCAAGCATCGCTGCCCACTTCCCCTAGGGGCCCCTCCTTGTGCCCCACTGCTGCCTGCTGCACAGGTGGACTTCCACTTGCCTGCTGGGTTCCAGCTGGGGTCTGCGGGGGCAGCAGCAACGGCTATGTGGGTAAACCAATAGGCTGGAGCAGGAGCAAGGAGTGGGCTGCCAGGATGTGCGGCAGACGTGTAGCGCTGTGCCACCAGGACCATGTGCCGCCAGGAGCATGTGATTACGTGCCACCGGGAAGCCGCCGCCGCCGGCCCAGAAGAGCCACACCCCCCAGCCAGTGCCATTCAACCGTGCACCAAAGAGCAGCAGACAGTAACATAGCTACGCACCGAAGAGCACCAGGCGGTTGCCGCCGATGAGGTTGAGGCCGCAGCCGCCGGCCTTGGAGGAGAGCAGGAAGGCAAACTGGTTCTGGGAGGGGTCGTTGAAGTCCTTGACCTGCAGGAACAGTGGAGCGGGGTTTGAACCGAAAACAAATTCTTTAGAGTAGTGGGACAGGAATGCAGGTGGGTGCAGGATCCAAAGATGGGATACATTGCGGCCCATGTGAGCGCCCGATACTCGAGGTGATACCAATTGCAATTGCGCATTTTGTATGCAACAAATCGGGCAGATTGCGGAGGCGTGCCCGCAAAGCCGGACACAGCACCCACCAGCTTGTTGCGCTTCTTGATGGTTGTGGAGCCGTCCAGCCGCACAAAGGGGTAGCCGCGGTCGCGGCACAGCTGCAGCGCAGGAGCACGACATCGTATCACGGCCATGTCGTGCAGTTCGTGCATCTGACTACGTAATATCACTGGCCTTTCTCAATGGTGAGCTAATCCAGCCCAAACAGTGCAGGCGCCACCCAGCTAGCCCTAGTCACCTGTGAAACCAGGTCCAGCGTCTGCGTGTAGTTGCTGACTACGACGATGCGGTCGCGGGTGCAGGTGCGCAGCAGCTCCAGCATGCCTGCCAGCACCGCAAACTTGCCCGACTGCAGCTCCCAGCCTGCATGGAGGAAATGAAGACAGTGTGATGATGAGTACAGCAGCAAGCTTGCCCGACTGCAGCTCCCAGCCTGCATGAATGAATGGAAAAGCAGCAGGGGATGTCAAGATGAAGAAACACAACAGCGAGCTGGCTCGACATCAGCTCAGAACCCCGTGAAAGGCCAGCTAGGTAGCCCCCGCTGCACCTCGGCTTGCCAGCTGACAGGTCAGCACTAGGTGGCAGCCGCAGCAGCTCTGCCGGTGGCAGATCATAGGCCTTACAGCAAAGGTTGATACACGTTGACACCCTCGGCTCACCGGGCGAAATACCACCGCCGCGGCCGTGCCGCCCGCCGCCAAAGATGCCTGGCGGGAAGAAGTCGGCGCAGCCTTCAAACCCTGCAGCCTCCTTGCTGCCCTCCTTGCCGTGCGCGTTGCTGCAGGTGGGGAGAAGGGCAGTGGGGGGATGGGCGCGCTGGCCAACTCCCTCTTGCGCGTCATTTACAAGGACTTCGGCTGGTTGAGCAGCCGGGCTTAGGCTGATTGAGCTGCCATGCATTGAGGCATGGAGTACAAACACCCAGGCAAGGAATCTAGAGAACCTTGGGGAGCTCGACCAGCGAGGCATTTCTGCCTAACGTGTACAGTTCCCAGACAGCCCATGCATACCTAATGGATGCCGCATGCACCTGTTGAGCGCGTCCCAGATGAGAGCTTGATTGAGCAGCTTGCGCAGCGAGGCAGCAAGTGAGACAACCGAACAACTGAAAAGCGCGAATGGGCATGAGACTGCACCTGTTGAGCGCATCCCAGATGAGCTTGGGGTGGTTGAGCAGCTTGCGCAGCGAGGTGATGGCCGACAGCACCTTGGCCGACTTCTGGGTGGCAAACAGCGAGCGCGTGGCCTGCGGATACAAGGTGCAAGTTGTTGTGTGCACATGTTGAGGCTGCGGCAGCACCTTGGGTTGACTTCTGGGTGGCAAACAGCGAGCGCGTGGCCTGCGCAGCAGCACACAACAAGCAGTGGCAGGCATTTGCACACAAGGTGGCAGAGATTACAGTGTGAAGGCGGCGGGCTAGTTGAATGCAAAAGCCTGCCCACGAATCGTGCGGCTGCCATCCCGTCATTGACCATCAGCATCAGCGGGCAGCTCCCACAATCCCTATGGTACGCCCCTGCCCACCTTGGATTCCAGGAAGTGGCAGTAGAGCGCCAGCTGGAGCGGTGTCATCTTGCAGCACACAATCTCGACCACCTGCAAGGGGTGGGGAGTGCGGAAGCGATGCAGGGCTTTTTTGGTGCAATGCAGTGTGGGCACACACGCAATATTGGCACACATCACGTTAGCAGGAGGTGGCGAGCAAAAACAGCCGACCTGCACACTTCTTCTCTTCCGTAATTGCCCACCCATCCACCAACCTTGGGCGGCAGGTGCTGGGACAGGAGCGTGTTGGTGCGGCCTGCGACGAGGTGTGGGCAGGCAAGAGCGCTTTAGAACCGACCGCAGCTCAGCTGGCAAGCGCTGCATGCATACTGCCGGAAGCAAGAGAGCAAAACCGAGCAGCGCTGGAGCAATGCTGTGGCTGGTCACTTAGTCACTTTCAGCAACCCGCCGCATTGCCAGCCGCATCCACCAGCAAGTCACTATTTGCCCCCCATCGTTGGCCCTTCTTACGCAGGATGAACTCGTTCACGAGGGCAGACAGCTCAGCGGTGCGCTCCTGGCAGAGCTGCACCTCCTCCTCACTCGCGTCTGCAGGGCACGGCAGACCAAGAAGCAGGGCGGAGAAGTGGACGCAATGCCTTAGGAGCCAGCAAGCAACCTTGCCGGCCCACTGCACCATTTGGAACTTGCCATGCAATGACGGCTGTGCAGGGGCCATACATTGGAGGACAAGCAATCGCTTACCAGGCTCTCTGCCCGCCAGGATCGGCGCCTCAAAGTGGCGGCGGAACTGCGCCGGCGAGCCCAGCACCCCGGGATTGCAGAAGGAGACCATGGCTGCGCATGGGAATGGGATGGTAGTGCAATGGATAAATACCAGATATCAAGGTTGCAGATCTTGTGATTCAGTTTTGCAACCTGCCACGCGCAGCACAGCGCAGTACAAGACACCACAGCAGGGCACATCCCAGGGTATATAAACCACCCACCGTAAAACTCGTCCAGCCGGTTCTGCAGCGGCGTGCCGGACAGCAGCACGCGGCGGCGGCAGGCCAGCGAGTCCAGTGCGCGGTTGGTGAGTGTGGCGTCGTTCTGCGGAAGGGGAGCAGTACAGATGAGCAAGGCAAGCAGGGGGTGGACGTTGCCCTATGTGCTCGCACATGCTGAGAGTACTGTAGGAGCTGTGCCAGCCGCCTCGTGCATAGCACAGAGCTGCCGCACTTAGCAGCTTAGTTTCAGTAAGGAATGCTTGTTACACAGCTAGCAAAACCACTCACCTTGAGCCGGTGCGCCTCGTCGCAGATGAGCAAGTCGCAGGTGCCTGGTGTGGTGAAGCGCTCGGCGTGCAGGCGGAAGGTCTCATAGCTCACAATCATGACCTGGCATGGGCATGCAAGATAGGGAGGGTCTTACTGTCGATCATGACCTGGCAGGTGCATGCAAAGGAGGCAGAGTCTCTACTGTGCCTGAGGGCAACAGCTGGGCTCTACTGTGCGCGGAGTGGTCCCAACAGCTGGGCAGGTGAGCTCCTGCGCGATGCAAGGGTGGCTAGACCTGCCATGCAAGGCCACAGCAGCCGCACAAATTTGACCCCAAAAGCCGACCTGGTAGGGGTTGCGCGGCGAGAGGAACTGGCTAATGGAGGCGAGTGCCTCCTCTCGCGAGCTCTCGCACAGCGGCAGCGTGCGCACCCGACCCTTGAGCCACTTCTGGCACTCGCTGTCCCAGTTGCTGCGGGCGGGCGGGAGAAATATGAACAGGTGAGGCAGGTGTTGGCATGGTGGGGGGGGTTGCGCTGTCCAACGTGCAGGGACGGCCGAGTGACACTGCGGCAAGGATCAGCATGTACCAAGCTCATAGCGCAAATCGAACAAGCCGGCCGAATCAGGCGGGACATGACGCTTGCGAACAGACGGCCCGCTCACCCAACCAGCGAGGTGGGGCAGCAGATGATGACGCGCTTGGCAATGGGCTCCCCGCCCAACAAGGAATGCCCCTTGCTGCTCACCAGCGTCCACAGCAGGCTGCGGGTGTTGAGGAAGTGCGCAGGGCGGACAGGAGCAAGTGTGACCGGGGCAGGCCTTGAGGCACGGTGGGCCAGGCGGGCAGGCACACAGTGGCGGGCCAACCCGCGGCGCATTTTCCATCAAGAGCCGAACTATTGCGGTCGGCGCAGCCTTGTAATGCACCCTACACTTATGCACAGCGCCCCACCTGATGCCCTGTAGCGTCTTGCCCAGGCCCATGTCGTCCGCCAGGATGCAGCCTGGCACAGTGGATAGATAAACAGCGGGCAGGACAGTTAGCAGGGGTGGCAGAAGAACGCATGCCCGCGCCGCTGCGGGCCGTCGCTTCAAGGCAAAGGGCAGAGGGCACGCGGATTTGGAGGGCAGCAGCCAAGGTGAGAAACCGCGCCGCCAACAACCCAACAGGCTTTGCAAGCAAGCCAGCGAGCGAGGGGCATGAAGACCAAAGCAAAACATGTGCCTGCCCACCTTGGCCGTCAAACTTGCGCAGGCCGCACACACACTCAAACATGAAGGCCACGCCCTCGCGCTGGTGGGGCCGCAGATACTGCGGCAGGGGGAGGAGCGCAAACAATGATGACACATTCATGGCTGGGAACGCGCTTCCATGCTGCGCATAAGTGTTCCATGCTGTGCATGAAGCGTCCATGCTGGCACATGACGCGGCCATGCTACGCAAGAGGCCCCCATGCTGCCCATGACCTGCCATGCATGCCGCCTCCCATGCTGCCCATGGCGCCTCCATGCAGCGCTGCACCGCACCATGCACATTCCTGCCCAGCACGGGCGGCTGCCAAATGAGGCAGCTGCACCGCATGGCTGGCTGGCGAGCATGCCTAAGTGGCATGCTGGCCCGCAGGCTGCCGCACACAGGCTGGCATCAGCTGGCTCCCAAGTTCAATAACCCAAGCCGCACCTGTGTCAGCATGTCATCCACGCGCACTGGTTGCCCCTCCACCCCCGCAGGAGGCTCCCACAGCACTAGAGGCTCCACCCCTGGGGGCAGCACCACTGCTGGCTCCGCCGCAGCAGCTGCTGCTGTGGGTGCTGCACCGAAAGGCTCCTCCAGAGTTGGAAGGGGCTCCTTGGGGGGCGCCTGTGGCGGGTGGCAGTTGGGCGGCGCGCAAGGTGTGGCTGGCCATGGCAAGTGGGCAGGTTACTTGCTTTGTAGGGTGAATGGCAGGCAAGCAAGCACTCATGTGTGGCGGCATCCTGCAGCACCGCTCCAATTCAGGAAGCTCATGTGCTGCTGGACGCAGAAAATACAAACCTTACAGAACAGCGGCCAAGCCACATGCCAGACCAACCCCCCATGCCATGCACAGCCCTGAACTGTAGAGTTTGTGAGCTGAAGTGGACAATGCACCTTGAGTTTGAGCGGGACAAACTTGCCGCCGCCCCAGGGCACGAAAGCCCTGCGGGCCGCCAGCTTGCGCTTCAGCGACTGCAGCAGTGCGTACAGCTCAGTTAGCAGCACGTAGGGGAGTGCGCAGCGCACCCAGAAAGTCAGCAGCACAGCTGTTGTGGCGAGAATTGCTCAAATAAACACCGGCATGGGCGGCAGCAGGCAGCCATGTGCGGCATGGGCGGCAGCCATGCTCGCAGCCATGTGCCCATGGCATGCCGGCATGTTTCACCCAACATGCAAACATGCAGTTCGTGCTGCCTGGCATCAAACCCCAAGCTGCTTCAATACGCCCCCTCAGCATCCCACCTCGGACACCGCAGGCGCGTTAGGCAGGGGCGGCCGGAAGGGGCGGCGCAGCACCACCGCTGCCTGCGGCCCAGGGCCAGGCATGGCGGCGTTGCATTAGCCCATGGCATGACATGCCTGCCCTTTCATGCACGCAGCAGCAATGCTTCATGCATAACATAGTGATGCAGGCACATGAAGCTCGCAAAGCTGCAACCAACAATCTTGGACATTCAAATCCAACTCCACAACCCTCACACTCATGCCCAGCGCACCTGCTGCACGGTGAGCAGGCGCGGCATGAGCGCGGCCCGCCGGCAGTTGAGGTCCGCACCGCTGACCAGCGCGCGGATGTTCTGCTGCCGCCGCTCCTCCAGGGCGGCCTGGGTGGTCTCCACATCTTCCTCCTCTCCTGCTGCTCCTGCCGCCGCTGGATCATCATCGCATGCTGCGGGGCGGCAGGCGAGCGGCATGGCCCGTACCGTGAGCATTGCGGCGGGCACGCAGGCATGCTTAGGAGATAGGCTTACAGCGCAACATTCAGCGTGCAGGATGCCAGCTATCATGCACGAAACATGCCGACATTTTGCTTGCCTGCTCCATTGTCACCATCGCCGACGTCTGCCGCCGCGCCCTCCTCGCCGCCGCTGCTGCCGCCCTCATCCGATTCAGACTCCGCCGCAGACTCCGCCTCCTCCTCGTACTCCTCGTCGCTAGAGGGAGGCTCCGAGGCCTCAGAGAGCTCGCTCTCGCTGCTGCTCATGTTTGGCGCCTTGCAGGCCTGCCCGGCGGACCGCTGGACCGCTGACAGAGACTGATCGGCGAGTGCCCGTGCTTTGAGCGGGGGCTGCAAGTCCTGCTGTCTCTGCCTGGGGCTGCCATTTTGGGCCGCCGCCAGCGTGACAGCGGGCGGCGCCCCATCTTGCCCAGACGCGTTGCGGCAGGGCACCGTAATTGACGCGATCACCACAGCACCCTGACTAATGATCCATGCTGCCGACCATTGCAGAAGGGCCTGGTCGCGGCCCCACATTGCCCTCCTCCACCCTGCGCCCGCGACGCGTCCGTGGCTTGCTGCCCACTCAGCAGCGACTGATCATCACGCTGGTGTCAGCTATAGCCGGTCTGCTTTTTGCGTGGCTGCTGTTCGGTGGAGACGGCGGCAGCGGCGATGCGGCGGCAGCGGCAGCAGCTTCCTCTCGAGCAATGGCTGAAGCGCTGCTGCCGTTTGGCGGCAGTGCACGCACCCAAGGCGGCTCCATTGGCCAACAGGTGTTGAGAGGTGCCACAGAAGCACAACAGCAGCAGCAGCATGGCGCAGCCAGCGACGCAGCAGGCGGCACACAGCCGCATGCGCAGCAGGCGGTGCAGCAACTGCCCCAGCAGCACCAGCAGCAGCCGGACACGCTGCCAACAGCAGCAGCCATGGCAGATGAGCGGCAGTGGTATGCGAAGCTGAGCCAGGCGGGGTGCAGGTGCGCCGGGTGTGCGATGGCGGGGCTGCGAGGGTGCTGCGAATGCCGACTTTGCCCACCCTTATTCAGCTGCGCACACTCAGCCCCCAAGGGGCTTTGGCCAGCAGTTTGATTAGCTCCTTACACAACATGCACCTGCTGTGAGATTTACTCGCGTCCTGCCTGACATGTGCATGCCTTTCCCCGCTCCATCCCGCTCCACTCCGTCAGCCGCACGGAGCAGCTGCGCGTGTGCTCGCACCGCGGCCGCCTATCTGTGGAGGGACTGGCGCCGCCCGGCTCGCTATCAGCGTATTCGGTGCTATACAAAGCGGGCGTGTCGTGCTACGATGTGGACTTTATGCTGGTGAGCAGTTGAGCAATGGTTTCAACTGTGCTTTACAATGTGGGTGTGTCGTGCTACGATTTGGACTTCATGCTGGTGAGGCGGTGGGGTGTGTGACGGCATATATGTTTACGCGTCCCGGAGCGTAAAAGGCAGCAGCGACCTCCAGTCGAGCTGCCTGCCTGCCTGCCCTGAGCCCGCTTGCAGGAGCCCCCTACAAAGTTTTTTTTTTTCACGGTGCGCCTGCATGCCTGCAGACCAGCGACGGCCAGCTGCTGGCCACCCATCCCGACGACTTGGCGGCAGCGCTGGAGGCGGCAGCTGGAAGTGCCGCAGGTGGGTTGACGGCAGCTGGTAGCTCCGCAGGTGGGGTGGCAGCAGCTGGTAGCTCCGCAGGTGGGTGGCAGCAGCGCTGGAGGCAGCAGCTGGTAGCGCCGCAGGTGGGTGGCAGGCAGCTCTTGCCGCTCAACAAGACAGCAGCAGCCAGAGGGCACGCTGCAGCATGCATCACAGCCGGGGAGCCTGGGTGTTCGATGTGCACGCCGAGTGTGCATGCAACCGCACTTCCTCCTGCCCTCCTTCACCACCATGCAGCCGCAGTTGGCCTGCGCAGCCGCATGCGGAGCATGACGCTCGCAGAGCTGCGGGCAGCGGGTGCGGACGAGGACCAGTTTCCCACAGCAGACGCACTGATCAAGGCACGCTGCCTGGCTGTGCCTCAGTGTGCGGCGGGGCTGCTGCACTGCAAATGTGGCACTGTTGCATACCAGGCGCTGGATGGCCTGTGCCTTTCCTGCGCAATCACGGCACTCGTGTCACTACGAGGTGCAGGTGTTGTTACGTGTCGAAATTCAATGCTCAAATGTGCCTGCCTTCCACGCAGGTGTTTGCGGGGCTGCTGGCTGATAGCGGGCTGATGTGGCGGGAGAAGCGTGAGCCGCCTTATGAGGAGTGAGCGGTTTGTGTTGCTGCACGAGTTTAAAAGTGCCGCAGGCGGGCTGGCGGGGTGCCGCGGCAGGGCGGGCTGGGTTGCACCCCCGGTCGCTGGCTGAACGGCAGCCCAACTGTTGCGCGTCGACTTCCCTGTGCTGCTGCAGCATCCCGCTGCTGCTGATGGACCTGAAAGCAGAGGCCTTCAATGCAGGAGCCATCAACGGCATTGCGGCAGTGGCTCAGTCAGGTGTGCTTGCATGGACCTGCATCGCTCGGGCATTCTCCGCTTGCCACCGGTTCTCAAGCCCTGTTGTCTGTGCAGGCTGTCTCTGCCCGCCTGGTTGTCACCGCTGCCATGTACAGCCGCTGAAGGCTCATACCCGTGTGTGTGTTTTTGCCGCTGCCGCTGCGCAGTGCGTGCCACGCCGCACATTGCGCTGCTGGTGAGCAGCCCGCATCAGCTGGAGCTGGTGCAGCAGCATACACAGTGGCGCGGCCCGCTCATACAGGCCTTCATGGTGAGACTGGGCTGGCCTCAGGCCGGCTGACGCTTGCTTGCGATTGCTGGTGGGGCAGTGCGGCGCAGCAGTTGGTTGTGGCTGTGACCCCACCACGTGTTGGCAGTGGCACTCACAGCTGTCTGCATTGCGCAACAGCTGAGCCCTTGTCCGTTCTTGTCCTGCAGGACCGTGACAACCCCAACCCGATTGTGTCATCGATAGAGCTGCAGCCCTTTGCCCTGCTGGCGCCGTCCATACGGGTGCGCGCTGCTGCTGGGATGCAGGCACCCATCTGGATGCAGCTGCACTGCTGACCAAGCGGGGGCATGCAGCAGCGGGTGGCCACATGCCGTTCCATTACAACAAGCGCCTTGCTTGTGGTACAAATGCGTCAACTTGCTTGCCGCACCTCTCGGCCCTCCTCCCCTCACGCAGATGTCGGATGCCTTCATGGCAGCCGCCGGCCGGCTGGGCAAGCCGCTGCTGACGTGGACTGTGGACTCTCCTGCAGACTTGCACCGAGGGCTGGAGCTGGGGGTGAATGCAGGTGGGCCTAAGAACGGGGCGGGCAGAGGAAAGGAGCTGTTGATGTCGATTTCTGCCGACATGGATTGTACAAGTGGCCAGCTAGAAGCATACAAGCGTTCGTTGCCTCTGCCTGCCTGGCAGCATTTGCTGTTGGGCCCCCGTCTGCAATCTGCTCCCTCCTGCCCTGCTCACGTGCACCTGCCCCTCTGTGCTGCTGTGTGCTGCAGTGGTGTCCAACGCCCCGCTCGCGCTGCGCTCTGTTCTGATGGACTGGCGAGACCGCTGCAGCGACCGCCAAGACAATGCAGGGGCCACTGGCTAGCACTGCGGCTGGGCTGGCCAGAGAGCAAGAGGAGCAACGGCTCATGCAGATCAACTCTGCCAACGAATGCCGCCCGCGATTTGTGATTCTCCTGTCGCACATTACTTTCTTCTCCCTAGCTGTGATTGCTAGCTGATTTTCATATCACAGTGCGCAGTGCTGAGCGAAGAGCGAGGGTGTAAAGCGAGCGAGAGAGTGCAAAGGCGGGATGGGAGCACAGTGCTGCAAAAGAGCAGATGCAGTACAGCATAGCACGGTCAAAATGCGCACGTGTCTGCTTGCGCAGAGCCTCGGGGAGGCACGAATGGGGCAATTACAAGTAAAGCATGAAGGCACGGTTTATGGGGAAGCTGTGGCTGGCCATGTGGAACAATTAGAGTGGTTTGAGTCAACGAATCACACTGCCTTTTGCTTCGGCTTGCCGCCCTTCACAGCAATGCGGACCATCTGCACGGTGCAGGGGGGTGCAGGGTACAGCAGCAGGCCAGCTAGGGGTGGGGAAGGGCAATGCCGATGCCCAACAGCTGCACATGCACATACTAAGCACCAACGCACCAGAGCGCTGGCACAACATCCAGTTGGCGCCCCTAATTTGCAAGCACTTGCCTGAGAGAACCAGTAGGTGTTGAGGCAGTTGAGCGCGATGGCCATCACCCTGTGAGGCAGAAGGCAGTGGTGGGGAGTGCGTGGAACGGCGACCCAGCCTGCTGTGCTAGGTGCGTAAGGCGAGCAGGGGCTTGCAGAGAGAGGGTGCTAACCATCGCCTGCTAAGCATCGCAGTGCGTGGCAGCAGCTCACCGAATGACGTGGATGGCGGTGTGCGGCAGCGCAGGGGCGGAGGAGGCCAGCTGCAGGCCGCCGTCGCGCCAGAAGCGCAGCGTCATGACTGGACACAGAGGGTTGGAGGGAGCAAAGGATGATGCTAGAACAGAGGATGAGGTACGAGGGATGCTCTGCACAGTGCGACCATCGCACCACAGCCAGCGGAGCAACCGAGGCACCCATCAACACCGCTGCCGATCTGGCAGCGTGTCAAGCGCTGGCACAGCATGGCAGGTGCAGCCGCAGCGGGGTGGCACTCACTGGGGCCCCACACGTTACGGCAACCGAAGAAGACGAGCATGAAGGCGACATTGACCAGCGGCATCAAAGCGGATTTGCCCAGGCCGGCCTTGAGCATCAGCCACCTGGTGGAATGCAAGCAGAGGCATGTGGACAATCAGCAAGCAGGCATGTGGGCAATCAGCAGAGCGGTACGTTCAACAGGAGCATGCGGGAGGAGCTGCCTAGGCCGGCCTTCAACATCAGCTGCCTGGTAAGACAGGAGGAGGAACAGCATGTGCTTCGCAGAGTCCTGATTTTCAAAGCAATCGCGTTGCAAGGCAGGCCAGGCCAACGAGCTTAAATGGCCAGGTCACTGGCGGCGAAGTAGTGCAGCAGCACCAGCACAAGGGCATAACTTTAGGTGCAGGCAGCAGCAGCATGTACACCTCAAGCTCACCGGACATACATCAGCGGGGTGGACAGCTCCCACATCAGGAAGGCGGCGCCGTAGTAGTGCATCACACCCTGTAGTTTGGAGTGTTGGAGCAGCGCGGGACGGGTGGGTGGGCTCAGGCAAGCGTGCCGCCGGGCAGGTGCTTAGGCGCAGGCAAGCACGCCTGGCCAGGAGCCCATCAATCTGGGTGCATGTATCGCGCCTACAGGGAGTGGCGTCCCGAATTCGCAGGATGGCCAAGCCTCTGCATGCACACCATGCAATGCCAGCGAGCGCCAGCCAGCAGCGGCGGCGCACCTTGGCGGTGGCGGTGAGGAAGACGGAGCAGCAGACGACGGCGTGCAGCATGAATTCGAAGCCGTTGTCTGCAGGACGGATGTAGGCAGGAAAATGCACGGGGTGTATGTGAGAGCAGTCAAAACGTTTCTGTGCAACAATGACATGCAGCCGGCGAGGGGAGGGAACTGCCGCAGCGCGTGGCACGCACAGCACGCACGCCTGTCCACGCCCCTCCTTCAGCGCCGCTCACCGCTGAACTTGAGCAGGCAGATGATTATGTCGTACAGGAAATAGCCGCTTCCGATTTCCACCATGCGCCAGCTGACAGGCGTTGTGTCCCTGAAGCGGTCGCCACCGGCCAGCGCCGGGTCGGCCAGCGCTTGGAAGGCCTGTGATAGGGTTTGCAAGTGGAGGGGCTTTTGTCAGGGGCACTGGGAGGTGGAGGAGCTGCACCAAATGTGGCACACTGTGGTGGCTGTCGTGAGCGCTGCAAACTGCGCGTGTAGCATGGGCGGCTGTTGGTGCAGGCGGCAGCAGCAGCCTTACCAGCGGCATGATGGCGGAGAGGAACACAATGCCAATCAGCTTGGCCGCCAGCTGCAGGGGCGGGGAGCATGGCAGGTGGCAGCATATTGTACATGACAGTGCGTGCTAAGGGGGCAAGAGAATGGTGAGGAACGCTACAGCTGCAAGACAAGCGTGAGGGCAGCCGCCACTCCACCCACCTGCGACAGGAAGCGCCGCTGCGACTCCTTGCTCTGCCCGCCCTGGCTGAACAGGCGCAGCAGCGGGCCGCGCAGGGGGCCGCGGCAGAAGAACAGGTCCACGCCTAGGAAGGCCAGGGCTGCAGGCAGCGGGGCGGCAGGCGTTGTGCAATCAAACCGTGGGCGAGCAGCAGCAGTGCCAGGGCGGTAGGCGGGAGCGGCGGCAGGCGGCGGCGCCGAGAGGTGCACCCACGCCGCTGCAGCCAGCCGGCCGCTTCGGGTGCTCCATCAGCCTCACCAAAGACGGCAGCCCGCTCAACGGCGTCATCAAGCCACGGGTGGTCTTCCAAGCCCAGCCGGGTCTGCGCTGCCGCGAGCAGGGAGTGCAGCATCGTGAGGTGATTGTGACGATCTTGATGCCCTGGCAGGCCAGTAAGTGGATGCAAGTTGATGGGCGCAGCGGCGGCAGCGGCGGCAGCAGGGTTTTGACCGGCGAGGCTTTCAGATCGCCGCTCCTGCACCTCTGATCACTGCCACGGGGCCTTGCTCGCTCAATCCAGCCCACTTGCTGAGCTCTGAACACCAGTGCACACACCCCCTCGACTTCCGACCTCCGCACAGCAAAGTCCCGCGGCCCGTGGCGTGCCTCGACCATGAGCGCAGAGCAGCAGAAGGCCAAGGGCAACGCCTGCTTCCGGCGCAAGGTGCGCCCTTGTGCCGCAGCTGCTGCCGTCGCCGCTGCTGCCTCCGCCGGCCAGTCTCCTCTTGTTGCCTGCATTCACCTGCCCCATTGCCACCATCCCATCACAGGACTATGGCGCTGCTGCCGAGAACTACTCTGCTGGACTGAATCTGCTCGAAAGTGGCAGCAGTCCTGCCGACAGCGCCCCGCTGCGCCTGGCGCTGCTCGCCAATCGCTCGCTGGCGCTGCACCGGCTGGGGCGATATGCTGCGGCAGCAGCAGATGCGGAGGCAGTGCTGAAGCTGGATCCCTCCAGCTCTAAAGCCGCCTTCCGTGCTGCGGCAGCGCGGCTGATGATGGGAGATGGAGCCGCTGCTGCGCAGCATGCTCAGGTGCTGGTCAAGGATGGCGGCCCCGCTGCTCAAACCACCAGCGGTGCAGCGGCCTCCCAGCCAGCCACGTGGGCAGCGCTTGCCCGGCACGCCGCTGCGCTGGCCGAGCACCAGCTTCAGCTGGCGGTTGCAGAGGAACACGCAGCAGCAGTTCCGGAGGTTGGGGAGCTGCTGGAGGCTTTGGCAGCAGAGGCCGAGGGAGAGGGGGAGGCAGCGGGCGGCCCAGCAGCCCTGCTGCACCGGCTGGCGGCTCTGCTGGGTGCAGGCGGCAGGCAGGGGGGAGTCGACTGCGCTGACAGCAGTAGCAGCAGCCGCGGCAGCAGCAGCGCCAGCGTTGAACAGAAAGCAGCGGTTGTGCTGGAGGTGCATCCCCAGGGCTTCCGCCTCGTCCTCTTCTTCCTTGCTGATCCAGATCCAGCCGTTCAACAGGCGGCCATCGCGGCGCTGCAGGCTGCAGCCCAAGCTGCCGCAGGCTGCAGTGCAGCAACGGTGCTGTGGCCCGGCCACGTGTGGCAGCGGCTGGCTGCGCTGGGAGCAGACGCGGGCGGGGGCGAGGTGCAGCAGTGTGCGCTGTGCCTGCTGAGCTGGGCAGCCAGGAACGACGCTTGGGTCAGGGAGCAGCTGCTGCTGCACCCCCTGCCTGCGCCAGGCAGCAGCACTGACGCCTCTTCAACGCTCCCTGGCAGCCCGGCCATTGTGGCACAGGTGGCCGGCTTGCTTGCTGAGCCTGCCACACTACACAGCATGGCCCCAGCTGGGGCGCAGGCAGCCGCCGGGCTGCTGCAGCACTATGCCACGGACGCCGCAGCAGCTGAGGCCCTCGCACAGCTGAGTTGTCAGTCACTGCTGGCCCTGCTGTGCGCTGCGAGGGAGGCCGAGGGCTTGGCTGTCTTCCGGCCACCGGATCAAGCCGCTGCCGACGACGCAGCAGCGGCTGGCGACAATGCGCAGGCATATGCACCCAACCACGATGGCGGCCCGGCCCAGAGCGGCGGCGGCAACCATATTAAGGACAGCAGCAAGGCAGTAGATCCCGAGCAGGAGGCATTGGAAGCGCTGCAATCCAAGCTGCGCAAAGTATACATTGCAGACCTTGTGGCCCTCCAGCGCTGCCTGCTGGCTGCCGCTTGCCAGCTGGCGGGCGCCAGCCGGGAGCTGCTGCTGGGCGAGGCTGTTGTGGAGCAGAGCAGCCCCGGCGCCAGCGGCAAGCGGGGCGTGGGAGCGGGGCCGTTCTTGACAGGTGGGTCGCCGGGTGGTTTGCTGCATTTGAGCAGACAGGGGGGGTTGAGTTGAGGGATGGCTGGGCTTGTACACTGCACAGCTGGCTGTGATGCCCCTGCATGTGCATGTGCGCTCAATGTTAGGCAAACTCACCCTCTATAAATATCACCCTCTCCCTATTCAGAGCTGCTGGAGCTTGTGCGGGAGCTGCACGGCCGGCAGCCGCGGCGCACCGCCCCCGTGCTGGGCCCAGACGGCAACCCAAAGGCGTACGCCAAGCGCAGGTGCGGGCTTTGTTGCCGTATTGCTGCCGAAACGGGGACAACCTTCAGCATCAACAGGCGTGTTTGCTGCCCCAGCTGTGACCCAGATCTCCGCCTTGTGCTTGCTTTCCTCCCACACATCTCCCGCCCATCACTCACTCACTCCACCCACTCCTCCTCTCGTTGCTCCTCCTTTCTCGTCCCAGGTTTGCCGCCGACTTCAAGGACAACCCTGCCGGCGACTTTTTGCTGTCCATGGACCTGCAGCAGGGCGGCAGCAGCGCCAGCTCGCTTGCAGGCGCCGGCTCCAACATCGGCGGCGGCAGCAGCATCACTGCCAGGCTCAGCCAGCCTGCCCAGCCGACCCTGCTGGAGTTGTGCCTGGCGCTGCTGCTGGATACTGCCCGTGCCAGCCCCACCACCGCAGCTCTGCTGCACCGGCGGGACGTGCTGGGCCTCTGTGAGGAGCTGAGCAGCTACTGCACGCCTGCTGTGGTCACCGCAGCGCAGCAGCTGGTGGCGGCAGTGGCAGACAGGGTGCCGGCGGCGGCAGAGGAGATTGTGCAAGGCGGCCACGTGCCGGCCCTGGCCGCTCTGCTCCTGCACAGCACCACTCCCACCCACCGGCAGCAGGCTCTGGATAAGCTTGCAGGCCTGGCGGATACGTGCAGTGGCGATGATTTTGCAGCGCTGACCGCCACTGCGCCCGGTGCAACCGCTGCCGAGGCGCGGGCGTGTGCGGTCCATGCTGCTTGGCAGCTGCTGTGCTCAACAGAGGGTGGCCCCAAGCCTGCCCCCAAGGCTATGGGTGAGAAGGAGTCCTGTGCAGCTACAACAGACAGCAAGCTGCCCCGCCTCGCCTGCCGCTTCCTGCTGCGCTGCTGCGAGCGCAGCCAGCGGCAGCAGCGGCTGGGCCAGCCGCAGGCGCCGCCCCGCGGCGGCTGCTGGGACGCCATCGGCCGCCCTAGGCTGCAGGAGCTGCTGCAGAGTGAGGCAGCCCAGCCTGCCAAGCAGGGAGTGCAGCCGGAAGAGGAGGGGGCATCTTTCAGCCAGCTGAAGCGAGGCTTCTTCGGCAGCAAACAGCCGCAGAAACCGGCATCAGCCATGCCCACGCTGCCGCCTAGGAGAGCAGCACCGTCTGCCGGCGGCAGCGGCAGCAGCAACGAAGCGGTGCCAGCGGCAGCCCAGCCTCGCAGTCTGGGCGGGAGCCAAGGCAGCCATGGCAGCGCAGCCGCAGCCAGTGAAGAGACCCATGCCTACAAGCAGGGTGCTGTTGTGATCGAAGAGCTTGAGCCAGAGCCGCCTGCTCCCTCAGCCGCCACAGCTGCCACCAGGCCAGCCCGGCCGGCATCTAGCCCACCCCAACCGGCCAGGGCAGCCTCTGAGCAGGCAACAGTTGTGCGGGAGCACCAGGCGGCTGAGGCAACAGCGGCAGTGGCGGCAGCAGCCGCCTCAGAGGAGCAAGAGGCAGCCGCTGCTGCGGCGGCTGCAGCAGAGCAGGAGGAGCTCCTTGCCTACCGCCTGAAGCAGGAGCAGGAGGCCGCTACGAAGCAGGAAGAGGACGAGGAGGACATTGCCGATTTGCAGGATGTGTACGACTCTAGCACCAGCCTGGCGGCGGAGCAGCGGCGGGTGCGGGCCGAGTGGATTTCGCTGCCGATGGAGCGGAAGCTGCGGTGAGGGCGGGGGGTTAGTCTCAACCCAAGCTTGGCTGGAATTTGGCCCGGATACTGCGCGCAACGCATGCACTTGGCTGCTTTATTTAGCCACCACCCCGGGCCTGCAATCTACTGCGCCCTAGTGCCACCCGCTTGGCTCCATGTTTGATAGACTACCTGCCTGCTTGTGCGCAGCTGGACTCAGACCAGCCTGGATGTGTCGGTGCACGTCCTGCTGCCGCCCGGCACCCGCGCCTCCGACGTGCAGGTGGGCCGGGAGGGTGGGGTTGCGCCCCATGTCAAGAAGCCGCCCTGGTGTGCATGTGCAACCCCGGCTTGTGATGCTCCATGAACACACCTTGCCTACAGGCGCAGGCCGCCCGTTGAGCCGTCACTGTAAACTGCCCCCTAACCCTCCTCCCCTGCCGCAGGTCGCCACCACCCCCGACCGCCTGACCATCAGCCTCAAGTGGTATGGGCGGGTGCTGGACGGCCAGCTGCACCTGCACGTCAAGCCCAGCGAGACGCACTGGTGCCTGGAGGACAGAGAGGTGGGCCCCAGGGAAAGAAAGAAAGAAAGAAAGACTAAGCCCTTGGGCGTGGGTTGAGGGAGCTGGCCGGGTGTTGAGCACCGGCCGGCTACCATGGTGGGCCCCAGGGAGCAGCCTCGGTAGCCATGGCTAGTTGCCGATGGAATGTGGCAGGTGACAAGGGGTGGTGGCGAAGCACAGCACTGGTGCGGGTGCTTGCAAGTATGCCCCCTCCACGCCTGCTTGCACGCATGAGATCTTGCATCACTCTGCTACTGCACGACTGCTCCCTAGTGAGCAGGTGCGTACGCGTGTTCTGCTGGCCAAAGCTGTGGCGGATGCCTGATGGGGAAACTCCTTCCACCCTTTCAATCCACTACCGTTTCCACCATCCCAAGCAGGTGCACGTCCTGCTGGCCAAGGCGGAGGCGGACGCCTGGTGGAAGAAGCTCTTCAACTCAATTTACCTACTGCAAATTTCCCCTGTCCCCAACCAGGTGCACGTGCTGCTGGCTAAAGCCGAGGCGGACGCCTGGTGGGAAACACTCCTTCCACCCTCTCAATCCACTACAACTGCACCATCCCGAGCAGGTGCACGTGCTGCTGGCCAAGGCGGAGGCGGACGCCTGGTGGAAGAAGCTGATGGAGGGAGGAGAGGAGCGCGGTTACTACGAGCTGCTCAAAGAGGCAGTCAATGCAGGTGAATGGAAATGTGGCGCGCTCTTTTACCGTGCCTTGCATGCTGCCTATCGCCTTGCCTCATGCCGCCACTGCGCTCCAACGGGCCACTCCTCGCAATGCATACATCACAGCGCCGCCCTGCCCCTGCACCACACATCGACAGTGTTGCCTCAGCCAGCCAGCCTGCCTTTTGCCGTCCTTTGGTGCAGACGAGCCGGTCAAGCCGTTTGACCAGCTGGACGACGAGTCCAAGCGGCTGCTGGACGCGATCCAGGAGCGGCAGGCATACATCCAGGCCGGTGAGCCGCATGCAGATTGGCTATTTGGGTTTAGGATGGAAGCCTGCCTCTTCACTCAGTTGTGCAGATGGTTTGCCGTTTGCCGCTGACGATGCACACCGGTTGGGACTATCTGTGGTCTGAAGTTCAACCTAGTACATGTAGCGCAGCCTGATCGACCCCGAGGGCTTGAACACTGCTGTTGTTTGGTTGCTAGCCTCAGTTGTATGCTGCCCCTCCACAATGTGTGCAGGCCTGATCGACCCCGAGGGCTTTGACGACTTCCGAGTGGTGATTGGAGAGAGCGGCTTGCGGCCCAGCCAGGCACACAACTGAGCAGTGGGCAAGCGCCCTCATTTGGACCGGCCGGCAGAGCACGGGACAGCATGTCGCAGCCGGGAGCAGCTACTCCTGCCGCTTGCGGGGGCAATGGCCCAGCACTGCCCTGCCATTCATGCGCCGCTTCAGCGTGCATCCTGCTGTGTATGGCGTGGTTGCAGCACCTGGTTCTGGAGTGCGTGCATAAGGGCAGCAGGTTCGCTTTGCAATTAGTAACGGCACGAGACCATGTCGTAAAATACAGTAGAAATGGCACCAGTGCAGATGAAAGGCCGCATGTTCGGGGCAAAGCGATGCGACGGCGCCTGCGCTGGCGTCATGTTCAGGGCTTTTCGTCACGCACGTTCGGCTGGCACTGCGCGATCTACTTTCCCTAGCAACTTGCGCTTTTTGTTCGCCGTGCTGGCCGCCTGAACCAGTAAGGTCTCGAGGACGGCCCGCGCAAAACCCTGCCACTCGTAGGTCACCACGCAAGCTGCACGATGCTAGCGGCATGACCATGATATCAAAGCTGCAGGCGCTGCTCTGGCTCGCGCTGTTCGGGACGTCACTCGTGGGGCCCAGCGCGGCTGCAGCGCTGCCCTCCGTGCGCCTGCGGACCAGGACGCTGCGCCTCGATGCTGAAAGGTGCGCACCGCATCGGCACAGGCCGCGGGGTTGGCCGTCCCCGCCGCCGCCTCCGGCTTGTGACCGTCCTTGCCGCTGCTGCAACCCTAGTAAAGTGAGCACGCAACCCACCACCGCTCCCTGCAGGCTGGAGCATCAGCGGCGGCTGCTGGCAACAGATGGATTCCAGCCATTGGAGCACCACACGACTGATGAGCGATGGGGTGGACGGCGGGGCGGGCAGCAGTTCCTGCTGACCCACCGCCCCGGCCTGGCTGCGGAGCAGCAAGCCGAGCTGCAGCGGCAGGTTGCAGAGGCTGGCTGCCACGCAGCAGGGCTGGTGCCCGAGCACACACTGCTGCTGGTGGGCCCGCCCGAGGCAGCGGCAGCCTTGGCGCGCAGCACCCACGTGCTGCACTTGGTGCGTGTGGGGCATTGTGCTGGGTGTTGGCGTGGCAGGCTGCAGTCTATGCTGAAGACTTGCCATTTTACTTTGGAGCCAATCTCGCTTGCGCCTGTTCGCTTGCATCGTCTCAGAACTGTGCAGTCCTTACCTGCGGCAGCACCCGCCCCCTCCCTTGTGCAGGCACCCCTTGAAGCGGACGACAAGGTTGCACCCGAGTGGCAGGCCGTGCTGCAGCAGATGGAGCAGCTGCTGCCCCGGCTGGAACAAACAAGGCAGCAGGGGCGCGGCAGCGC
>VFQQ010000971.1_pt1 | contig 45846 bp, 76 predicted proteins | sample 3512341 | NCBI WGS metagenome assembly VFQQ01 (sample SAMN10412373, study PRJNA504923) | tailings metagenome | isolation source: Relicate 2 Philex TSF1 revegetated site | place: Philippines: Tuba, Benguet | collected 2017-08-29 | reverse complement strand
CCCCCCCCCCCCATCCTGCTGCAGCTCTTCAAGATCCAGCCGGGCATGACCGTGAACGAGATGAACCTGAACAGCGGTGGGTGGGTGGGGGGCAGCCTGGCTACCCAGGCCAGGTGGCATCAGCCTGCTGCTGGGGTGCTGGGGTTGAAGCCGACCAGTCGGCAGGCGCCTGTCATTACGCAGCTTCTCACCCAAGTTCTGTCAATCCTGAACCTGCTCCTTGCCTGATGGGGCTCTGTCCCCCCTGTGCAGAGTGGTGGGAGCCCGGAGAGAACAGCTTCATGCGCGAGCCGCTGGTGTGGGAGACCTTCCGCCAGGTGGGCGGGCGGGGCGGGCGGGCGGGCGATAAGATGCAACCGCACACACTGCTGAGTGCCAGTACACCTGCTTCAGCCCTCGCGCTCTGCATCCTGGTGTCCCTCGATCCATCCCCTATCCGCGCCCCCCAGCTGCCGCCCCACATGCCCACACCCGCAGATGGGCGTTCAGTCGCTGGTGTCATTCCACCTGCACATGCGCATGAACGGCGCGTATTGGGGCAAGATGGCGTTTGTGGAGCAGATGGACGCGGACACGCTCAAGGTGCGGGGAGTGGAGCAGGGAGGGAGGGGAGGGAGGGAGGGGGAGGCAGGGAGGGGGAGGCAGGGAGGGCGAGAGGCGCATGGGCTGCAAGGGATTAGAGATGTCGCTGGTTGCAAGGGAATGCACAGGTCACCAGTTGCAAGGGAAGAGCAGGTCACTGGTTGCAGGCATTGCAAGGGCCGTTCATGCTCCGCGAGCGCCGTCCTTTGCGCCCCTGCTCAGCTCTTCCCTTCTTCCATCCAATCACTCACTGCCCACCGCACGCCTGCCGCCTGCCTGGTGCAGCGATGGGGCTACCAGGTCACGCCCAAGATCGGCCCGCTGTGGAAGAGCCTGAGCGGCGAGTACTCCAACCTGCGCTGGGACTTGCCCGCCGACCAGATCCAGTACTACTGGCAGCAGGTACGGCGAGGCATTGCCGAGGAGTTTGCTTACAAGTCTGGGGGGAGCTTGGCTGTGTGGTGTTTGGGTCTGCGGCAGCTGGGCTGGCAGCAGTTGGCTGGGCCCAGCTGACACAGCTCCCTTCCTCCCCCCACCCTGCTACACTTGGCAGTACACGCTCAAGAAGAACAATGCCAGCGAGGGGCAGGCGCTGCTGGACTTTGCGCGCGGGCTGTCGGGGGGTGCCCCCGTGCCCCGCTCCAAGTACCTGTTTGACGCCGTCGACCTGCCCCAGGTTGGTCGCCGCCGGTGGCGGTGGCTTGATGCCAGCTGCGCCTGGTGGGCTTGGAATGCAGTGTGTAGGGCAGCTTTGATTGTCAGAGGGGGCTCACATTGCTTGGTGGGTGTGCTCTGGTTGTTGTCTCGCCCCCGCCTCGCATTCTCGCACACCTCCCTGGGTTCCTCCATCACAGGTCATCAACCACATGGCGGCCCAGACGCTGGTGCTCAACCAGGACCGCTGCACCAAGAAGTGAGGGGCGGCGCCTTGCTGCGTTTGAGAGCAGCCTTTTCTCTCAAATCGTGGCTGCACTGCAGTGCAAGTTGGCGGCATGCCTGCCAAGCTTGCCCAGCGCCACTGTGCTCTAGCCACCAAGCCCCCCGCCCATTCTCTCCTTCTCCCCCCTCCTCTCCCCCTCCTGGTAGCTTCTTCATCTACCGGGACCCAGAGAGCGACCAATGGCGCTTTTTTCCTTGGGACGTGGAATCAGGTGAGCGACTGCGTCTGGGCTTTTTGGGGGATAGTTTGTTTGAATTGGCGTGCTGCTGCTGGGCGGGTTCTTGCCGGGTGCTGCAAGTGCATGGCCGGTTGCAGCTCAGCAGCAGCTGCAACGTGCTGGAGCCGCATTTTGGCTGCCTGCTTCTGTGTGGAAAAAGCCTTGAAATGAACCAACCCCAACTCCCCTCCCCTCGCCTCCCGCCACCCAGGCTTTGGCTCTGACCGCGGCCTGGGCGGCAAGCCCGCCCCCGACTATTGTATATTGGAGTGCGAGCAGTGGAACTCGCCGCTCTACTGCGACTCCAACCACCCACAGGTCAGGGGGCACTGAGCAGGGGTCGGGCCCTAGGTTGGGCGGTGCCGCTGGTGGGCTGCGGCGGGGGTTGCAATCACACACTGGGCCGGGAGGGCACAGGTAGCCGCCCCTGGGGCTGGTCAAGTCGATTTGTTTGCCGTTCAACCATCCGCCCTCCGCAATGCTGTTTCTCACTATGCAGGACCTGGCTGTGAAGACGCCATGGGGCCTCATATCTGCAACCTGTGAGCAGACACCTGTGTGCACACGTCTGCGCTGTGCTGATTCCTGCTTCCACCGCCTGCTTCTCCTGCCCGGCTGCTGCTGCTGCACCTGCTTTGCCTGTGCAGGCTCTTCCCACTCTGCCTCCCCCGCTGTGACTCGTCTGCAGACGACCTGTGGACGCCGGAGGGCCAAGGCCAGGGCCGCAAGCTGCTGCGCGCCGCCCGGCGCCTCATGCAGGGCGGGCCCGTGCCCACCACCGCCGCCGAGGCCGCGGTGCCGCAGAACGGCGCGGCCGCCCCGGGCCTCACCCTGCCCGCCAACTCCACCATCGAGGTCAACTATGACGAGGACCAGACCAAGATGGGTAAGCTGTGGTTGGGTTAAGTGGGGGCGGAACGTTGACGGTTGGGTGGTGTGCCATGCTGGAGGGGCGGCGCCTGGGCCTCCTGTGCTGGAGAGGTCAGGAGCAGAGCGGAGGCAGGCAGGCCGTAGCCCTGGAACTACAACCGCCCTGCTGTCTCTCATTGCTTGTGCAGGCCCCACCAAGACGGGCGCGCCAGGCACCTGTGAGTGGGGAGGGCTGGGCTGAGTGGCTTAGTGCACCCCACCGCATTAGCGTGCACAGCAACTGAGATACACCGCAACACCCACAAGTATCAAAGGACTCCCGTTGCCCACCCCACGCATCACTCCTTCCTGCCCCCACTGAAAACAGACAACTACCTGATTGATGCCATCCTGGACGTGCCGCGCACGCGCCAGATGTACATGCGCCGCCTGCGCACCCTCATGGACGCGTTCCAGCCCACTGGCCGCCTGCAGGTGGGGGCCGGGCAGCCTGGCGCTGAACGGTTCGTTCACCTTTGCACAATGCGGTGCAGCATTTCAGTTCAGCTCAGGATGGCTGCTCCATTTTGCATCTGGGCTGCCTCCTGCGTTGTGTGCCCCTCACGTGCACGCCAACCAACCGCCCTCCCAACCTCCCTGCCCCTGCGCCCCCGCAGCAAATCATCACCCAGATGCACGACGCCATCCGCGACGAGGCCAAGCGCGATGCGGCCAAGTGGCAGAACCCAGGTGAGACTGGATGGGGGGAAGGGGTGGGCCTGGGGCGGGGTGGGGCAAGAAGGGGTGGATGACGTGGCAAGCCCTGCCACACTGCTCCTCCCATGCCACAAAACCGTTGGTTTGCTCCTCGCTCCTGCAGGCGACCCCGACCGCGGCTACCAGCAACTGGTGAGCGAGCAGGTGCCCATGCGGCAGCGCCAGCTGTACGAGACGTACGGGCCCCGCGGCCCCATCCCCCTCATCCCCGGTGCGGGCTGCCGAGCTGCATGTGGCATTGCTCCGCAGCTGCGTGAAGGCGTGCTGCTTTTCTCAATAGCGCACTGCTCACCAGCTTTGCTTGGCCATCCGGCTGAGCGTGCTGCTGCTTCACACCCCCTGCCCCTTGCACCCTCCCTCTCCTCCCTGCTCTGCAGACGCCCAGCCCTCCAGCTTCCAGCTGACCATGGGTCGGGTGGAGCCGGGGCCAGCGGGGTACGTGGAGGTGCGCAACCCCAACGACTTTGCGGTGGACGTGTCCAGCTACGCGCTGCGCGGCGCAGTCAACTTTGTGTTTGCGCCGGGTGAGCGCAAGGGTGCTGGGTGGGGGCTAGGACTTGCCTGCGGTTGCACGTGTACATGTTGAGTGGCGGGCTTGTGAGAGTGGGTATCAGCCCCTCTCAGCACGCTTCCTTCCCCTCCCTCCCTCCCCCACGCCTCTCCCACCCAGGCACCGTCATCCCCGCCCAGGACTCGCTGCATGCCGCCGTCAGCGTGGGCCAGTTCAAGCAGCGCAACGGCGGCCAGGGCGCGTTTGTGGTGGGGCCGCTGCAGGGCCAGCTGCTGGGTGCGGCCGCCAGCGTGCAGCTGGTCACCCAGTCGGGCATTGTGCTGGCCAGCACCTGAGAGCACATACTTGGGCGGCAGCGAACGGCGCCAGGCCGAGTCCATGGCGCCACCTTCCCGCCCTGGCCTTTCTGTAGCGTATCTGCACTGTCTCCTGCCCTCATCTCCTGATTTGCGATCCGCACTCATGATCGGTCGCCATTCTGCTCCTTCTGTAAAGTGCATTCACGAGGGGCGGCGCCAGCGCCGGCGGCAACGAAGCGGCGGCAACGAAGCGGCGACGTGGCAGCCAACCGCGCCGGTTAACCGGCCTTTGGGCGGCTCCACCTGCTTTTGATCACGCCTCTGGTTCTTGTGCATCGGCTCTTGCCCACAATCTGAGGCAACGCAACAAGCGGCTGCCGCGCGCACCTCCTGCGGCGTTCTGTGCGCTTGCTCACGCCCTGTACATCCTTTCGGTCGGTCAAACCGGCTCTTAAACGACTGGGTGGGTGGAAACCCGGCCTCTCTGGGCTGGGCGGCGGCCAACTTTGTGCCAGGCGGTGTCGGCGCCTTCCGTTTGTGCTGCAAAACAATCACACATGCTGTAGGAGTCTTTTTGTCAACGCGATCGCCCGCTGGCCTGCGCACACGGCAACACCGCCGCCGCCTCTCCCTGCAGGCCTTGCCCGCCCCAGCAGCCCTCGGCTCTGCCACCGCCGCGTCCACACGCCAGCCATGCCCAGGCGGATAGCAGACGGCCCCACGCTGCTGCGTGAGGCGTGCGACATGGGGGAGGCCACGTTCCGCCAGGTGGCGGCCATGGAGCACGCCGCCGACGATGAGCTGGAGGAGCCGCTGGCCAGTGAGTGCGCTAGTGTTGAGCCTGCTGATGCCAGCAAACATGCACATGCAGTCCAAGAGCTGGCTGGCCCCCTGGAAGGCGAGCCGCGCCTGATCTGCAGCCTTACCTTGCCCAGCACAGTGGTGCAAATTGGTGCTGTCCTGCGCCTGCCTCCTCCCGCGCAGGCTCGCCGCTGCAGCCCTTCTGGCTGAATGAGAGCGACTCGCTGCTGTTCTACCGCGTCACCAAGACCGCCTGCATCTTTGGGCTTGCTCGCGGGGAGGGCTTCCTCATCAGCAGGTGTGCAGCTGCCTAGAGACGCCTGTGGAGCAGCCATCATGCTGGGCTATGCGATGCAAACTGCAAACTGCCCAGTGCTCCCATGCAGGCTGCCCAGCGAGCACCCCACCCTGATCAAGTGGAGCGCCCCGGCATTCCTGCGCATCCGGCTGGCCAGTGTGGGCCTGTCTCTGGGCCACCAGACGCTGCACAGCTTCACGGCCTGCATGAGCAGCGCGACACGTGAGTGGGGCTGGGGAAGCATGTGCTAGATGTGGAGGGGAAACAGCCCCGCAATTGGGGGGTGAATTTAAAGTGCCTTGAGCACACCTGCTCACCAGCTGTTCTGCACGCCTGCAACCTCAGCTGTAGCCCAAATGCTCCGCTTTGCCCCATCTTGCCCTACAGGCAACAAGCTGTACCAGCAGGGCAGCAGGGCCGTGACCGGCCTGGAGGCGGCGCTCAGCTGCGGCGGCCTGCAGCACAAGGCAGGCACGTGGCCGGCAGGGGGGTGTGCTGTGGGTTGGTGGGGTGTGGCAGCATCTCCCACAGCTTGTAGCACTGCAAGCCCTGCTGCCTGCTCACCTCCCAGCCGGCTGCTGCCTCTCTCCCCCTGCCTCTCAGACCTGATAGCCGTGCCCCAAGACGACATGAAGACCGCCGGTTTTCAGTACGCCAGCGGCCTGCTGCTCGACCTCAGCTTCGCCTTTGGCAGCATTCAAGTGGACGAGGCGAAGAATGCGCTGGTGTACGGCCCAGGTGTGCGGCAGGGACGAGAGGTGCCAGTTATGTCTGGCACTGGCGTTGCCGCTGGCTTGGTAGACCAGCTGCGCCGCCGGGACAGGTCACACCGAGCACACGCCTGAGCCGGGTGCTTCCTCCCGCCTGCTGCAGACGCCACCGCGCTGCGCATACTGCACGGCGGCATCGAGCCTCCGCGGGAGATGCAGCCGCTGTATGCGCGTTTGAACTCAGGTGGGCTGGGTGTGCGGCTTACGGCTGCTGCTGCATAATCTACTTGGCTGGTGGGGCTTGAGTTGCCTCCCACCCATCTGCGTGACAGCCAGCATGTGCCGCCCAGCTCCGGCCTCACAGCTGCCCCCCGCTTGCCAAGTGCAGTGGTGAGCACCGTGGAGCGCGTCACACCCCCCGCACGTGTGTCTGCCTCGCTGGAGCGCTTCTCCACGGGGTGAGGCTGCTAGCCCTAGCGGGAAGGTGGCGGCCCGGTTGGGCTTTGGATGGTGGTGGGATGGCAGGAGAGAAGGGAGAGCAAGCGTGCTTGCAAGAGTGCCCCTCTCAACTGACTTCTGCCGGCCTCCCTCCCTGCTCACGCAGCATCGACCCCGAGCGCCGCATCGTGCTGAAAGACGGCACCGTGCTGTATGGGGACCCCTCCCTGCGCGGCGCTGGCAGGAAGCGCAAGTGAGACGCAATCGACTGGCATCAGGGAGCCGGACCTGCTGCCTATGCCAGGCCTGGAATGCAGCGGCAACACAGCCCCGACCGCTGACTCAGGACCTTCAACTCATGACCTGCACTCCTCCTCATGCCTCACAACTCTGCGCCACCCGTCAACAGTCTTTAGTTCGACCAACCTTGCAACTCGCAACTGAGTGCCTGCTGCGTGCCTTGATGTGCCACAAGTGCTGCATCTATGCCATTGCCCACTCCGCCTCTGCTCCCCACAACAGGGCCATCTTGTAGCAACGCCAGCTTTACAGTACTGTACCAGTCAGAAGCGCCGGCAACAGGTAATCAGAGCAGCGATGGGTTGTCAAAAGGTGGAGAAGAGACTGGGTATACACGGGGCTCAGGCTCGGCAGTTCTCACGCACTCAGCAAGCAGTCAGCACGTCCGAAATACGGCGGCAAAGAAAATGAGCAAACCAGAGCAGGGGGTTCTTGGGCGGCAACAGCAAGCATGTCAACGCTGCAGGTTGCCCTTGGCAGGTCCTGCCGCAGTGGCAGGCATCCCACATGGGGTCAGTCAGTCAGTCAGTTGGTCATCCACCCACTTGGTGGCAGTCTGTCTTGCAAGCAACCCGGTAGAGGCGCTCTCACTCGTCCTTCACTGCCGGCCGCCGGCCGCACAGGGTGAAGCACCCCAGGCGGGACGGGGCGCGCACACGGTGCTCCGTCCGCTGCATGGACTGCATGGCCGCCATCTCAGCCAGGTTGCTGCCGCGCCGCTGCAGCTCCTTGGTGGGTGACACATGGGCGGGGCCGACGCCACCCTCCTGCAGCTGCTGCAACAACGCCGCGGCTGCCGCTTCCTGCGCCGCCGCCGCCGCACCCGTGTCCAAGCTCATTGTCTTGCGGTGCGACAGGCGCGCCCGCTGGTGCGGTGGCAGCGGTGGCAGGGCTCCAGTGGCCAGGCCTACCGGGGCCGCCTGCACCTGCACCTCGCGCTGCCTGCCGCTGCCGCTGCCGCTGCCCTCGCCCGCCCTGCCCTGGTCGCTGCCTGCGCTGCGGGGGCGCAGCACAGACGAAACAGCACGTGCGCCGGTCATGCTGGCCTGCCGCACCGAGGTGCCAGCTGCCGCCAGGCCGCTGCCGGCTGCCGCCACAGCGCGCACCGGCGCCTTGGCTACCTTGCGGGAGCCAGACACCATGCGGCTGAACACCTCCTGCGCCACCAGCGACAGCCCCTGCTGCGCCGCAACGGCGTCCAGCTCCCCTGCTGCCGCTGCGCCGTCTGCTGTGCCCGACCTGCGGCGCAAGACTGCTGCCGTGCCGTCGTGACCCCCGGCCGGCCACAGGCTGTCCAGGTGCAGGCTGCTAGTGGCGCTGCTGCTGCTGGCATTGCGCGCGTGGCGGTGGCCGGCGTGCTGCCGCGCCGACTCGTCATGTGGGTCGGCATGCGCATCGGGCTCCACACGCAGCCAGCCATGACCTGCAACGGGGCGAAGCATTGCAGCTGCGTGAGTGGGCTTACTCCCCACAGGCATGCGTTCAACGCCGGCCACCGCTCACTGCTGGTCTGCCCATTTGCATCACCAGCACACCAGGAAGGTGAAGTGGAGCACAAACTCAACACACATCACAGCGCCCTGGCACTGCTCCTGCCTCAAGGTGTCCCCCCCTGCTGATCACAGCAGCGCCAGCACTCACGCATGAGGAAGAGGGCCACCTGCACGGATGGGGTGGGGGGCAGCATGGCGGCAGCGCTGTGTCACAATCGCAACTACTAGGCATCGCCAACTGATCGGCGCAGTCAACTGCACTGAACGCATTGCCGATAGAGATGGACAGGCAGACGTGGCAGAACAGACCCTGCAGCTCATGCTGCCGCCTGCAGTGTGGCGGCAAAGCGGCAATGCGGCTGGCGGCACGGCAGGTCGATGGTGGGCTGCACTCACCAGGATGGAGGTGCTGTAGTACGTGTCGCGCATGAGCCCCTCCAGCGACTGCAGCGCCCGCCCCACCACACCCGCCGTCTCCGGCTGGTCCGGCAGCTCCTCCTGCTCCACACCCACTGCGGCAGGGCAGGGGAAAGAGAAGGGGTTGCAGCGGCGAGTGAGCCAGGAGACAGTGCGCCAGCCTGGCAGAGGGCGCAACAATTGTGCCACACCAACCCACTGCCGGCAGTTGGCCTGACAAGACGCATAAAACCCAGCAGGCCCACCACAACTGACCTTCGTCCCAGTACGTCTCCCACTCCCCGTAGTCGCGGTTGAACCTGCGCCAGAAGCGGCGCGACGCCGGCTGCTTGGGCAGCGGCTGCCCATCCTCCCCCAGCGGCGTCTCCGCCCCGCTGGCCGCACTATCTGTGCTGACCGTCCGCCGGTGCAGCGCACGCCGCGACAGCGAGGACGCTGCCAGTGCTGAAGCTGTGAGCGGTGAGCGCTCGGGCAGCGGCTGCGGTGAGGCCAGGGCCTCATCCTCAGCCAGCGCAGCTGGCGCAGCCGCCTGCCATGGAGGCGGCAGCTCCGCCCGCTGGCCTGCCGCTGCTGCCGCCGCCGTGCCGTCACTGCTGACATCATCAAGCAGCATGTCTGACGCATCGTAATACACGCTGGTCAGCGACTGCCGGACGCTGGCCTCCCGCAGCGCCAGCGGCACCACCGCCTCAGGCTCCTCACCGCTGCTAACTGCTGCTGCTGCTGGTGGCACGCCGGCCACCGCTGCTGCTGCTGCCGCAGCCCCCGCAGCAGCAGTCGCTGCTCCAGCGACTACTGCCCCTGCTGCCCCTGCTGCTGCTGCTACTTGCTGCTGCACCTGCTGCTGCACGCGGCCCACTGCCGAGGGGCTGTCGTCGCTGGCCTCCGAGGCGCCGATGGGTGGCGACAGCGCGCTGTCTGGGCTGATCGTGCCATCCTCACACAGCGGCTCCTGCACACAATGCAGAGCAGGTGTTCAACTTAAGCACACAAAGCAGCGGCAGCCAGAAGTGCGGAGCGCAGCAGCTGCGGCACAGTTGCTTTTTTGGGCAGGGCAGGCTTGGATGTGCCAATGCAGTGAGCCGTGCCCTCTGGATCCCTCATCCCCTGCTGCTGCCCAACCCTCACACTCTCCCCCGCCCCCGCTTCCACCCCACCCCCGCACCTTGAGTATCTGCAGCACCTCGTGTCGAATCCACTGCACCTCGCAGCCCACGGGTGGGCGGCCCAGCAGCAGCTGGCGGCCGTCCCCCGAGCGCAGCGCCTCTTCACGGAACAGCTGCCACCGCCGCACAATCTCGGGCAGCTTCTTGTACGTCTGCGGGTAGATGCGGGAGTGCAGGCAGGCAGGGTTGCAAGTAGCACACAGTTGTAGGAGTTGGCAAACACCTGCCCGCTGACAAACGCCATGTGCCGCTTGCTTCCACCACTGCTGCCTACCCATACCAGACCCCCATGCAGCGCACGTTTTGCAGGCTGTCCTTGACGATGCCCTCCACAATCCTTCCAACTCCGAACATCTTCACGCGGATGTGGCCCTCCAGGATCTGGCAGGGGAATGCAAAGCACGGGTGCGGGCGTAATACGCGCCTGAGCTAGTGTGGGAAAGGACCGCCCAGCAAACACGTCCACGCAGCCAGAAGGAGGCCTCGCTTGCAGAGCGCTGTCCCAGACACCCTGCTTCAGCTGCTCGCTGCAGCCCCACACACCTGGCGGCACGCCGCGCCGCCCTCCGCCTCCTCAATCGTCATCGTCATGCGCACATCCTGTCATGGGGGCGAGGGTTCGGCTTCCATGAGTTGCAAGCTACGCCATGCCATGGCGTGCGATAAGCCTGCTCAACACCATTGTGCACCCAAACCATCAGGCACCAACAAGGGCTGCTCACCAGCTTGTCCTTGAGGAAGGGCGACTCGGTGCGCACAAAGATGCGGTAGGGCGAGGCAGAGATGAAGGCGGGGTTGTACTCAATTATGTCGATGAACTCCAGGTTGCTCGACTGCAGCTGAGACGCCACGCTCTTGGGCACCTGCGAGGGGTGGGAGGGGAGGGGAGGAGAGGGGCGGCAGGCATGGGTCTGCAGCGCGGGCGATGCGGCATGGGTGGCATGCCCAGGGCACAGATTCTGCGTTTGCCCACCCAGCAGCGCCACGCACCCAGCTGCCAAACTCGGGCTTCGTGACGATCTTCACAAAGGTGCTGGTGCCCTCGTGCCAGCAGTCCTGGAACTCCAGCTGCCCAATCTTCAGCACCTGCAAAGTGAAGCGCAACGGCAGCGGGTGGGGCTGTGAGGCGCCCGGGCAGGCTGCCCACTGCTCCCAAGGCCAAGCAGCGAGCATCGACAGATCAGGCAAGCACTTCTGTACAGGGACACAGACAGGCTGCAGGCCGCAGCTGGGAGCAGGGGATGCAGCAGCGCAGGGCAGCTGCTTGGTCAAGGGCCTGCGCCGCGCACCTTGCTGAGCAGCGAGCGGAATGCCGCCGAGTCGCGCTCCAAAAAGTAGCTGGAGGCTGGCGCGGGCAGCAGCGCCTCCACCCTGAAGGGCGGCTTCTCATGGGGCGCCATGGCTGGCGCCACGGGCCTGCCAGGCCCCGGCTGCGCGGTGCGGCGGCACGGGCCTGCGGGCCGGGAGAGAAGTGGGCGGCGGCGGCGGTGGCGGTGGGCGGCGGCTGCAAGCGGCTTGCGGCGGCGGTTGCCTGCAAGCCGGCGAGGGATCCGAAGGTCCAAGCAGGCGGGCACCAAGCGCGGGCAGCGGCGGCGCCCTCCGGCAGCTGCGGGAGCTGCCCCCCGCGCCTCTCAGGCTCAAGCTCGCCTTTCGGGTGTCTGGTGTTCTGGAAGTGCACGCAGGCTGCGCTCGGCACGGTCGCTCCGTTGCTCAAGCTGACCGGCTGCAGACACGCGGCGTATCAAAATCGCTGAACAACTTGCTCGCGGATCCACAACAACTGCTATGCCCGAGCCAAATGCGACAGCGCCAGGCGCCGCGCTGCCGCCGCCGCTCGTGCAGGCGCCGTGACGCCGGAATGTGGGCAGCGCAATTCTGCCCTGCCCGGCCGGACTTGCACCTTTGGTGGTTGCTCAAGCATGCATGGCCTCTGTGCCAGTTTGCTGGGTCAGCGCCCAAGGGCTCCGAGCAGTATGGTACAAGCAAGGAGCGCGACTGCTGCCGCGGCGCCCATTAGATTGGTGGCAAGACTGCTGGGCAGGGCCAGACCAAATGCCCTATTGAGGGTGCCAAACCAAGCCCGACCGGAAGCTAGGGTGCTAGGGCGTCACAGAGGCTAGGCGAATGAGCTGGCGCGACCACGCACACACAGGCGCACGAAGGGCGACGGACGGAGCAGAGCAGGGCGCAAGTGCAAGGCAAACCATGCAAGTGGGTGCACGACGAGCGATGAGAGTGGGATATCAGCTCCACACAGGCGCACAGCACATAAAGGCGCTGCCGGAAGGCAACGCCCTCCTTCCCTGCTGCTGTTCAGCCCTGTGGCTGCCGCACTAGTAGATTTGCTGCACCGGGGACGTCGCGGGGTGCCAGGGATGGAGGGAGGCGCGGACAGCTGTTTGCTGGTGTTTGGTCCGCATTCAAACTGACAGCAGATGGGAGCAGTCTTGCACCGTGTGGGGCGACGCTGGCAAGCAAAGTGTGACCGTTCGGCCTGTGGCTGCGGCGCAGTAGCCGCGGCGGGGCTGCCTGGGGCCTTGTGCGACCGGCACGGCTGGCGTTGCCACCCTCCCGGCTACCGGTTTAGACTGAAGAGAGGGTGGGGACGAGCTGAGTGGGGGGACGAGAGACCACGCATGAGGAGTGTACTGCACGGTTCAGCACACCCTTTAACCCGGGGAGGCCCTCCTCGTCTTTAACCTGCTTCACCATGCCCAGTTGGCTGCCGGCAGTGGCCCTCGTGGCCCTGGCGCTCTGCTCTGCGGCGCAAGGTGCGGAGAGCAGCGCCGCTTGCCCCGGCTCGGGTTGCCAGCGCTCTAGCAAGCCTTGCATTGCTCTGTGGCGATGCCAAACGGGGGTTTTGCCATCGCCGCGGGAAGCGGCGCACGCTTGGCCGCGGGCCCTCGGCCCCTGGCGCCCCCTTGCATCGCTTGTAGAATGCACATGTTGCCCGAGGTGGCAGTGCCATGCACTTGCTCGCTCCTCCCTGGCTCAGTCATCCCGGCTGCCGTCGGCTGTCCAGCTGCGCCGCCGGCTTCTCTAGGTCGGTACACCCATGATTACCCCTAACCTGGCTTCAATGCCGCCGTTGCACCCCTCGCAGGCCAGGTGACGGCGCCACAACCCATCCCACGGAATGCGCTGCCAGCTGCCAACGCGTGAGTGAATCATGCATGCCATTTGCGGCAGCCATGCGCAGCCCATGGGCTGGCCAGCGGTGCCGTTGCAGCGTGCGAGCGAGCTAAACCCACGATGTGTACCCCTGCTTCAATGATGCAGGAACACTGCTGCCAAGTGCCTAGCAGACTACCCCGGCTGCAGCACCTGCGGTAAGCGCTGCAGAGGAGGCCTGGGGCGAGGCAGGGGAGGCGGCGGCCCCTTCCCGACCCTTAGCTTTTGGTTGTGTATGCAACGTACTGTGCTTTCGTCACAATGGCGCAACAACCTCGAATGTCACTCTGCCCTCAAACATGTGCAGCCAAGAACGCGAAAGGCGTCTTTGTGTGCACTGTGTGCAAGCAGTACGCGCCCCGTGTCACGACGGGCTACGAAGATCGGACGGGCACTGCGGTCAACGAACCATTCTGCGATGGAGTGTGCATGCACTACAAGCTGCGGGGAGCCGTTTTGGAGGTGCGCGGCGCGGTTGATAAAAGTTTGCATGGGGACTGGTTGCCCACCTTGCAGTTCAGCATCTTGCGGGCCTTGCGGGCCAGTGAGCACATGCCGGTTCTGCATGCCTGCTGACGCAGCAAGCCTGTGTGCCCCTGCAAACCCTGCACCACAGGACGACACATCGCCGTGCGTCGGCTGTACGGAAACGGGTGGGTGCGGCACATGCAAGCCAGGATCCTTCAAGACATCCGACTCGTACGCAATGAGCCGGTAAGCCGGGGAGGACTGAGGGGGGTCCAGCTGCCAAGGCAAAGATGTTTGCGCGCCCTGCAGGCAGCCCGCCATGCTCAGTTGCACGCACTTGCACATGCTCCTTGCCCTGCAGGTTCGCCCTCCCCAGCATGCCCATTGCATGCGAGACGTGTGGCGCCTGTGCGGTAAGCCAAGCAGGCTTTGTGGCGTTGCGACTGCCCAACTGCACATGCCGCTGCATGGCACTTCCCATCTTCCCTGCGAGCGTGCCTGCCTGGCCATGACTTCTGCTGCCTGATATTGGAGTGTCCACTCTCTTTCGTGCACCGCAGCCCAGCAAGTGCAGCGGGACTTTGGGCTGCCAGACCTGCGACACGGATGCAGCCAACAAGGCTTATCCGAAGATGAAGGTGCATCCATCTGCCCGTTGTGTCTGCGACCTTCAAACATCTTTTCTTCTTGCGCCTGCCTGCCTGCCCTCAAGCATGCACGGCATGTGGCCACAAATGTCTATTCGTCTGCACTGCTACCGGTTGGTAGCTAGATCTGCATTGTTGTTGTGTACTCTGCTCCACTCAGGGCATTATGCTGCTGCTGCAAACCACATGCAGATGCCGGCTGCAGCGGCGACAGCAGCGGATCTGGACGTCTGCATTGCAGATTTATGCGACGACTATGATTGGGAGTATGGTAAGAAGAGAAGAAAGAAGAAAGAAAGAAGAAAAAGAAAAAAAGGAGATGGCCTTGCGACTGTACCTGGGGGCATTGGCGCGCTGGCCCAGCCTCTCAACCTTCAACGCCTTCGCTTACCCGAAGCGGCTTGCTGCATGGCCCTTGTTGCGCAGTTCCTGGTACCAGCGTGGACGCTGCTGGCCGCTACATCTACCCGAGCAATAACAACTTATATAGGTAAAGCAGAGAATTGCTAAGCTGCTCCACGTGCTGCAGTGCCCTGCGCTGCCTGCTCCACCTCCCATTGCAGCACCATTTAGAGCCATGCCTGTTGCTTATCTACTCTTCTTCACCTGTGCCTGCTTCTGCCTGCAGCAACGCCCTCAACTGCAAGCGCCAAGCGAAAGCAAGCGATGCTGGAAGCCCCACCACGATGTTGTGCACCAACCAAGCCGGCTGTACGGCATGGTGAGCACGTCACTTGCTCAGTGTGCGCCACCGAGCCCATGGTGCATGTCCCTGCTTGTTTCTGCAGTGGCCCGATTGCTGTTGCGTTATTAACACCACCCTCCCACTCCCTGTCCTGCGTGCCTGCAGCAAGTCGGGCCACTTCCGCACCCCCAACCCCATCGTCCCTGGCACGGCAATGTGCGTGCCTTGCGAGGGCTGCGGCACAGCTCAGTGTGGCGCAAATGGCTGCACTGCGTGCCCGAACGCCGTGCTGAACAAGCGTATCGCGCACCCGTGGGGCTTGACTGGCATGGACGGCAAGGCAGCCATGGTGTGCCGCAATGCAAGCAACTCAGTCACGGTGCGTACGGCATGGCTGGTCATGCGACAAACGAGGATAGGAGCCGCTGCCCTTGCACCTGCTGTGATTGGCAATGCACCACGTTTGCCTGGCCAACCCCCACCCGTGTTGCGCCCTGCGTTCATCATGCACGTGCCCACCTCCCTGCCCGCCCTGCAGCCCTTCAAGTCGCGCACCGGCCTGCTGAACACCGCCATCTGGCCCGCCCCTGAGTTTGGCGGCTGCCCCGTAGGTGCGCTTTGGTGCTTTGCTTGCTTGCAATGCAGTGCACCTGCCCTGCAAGCCTCCTGCACCAATTTTCCTGTGCTGCTGCTGCACGGGAGAGGTGCGCGGCTCTCACGCCATTGCCACATCGTCGCACCTGCTGCAGGCCTGGGAGACTTCAAGATCAACTGGTGGGAGGGCGACCAAACCTCTGACATCACCGTCGCCAAGTGGCTGCAGTGGTGCGCCTGCGGCACTGTTCACTAGGAAACGTATGCAATCACTGCCCAGAAGCGCCTGAGCAGCCGTTCCGCGGGGCTCACTGCCATGTGTATCCCACCCCACCCCCCTCCTACCCACGCATCCGAAAACCAGGGGTCCGGAAGGAGCCTCCGTGGAGTTCCAGAGCAACGACACCGTGAAAATCACGTTTGAAGCCATCAACAACCAGCGCATCAAAGTGACGCTGCAGTACAAGGACCGCATCACTCAGAAGCCGGTGAGCAAGGAGCGTCGGGGCATGGTGGGTTATGCCCAGAGTAGGCCAGACCCAGCTGGGCGTGTCAAGGCGCGGCTTGCAGCTGCGCATCGTCCTCGCCCAGAGAAGCCCTGCCTCGACCTGCAGCTGAGACGCAGCTGCTGTCGCATGGACACGTTTGCCCGCGCAGGTGACCAATACCCTGTGGGGCGTCTTCCCTCTCAGCCAAACCCGGGTGTGCATCACGCTCCAGAACACAATTGCCTACAACGACGCAAACGCCAACCTGCAGGTGCGGCGCCAACCTGTAGCAGATACAGCTGGCTGGTGCAGTGGTGCCTGTGCTGCAATGCTATATCTGCCTGCATGCCACGACAGCTATGCTGGGTCGCGCAGGGGGGCAAGCGCGCATTGCCACAGCTACTGCTCGGCAGCGCAATGCCGCAAGCCCAGCCCGTCTGCCGCCGCCCGTTGCCCACACTGTCGTAGATGCAAGTGTTCTTCACCACACCGGCCACCTGGAACAAGCGCATCCTGCTGCGGCTGAGCGGGGAGCCCTCCTTCACGCTCCCCATCCAAGGCTACAAGTATGGCAAGGTAGGACAGCACTCTCCAGCTGCACAGGCTTGCCGCTGTGGTTTCTGCTAGGTGCACCAGTGCTGCTCACGGAGAGCGGCCTGGAAGCAGCATCAGGGCTTCTCGCGGCTGGCGGTGGTACCCTCACTTCATTGCTGTGGCCTGCCTGCCACAGGTCTCCGTGTTTGGCAGGCGCACCGGAGAGCCCAAGTTTGCGACTGTTGCCAGCCTGGACACGGGCTTCAACCTTCAGGCAGCGGACTGGGCAAAGGTAGGCATCATTCAGACGTGCACCGGATGCATAGATGCAGTGACCAAGGCAGGACTAGCTGGAAGCACTTGCCAGTAACAGTGTGACTGGGCTGGCTAGCAGCCGTGCGTAACTGTGAGCCTCCTGCCGGCCAAGCATACAGGATGCTTGCCCAGCTCACATGACACATTCCCTCACCCCATTGCCGCAGTTGGTTGTCTACCCGGAGGAAGATGAGTGGCCAGCACTGGTGACCAAGGCAGGGACAAAGTAGGCTGGTCTCGGCTGTCCCCGGCCCCTCAGCTGCTGATGCAGCTTTGACTAGCACGTCTCTGCTTTGCTGTGGCCCCAAGCTGAACATGTGCGGAACAGTGCCCTCTTTTGTGCCTTTCTTTCTGTTGTTAACCACCCAACCCTCCTCGTTGCATGCCTCCACGGGATGCCTCCAGCAGTAAAGCCCTGCGCATTTTCGGTACCTAAGCACCTCGCAAGTCGTTCTCGTTCCAACCTCACCTCACCCTGCCTCACATGCTCCCAGCCTGCAAATTTTCACTGCCAAACTTACGCCTTCTGCTCACTCACCAACTCCTCCACACTGCTATGCACTCCAATTCATTAGTGTCAAGGAGCACCACCAACCACCCCCATTCTTTCGCCTCTCCCTTCTTATTCGTGCACGTCCCACCCTTCATGCCTGGGCGTAGGCAGCCTGTCTGACTGCCTGCTTACCTGGCTACAACTGCGCTGTGCGCCGAGCACGCTACAAAGCTTCGAGTATTTTCCTTGTAAATGGGCGTTATTCAGAAGGAGGCTTTGTCCTGCGCTGAGCGAGTGCAATCTTTTCTAGAACTATCGCAGAGGGAGACAAAATGGATGGGTGGAGACCGCCTACTGCCTCGCCCTGCTGCTCATGCCTCCCTGCGACCCCTGCGTCTTGTCAACCATCGAATGCCAAACACCTTGCCACCTGTGTGGGATTCTGACACTCTGGGGTTGGCCTACAGGGCCAGGCGATATGGCACACAGAGATAGAGGAGCGCTACAGAAGTGCACAAGCATGGCAGGGCACAAATACAAGGCATGCGATGCAAACGGAGTACAGGACAAGAGAATGCAGACATGTGCGCTACACATACAGGCGCTGCCGGCGCGCAATCTCCTTGCGGCAGATGGGGCACCGGTTCAGGCGGCGACTGCACCGCCGGCCTGCAGAGGAGGGAGGTGGGCAAGGCAGGGGGGAGAGGTGAAGGTGCAAGACACTGCCGAACACACTGATTCCGCAGGCTTGCAGCAGCACGCACAGCAGCACATGTACGGGAACCGATTCAGGCAATGCAGCCACAACCAGCCCGCGCAGCGCCCGCCACCACTCACACAAGGCGATGTGGCCGCAGGGCACCGCCACCACCTGCACGGGGCGGCTCATGCACACGCTGCAGTCCACCATGGCCAGCGGGCCCTCGGGTGTGAGGCCACAGCCGTCCCGCGGAGGCTTCACAGGCTCGTCATCAGCTGCCGCCTCCGCTGCACTGCCGCCACCGGCAGCCGGTGCGCCGGGCGCAGGCGCCACCTCTGCTTCCGCGGGTGGCGAGCCGCCCTCCTCTGCTGCCGTGTCGTGCCGCTCTGCCGCTGCCTCTGCGGGCTGCTGCTCCTGCTGCGTGCCGCCGGCGCCACCGCCCTGGGGGTGGCAGCTGGCTGCCGCCTCCCCTGCCGCTGGCTCCCTGCTGCCAGGTGCCGCCGCCTCTGCTGCCGCTCCTGCCCCTGCTCCTGCTGCTGCTGCACCGGCTGCCTCCGCCGCTAACGAGGTCGCTGCCTCCCGCTGGGGCGCGCCGCCGGCCGTAGCGTGCTCCAAACGCTCGATGGCGTTGTGCACTCGCCGCTCCACCTCCTCCGCATCCACCTCGTCCTCGCCATCTGCTGAGGGGGAGGGCGGGCAGCACGCAGTCAACAGCAGCACACTGAGCGAATGCCAGCTAGTGGCAATTGCGCCGGCGCAGGGAGCGGGAAGCATTTGTACAATTGGTGGCTGCGCCCAACAAGTGACAAGCAGCCTGTGATGCCCCTCAGCCCGCAACCCCTGCACCTCTTCTGAACCCCAGCACCCACCGCTAGTGTCAGCAGAGCCCACGCTGCCCGCATCATCCGGGTCAATGCGGATGAGCAGCGGCTCCCGCGCCTCGGCATCTCCGTCCTCGCTGCCGGCTGCACTCGCAGGGCAGGCGGGTGCACAGGCGGCGGCAGCCCAGTGAGCCGCAAGCATGCCAACCACAAGGCAGGGACAGCGAAGCTGGCGGGCATGTCCTGAGATGGCTCTTCCTGCTCGCTGCTCCTGTATTACAGCAAGCCCGCACCGCACATGCAACGACCAACATCGCCACCCACCCTGCCCTCTGCCCCCACTCCCTTCTGCGCCTCACCTGGCGAGCCTGGGGACACTCCCAAAGCTTGCAGCGCGTAGCCAGCAGCGATTATAAGGATGCCCGCCAGTGCGCTGCTGCTCAGCACTATGAGCGCGATCGCCCAGGGAGGCACGCTCTTGCTGCCGCCCGCGCCCTGCGAGCAGTCGGCGCCCGCCCAGCCGTCAAAGCACTCGCAGCGGCGCATGCGGCACACGCCGTGGCCGGAGCATGAGTTGCTGTGGGTAGGGGGGGGGTGAGGAAAGGGAGATTGGCAATGAGGTGGGCACGCATGGCTGACGCTGGCAGTGACTGTGGTTCCAGCAGGTTGGCCCTCTGTCGAACATTTCAGCCCATGCCCACTCACAGGTCGTCGCACTGGTTGATGGGGTGCACCGTGCTGCTCAGGCACACGCTGCAGCACTGCGCGGGCCCGACCGGCACTACGTGCCCAAGAGGCGAGAGCCTGCGACAAAAAGGAGTGCAGGCTGGTGTGAAGCGCAGGGTGCGGCACAGCCACCCTGCCAGCTGGTTGCACAGTGCAACAGTTCGCCGCAGCTGACAAAAAGCATTAAGTGCTTCTTTGCAGACAAGACGTCCAGCATGCTGCACAAACCCGACTGGAGTGCCCACCTGAAGAAGACAAAGCCCCACAGCAGCTCGTGCGTGTTCGTGCCGCCGCAGTTGACAGGGAAGTCGGGGTCGCGGCTGCAGCGAGGGGGCACAAGCCGGGCAGCAGCGGTCCTCAAATGCACACAAGCGCTTGCGCATTGTGGCGAAAGTCAGCACTGCACGCTGTGCCTGCAGATGCTTGACAGCTGAACATGGGCAGCAGGGGCAGCAGCAGCAGTAGGACCCCCGGCTTGCCTATCATGGCAGCCGCATCGCTCCAGCTCCCAGGCATCCCCGTTCTCCAGCAGCAGCGCGGGGGAGCAGCAGGACACGGTGTTGACTGGGTAGTAGCTGCATTGCACAGGTGGGTGGAGTGCGGAGATGGCTTGAGCTGCTTGCAAGGCGAGCAATGCCATCGTAAAGCAGCATGCCTGCCCTGCCCTGTACACAGCGACCGCAGCAACTGCTCCAAGCCTGCCGGTCGCCAGCCGCGCCATCCCACCCACCTATCTGGCTGCAAAAGGACCAAAGGAGGCAGAGAGGCAGCTTGTCAGAGCACAGGATGCTGCATGGCGCTCTCTGAAGGCTCACAGGCCTCCCCTGCCTGCTCCGCAGCTCAGCACCACGCACACTAGATGCAAGCACTACCTCTCAGCGCATCACCTCCACTGCAACTGCCGCCCCAAGTACGCACCGTGGTGAACACTTTGACCGCCTCGCTGTAGCCGCTCACAAAGCTGCCGGCCTCCAGCTCGCAGCGCGTGCTGAGCACGTCGGTGGACGAGTGGCAGCCCAGCGAGATGATGGCAAGGGGCTTGGCACCCGCTGGGATGCGGCCGCTGGGGTCGGGAGGCAGCTCCCCCGGCAGGCATGGCCGGCAGCAGATGGCGTGTGACAGCGGCACGTAGCCGCCGCCCGCCACCCACTGGCCCTGGCGCTCAAAGGAGCTGACAAACCAGCCCTGGGCACAGGTGGGGAGGAGGTGCGGGTGGAAGCAGGGTGGGCAGGTGTACTGTATGGGCGGGACTAGCACTAACCAATGTGCTGCCAAGCATTGTCAATACAGGGATGGAGCAGCAGGCACACATGTGGATGCCCGCAACCCAGGCGGCCGGCACACCTCCTTGTCGCAGCCCAGGCCGTTGGGCGGCCCGGTGGCGCGTTCGCACTCGCACAGCTTGAGCCGGATGGGCTCGCCTGCACAGCGGAGGCCGGCATGATGGATAAGGAGGCAATTGAGCCAGCGAGACTTGCCGTCCATAGACTTGATCCCTTCACGCAGCACGGAAGCTGGCGGCGGCAAAAGGGCGGCGGGAGCGCCGCTCCAGCTGCCTCTGCTCACTCACCGCCATAGCCCAGGGGCGCCAGGGCCGTGCTGCCATTGTAAGGACCAGGGATGGCGGCCAGGAGAGGGCTGTGCTGCACTGTTCCGGCAAGCGCGCTGGCGCCGGCAAGCAGAAGCCAGAGCGCCCGCAGGCAGCTTGCCCTGCGGCTCAGCATCAATTCCATGCAGTCCAGGGAGCGCCAGAGGCCCAGCCCCGCCAGGGCTCTTTGCTCAAAGTGTGAGGAGGCGGCGTAGGGCTCCTACCGCTTGCCAATTGCCATCGGCATGTGGCGCTTGTATCGCAAGGCGCACAGAGCTGCCCTAAACCCCGTTCGGCTGGAATGCGCAATAAATGCGCGCTCTGGAGTCTTGAGTCGCGTTGTGCAAGTCTCGTCGTATTGTGCTCGTCTAGAAGTGCGATCGGGATCGCCGACAGGCCGCACAGACCTCCCTGCTGCGCTTTGCAACCCCGAGCGAGCCGCTGGCCCGTTTGCTGGCTTCGCCGCTCGGCCAGCACGTAGCCATAACCGTTTGGAGCGCACACCTGGTGCGGCGGCACCCGCTGGCCGCTGCCTCGTCAGCCCTCTGCCGCCGCCGCTGCCGCTGCCGCCGCCTGCGCCCAGTCGTTCACCGCCGCCTTCCTGGAACCCCCTTGCTCAGGCACTTGAGACCCACAAGGCCAGCGTGCGCAGCTGCAGCCGCCATGGGCGACCTGCGCTCGCTGGTGACCGGCGCCGACGGCTGCTCGGCGGGCGACGGTGCCGGCCCGTCGAATGCCGCGGCCAGCCTGGCCGACGCGCTGCTGGGGCGGCGCGCCAAGCAGCAGGCACAGCTGCAGGAGGTGAGGGAGTGTAGGATGCTGTGATGTAAACAATGAATGTGAGCAGCAAGTTGCATGTCGTCGACAACCCAGCAGCGGCTGCTCTCCACACACCATTGCCCCCTTCCTGCATTGCCCTGCCCTGCAGCTGCCGGGGCTGCATGCGCCGGGGCCCTCGGTGGGGCTGCAGCCCTTCCGGCCACCCACGGCTGCACAGGCGGCTGAAGCGGCGTTGGCGGCAGAGCTGCCGGCGGTGGCAGGGCTGGGGCCAGCGGCTGCAGCCACACAGGCAGATGTGGATGCGTTCCTTAGAGGGCTGCCTGGAGCAGCCGCCCCGCCAGCAGACTTTGCAGAGTTTGACAGCATCTATGCCGCGCAGCGACCGCAGCTGCCGGGCATGATGCCACCTGGCGCGTTGCCGCCGCCAATGGCAGCACAGGGGCGTGCCGCTGCAGCACCCATGCTGCAGGTGCGGGTTGGGTGGGCGAAGGGCGGTTGCAGTTGCATGAATTGAAGCGAGATTGGGCCGTGGCTCTGCCTTGCACTTTGTACCATGCTGTTGCTCGTTTCCTCACTTCCACACAATGTCCACGCCCCCTCCTGCTTTGTTAACAGGCCTTCCTAGACAGCAGCAAGGCGCGGGCGCCCTTCCAGCCTGGTATGGTGGCGCCCCCACCGCCGGGGGCCGCGCTGAGCTTGGCTGACCAGTGCCGCGTGCGTGACCGGTCGACCATCATGGCGCGCCAGCTGTTTGCGGAGCAGGGCCCCGCGTTTGCAGGTGCGCCTGTTGGGTGCAGGGCAGGGCAGGCAGTGTCGGGATGCCTGCTGGCTGTCCGAGAGTGGCAGCCAGACGCTGTGAGCTACGACTGGCCAGGCAACAGGCAACAATATGCACCATGTTTCACACTCAGCTGATGCCTGTGGTGGGCTGTGTGTGCCCCCTGGCCTCCCGCAGACGAGCAGGTGGGCCGCCTGCTGGCCGCGCTGCACATCAGCCCAGAGATGCTGCCAGCCGAGGGACCAGGCCTGCAATCCAACTGGGACAGCATTTACTCTGCAGCGGCGCCCCGGCTGGCGCAGCCGTCGGCGGCGGCGGAGCACGCCGCGTCGGCGGCCATGGCGTCAGCCGCACAGCAGCAGCAGCAGCAGTGGGCTCAGGAGTTTGAGCGCCTGCGCCTAGGGGAGCCGGGCCCCAGCAGCAGCGCGGCTTGGGCGGCAGAATACCAGCAGCAGCAGCAGCAGCAGCAGGGGCCGGCGGGCTGGGCGGATGAGTTTGCGCAGGCTGAGGCCGTGGAGAGTGTGGCGGAGGGCAGCAGCTGGGTGAACGAGTTTCGATCCACGGCGGCAGCGGGCAGCGCGATGCGGCAGGCGGCGGCGGGGGATGCGCTGGAGCAGACGCGCAAGCTGGCCGACACGCTGGCAGGTGCGGGGGGAGGGAAGGTAGGGGGCGGGGTCAGTATGTTTGATGCACGTGCGCAGAGGGGAACAGCTGCCTGAGGCTGCCGCGAAACAAATCCAGCATCGCTTGGCCGCCCTCTTTCTGCCCTCATTGGCATGGCACGGTTGCTAACAAGAAGCCCCTCCCCGATTCGCCCCGCCCGCCTCCCCTGCCGCCGGGAGCAGCAGCGACCCCAAGATGCGCAACTCCAAGTTCCTGCAGTTTGTGTCCAAGATGAGCCGCGGCGAGCTGATCATGGAGGACAACCAGGTGGGCGGGGATGGGGGTGTGGGTGCTGCTCTGGCAGGTTCTGGTGGGGCGGCTTAGGGTGGTGATGCGGTGGGGAGTGTGTGGCCTTGTTACCAGTTGCTCTACGAGCTGGCTTGGTTCAGCGGTGTGCTGCTTCGTCCCTTCCGTCTCTGCGCCGTTGCTGAAGCTGCATCACACTATGCTGCAAGTACTGCCCTCCTCTGCCCGCCGCCCCGCGCAGGTCAAGGAGGTGCCTGCAGCAGCGGCGGCCTGGGCCGATGAGTTCGACACGCAGCAGCGTCAGCAGGGCCCTTCCATGTGGGGCGAGGAGTTTGCCGCCTTCCAGGCGCAGCAGCACCCCGCGGCCACGGGGGAGCAGTGGGCGGCCGACTTTGAGGGTGCGCGCACTCTGTGTACTCTGGCTGGGGGGCTGGGGGTGTGGAGCTGTGGGTGGGGGTGAGAGGGATCCATTGCTGTGGTGAGGCTTCGGCCCATCACTCTCACGTTGTGTCCAGTCATGCAGGGGAATGCCCCAACATGCTTGCCACCCGCCCGTTTGTGACACCGCCCTGCAGGCGCGACCGACTGGGCGGACCAGTTTGCGGACAGCATGCTGGGCGGCGGAGCCTGGGCTGAGGAATTTGCAGACGCGCGCGGCAGCACGGGTGAGGCGGGGGACGGCCATGGCTGGTGGGCAGCCGTTGGTCCTGTGTGGCGGCATGCACAGTGCTGCACTGGGATGGCCGTCGGTTTCTGACCTAGCAACTTGAGCGGCTACCTCTCCCGCAGACATTGCCAGCTGGGAGCAGGAGTACATGGCCGAGCTGGAGCGGCTGCACGGAGCGGCGGGTGAGGCACCCTGGCCCGCAAACCAACCTGCCCTACTCCCCAGGGTCTTCAGGGTCTTGTGCACCCAGCGTGCTTGCGCCGCCATGACGCTGGCCCATATTTCAGTTGCACCCTGCTGCCTCACACACACTCCTGCCAACCAATGCAGGCCCGCGGGCGGCGGGCGCCTATGTGTTTGCGGAGGCCAACCCCTTCCTGATGGACACCGACAGCCTGGCCAAGGGCAAGGACCTGTTCCGCCGCGGAGTGCTGTCAGGTGGGGAGGGGGAGCTGCTGGTGGCATTGGGGCTGAGGCCGGCTTGGTGGGGGTTGGCTTGTTGGAGGCACATGTCAGGGCATTTGCTTGCCACGCATGCTGCGAGAGGGAGCATACTGCTCTCTTCTACCGTTTATACCACCTGCCCTCCCTTCCCCCGCCCCAACCCACTCAGAGGCTGTGCTGGCGCTGGAGGCGGAGTGCCAGCGCAACCCCAGCAACGCCGAGGCCTGGCGCCTGCTGGGCACTGTGCAGGCCGAGAACGACGACGACCAGCAGGCCATTGCAGCCATGAACAGGTGGGGACCAAGGAGGGCAGGGTGCAGGCCTGCTTTGCCGCCCCAGCGCCAGATCGCGGCTTCAGCACCCGGCATGAATGGCCCGGAACAGCACAGTGAAGGCCCGCCTGCTCAGCTGCCATCACAACCAGCATGGCACGCCTCCCAACCTCCCTGCCCCAGGGCACTTGCTGCCGACCCCTCTGACCTGGACGTCCTGCTCAGCCTGGGAGTGAGCCACACCAACGAGCTGGAGCAGGTGGGCGGGGGCGTGATACAGGAACAGCCCTGGACTTGGTTGTGGGTGGGCCGGGATGCAACAACAGCCGGTAATGCGTTGGTGCCAGGCCCGTGTGTGTGTGGGCAACCAACCCTCTCTGCGTGCCGCTGCTGAATCCATCATGCCCACCTCCCTACTTGTTCTACAGAGCGAGGCGCTGGGTTACCTGCGGCAGTGGGTGACACGCCATCCTAAGCACGCGGCAGCGGCAGCACAGGTGGCACCCATCGAGGACTCGAGCCAAGCGGCACACTATGTGGTGAGCGGCCGGCGCTGGCATGGTGCTGGATGCTGCACAGCAGGAGCAGCGGATCTTGGTGACTGCGTACTTGACCTCTTGCCCGGCCAACAGCATGCCATGATTCGAAAGCATCACTGTTGATGCTGCCCCATCAAGCTGCACCACCCCAACCCTGTCTGCCCCCGCAGGCGCTCATGTTTGAGGCAGCTGCGCGCGCGCACCCCGAGGACGGCGAGCTGCACTCGGCGCTGGGAGTGGTGTACAACCTGGGCCGCCGCTACGACGACGCGGTGGAGGCGTTCAGGTGGGAGTGCTGGATGGGGAGAGAGCTGGCTTTGTGGTGTTGGGGACCTCCAGCAGTTAGCTAGGCGACGGAGGGAGGCGGGGGCGCGAGGGGTTGCATACGCACCGCTGTGCACCGATGTCCGCCCTGGTGGTGCACCAACTCGCTTCGCTTCTCCGGCCTCTGCCGCACCCCGCAGGGAGGCGCTGCGCCTGTCCCCCCAGGACTACTCGCTGTGGAACAAGCTGGGCGCCACGCTGGCCAACTCCTCCCGCTCGGCAGACGCAATCGCCGCTTACCAAAAGGTGGGCGGGTGGGTGGGTGAATGACCCGTCGAATGTTCTTGCTAGCAGCAGGGTCTACCCTGTGGTTCCATGTCTAATGTTGACAATCGTATCCGGCTGTAAGCGTGGAGCCATGTCCACGGCATTGCACCTCCCTTTCACTGCATACCCACCCATCACCCCACCCACCCACCTGCCCCACCAGGCCCTGGACCTGAAGCCCAACTACATGCGGGCGTGGACCAACATGGGCATCTCCCTGGCCAACCTGACCGACTACGACGCCTCAGCGCGCTACTACGTGCGCGCGCTGGCGCTCAACCCAAGGGCCGCGGCAGGTGCGCGGCGAGCTGGAGGGATAAGGGGCGGGAGGATGGCTGGGGCCCCTGGGCTGGCGACTGTTTCCAACACAGCAAGCAGGGCTGCTGAGTGCACACCCACCTACGGTTCAACACCCTTTCCCTGCCCCACCCGCAGTCTGGAGCTACCTGCGCACCTCGCTGACGTGCGCGGGGCGGCAGGACCTGCTGCCCGCCGCGGATGCGGAGGACCTGCTGGCGCTGCAAAAGGCGCTGCCGCTGGAGTGAGCATTTGTACCAGCAGTACTGCCCAGGAGTGAAACGAACACAAAACTGTACCTTTTGGGACGGCAGACTTGACGCCCGCGAGCTGCGGGTGTCAACCATCCCCCCAGCCAACACCGACCGCCATTCCCCACTGCCCCTGCCTGGCCTCTCATACAGTCGCTTTCCCCAGCGTGCATTTGGTTGCTTAGCTCTGGTCCGCTACCTCTGGACATGCCTGCCTTCTGGTTCCTGCCTCTCTGCTCTGCTGGTATTGCTGTGTTTGCAAGCTTAGCGTCAGAGCAATGTTGGACAGATTCTCACGAAAGGGTTGGCAAGTACAGGAGCTGCAGCAGTGACCGAAAGAGGCAGCGAGTGTACGGTGGAGCAGCAATGGAGAGCGGAAAACTGGAACGCACAGCAGAGAAGGAGGAGGAGGAGCGAAAGAGAGAGGTAGCTAAATACAAACAAGTGCGGCTCGAGGCCGGAGCAAGCAGAGGCATCGCGCAGAAGGGTATGGAGCGCTCACAGGCGCCATCGCAAAGGAAGCACGGGCTCGTCACAGTGCCTGCCGGCACACAGGCACCCCGGCAGACAACTTAGAGCACCAAAGAGCTCCCAGTGCTTGCCTGTAAGGGCTTAGAGCGCGGCCAGCCGCTGGCGGATGTCCTTGGCCTGCTGCGCCGCGTTGCCGATGTATGTGGCGGGGGTGAGGGCCAGCAGCTCCTCCCTGGCCGCCTGCGGGATGCCGTCGATGCCGCCCACAAACTCCTGCTTTGGGGGGATGGGGCGCAGGCAGGCAGCTTGGGTCAGGAAGAGATGTGCTGGAACTCACGAGCTGCAGTTTGTGAGGGGATGGGTCACTGAACAGCCGCCATGTGCGCCGCACCAGCCACTCTGTTACGCAGCACGGGCGGCGGCCGCCTGCGCACCTGCATGCTGGCCTGGGTGACCGCCTGGCCGCGCGTGAAGGCCTTGAGCTTCTCGTACGGCTCAGGCACCGCGTACCTGTGGTGGGTCGCAGTGTAGGGGTTGGGCACGTCAGTGTGTGTGTTATGGTGTGTGTTAACATGCAGGGCACCCTTGGGGCGCAGCCAGGTACCCACCATTATGCCAAAACTGCGTGGAGAACGCACCTGCAAGACCACAGGACTTCGCCTACGGATGCTGCTGCAAAAGCTAATCGCTGCACACAGCTCACCAGCATCACCACCACCATTCCCCCACCTGCGCATCACGGTCTGGATGGGCTCCGCCAGCACCTCCCACGACGAATCCAGGTCCGCAGCCAGCCGCTCCTCGTTCAGCTGCAGCTTGCTGCACAGCAGGGCAAGGTGAGGGGCGGGGAGGGGGAGGGGTGAGGAGCGCGCCGGAGGAGCCAGGTGAGGTTGGCCTAAATCATGCAGCACACTTAGGTCCAGCCTCAAAAGTTGCCGCATCACCGAATTTGCGCTGCGCACCTGATGCCGCGCAGCGTGGACTGGTAGGCCAGGATGGAGTGGCCAAAGCCCACGCCCACGTTGCGCAGCACAGTCGAGTCTGTTCAGAGGGAGGGTGGGGAGGGGTGCAGGGAGGGGGGCTGAATTGGAACAGCATGGAACCAATGTAGTGCGGCAAAAACTGGGGGGACTATCATCGGCATAAAGCCACCGCATGCTCAAGCTCAGGATGACGCATCCATGAACAGGCGACCCACCCGTGAGGTCGCGCTGCCAGCGGGAGATGGGCAGCTTGGCGGCCAGGTGGCCCATGGTGGCGTTGGCAATGCCCAGGTTGCCCTCGCTGTTCTCAAAGTCGATGGGGTTCACCTGCGGGCAGCGAGGAGTGGGGGAAGGGGCGGGAGTGAACGGCATGGTGATGGGCTTGCACGCTGGCTGCGGTTGGTTGGGAGGCTGGCGAGTGCGCCCACCACGCCACTGCTCATTGGAAGGGCCAGCTAACATTGCAAGCAGTAGGCACGCAAGTTGGGTATTACGGCAGGCAAGCGACAGCAGCCATGCTCCCCCTCACCTTGTGGGGCATGGTGGAGGAGCCGACCTCGCCCGCAATGGTGCGCTGCTTGAAGTAGCCCAGGCTGCGGGGCGGGCAGGCGGGGGGGTGGTGGGCATTTCAGCTGTTCCGAGTGGGGCTCACGGTGGCGTCAGCATACCAGACTAGCACCAGGCCCACAGCACCAGCGCGGCTAGCCAGCCAGCTAGGCAGGCCAGCGCACCTGATGTAGGACCAGACGTCGCGGTCAAAGTCGATGAGGATGTTGTTGAAGCGCATCACGCCGTCAAACAGCTCTGGCGAGAGGGGGAGGGGTGGCGGGGTTGGTGGGAGGAGTGGAATAACGTTGCATTGACAGCATGTGCAGCATGCGCAAAATGATGCTTTACGTAGTTGTCATCTCGGCTAAAATGCGACAGCAATACAGCCTGCAGCCACCATCCAGGCAGCCCTGCAATCGTGGAGAACCCCCACCCAGCCGAAGCCGCACCCGCGATGTAGTCGTGGGGCTCAATCTGGGTGACGTACGGGTTCCACTCCAGGCCCAGGCTGGTCACAAACTTCTCGGCCACCGCCTGCAGCGAGGGTCAGGATGCGGGCACAGAGAGCGCTGGGCACAATCCTTTGCAAGTATCGGGGAGAACACCCAATAAACTGGCATGGAGGTTGCAACATGCCCACATTCGCCCACCCCACGGTGCCAGCCTTCATGCACCCCAACCATGCGTGCCTGCCAGTCAATCTCGGGGTACGCGCTCATGTGGGCGTTGTAGTTGCCCACGGCGCCCGCCATCTTGCCAAACAGCGGCACCGAGGCCACCTGCATTGGGGCAAGCACGGCAGGGTTGGTAGGCGCGCTGAGCGTCTGCATCACTCCAGCCACAGCTGCACACCCAGCCAGTGCAGTCTGCCCCGCTGGCCATCCAACAGCCAACGCCACCCGACAAGCACCCACCAGCCCGCCTGTACCTGCTTGCGCTGGCGCGCCAGGCGATAGGCAAAGATGGCCATCTCCTTGCCCATGGTGGTGGGGGAGGCGGTCTGGCCGTGCGTGCGGGACAGCATGGGCACATCGGCGTACTCCTCAGCCAGCCTGCGAGGCAGCGGAGGGGAGGGCGGATGGAGGTAGGGACGGGAGTTAGCTGCCGGGGGAGGTTTACAAGGCAAGTGGCGCATGCATGCAGAAGCATGCATTGGCCAAGCAGAGCATGTGATGCTGTGATCCATTATCGTGCTTGACAGCCGTGCAGGATGCAAGGATGCATGCAAGCAGTGCATCGCAGGTGCAGCACACAGTCTGGGCTCAGCAGGTGAGTTGGTTTCAGGGGGCCAACCGGCCCACTCAAGGTATATTTAAGTTTTGTCTGAGACAAATCTCTGCCATCACCGCCCGAGTGCAGCGGCTGTCGTGCAGGCGGCTATGCAGCACAGGCCGCAGCAGCAGCCGGTGGCAGCTGTGAAAGTGGGATGCACACAAACAGCTGCTGCACCAAGCCCAACTGCAGCCCATCTGGCTCCTTGCAACCGCCCAACTGCCCTCATCTGCATGCCACCCCACGCGGCCCAGTGCCTGGCTGCACCCCACCGCTACGCACCGCGCAATCTCCCCGATGACCTTGTCCATGGCGGGCAGCAGCTCGGCGTGCAGCGCCTCGCGCAGCATCAGCGCGTGGCTCAGGTTGTTGATGTCCTCGCTGGTGCAGGCAAAGTGGGTGAACTCCAGCACCTGGGCAGGGGCAGGAGGCAGAGACAGGGGCGGAAGGGCGTGGGCGGGGCAGCGCAGCAGCAGCGAGGAGGACCTCAACATCACCTGGTGCCATGCCACCTCAGGCCCCACCCACACAGCCAACCAGCAGCGCCATCCCTCCTCCACCAGCCCCTTCCCTCCACCACCAGCCCACCGCCTCCCCGCCCACCTTGGCCAGCTCGGGGTCGGCCTGGAACTTGGACTTGAGCACGTACTCAATGGCCTTCACGTCGTGGTTGGTGGTGCGCTCAATGTCCTTCACCTGCACCCGGCAGGCATGAGGGTGTGAGCGGGCGGGCTGGTGTGCGCCGGGTGGCTGGTGGCTGGTCCAGCAGCAAGCCTTGGAGCTGAGCTGCGGATGGACACTCCCGCATCCTCACAGCTGCCATGCCACGCACACCAGGCACAACCATCAGCACTAGCCCAGCAGCCAAGCCGCACCTCCTGCGCCTCCTCCACGCTGAACGAGGTGGCTAGACGGTCAAGCAGCGCGTTGGCGGCGGGGCCAAACTCGGGCACCTCGCTGCACGGTGAGGTTAACCATGGGCAGGAGCGTGGTAAGGTAGCGATGGATTGCACATGCCAGCATGGAACACAAAGCAGAGGCCAGGCATGCAAACAAGTCTCACAGGCAGCGCCGCACCTGACGCCCGGCAGCTGCGCCAGCTGCTGCAGCCAGCGGCACTCCACCAGCACGCGGAAGCGGATGAGGCCGTACTCGGAGAAGGTGCGGCGCAGGGCGGCCACCTTGCTGCCGTACCGCCTGCAGACGCAAGGAGCAGCAGCGCTGGGTTGGCGCTCGGGCCGTGCGGCGAGTGGAGGCCTTCGTGGTGCGCCATGGTGTACGATATTGCTGCCTCCAGGCACCGCCTGACAGGTGGTTCCCAGCGCTGTGCACTCACCCGTCCAGGGGGCCCACGGCAGTCAGCTCAGACAGCTCGATGGGGGCAGCGGATGCCGCGCCGTTGGCAGCCTGCGGGCAGCGGCGGCGGCGGCAGCTGGGTTAAGACCCTGCCCCTGGCGCCATCGCATCGCACCATGCTGGTGCCAGATTGCACGTGAGCAGCTACGGACTGCCACAGCCTGCGAGCGTGCAAGTGCAACCCCGCACACCTTGGCCTGCTGGGCGGCCACGGCCTGGCACACCATCATCCGGCGGCTCCATGCACGCTGCACCAGGGCGGGGCGAGCCCGCTGCTGCAGGGCCGCCTGGCTGCCGGCAGGGTTGCATGGCCGGACGGCCTCGCTGCACAGAGCTGCTTGCATGGCTGTGGACGGTGCTGGGAGCCTCCGCAGTGCGCAGCAATGCATGCAAGCGGCGATGGGATGCCCTCATGGGCGCCATGCGCCGGCGGGCGGCGGCTCGGCGAGCGGGCGCCGCCCTGTTTGATTTGGGGTGGGCGCCGGGCGATCGCCGGCTTCGCCCTTCCTGCTGCGCCTACATGCGACTGCTTGCTGCTGCTACGCTCAAGTGGGTCCGCCCCTCCAGCGCTCGTTCCCACCTGCTCCCAGGTGCGCTGGGGCAGGGGCGTTGGTCTCAAATGCTTGCAGAGAGGGCCTGTATATCATCGCGATCGCCGCTGCCCCGTTGCAGCAGCTGCAGAGCCAGCCCCGCCACCTGCCGCCCCCTTGCCGCCATAGGTGCCCGCCGTGCCCTCGCCACCAGCAGCGCCGCCGCCATGGCGTCTACACAGCACCAGCCCCGCGGCGCATTCATCGTGTTTGAGGGCGCAGACCGCGCGGGCAAGAGCACGCAGTGCCAGATGCTGGTGGAGCACCTGCAGGCGGCGGGCGTGGCGGCGGAGCTGTGGCGCTTCCCCGACCGCACCACCGCCATCGGCAAGATGATCAACTCCTACCTGACCAGCCAGGCGGAGATTGACGACGCGGCGGTGCACCTGCTCTTCTCCGCCAACCGCTGGGAGAAGCGGTGCGTGTGTGGGCGGTTGCAGTGGGTAGGGCTCGTTTGTGGTGATGTGGAAGCTGATCATTGAGAACATCAGCAGCATTCCATTGATGCCTGTGACATTCGCTGGCTTGTCACCCTGCCGCCGCAGGGAGGAGCTGCTGCGCAAGCTGCGGGCGGGCACGACCCTGGTGGTGGACCGCTACGCCTACAGTGGTGTGGCCTTCACAGCGGCCAAGGGCGCCGCCGGCCTCGACCGCGCCTGGTGCATGGCGCCGGACGCAGGGCTGCCCGCACCGGATGCAGTCTTCTTCCTCAACCTGACGGTGGAGCAGGCGGCGGCGCGGGGCGGGTACGGCGAGGAGCGGTACGAGAAGGCCGACTTCCAGGTGGGCGCGGTGGGGGAGGGCTGGCTTTGGGGAGGGGTGGTGTGCTGCAGCCCTGCCTGGCTGGGTGGTGCCGAGGAGGTGACGGGCGGTGGTTGTTTACATCAAATGGCTGCCGTAAGGCTTCTGGCTTTCCATTGGTGTCTGATGAGCCACCAGCTCTCACAGGCATTGCACGGCTGGCGCCAACGCCTGCTCTCGTCAGCGCTGCCCAACAAACCGCTCATCCCTCCGCACATGCCCTTTCTGTCCCTCCTCTGCAGCGCAAGGTGCTGGAGCAGTTCCAGGCGATGCGGGACAGCAGCTGGCGCGTGATCGATGCCAGCCAGTCGATAGAGGACATCCAGCAGCAGCTGCGCGAGCAGGCGGGGGCAGTGGTGGCGCGCTGCCAGCGCGGCGGCGAGCCCATCAAGCAGCTGTGGGGCGGCGGCGAGGGCAGCGGTGCGCCGCTTGCAGAGATTGCCAACGTGCAGTGACATGCCGCTCCTGCACTGACTGAGTGACACCCCTTGCGACTGTAACTTTGTGAGCTGTGTATGCCAGGGAGGGAGTGTTGACAGGCGCTGCTGTGCCCAATGTGGCACCAGCAGGTTCAGGGAGTGCTGCCATGCCCGGCAGCCCCTTATTCAAAGCTGTTGTGAAGGTGACTAGCAGTGGAAAAGGCAGGATGAGTATGCACAAAATGGAGAAGAATGGAGGGTCGAACAGGGTGGGCAGTGCAGTTGGTTTCTGGGGAGCTGTCTGCAATGCTTGCTGCATCGCGCATGCTAGTCCTACTCTAGCCTGCTATTGCTGTGCTGCTGCTGAGGTGGACTATTGTTCATCAGCGCCGTGGCGGCGCTTCAGAAGGGGCCCAGCATGGAGGTCGGGTTGGGCGTGCTGTGCTCTTGCATGCCCCCGCTGCCGCCCAGCAGCAAGTCCAGGGACAGGGAGGCTGCTCCCTCCAGCCCAGCTGGCGCATCAGGCAGCGTCAGCCCCATGGGCGGCTCAGCTGCGGCAGCGGCTGCAGCATCCGCAGCAGGCTGGGGCTCGGGCTTGATGGCAGCAGGAGTGCCTGCCGCCGCAGCTGCTGCAGCGTTGGGGGCAGCAGAGCGGGGTGTGGCAGCGGGGCCTGTTGCTGCAGCGGCAGGCGTGGCTGTGCTGCTGGTGGGCAGCGGGGCCAGGATGCCCTGCGCAACCGCCCGCAGGTAGGTCAGCAGGTCGGGCTTGTGGGCCGCCAGGCGCTGCACCTCCTCGTACACCATCTCCCGCCCGCAGCCGTCCAGCCAGGCAAACTTGGCCCTGAGGCGGGGGAGGGCAGGGCAAGGATGTGCTACAGGGCGAGGCAGGGTTGCAGGGGTGGCATGGTGAAAAGATTGGGAGTTCAGGCCATTCATGTCCACCCGTGTCCACCAAGGGCTGCCGGCCATTCCAGCGGCCCCTGCCGCCGCCCACCTGAAGCGCAGGCAGTCCGCCTGCTCCTCGGCGGTCCACTGGTGCCCCTCCAGCACTGAGTTGATGGCCCGCCGCATCAGCACATGTGGGTGGCTGGGCTGCCAGCTGGCCAGCGAGGCAGCCGCCTCACCAGCCGCCGGTGGGCTGGGCCCCTGCCGCAGCTGGAAGCCGCCTGCTACCCAGCCTGCGGCACCGCTGCTGCGGCGCGCCGCCAGCGCCTGCTGCTCCAGCAGCTGCAGCTCTGCTGCGTCGGTGCGGCGGCGCTTGGACTGTGGCAGCGCGGCCAGCCCTGCAGTGTCCAGCCCCTGCTGCAACAGGGCCTCCACACCCGGCAGACCGCCCCCTGCCGGCAGGCCGGCAGCTGCGATGGCCGCCGCTGCCGCTGCGCCTGCCGCGCCGGCCAGGGCTGCCTGGATGGCCGGCGTGCCGTGTGCGCCTGCATAGCCTGCAGCTGCCACCAGGGCGTCAAGCGCCTCCAGAGCATCGGCAGGGGGTGGCGAGGCCAGCTCCTGGCCGGCATGGTCGGGCGCGCCGGCCACTGCGGCGAGCGCGCCGCCGCCCACAGACAGCGAGCAGCTGGTGGCCTTGGTGCTATAGTCCACCTTGATCTGTGCAGGGGAAGGGGAGGGGTGGAACAGGCAGGAAGTGTTTATTCATATCAAATGGTGGCAAAGCATGAGCATCATTGCAAGGCAGGTCGCCACCCTCAACCTGCCCAGCAGCACACAAACCCGACTCCCCCGCCTCACCCTGCGGTCGGCGGGGACGCGCTGGATGAGCACGCGCCCGCCCTCCTTCTTCATGCGGATCTGCTCGCCCGCCTGCAGCCCCGCCTCGCGCATCCAGCCGCTGAAGGCGCGGCCCGTCATGTAGTGCACGTTGGCTGCGGTAGAAGAGGAAGGAGGGGAGGGCAGTGGGGATTTTCAGCGCAGACTTCCAATTTTCTGCCCAGCACGTGCTGCTCCAGGCCCACTGCACTCTTCCCAACCCTGCTGAGCTCACCCGCAGAGAGGAAGTTGACGTCAAAACTGTACTCCGCATCCAGGTCAGGGTCGTACCTGCAGGGATAGATGGGCATGCTTGCAAGCACATCAGCGGTTTGACCATCATAAAGTGGACAGCAAGCTGCCAGGCATTTGCAGTGGGCGGCTTACGTGGTGGCGCTGTCTGCATCTGCAGGCAGCCGGCCGTACAGCTTCTTGAAAAGCCAGCCTGCAAGAGTGAGGTGTTTGGGAAACTCGAGCCTTCCAAGCCAGGGCGGCAACAAGCAAGGCCACCACCCTCGTGCTGATCAATAAGCCAGCTGCAACTTCTTACTCCTCACCTGCGATGGGGCACTGGTGGTGCGCCAGCGTGGAGTTGTACACGGTCTTGATGGCCCAGCCGTCAGCCAGCTCCATCCAGCTGCAACAGGACGGGGTTGCGAAGTAGCACAGAGCTTGTTGCTTTGCATGCGCAAGTGTGCACGGACATGAACGTGTACCCAAAGCTCCTATCAAGCCTGGTCCCCACCCTCACCGGTTTGGATGGGAGCCCTGCTGGCTGGTGCCGCGCGTCTGCTCCGAAGACGCCTCGCGCTGCCGGCCGCGACGGCCGCTCTCAAAGCCCTCCAGCGCTGCCGACGAGGGGTCGGACAGCTCAGATGCTGCGCCCTGCTGAATGTTTGAGCATGGCATAGAAAAGGAGGACTGGATGTTGCACTGTAACCAAGCCAGGGAGGTTTCATTTGCTGCTACCCTGCCCATCTTTGAGCCTGCACCGCAACTCCTCACAATGCTGGGCGGCCACCCACCTCCTCCCTGCGGCCAGCGCCGGCACCGGCGGCGAGGCGGCTCAGCTCGATCTGGCCCGTCTGCGCGTCGCGCTTGAAGACCAGGGTGTCACCGGCACTGATGCCCTGCACGCGCCACAGCTCCGCAAACTCGCCCTGAGGGTAGGAGGACCAGGGGGAGGGGCAGGGATGCGGCTTGTTTTGCCATGCGCCTTGCCAGCCTGACCTAGAACAGAGTCGAGGTCTTCCTGCTGGACATGCAGGTGCGCACTGCATTGCAGTCCTGCATTGCAGTCAGTGCACTTGCTACTCAACACTCCCTGCACCGGCCCCTGCTCACCCGCAGCGTGAACTGGGGCCGCATGTCGTTGCGCGCCTCGCTCTGCACCACGCACTGGTACTCGGCACCCGAGGCGTCCACCAGCACCGCGGTGCTGCCGCTCCGGAACAGCTCCTTGTACACCTTGCCTGCGGTGGGGCAGCGGGGGAGGGCACTCCAAAGATATGTTGCTGGCACCCAGCAGTGGCTGCCTGGCACATCATTGATACTGAGTAACTCTGATACAGCTCAAGTTGCCCCGCACCCTCCCACTACCCGGCGGGGGCACTCACTGGCAAAGTGCACGGTGCGGTGCTCGCACCACCAGGGCGGCACCACCTTGTACCAGGTGTTGTCATCCTTCTTCTGCCAGTCGGTGCGCGGGCGCTGCACGTCGGAGGTGGCGCGCTGCCGCTTGCCGCCGCCGCCGCCTGTGGGAGCAGGGGAGCCGAGGGAGCAAGCGTGCATGCTGCATTGACTGCCGAGTTGAGCAGCTTACAGGTGCCATTGGACTGTGGCAGCGCAGCCCTGAACACCATGCAGGTCTGAAGTTGTGAAACAGCCCCATTGGTGGCCACAACCCCGCCCGCCTTGGCCAGCTTGCCCTGCCGGGGTGCTCACCCGTGGTGCGGCGGGAGCGCGGCGCCGCCAGGCTGTAGTCCTCATCGCTGTTGTCGCTGTCGGCGTGGTGGGGGCACCACACCTCGAAGGCCTCGTGCTCCAGCATCACGTTGGGCGCAGACACGGCGCAGGGCAGGTGGAAGGCGGTGCGGCACCTGCGCCAGGGAGGCGGGCAGTGAGGGGGAGGCGGGCAGGCACTGTGAGCTGACGGGTTGGCAGGGTACAGGGTGAGAGTGCAGGCGCCCTGCGCTGGCTGGCAAGCACAGTGGCGGCACCATCTGCACCACCCCAGCGCAGACAGGAGCGTCGGGATCGTGCCCTGGGGGCAGCCGACATCCACAGGCTGCTGCTCCCCCACAGCCTCACCCGGGGTGGGCGCACAGCAGCGACGCGCCCGTCAGCCCGCACACGCTGCAGGAGCGGTTGCGCGCTCGGCGCGCCTCCTCCTCCAGGTTGACATACACTGAGGAGCCCTGCGGGTGGCGGGGTGGGCCGGCATGAGCGGGGAGGCGGGAAGGCGTCAAGGCACGTCGTGCATGGGACGGCGGCGTAAAGTACGCCAGCACCCACCTCGCGCTGGAAGCAGCCGGGGCTCCACACGGCGCACAGGTGGTGCACCACAGCGGGCTGGCCCTCGTAGGTGGCGGGCCGCAGCGCGCCGCACACCGCACTGGTGCCCAGGCCGCCGCAGAGCAGGCACTGGGGCGCCGCCCGTGCACCGCTGCCGCCGCTCAGCAGCAGCGGCGCTTCGGCATTGGTTGGAGTGATGAGGCTGTCGTCCGCTGCTCCCGCCTGCAGCTGGGCAGGCCAGAGGCCGCTGCCCCAGCCCTGGGCGCCCTGCTGACCGCCGTGGAAAGCCTTGCCGCCGCTCAGCTGCAGGCCTACGTCGTCAGCAGCCTGTACCGAGGCCATGGCAGCTTTTCGGTAAGCCGAGCGTCTGCACAGGCGCCGCTCCTGCTGCTCGCTTTCGCTGCTCGCCGCTCGCCGCTCGCCCGCTGCTCCTAGAGCCAGATCAAGCTGCTGCCTGAGTCATCCAGCAAGGTGCTCGCTGCTAAGGCCGTGTGTGTCCAGCGCAAAACGCACTTGGCGGTCAGCGCACCGCCTGGAGCAGGCGCGTGGGACCTCCGGGCTGCAAATGAGACTAGCTAGATCGCGGCAATTGAAATTGGATAGCAGCGGGGATGGGAAATGGGCGGGTGAGGGAGCTGCCGCATGAGCTCAATGCGCCGGCGCCAGGCGGGTTCATGGCGGTGCTGCCTCATTCCCCCTATTCCTTGCCTTTGAAAGTTGCGGCGCGCTGCCAATCCATCAGCCGCATTCCCATCGCGCCAGCAGCGAGACTGAGTCCATCCCAGCCATCACCCGCCGCCCAACCGCCTGCCTCGGGGTGCACGCCGCTGCCGCCAATGGAGAGCTCCGGCTTCCAGGAGGTGGCGCCCAAGAGCCGCTGCGCCCAGCCAGGTGCGGGCGTGGACGGGGCAGAAGGAGCAGCCGCGCCCCTTGCGCCGCCACACACGTCCACTCGCCTGCCCTCCAGGCGCCGGCGCCCACCCCGCGCCTCACCCTGCCCCGCCTGCAGGCCACAAGAAGCAGATGCGCCTGCACCAACTGGTGGAGCTGAACGTGGGTGCTGGCGTCGCGGCTCCTGCGGCCCCCACTGCGGCGCGCCCCACAGGTGCAGAGGCGACACTTGTGTGGTGCCCGGGCCCCCCTGCCTCCCGCCCAGCACCGCCCCCAACATCCGCACCCCTCTCCCTACCCGCAGCCTTTACCGCGGCGGCACAGGCCGGCCTGATGGACTCCTTCCTGAGCGTGAGAACTGCTGCCTGGTTGGGGCGCCAGTGCAGCGCCGGCGCCCGCAGGCACTGTTGGGCGGTCGGGACAGCTCCGCCGCTGCGCCCTCCGCCGTCGAGCATGCATCATCCAGCCCATTCTGCCCTCCCACTGCCTGCAGGTTGACCCAGACATGCAAGCACGAGTGCTGGAGAAGTACGCTCAGCACGTGAAAGAGCTCAAGCAGGGCGCTCGCCACGGCTGATGGCAGCAGGGCTGTGGCAGGACTGCGCGCGCAACAGCCCACAAAATGAATTCATTGCCACTGCAATTCAGGACTGTAGAGAGCTGTCTTACGGTAGGACGGATGTGACCGAAGCAACGAGACGTCACAGGTGCCCTCAAATGTTGGCAGTACCTGTGCATTCTTTGCTTGTTTTCCGCCATGCCTCGTCCTGCGTGCTGCCGCTGACCGTACCTCTGAGATGGTGCCTTTGCTGTTGCCGTTTTCCCTGCGCCTGCCGATGCCGCCCAGCAAGGGCGGACTAGTCAATACTGCTGCCGCCGCCGCTGCCGCCGCCCGGGCAGCGGTGCTTTTCGGCACCGGTGGCTCGCAGGTCCACAGCTGCCATAGCAGCCAGCGCAACACTGAATCGTTGCAGAACAACACCTCCAGGAGGTTGAGGTTGGAACCCTACACATCACAAGGGGCAACCCACAACAGGGACCAGTGCCGGTGGCGGCAAGGGGGAAAGCTCGCACGGGCGCACGCTGTGCCACGCTTTGAGGGCAAGTGAAGAAAGTGCAATTGGGGCCGAGCCAGGACTCCTTGTGTGCCCATAGAGGTCAACTCTGCCGTTGACAGGGACGCTACGCTCCTGTTCCATAGGCCGAATTTCCTCAGGGAGGCCTGGCGTGCGCGTTCCGCCCCCCAGCGCCGCCGCCGCCTGGAAGCGCTCTGCAGCGTCGGTTCAAAAGGCCGGCCATCGCACCTGCCTTTGGAGCGCTACAAAAGTTGCTTGAAGGTGTGTACCGCCGCTATTTTGCCCAGATGGGGGAGTGGCCGCTGTACAAACGCCGCTGCTCGGCCCTGTGGCGCATTCTCTCGGTCCCTCACAACTTCATGCTGCTCACTTTTCGGCCCAAATCGCCCGGCAGCCTGCAGAAGGCGCCCGAGCAAGCCCACCAACAGCGGACGGGTCGCGCGGCCACCAAGCAGTTGCAGACGACCTCCTCCCACGCCCCTCCAAACGGCCTCTACCCAATGCAACCGACGGCGCTGCGGCAAGGGCAGCGTCCACAGGTGGGCTGCCCGCCGCCACCGGTGTCTGTCCCTACCGGGGTGAGGTCGCGGGCTCCCAACGCTGCATGCCAGGCTCGGCTTGCCAGCAACAGCAACCACGGACGCCAATGCAACTGGATCATTATTTATTTATTATCAAACCCTTGCCTTATCATCCATTGCAGGTGCAGCAGTCGTGGCAGCCCCAGCCGGACCCGCAGCAGCAGTGGCCTGGGTGGCAAGCGGAGCGGCAGTGTTTTGAGCCGGTGGGGCGGGTGCTTCCCTGCATGCAAGCACCCAAGCAGCCGCTGCCGTCACAGACGGCCATGCAGCTTGAAGAAACAGGCATGCAGCAGCTGGAGGCCAGCGGCAGCCTGCCGCTGAGCGGGCAGATGACCACCCTTGCACACCCGGGGGCGCTGCTTGGGCAGCAGCAGGCGACCTTCAGCTGCCCTCAATCCCCTGACCGTGCTGTCTCCCTGGGCAACCTGCCATCGCTGGGCAGCCTGCCACCGCTGGGCAGCCCTCTGATTGCAGCCGCCGTGCCGGCGGCGGAGGTGCCGGTGCACGTGGCGCACTTTGCCTTCTGCCGCGTGCCGCCGCCGCCGCCGCGCCAGCAGCTGGGGCCGCAGCGGCAGCAGCAGCAGCAGCTTCGCAGCACGCAGCCTCCATCGCAGGAGTCGTGCGCTGGCTCGCGGCACCCGATGCTGGGAGGCCCACCGACTCGTGACGGGGCCACCAGCCAGCTGCCACCCCGCCAGCCGGTGAGTGCGGCTTCTTGGCACTGCGTTTGAGAGTGCATGCGGTGTGCCGCAATCAGAATGCCATGTTGGAATGCTGGGTCACATGCCATGACGGCTGTGTAGTCCAACAGGCGTCAGTAGGCACCTGCTGCGTCTCACACCTATCTTTATAAAACCCTGCGTGCAGGCCAGCATCGGCAGCCTGGACATGATGCAGGCGGCAGCGCCAAGTGAACCCGACCAGGTGGGCTGTGACAGAACACCGCTGCACCTGCATGGCATGCAGTACTTGATGCAATGCATGGGCCCGGCGGGCAGCGCCAGCCAGTGGAATGCAGGCACCCTGTTTGGTGCCTGTGTGTGCCCGTCTCTCCCTAAAACCGCAACAGGCTGGCTCACTTCACCCATATGCCCACGCTCCTCGCACACGCAGATGCAGCACATGCTGTGCCTGGCGCGCGAGCTGGGCCTGCTGAGCGCCTCTGAGCCCGGCTCACCCGCGGGTGGCCAGCCCTCCTGGGTGCCCCTCCTCGCGCGCTGCACCCCCCCGCCGCCCGGCCACCGCCAGCAGCCCGGCGAGTCGGAGCTGCTGCGCCAGTTCAGCGGCCAGCTCGACCTGCCGCTGGTGGACCCGCTGCCACAGCAGCAGGAGCCGGCTGCGGAGGTAGAGTTCCTGGCGCCACAGGTGCTGCAGCCAGCGCTGCAAGGGCAACTGCCAGCAGCGCCACAGGTGCAGCTCAGGCCCGCCGGCGGACCGCTGCCCCAGCCGCCACCCAGGCGCTCCTCTCCCCAGCAGCTCTCGCCCACAGCTGGCGCTGCCACAGCTGCAGCAGGACCGCCGGTGCTGCTGACACCGGCCGCCGTCCCTCACATGCAGCGGGCACCACAGCAGCCGCAGCGGGCGCAGCAGCGGAAGGAGAAGAAGAGCCCCAAAGCCAAGCAGGAGCCAAAGCAGAAGCAGCCGCAGCTGAAGCAGAAGCCGCTGAAGAAGAAGCAGAAGGCGCAGGGCAGCAAGCCAGCTGGTCAGAAGCCCACCGCAGCCTCGCCAGCCGCGCCGCAGCCGGCGGCGGCAGCGTCGCCCACCGTGCAGCAGCTGCTGCTGCAGGCGGGCATGGACGGCTTTGCCCAGGCGATGGTGAGCGAGCTGCAGCGCCAGCTGTCGGCGCAGCAGGCAGCGGAGGCGGCAGCGTGGCACCGCAAGCAGCGACAGCTACTTGAGGAGGCACAGGCGGAGCAGCGGCGCCAGCTCGAGCTGGCGCAGCAGGCACAGCTGCTGCAGCTGGAGAAAGCGCAGCTGCTGTGGCAGTCTCGGCGTTCCCCCGAGCGGCGGGCAGCCGAGCCCAGCCCGCTGGCCGTGTCGCCGGCGGCCCCACAGCTGGAACGGCAGCCATCGCAGGCGCTGGGCCGCGAGCCCTCAGCGCAGCCATCCCTGGGGCAGCGCACACTGAGCGCGCACCTGCAGCAGGAGGAGCGCTGGGCGAGCCAGCGCGCCGTCCAGCAGCTATGGGCACAGGCGGCCGCAAGCTTGGTTGGGCGGAGCGGCAGCATGGAGGCAGGCAAGCTGCCCGGCACAGCCCAGCAGTGAGGCAGGCGGCTTTTTTGGCTGCCTGGAATGATTCCGGACGTCCCTGCATGGTGGATCAGCGCAAGCCTGTAGCACTACTTGATTGGTTTCTCTCCCTTGGCAGTACGTCTCTTCCCATTTGGCGCACCATTGGCACAGCTGTGACCATTCTCATTTTTCATGTTGTCCCCTGTGTATTATTGGAAATTGGCTCGCCGAGCCACCGTTGCCTGTCTTCAAGCATGGCAATGCATGCCCACCTCTTTTGCAGATAACCTGGCCCATCAATCTTTGCCTGCCTCCACGGATAACCTGGCCCATCAATCTTTGCCTGCCTCCACGTAGCTCCTGTCAAGCTTGCGTGTGTCTGCATGCGCCACCGCGCGCTTGATCTGCTCTCTAGTCCACTCTTAGCGCATCGTGTTCTCGGCCTCTCTTACTAGCGCACCGTCTTTGTTGCCCTGCATTGCAGGACTGGACCAAAATCCTCTTCATTGCATAATTTCCAACTGCCTTGCGGAAGCCCCTTCTCCTGCACTAAATAACCCTGGGAACTTGCATGCAGTCCTTTACTAACTGATTGGGCCAAGTGGGTGCAGAAGCATCCAACTGTTCCCCAAAATGCTTCTGTAAAAAATGAATGATGAAATGAGGCGTCATGCTGCTATATGTGTGCGCAACAGCCACCAGCCAGTCGGCCTGAACATTTCAAATGGCGTGGCCTGCGCAAGGAGGCGCTCGCTGAGCAGAAGTGACCAGCAGGTGATGGTACATGTGAGTGTGCTTGTCGACGCTGTCGGAGCGAGTGCATACAGGGCCACTTTGTGACCCTGCAAATGCTCCCTACGGAACCCCGGCGTATCACCTGGGATGTTGCCTCACCGTGTCCAATCATGTTACAAAGCAACAGTTTCAAGCCGCACCATCGCAAGCATGCCGCCGGGCGGCGGCAGTGCTGCGCCTGCTGCCGCCCGCCTACCGCTTGCGGCGCCGCTTGGAGGTGCCCTCGTCCTCGGTGCCGCTGCTGCTCAGGCTGTCTGTCTCCTCGCTGATGGTGGCCTCGCTGTCGCTGGCGCCCTTGCGCCGCCCCTTGCCGCCCTTGCTGCTGCCGCCGTCGCTGCCGCCCTCGCCGCCCTCACTGGCCGTCTCCTCATCCGAGCTCTCCTCGTCGCCCCCGGCGTCTTCCAGCAGGCCGGCAGAGCGTGCGGAGCGGCGCCGCGCCCGCGGGTTGAGCTGCCCGCTCTCGTGGTTGATGCAGATGTAGGGGCCGGTGGGGAAGGGCAGGCCCGTGCACTCGGGGTGGATGCTCACGCCGCACACCTCGGGGTGCTGGGGCAGGGGCAGGTGGGGGTGGGCGGGCGGGTGGTGGGTGAGATTGGTGCGGTGGAGAGACTGCTTGGGGATCTAGCTCTTGCCAAGGAAGCAAGGCGGCAGGCAAGTGCATGCACCATGCATGCTGGATGGCCAGCCCAGCCCAGCCACCCGGCAAGCCCGCCCGCCCGCCCGCTCACCTCGCAGCACAGCAGGTCTCCCGTCTGCTGGCACACCGAGCAGGTGTAGCTCCAGCGGCACTGGCCCACCTGCAGCATGAAGGGCAGGGCGGGGGCCCAGCAGCAGTGGTCATGGCAGCGAAAGAGGCACTCAAGGGGAGTGCTGGGCGGGGCATACCACCCACCTGCAGGCGACAACATGTGCATACAGGCACGCCGGCCAGCCAGCTGCCCAGGCACCACTGTGGCCAGCAAAGGCGTGCTCCTCAGCCACGCTCCTCAGCCACGCACCTGCTCCTCCGTGGCCACAGTGTCCACAGAGCCGGGGCCACGGGCGGGCGGGAATGGCTCCTTGCCCAGGGCCTTGAGGATGACGCGCATGCCATCTGCGGCAAAGGGGGGAGTATAGTGCGAGGCAAGATGAGTCGGGCGGTCAATGTCCCACTGCCATTACTGTGCTTATGGCCAGCCCCACAGCCTGGCTGCTGCCCCACAACCCTGCAGCAGGCAGTCCAACGGCAGCTCTGGCGAGCTTGTCCGCTCCGCATCAGCACGTGCCTCCCCTCCCCGCACACCTTCGGTACGGGCCTTGCCGGTGCGGATCATGAGGGGGCGGGAGGCGGCGCTGCTCGCCTGCTTCTGCCGGGCAGCGCGCAGGCCCTCCAGCCGCTGCCGCTCCTTCTCATCCTGTGCGTAGGGTGAGGGGGGGAGTGGAAAGCTCACAACGTGGCACTTGCAACCCAGGTGAGGTGCTGCCATGCAACATGCCGCATTGTGCTCCGGAGGCCTGTGCCCACTCCCATCCCTTCCTGCCTTGGCCGATGCACTCGGCTGCGCCCCGCACTCACCGCCTCCCACTTGGCAATCTCCTCCACCAGCTGCACCACGCGGCTCAGCATGGGGCCCGCCCTGCGCGGCAGCAGTGCATGGCATCATCAACACATCCGCCAAGCGGTCTCTCGTTGTGCAGTGGAGACGCGGCTGGGCCTTGCATGCTGGCCTTTTGCAACCCCACCCACCCACTTTCCCACCCACCCTCAGCCACAGCCACCCGCAAGCCATCCAAACCCTTCGCGCCCACCTGTCGCAGAGGATCCAGGTGCAGTAGGCCGCCTGCTCAGCAGTCTCCGCCGCCTGCGTCATGCGCAGCCAGACTGCGCGCTCGCGGGCGGAGCGCCACACCCGCGCCGGCCGCCGCATGCGCTTCTCTCGCAGGTAGGCGTGTTCCGCATCCGAGTCGTCCATGTCGTCGTTCACGCACACCTGGGGCAGGATGAGCGGCAAGGGTAGGGGTGTGCGTGGGTCGGCAGGGCGGTGATGCCGAGGCAGGCATGCAAGCCCGCCAGCCATGACTGGCGGGGGGGTCTTGTTCAAGCAACTGTGCTGCGGTGGGGCGTGCTTGCGTCCAGCACACACAAGGACACAGGGGCATCATGCTGCAAAGGGCAGACCGGCAACAGGCACAACATGCACAGCATGCATGCTCCACGCTTGCTTGAGCAGGTGCGGTGCTCACCGGGCGCAGTGGCTGCGCCTCCTGGTCCACCGTGGTCCCCGCATCCGTCTCTGTGCCGCCGCCCTCAGCGCCCGACTGGCTGACGCCCGCACTGCTGGGCTGCGCGCTGCTGTCGGCCGCCTTGACCCTGGCCAGGTTGGGGTGCAGCGGCGGCTTCTGTGCGCCGCCGGCGGGCTGCAGCGGCGACGGCAACCGGGGCGGCAGGCCCGGCTGCTGCTGCTGCTGCGCTGCCGGCGGCTGGGCTGCGGTCTGCTGCGCATGCTCCTGTGGCTCTTCCTTGAACAGCTGCGCTGAGGAGCCGGAGGCCTGCAGGGGGCCAGCCCCACCCGCCGCAGCGTGCTGCTCGCCGCCCGCCGCTGCCACCTGCTGGCTGTCGCCACCCGCCTCACCATCCACGTCCATGGCAGCCCCCGCCCCGCCAGCCGGCTCCTGCTTCACCCCTTCAGCTGGCTCTGCCTTGACGTCCGCCGCGACTCTGCTGCCGCCCTGCACCTCCTGCTGCTCGCTGCCCGGCCGCGGCTGCTCGCCCAGCAGTGCCGCCATGGTGGCCTCGTCCGCGTCTGCAGAGGCCGCGGCAGGGGGGCGAAGGATGCTGAAGCTCAAGAGGTGCACAGCCAGGGGCAGGCGGACAGCGGTCTCGTGCCCCCAAGCCAGCAACCCGTGCAGTGGCAGCATGCACCCTCACCACACCACAACATGCTATCAAAGGGCGCATGGCGATGCGCAGCAGCAGCAGCAGCAGCAGCAGCAGCAGCAGCAGCAGCAGCAGCAGCAGC
>VFQQ010000970.1_pt1 | contig 45894 bp, 75 predicted proteins | sample 3512341 | NCBI WGS metagenome assembly VFQQ01 (sample SAMN10412373, study PRJNA504923) | tailings metagenome | isolation source: Relicate 2 Philex TSF1 revegetated site | place: Philippines: Tuba, Benguet | collected 2017-08-29 | reverse complement strand
TGTGCTGTGCTGTGCTGTGCTGTGCTGTGCTGTGCTGTGCTGTGCTGTGCTGTGTACCAGCTGGGCCGACCTGTGTTGTTCCTGACTGAGGGTATTTCTGAATGTGTTGTTCATGTCATTCTGTGCTGTGCCATGCCTATCAGCGCTGGCAACGTGCAGAGCAGCAAGAATGAGTCGGATGCCCTCTCCTGACTGCAGGCAAGTGCTGACGGATGCTTGGGACGCTCCCGCGCCGCCCAAGTGAGGGCATGTTAAGATGAAGAACCTGTCAGTCGCACATGCCAGCTGAGTCGCGGCAGTGCAATGGTCCCGCCGTGCAGTGTTTTTCCTTGAGGCGCCGCTCACCCTGCTGCCAACGCATGCATGTTTTCGGCTCATGAGTGCGCTTGCCTGTTCCGGCTCTTTCCATACTTGCAGCACCGGTTTCTGCTGCCCCGCACACAGCACAATACATTCAGATGTGCTTGCAACTCGTGTAACTACTTGCTGACTTTCGTGCGCCAAGTGGATTTACACGGATCTGAGAGGCATATCTCGGCGGAGCGCAAAGCAGCAAGTGGCAAAACTGAGAGGATGGTACGAGCCCACGGAGCCTGCATATAAACGGAACTAAAGCTTGAGAGCCGTGGCTGCAGCACCTCGAGCAGGCTGGATGCACGGCTGCTGGCAAAAAAAACAGAAGCATCAGAGCAGACACATCAGGGCGCAGGGGTAGGCGCCAAGTTGTCCATCAAGTCGCCAATCAGGTCATCAACAGCCGTGTTGTTGGTGGGCGGGGCCAGCGCGCCGCAGCTGTTCTTCTCTTCCCGGAACCTGCGAGTTGATACGGAAGAAAGAGAAAAAGTAGTAACTGGGTGTGTTTGCGTGCGTATGCGGGCGGGTGCCAGAGAGCCATTAGCCAGCAGGAACATGCCACCTGGCCAGGCCGCCCTAGCTCATTCAAGCTCACCGGAAGAAGTGGAGCACACTGTTTGCCTCACTTTAACACCTGCGCCTTGATTCAACCGAACTTTCCAACAAAGAAGCTCGAAACACAACCTCACCGGGAGAAGCGCAGCAGGCCGAGGGGTCCCCATCAACACATGCAACTTGTTCCCAATGATTCATTATCCAACAAGGAAGCTCGAAACCAGCCCTCACCGGAAGAAGTGGAGCAGGCCAGTCGTCTCGGTGGGGCACTCGTCCGCTGGCCCCTGGGCCCTGCACATGGACGGAATGCAGACAAGCCTATGGGGTCGGGCGCGGTGGTGAGGGGGGCACCAGCCGGCAGTGCAGCGCTGTGTCAGCAGTGCTGCATGCGCTGGGTAAGCAGCACTGTGTAAGCAGCGCATGCACAGCAGCGCCGCATGCGCTGGCCCCGCGCGGCATGTGCAACGCTGTGCAAGCAGCGCCGCAGGCAGCCCGACTGCTGCTGGCACCGCGGGGGGCCAGCACACATGCCGTGCGTGCTGTGCAGGCAGCCTAGCGGCGGCTGCTCACCCGAGAGAGAGAGAGAGCAGCCGGCTGTCAAGCTTGTTGCTGTCCTTGGCAAAAGCATGCATGCAAGCCCGGCAGCAGCTCTAGCTGCTCAGCTGTCTGGCAGTGTTCCCAATACTCACCAGCCGTTGAGCTTGTTGTTGTCGTCCACGTAGCCAAACTCGCACGACTCCCTCTCAGACACAACTGCGGGGCAGCAGGAGGAGGAGACGCACACGATTACCGAGGCAGCATGCATGTGGAGGGTTGGGGTTGAGACGGAGTTACTGCAGCACTCGCGCTCATACACTCGCGGCAGCCCACTCTGACGGAAACGCCAACAACACGCACAGGTTGGGTTATACAGGAGTTAGGCTAGGCTTACCATCGCCGTCGGCGTTGTACACAGTCACGTTCACGGCCGCCTGGTAGTAGCCCGGCTTGTCGGCGGCGCACTCCCAGGAGGTGTACGTGCCTGCACCATTGGTTGACCAGTTGGTCTGCTTCTGATCAGTTGATTCATTGTGTCACCAGGCCCTGAGCCATGCAAAGCACGTTCCTTATACCCGCCCTGAAAATTGTTCAAGGCGTGCTCACCCCGCTCAGTGACCAGGCCCTCAACGGGGTCTTGCACCGCGAAGGAGTACTCAGACAGGTGCGTCAGGCCCATGCCTGCAGCGGGTATAAGTTGCCAAGGGTTCTGTTGAGCGGTCGGGTTGAGAGGGGTGGGTTCAGCAGTCGAGCTGCGGCAGGCGGATCCCCCTGGCAGATTGCTTGAGGGCAGACAGCCTGTCCCAACCAGCCAATGTCGCCTGCTGCCTGGCTCACCGACCACATCGTTCTCATCGGCGCTGAGCTCATAGCTGGGTCCTTCCAGGAAGGGCGGGCCGCCCGCATTAGCAAATGCCGCGGCTGCAGGGGAGAGAAGCCGGTGCAGACTGGTGAGAGGATGAAGCCACTTGGGTGTGCAAGCAGCACGGCCAGCTGGGGGCTTAGCCACCGCGCCAAGCTGTGCCCAGCAGTCTCCAGAGTGCACAGCCTGCCTGCCACTGCAAACCCACCTTGCAGCAGCTTGCGGGCGCCCAGGCCATCGGTGCCGTTTGCGTCCGGCAGAGTGATGTTTGACTGTGGGCAGGGCGCGGGGCAAGACAGGCGGCAGTTTGATTGTGCAGCAGCAGCAGGCGCAGGCAGATGCAGATTTAGAGCGCAGCTTGCAGGGCAGGACAGGTTGGCATCCAACTTGCACGGAGTGGAAGGCAAATAGGGGTGCCGGCTGCCGAGTGAGAGCCTCTGGAGACGTAAGCAAACTCAAGGTGTGGCAGCTACCCGGGCCGTGCTTCAGTAGCACAACTTGCGGGCGTTGCCCGCCCCTCACCAGCAGACCAGTTGCTTCGCCGCACACAGCAGTTTCCAGCGGGCGACGGTCGAAGATGATGTCGACATTGGTGGTGGTCGCCTGCGGCAGGAAGGGCAGAGGGGCGGGCGAACAGTGGGAACGAGGGCAAGCAAACGTGAGGATGTGGCAAGGCGTGAAAACACAGGCCCGGAGGATGAGCAGCTGGTAAGGTCGTATTCAACAGCATGCTGGCCTGAAGCCAATGGAAGCCAACACAGCACCACCATGCAGTTCTGTGTTGAGCACACGTCCCAGCGCTGGCTCACCGGGCACTCGGTCTCGCTCTGGCCCCAGATGCTGACCATGTCATCGAGCGAGATGCGGCCAAACTGGCAGACCTGCGGCAGCAGTGGCGAGAAGCAGTAGGGTTGGAGAGGAGTAGCAGAGCGGCCGAACTTGTGCAGTGCTCAGGCAGGCTGGCAAGACAAGCTGGCATGCGGGCGTGCAGGACAGGGAAGCACTGCAGAGCAGGTGTGCAGCTGCCGCCAGCTGACGGCGCGTCCCTTGCTGACCTGCTTGGGGCCGTGGGACTTGCTGGGCACTTCGGATACATTGCAAATTCGCAGCCAGCAATCACCGAAGTCACAGGAATGAAAAATACGGACCTGCTTGGGACCGTGGGACTTGCCGGGCACGTTGGACATGTACTCAAACTGCAGCACGGTGGTGTAGGTGCCTGGGAGAGGGGAGGGAGGGGGCCAGAGTGGCGGTTAGCATCGAGAACATGACATCAGGCTATGCAGCTTGACCCAGCGGCACAGCAGCAGCAGCAGCAGCAGCAGCAGCAGCTCCACAACCACCCACACGACCACTCACCCGCCTCCTCGCCACACTGCCAGGAGAGGTAGCGGCCGAAGACGCTGACCAGCCCACAGATAGCAGACCAGGCATCGCAAAAGAGGCAGCAGCTGCAGCACAGAAACACTCACCCGCCTCCTCGCCGCACCGCCAGGAGAGGAAGCGGCCGAACACGCTGAACAGGCAACTCGAAACAATTCAGGCAGCACCTGGAAACAGCAGCTCAGGCTCACCGGGCTCCTCGCCGCACTGCCAGGAGAGGTAGCGGCCGAACACGCTGAACAGGCCGCCCTCATCCACTCCAGACACAGAGAACGAGCCGTTGGCTACCAGTCCGAGGGAGATGGTCGTCTGAGCGCTCGCGTTCCTGCCACAGTAATGATTGACAGGAGACCATTGTCAAGGAGATGATGTGCAGGGTCGGCATGCGAAGCTGGTAAGCAGCAAGGGGAGGCTTAGGTGCAAACGGGGTGAGGATGGAAAGCAGGGGGATGGGGGCGTTCGGACAACGCGACGTGAGGCGCATGGGTGGGCGGAAAAGCACATGACTACGCTGAACATGGCTGGGCGGGAGTGCAGGTGTTGGGGGCAGGAGGGGGTGGGCCGGGCCTAGCAGGCACATGTACAATGTTGCTTGGAGATGCAGCGGCAAGGAGGCCGCCCTGCCCTGCGGCACTGGCAAGTGGCAGACTGGCAGACCGCACTTGCATGCAGTTGATGCACGCACCAGTTGAAGACGGCGCCTTCCAGGAAAGGAGGGCCGCCGGGGTTCTCCAGCGTTGGCAGCTCGGCTGCGGGGCAGAAACAACAGCGAGGGAGCGGTTCAATGCATGCAGCAACCAAGCCAGCTGCCGCCTGCTGCCACAGCCCGGGGAGCTGCTCCTCTGCTTGACGCCTGCTGCCGCACATCGGCTGCACCCCCCTCACCTGTCACTGCTGCAACTAGACAGGCCGCCAGGGCCAGGATTAGAGCTTGGCGTGGAGCCATCTGTGAAAGAGCTGCAAAGGAGGGGTGAGAGGGGTTGAGGTACCGTAGCCAGCTGCTTGCCCAGCGGCGGCGGCGGGAGCGGCGGCAGGGGACGCGCGCCCGCAGCGGCTACCCTCTGCAAGCGTCAATCCACGCACAGGAGCGCGCAGTGAGGTCGGGATCAAGGCCGGGCAGCGCAGGCGTGCAGCGGGAGGTGCCGATACCGCGCAGGCTCGTCGAGGAGGCCGCTCACCTTGTGGCGCGCTACCAACAAATCTCTGTGCGCCTTGAGAAGCGGGTGCGCCGGAACCCAGGCGCAAAGGCCTTCAGCAAAGCTTCACGCGGCTTGTGTCCGCGGCCCCTGAGCGAGAGGTTTCGGCGTTGCAAAATTAAGCTCGGGTACCGCTGCAGAAGCCAGGGAATGAGGTGCGCCGGCCTCGATCGCGCGCAGGGTTTCACCGCCCGGGGCGCCGCCACCCATGCTGGCCATGCGACGTCGAGCTCCCTTCCGCGCTGCTGCTGCACTGTGCCTGGGTGTGAGAGTCGCTGCCAGTGTCACCACACACTGCTGCCATCACTTTCTGCCAGTTGAGAGCAGCCTGGCACTTTACATGCGGGTTCGGAAGAGAACCGTCCGAGCTGCCTACGGCCTAGCACGCAGTTGCCGCCTGTTCTTGCTGTCCATTCGTGGCGGGCTGGAGCTGGCACGGCAGCAGGCACCAGCCGCATCCACTTGCATGCAGCTTGGCTGCGTCCTGCCTGCCATCCAGCTGTGCAGCATTCCTTTCAGCTGCGCAGCGGGTGGTGTATTTGAGCAAAAAATGGCTGGCGTCAAGCTGCGCTCAGGCCCTCCCGCTCCAGCCGCGTCATCAGCTCGTTGCACAGCCCCAGCAGCTCCTGCCGCTCCCTCTCCTTGTCCTGCGAGGTTGAGTTGCAGCAAAGTAAGGAGCGGAGTTGGTGCGAGATCAGGGCGGCCCTTCTCCATGCAGCGCTCAGATGGCATCCTATTCCAGCCCTCATTCGACCCACCTGCAGGTCTTTTTCCAGGGCCGCGATGGCCCCCTTGTACCGCTCCTTGACCTCGAAGAACTTGGAGTTCTCGCGCTTGTACTCCTTCAGGGCATCCACGTACTCCTTGACACGGACCTGCAAGGGTGAACCAGGGGGTGCACAGCAGGCATTGCTTCTGGGTCTCGCGCTGGTACTAATTCGGGCTCAAACTATTAAACAGACAGCAGGAGGGAAGGAAAGGTGGCAAAGGGCAGCACGCCCACACACTCCCGCAAGGACATCCTCATCCTCCGGCAATCAATGTACCCTGCCTGAAGTCAATGCGGCACAGCACTTCCTGCCCTCTCACCTCCAGCGCCACCACCTCCTCCTCCTTGCGCTGCACCTCCGCCTGCGCCCGCTCCCGAGCCTGCGTTGACATGACAGCAAGCATGGGTTCAAGCAGGCAGGTGAGCAGGGTTGCACCTACTGCCAAACGCATTCCGCTGCTGCTTCTCAACCCTGGCCGCCAGCTGCAAAGCAGCCAGATCTCGCCAGCAGCAGCCACCTTGCCGCCAGCTTGCCTGCTTGGCCAGGTTGATTTTGTGCACCGCTTCGTCGTACTGCCGGGTCAGCCCGCCATACTTGGCCTTCAGATCCGCCAGCTCGGCCTGGGCAGCAGCCACGGCCTGCAGGCAAAGCACAGAGAGCGAAGGTAGCATAAAATTCGTCATCCACAGCATGCGTGCAAAGTGCAGAGGGCGCTGTGGGTGGCGCACGAGGGAAGCACATGTTTGCAGGTGGTAGGCAAACACAGCAGTGCAACTTGCTTGATTTGTGCTATTGTTGCAGTGGATGCTGAAGCTTCTGCTAACCCAACACCACCCCCGCAGCCGAGCAGCGCCTTAACCCACCCACCTTGTCGCTCCGCCGCTGCTCTCCAGCCAGCTGCTGCTGCAGCCGCTGCTCTGCTTCACGTGCTGCCGCTGCCTGCGCCGCCGCCTGCGCCGCTGCTGCTGTAGCCTGCTCTGCCCGCTCCTGGGCAGCAGCCAGCTCCTGCCGCACCGCCGCCGCATCGCTGGCGGCCTTGTGCGCCTGCAAAACATGATGTCGACATTGTTGTGAGGCTGTTCCAAGACGGCAGCAGCAAAATGGACGTGCGCTGAGGGTGGCTGTGCGCACACGCGTGACTGCAGGTGCGATGATCGCACCATGCTCAACTTGCCTCCCACTTTCACAATAGATACTACATCCCAGCTCACCTTCAGCTCATCCGACACCACTCTCTTCTGCAGGGTGGCCACCTCGCGGCGCAGTTCCCCCGCCTGCTCCTTCAGCGGCAGGTACCTGAAGGAGGTGGCATGGGCAAGCGGGATATGTCGGAGAACCGGAAGAGCGCTAGAGAACTGCATTGCAAGGCATATCGCACTGTTGTGCAGGAGGACGGCAGCAGGATGGCAGGCCACGAGGTGGCTACACACAAGCAGTACCAGGCACTACATGGAGCGCAAGCAGCCAAGCTGCAGAACCCTCACTTGTCGTTGTACAGCGCGCGGAACTGGGCGTCTGTGTCAGCATGCGCCCGCCGCAGCTGCTCCGCCTGCGGCCACCGCGCAATGGGCAGGATGGGATGGAGAGATGTCACCCACAGGTGAGCAAATGCACAGTTAGCGTGACAAAGCCGTGCATGCGTTGAGGCATGTTCCGAGTTGGCGCGCCCTAGAAACTGCGACATTGGTTTCAACTGCAAAAGTCTCGTACCTCGGCCTTGAGCGCCTTGTTGTCGCCCTGCAGGCGCACCACCAGCACCGAGTGGTTGTCCTGCATGGAAGCGCGAGACGGCAAGTATGTTGGCCGGGTTGGCGGGGAATATCTGGTAATCGCATGGCACAACTGAAACAGCCACTCACCGGGACCCACAACAGCGCTTGCGTGTGTCAACAATGGCCATCCAGCTTTTCAGTACAGACACCATGCTCTGTATTCCAGAGCGCACCTGTAGCTCCTGGTTGGAGTGCTGGTAGCCCGCCAGCAGGTGCAGCATCCGCGACCCAGCGGCACTGCACAGCAACCCCAGGCACAAAAACTTAGACCCATTCACCCTACAAACGCACCTGCAGCTCCTGGATGGAGCGCTGGTAGCCGCCCAGCAGCCCAACCATCTCCTCACGCTGGCTGTTGGCCTCCCCCAGCTGCGAAACGGGGAGTGCATGGTGCTGCAGATTAGCCACAGAAGATAGATATGCCTGCTCCTCTCCGTTTGTGCAGGAGTCTCCACTGCCTTGCATCTGCAGTTGCTTGATTCTGATCCGCTCACCTGCTTGCGTAGCGCCGCAACCTCTTCCCTGAGTGCCAGCACTTCCGCCGGGGTCGCCGCAGCAGCGCTGCCGGGGCCGCCGCCAAGAGACAGCCGGCTGGGGGCAGCTGCGCCGGTGGCAGGTGTGGCAGCCAGCAGCTGCGTGCGCAGGAGCGGTGTGGGGCCCGCTTGCCCGCTGCGGTCACCATTGGCGTCATACCTGCAGGGCGAAGGCAACGCAATCCAAGGGAGGCGTCAGGCAGATGCAATGCCACAAGGGCCCAACGCAAGTGTGCCAGCCAAGCACTGACCAGCACAGTCACAACGCACGTGCAAGGGACGCCCCCAGGCAGTGCAGCAGCATCCAGCAGGCAGCAGGCGCCCACCCTTCCAGGTCCAGCAGACCCTGGTTGGCGCCCGAGGCAGCAAATGAGTAGCGCGGCGCGCGGCCTCCGCCGGGCCGCTGCACCGTGGTGGCCAGGGCCGCAGCCACTCGGCTCAGGCCGCCTGGCTGGGCCAGGCCAGAGGCTGGAGTGCGGGCGTCCAGGGCCTGAGCAGAAGGGGTCGTGGCACGGAGCGATGGAACGGCATGTGGCTTGCCTGTTGCAGCCAGGCAATCCTCAGAGGGCGCTGCGCACGGGAAACCAGCTGAATAGGAACCCAGCCGTTCTTTCCACTCACCTGCATGATGCCCGCCACGTCATCGGCAAACTCAAAGCGGCCCAACCCAGGCGTGGCCGCGGCGGTGGCTGCCCGTGCGCCGCCGGGCGTGGCCAGCACCGCCAGGCCCTGGGGAGCAGCGGGATTCTGCAGCTGCTCCGCCACTGCAAGGGAGAGTGGCGGGTTTGCAGCAGGGCAGCCAAGTCAGACCATGGACTGCGACAAGAAGCGAAATCATCAAATGGCACATGCGCACTGAACTGTGTGGCACAGCTGGCACGTACACCACGCGGCGGCCAGATTCGTTGCATTCCGAGCAGCGGCACGCTCGGCTCTCTCACCCTGGTGCAGCTTCTCAGCCAGCTTGATGCCGGTTGAGGCCGGCGTGCCGCCGCTGCCAGCCGTGGCGCCCGACTGGGGCGTGCCTGCCAGGAGTGGAGCGGCCGGCAACAAACTAAGGCAGATGTAGTCTTTGTCAGCCACCCTACAGCACGTGCCATGGGGTTGGGCATGCAGCTCTCCAGCCGGGCACGTAGCTGTCCAGCTGGCTGCGAGCCTCCAACCCACCGGTTGACAGGCGGCTGGTGAAGGCCTTGAGGTTGACGGAGGGCGGCGTGGGGTGGCTGGGCGTGCCCGCAAACATCGGGTTGTTGCTGACCGCGCCCGCAGACAGGCCGCTGCAGAGCAGCGGAGGCAGGGAGGGCAGCAAGCACACTCACGGGGATGCGTGGAGGAGGAAGTGGCAAACTGCATGGCGGTTGCGGCAGGGCAGCAGGCACAAGCTTGACAGGCGCCAGAAACAATGAAACAATGCAACCTTTCATGCAGGCAAGCAGCAACTGAAACCCTCCCACACCTGAGTGCAGGGGAGTGGCTGAGGCACCGCCGAGGGCTGGCTGCCACCGGCGTGTCGCCGCTGCTGCCACCCAGCGCCAGGGGATTGTCACTCATGGTTGGCGAGTCTCGGTGACGCGTCTGCGCTGGCATCTCCCAAGCACGCTCGGCGCTCCCACTACCTGCCTCGCCGCCAACCGCCTCCTGTGCCGCAGGCTCCACTGCTGCTGCTGCGGCGGCGGCGGCTGGGCTGGAGAGGGCGGCATCTGACTGTTCCGCTGGGATGCAACCATAGCTGCCGCTGCTGACCGCTGGGGACATCGCCAGCTTGGGACGCACAGCAAATGGGTCTGCGGCATCGGCTGCCGCTCCAAAGCTGCCACAGGCTGGCACGGCCCCAGCAGACAGTGCCGGCGACATGGCCAGCTTAGGTTTGACGGCAAAGGCAGCAGCAGCAGCCAGTGACTCCTCATCAGCTGCTGGCTGCTCTGCCTGCAGGACCTGCTGCTGCTGCCCAGCCGGGTGCGTGGGTGCTGCGCCCTCTGCCGTCTGCAGCTGCTGCGCCTCTGCTATTGGCTGCTCTGGCTCAGCAGCCACAGCCTCTGCTGCAAGCTGTGCATCAGCTTGCTGCTCGGCCTCGCCTGCTGTCTCAGGCGGGGCTGTGGCTGCCGGGCTGGGCTCAACCCGAGGCTGCACCAGCTCAGCAGGCAGCTCATCGTCCTCGGCATTCAGCCGGCTGCGCGCCACAATAGGCGCTGCCGCCTGCTCCGCTGGGGCTGCCTCTGCAGCTGCCACAGGCTCGGACGATGCATCGCCCTGCTGCTGCTGCTGATCGGCCTGCTGCTGTTGGCCCTGCTGCTGCTGCTGCTGCTGCTGCTGCTGCTGCACTTCCTCCTCGTCCTGCTGTGCCGGCGCAGCAGCCCGACCCATGCTGCCACTGCTGGCCGCTGGTGACATTGCCAGCTTGGGGCGGGCTGCAAACGCCTCCTCGCCGCTCACCGCCGCAAACCGCATGCTGCCAGGCAGGCTCAGACGGCTGGCACGGCTGCCAGGTTCTGCGGCCGCCGCCAAGCGTGCTGCCGGCAAGCTGAGGCGCCCAGCGCGGCCCCGCCGCGATGCTGCATCCTGCTCCGGCAGGGCTGGCAGGCTGGTGCGCCTGCTGCCCTCCTCTGTCACTGCTGTGGGCTGTGCGGCTGCCTCCTCAGGGGCGGCAGCATGCTCTGCTGCTGCAGCTGCTGCAGAGCCGCCGCAACCTGCCTCTGCCTGCTCGGTCTCATCACTGGCCTGCTGCACTGGTTCTGCAACAGCTGCCTCTGCTTGCAGTGCAGGCTCCTCCCCAGCGGCCGCATGCTGCTCCTGCTGCTGCACTGCCTGCACCTCGGCCGCAGGCACAGGCAAGGGCGGCATGGCAGCTTGTGCAGCGGGGCGGGCAGCTGAGGCCAAAGCCTCCAGCTGGAAGCGGCTGCTGCCGGCGCGCGGCCGCCGGCCGGTGGTGGGGCACGGCGTGAAGTCTGCGGGGAGATTGGGGCAGTGGAAACAGAGGACGCTGAGTAGCCAAGACACTAGCATTCCGTCCCCAACCTGCTGCCTTGAACATTGAAGATAGAAAGCGGCAGACAACGATGGGTGCACATGCCGATGATGGCACAACACAGTCGCTTACCGACATCCATCATCACTACATCGTCTCCATCATACTCGGTGGCGGCATACGGCGTCGGCGGCGTTGGAGACGCTGCCACCGCCTCAGCTGCTGGCGCAGAGGGAGGCGGCGCTGAAGGCTCATCGGCCTGCTCAGCAAGCGAGGCCGACGCTGCAGCTGGGGATGCAGCTGCCGCGACCTCGGCCATTTGTGGCACGGAAAAGAAGCTGGTGCGCCGCACCGGCTGCTCGCCGATCAGCTGCTCCATCACCTGCTGCTGCTCTTCTGCTGCCGCCTGGCCGGGCTGACTGACTGGCTCAGCCAGGCTCAACCGGCGAAACAGGCCAGCCTCTTCTGCACCACTGCTCTCCGTTGCTGCTGCCTCAATCGCCTGCGCAACAGCTGATGCAGGCACTGGCTGGCTGCGCTGCTCCAGGTCAGTGCGGGCTGCTGCCGCCTGGCCCAGCATAGTCAGCGAGGCGGGCGTGCTGGCCGGCGCAACAGGGCTGGCTGCCGCAGCCAGGCTGAGCCGTGCCTGCTGCGGGGTGGCTGCTGCCGCAGGGGGGAGCAGCTCGGCCTCGGGGGCAGCCGATGGTGCTGGGCTGGCGGGCACAGCGGGCAGACGCTCCAGAGAGGGGTTAGAGCGGTGGGAGCCAGGCGAGTGCGCCAGGCCAAGCTCCACTGCGCATGAAGGGCGTGAGACAGGGAGAGCAATGGGCACACGTCAGCTCGTCTGCATTGAACCGGGCTAAGCACACAGCAGGTTTGGAAGCCTTTCTGCACTGGAATTCACCAATGTAAGGCACCTGGGCTGTGTGCAAGCATTAGTGCATCGATCGCAGGCAGGTGGGAGCAGCGCATCGCATGCCTGCGCAGCACCTGAGTAGCGCAGGCGTGCCTCCGAGTACTCGATCTTCAGCGAGGGCGCAGCGCTGACAGAGGACGACAGGCTCAGCCGGCTGGCCTCTGGCTGCAGCGGAGCTCCGGCGGCAGACGACTCTGGTGTGGGGGCAGCCGCTGGGGCGGAGGGCTCTGCTGTGAACGGCGAGGGCTGCTCCACAGCTGGTGGTGCCGCATGTGCCTGCTGCTCCTGCTGCGGCTCGACAGCTGCCTGCTGGGCAGCTGCCAGCTCAGCCATGCCGCCCGACAGGCTGACTCGCAGCGAGGTGCTCTCTGCCTCCTGCTGCTGTGGCGGCTGTGGCAGCGGCGCCACGCCCAGGCTGCTGCGCCGCTGGCCAGCCGAGGGTGCAGGGGAGAGGCTGCTGCGCCGCATGGGCACCGCGGCAAAGGGGGCATCCAGCCCAGCTGGCTCCGGCTGAAAAGGCTCCAGCTGTGCAGCCCCCAAGCTGAACCTGGGGGCAGGAACAGCGACAGGCGCAAAATGCTCCGCCGCCGCAGCTGCCTGCCCCGCTGCTGGCTGCACCTCAGGCAGCTCAGCCGGCGCGGCTGCCTGCTCTGCCTGCCCACCCCACTGCTCCAGCTGCTCAGCTGCTGCCGGCAGCTGCGGCTGTGCCGCCGCCTCCTCGGCCCCCATGCCATCCAGCTGCTGCTCCTTGCCGGCTGGGTGGTGGTCTGGCACCACGGTGGAGGCATCTGATGCTACACTGGCGGCATCGTCGTCCTGAATAACCAGGTGGCTGTCCCGGGCGTCCAGGAAAACTATGGAGAATGGGAAAGGGAGCGCATGCGTGGCTGGTAAGAGCAGTGCAGCAACTTGTCCGTGACTTGCAGCAGCAGCTCTAACCGGCTACCGATCGGACACCATCAGCACCCGAGCTGCAAGCTGCAAAGATCCACTGCTCATCCCACATGCAGCTTCAGGCCCATGCTCCCCACCCACGCACCTGCGCTGCCCTCCTGCGAGGGGCCACCGCTGGCAGCATCCACATAATCGCGCTCGTCGTCCGACTCTGCTGCCACCACAGCTGCTGCTTCGGCAGCCAGCAATTTAGCCACCGCCTGAGGCACCAGTGCCGGCTGCGGCTGAGGCTGCGGCGCCGGCTGCGGCCGCGGCGACAGCGAGGCACGGGCGGGCGCCAGCACGCCGGGCAGCGGGCGCAGCTGCGGCGGGGTAGGCTGGGTCGGCACCTGCGGCTGTGCCGCCGGCAGGGGCGGCAGCACGGCCACACCGCCAGCCAGGGGCAGGCGGGCGTGCACCTCTGGCTGCGGCGCCTGGAACATGATGGAGGGGAAGTGGGCCGCGTGCCGCTTCTCTGCCACCTGCTGCTTGGTGGCTGGAGAAGGGACAGCGATCGCCGGCGGCTGGGCCGCTGGCGCCGTCTGCACTGCCGCCGCATGGCGCCGCGGCGCCGTGGCCACAAAGGCTGTGCTGACCACTGCTGCGTGCCGGCGTGCGGGCGGGGCGAGCGCTTCCTCAGCAATGGCACCCAGCGCGGGGGCGGCACCGGTCCGGCGGGCCGCCGGTCGAGCGGCTGTCAGGCTCGGCAGCGCCGCGCCGTCAGCCTGCTGCTTGTCGAACGCGCTGATCTTGTTCTTGACTTGGGAGTTGCGGGCCACCAGCAGGAGCGACTCGCGCACAAGCCGGCGCGGCTGGTCGTCTGCCGCAGGCAGCGGCTTGGCGGCCGGCCCCGGCTGCTGCCGGAAGAAGTCGGCTGTGGAGGGCAGGGAGAATGGAGGATGGGAGGGTAAGCTTGGTTGTTGTCATCAAGCTGGGGAGTCGAGGGGGTGCAGCAAAGAGGGCGCGATACGCTACAAGCTGTCGCAGCCTGGCGGCGCCTGCCACCGGCGGCGGCGGCCGGGCGGTGGCAGGGGAGGCGCGCAAGCGTGCAGCAGGGCCACTCGCGGTTCACGCGCATCCTTCTCGTGCCGCCATGCAACCTGGGCCGCGCAGCGGGGCGAGCTGTCACGCAGGGAGGCCGGGAGGGCCTTCGCTAACAACCGCGAGGTCACAGACCACTACAGCTCACCTGCCGACACGAAGCCATCATTCTCCTGCTGCTCCATGGCTGCGCAGGGGCGCTCCCTGGAGCGCCCCACCTGTTCAGGGCCTTTCGAGCCTCGGCCCTGCGGTCGGCCTTCAGGCTGTGTGGCTCTGCCTGGGGGTGGGATCAGCAGCGACAAGAAAGGCTCTGTATTTTTTTGGCGTGCTCAGCCTGCTGCGCCCGCATGTGCCTTCTTCCGGGCCTCCCGGGCCCCATCAGTTCTTTTTGTGAGTGACTGATCGCTGGATAACAAGCTTGCCGCACCTCAGGCAGGCGAGCAGAGGCGCTGCCCTCGGGCCCTTCCTCGTGGGCGCCCTGGGCGCTGCCCTGACCGCGCCTGGCCCGCCAGGTGCGTGACAACAAGTCTATCCGGCTAGCCACTACCACCCGCCGCCTTTGCAGCAGGCCCTGCCGCCGCCTGCGCACCGCCCGAGGCGCCGTGGTGGGCCACCCCTCTCCCATGTTGCTCTGCCTCGTGCCAGTCGCCCACTCGCTTTCCTACCCCTTTCTCCCCCACTAACTCTGTGTTCCTGCAGTTTTCTCCGCACCATGACCACGGGCAGCACGGTGTACGCCGGCGGCGCGGCGGCGGGGGTGGCCTGCTTCAGTTGCGCAGCAACCGCCACCACCGGTTCATGGCGCCCTGGCTGGCGCCTCCCCGACGGCACCTCCCACACCAACCTGTGCAACCGCTGCGGCCAGCGGTGGACCAAGGCCGGGCGGCCGGGCTCGCTGGCTGAGCTGCGGGCGGCAGAAGAGCGCAAGGCACGCGCCGCCGGCGCCAGTGGCGGTGGTGCCGCCCCCAATGCAGGCAGCTCGGCTCGCCCAGGCGGCGCCAAGCGGCCAGCCGATGCACCCGCGCCCTCAGGGCAGCTGGCGGCCGCTGCCGCTGCCGCCGCCGCCCAGGCTGCCGCCAAGCGCTCTCGCCTGCCGCTGGCTTCACTGGCGGCGCTCACGCCGCCGCGGCGGCCCAGGCGAGCACTGACCGACGAAGATTACTCGTCGGGCTGCCAGCAGCTGACCAGCAGCAGCAGCGACACCCTGACGCCCTCGCAGCACCACGGCAGGTGGGCTTGAAGAGGGGCGGCTGGTGGGGCATCTGCTGGCTCGAAATGCCTGCATGCCGGATGCCGTTTGCAAGTCACCTAAACAACTTCCCAAGCTGCCCCTCCCTCTCCCCCCAAACAGGACTGCCTCGGTCCAGTCGCCGCTGGGCGCCTCAGCGGCAGCTGACCCGGCCGCTGCGCGTCCGGCCCATGCCACCACAGCGCCCTTGCCGGCACCACCAAAACAGGGCCCAGCGGGGACCCCTGTGACCTCCAGTGGCCGCCGCTTTGTGTCCTACTGCGTCCAGAAACTGAGCAGCAGCAAGGCCAACCACGCCGCCTTTTGGATCCAGGATGAAGCGGGGGACAGCCTGCTGGCCGTCGTGGTGAGCTGGGCGCTGCATCGGCTGCAGCTGGCTGCGTTGACTTCGTGCTAGGTGTTGCTGGGTGCTGGGTTGGCCCAGTGGTGTTGGACCGGCGCTGTGCGGCAGGCGAAGATAGGCTCAACTCCTTTCACTCCATCGCTCCCGCCTGCAGCAAGCTGCTGTCTTGCGGCTCACGGTGTCGCATGCCTGGCACTCCTGTATGTGCAAGGGACGAAAGCCCGGCCACTTCGCCTGATGTACCACTCCCAGCTGCAGTATGCCACCCATGAATGGCTTGCGGTTCCCGCATATGTGTGCTGTGCAGGGGACGGATGCCCGCCTGTCCGGCCACTTCACCTACTCCACCACCCCAGCTTTTTTGGATCTGCGGCTGGCGCCTGCGCTGCGCTGCACCAACCGCTCGGAGGTGCAGGTGGGCTGGCTGGGATGGCCTGCAAGTCATTGGGTGTTGGTTGGTGCTGATTGGCATCCATTCTGCCGCCGTTGTTCAGTTGAGAAGCTGGGCATAAATACACATGATGCTGGGCCCCAGGTTGTGCAAGCGGGACCTCCCTAGAGACGTTTGCGTACAGCTTACAAACATAACCTGCCCCCCATTCTCTTTGAGCAGGCCTGGCTGGCAGGATGGGGCATGACCAACGCTGTGTCCGAGGCCTCGGTCACGTGAGTACTGACGGAGTCCATGCATGGCTGCCTGCTGCTGTGCTTCGTGCCATTTGGGTGGCTGTTGTTCATGCTCACACTGCCCCCTGCGCCCTCTGCTCGATCTGTGGCCACCCAAGCAGGCTGCAAGAGCTGTCGGTCGAAGGAAAGAAGAGGCTGCTCAGCCTTGAGGACACAGTCACATCCACGATTCCTCATCTTGTCACCCTGCACGCAGGCTTCCAGAGCTGTCAGCTGAGGAGAAGAAGAGGCTGCTCAGCCCGGAGGACCCGGTGTGGGCCCGCCCTGCCGGATTCGATGCACGCGCCTGGACTGGCGTGAGGTGAGTGCGAGCCTGTTGCGCCAAGCGCATCCACGCTGACCCGAGCGTTTCACGCCTGTGGCCCACCTGCGAGCCTTCTTGCGACCCCCTGTCCCCACTCACGCCCATCGCAGGGAGGAGAGCGGGCGGCTGACCGACGGCCGGCACTTCAAGCGCTTCTGGCTGCGAGGCCCCGGCGGACGGGAGCGCTTGGTGGTGAGTGTTGCTGTTTACGACCCAATGCACCCTCCCTGGGGCCTGGCAGCACACGTGAAAGCGGCTGTCATGCCTCAGCCCGCCTTGCTTACCTGCATTGCCCGTCTGCTCCTGCTAACAGCCGTCAATTCCTGCGCACGTTCGTCCCCCTTTTGTGCAGGTCAGCGGCGTGGACAGCAGCCGCAAGGACCGCCGGTACAAGTACCTGGCTGAGGTGGGCACCAGGGGTTGCTTGTCAAGCACTTCTCTAATGGTGCTGTAGCTGGTGCACATCCTGAAAGCTGTGCCAGTGCAACGGTAGGATTGCAGTTGCATGGGCGGCTTTAGTCACTGCCCACAACTTGCGGGAGCCGTCCCAGCTGGGTAGCACTGGCGAGCTGCCAATGTTTCACTGGCTCCTGCCCTTGCAGGAGGACATGGGTGGCTTCACGTTTGAAAACTCGCGCGAGGTGCTCTGCTGGGTCAACTTTGTGTTGCAGCGCCCCGTCGACGGTGAGCACCAACGGTTGGGTTATTCAACGCTGCCTGGTGCGCCTGCAGTGCGCGTGCTGCCATGCAGTATTGAGCAGGCCGCGCGCGCAGCCTGCCCTTCCTGTGTGGCGCTTGCACACTGCACCCTTGCGCCCTGCTCACCCAACGCACCAGAGTAACCCCATGGTGCGCCTGCCACCAACCCACACATCATGCAGCCCTGCTCGAGGCGGAGCAGGCTCGTGCCAGCCGCCCCCTGAAGGAAGAAGAGCTGGGCAGCCTGCTTCCTCGCCTCAAGGCAGCAGCCCAGCAGGAGCGAATGCCTCCCCCGCCGCCCCCGGCCCGGCCCCGGCCGGCAGTTGGCCGGCCTGCGGATGGCAGCAGCGGGGCAGCAGCTAGGGGCGAGGGAGGCGGCACGGCCGGCGGCGGCGGCAGCCCCTATGCTACTGGGCTGGGCGGCAAGGTTCGGCCGGTGGCAAGCTATCAGCTAGTGCCACGCGGGCAGCAGGGGCCAGAGCGCCATCAGCAGGAGCGAGAGCACCAGCAGCAGGAGAAGGAGCAGGAGCCGGGGCAGCCAGTTGTGGAGCCTATGGAAGTCGATCCTGCGGGCAGCTCTGAAGGCCTGGCCGAGGCTGAATCGGCGCTGCCCCTGCCGCGCCTCGGCTGCGCCTGCTGCGGCCTGTCACAGCATGCCACGGAGCAGTGCCCTCTGGCCATGGTGAGAGGGGATGTGTGGGGTTGTGTCGCGACAGAAAGCAGGGTGCTGCCGCCGCTGCTGCCGATTTGCTTCTGCCGGCACGCTGCGCTGTGCTGTACTGCGACAAGCACGCTCACCCTTACAGCGCAATTGCAGCCACAAGCTGCCCCCCCACTACGGCTCCCCCACCCTTGCTTGTCCGCTCGCCGATCCAACGTAGAACTACCCCCATCCCCCCAAACCCCCCACCCCCCACCCCCACACCTCCCTCTGCAGATCTCGCCCCCCAGCCTGGTGTACGCCCCCACCGCCGCCACCCGCCGCACCCTGTCCCTGCTGCTGGACGTCAAGCCGCTGGCCAACTCAGCCAGTCCAGAGGAGCACCGCTGGGAGGCGCCTGAGGAGCCCTCCCCTCAACTGCTCAGCCGCGAGCAGCTGCTGCGCTGCGCCGGCGGCAGCCTGGGCGGGGGCGAGGGCCTGAGGGCTGGTGCCGCCGCCGCCGCCGCCGGCAGCGGCAGCGGTGCACCTGCGCCTGTGCCTGCGCCTGCTGCGGCCCCGGCCGCGGCGTCTGGGGCAGGCCCTGCCAGCGGTACAGATAGGCAGTCGGGAGCCAAGCAGGAGGCGCCGGCTGGCGAGCGGGTCATCGGCAAGGATGTGCAGGCGAGCTGCTGCTTTGTTCGGGGCATGCCCCTGTGTTTTCTTCGGGCAAAGCCATTGCACACTTGCAGTGCGGTATGATGCAAATAGGTGCCGTGCTGCAGCGGCTGGGGAGACGCCCTGATTCTCACACTCTCAGTCCTTTACATTCCTCTGCCCTTCCTTCCCAACCAGGCCGCCTTCCAGCGCTACCCCCAGCTGCTGGCCTTTGCCACGCGTGCGCCCTCCCCCGCCACGGCCCAGCAGTTTGAGGGCTGGGCAGAGAAGCTGGAGAGCCACATCTCCGATCTGCCGCCGCCCCTGCCAACTGGCGGTGAGCGTCCTGTGTGTAGTGTGGGGAAATTGGGTGTTGGCAGCCTGCGCAGCAGAGAGGCTGGAGAGCCACATCTCCGATCTGCCGCCGCCACTGCCGACCGGGGGTGCGTTCTGCTGCTGGATCGCATCCTGCAAGTAATGCAAGCTCGCCATTTTGGGGAATGCCCCACCCACCTGCCTGCACCTTCATTTTTGACTTATTGGTCATGCTTGGCCTGCTGTGCAGAGCTGGACACTCCAGTGGGAGGCTGGCGCTGGACCAGCACAGCAGAGGCGCTGCGCATCCTGCAGCACCTGTCCAACGCCCAGGTGCGCCGCGCTGCGCCTTGCTGACATGGCGTGTGCTGTGCTGTGCTGCGCCGTGCATGTCGCGTTCTGTGCATTGGTGTGTGCGGATGCTGTCATGCTGTGTGCTGCGCATGCCATGGTCTGCATGCTGCATTATGTGCTAAGCATTGTCATGAATCCTTCTGCAGTTCAGCCTGGCCTCCTGGAGTCGGCCGGCATTTGCGCATGCTGTACACATTTGTGAGTAACTTTCGACACAAATTTTCATTTGCTCCCCGCAGGTCAGCCTGGCCCTGCTGGAGTCAACCGGCATCAGCAAGGCCGTGGCGCAGCTGCGCACCCACAGCAGCCGAGCTGTGGCGGTAGGCACCGCGGGTTCAATCTGTAACTGTGCAGCATCTGCTCATAATACTGTGTCGTGCCTGTTGTAGATGCCCAAGGCGGAAGCAAACCCGCCACCTGCTGCGCTTGAGCACGCGCATTCAGGAAAGCGCATGGCTGCCTCTCCTCCTCCGCTGCAGTCTGCTGCCGAGGGCGTTGTGCAGCGCTGGCGCACCTGTGCCGTGGCTACCCTGGAGCAAGCGACTGCTGGGCTGGCGCGGCGGCCGTAGCAGCACTGGGGCTTCTCTCCTCCTGCCGCCTGCTAGGCGGCACAGCATCCAGCCTGCACTTGTGGGCTGCTCAACTGCTGCCCAGCTGCAGGGCCATGCCTGCTTCGCTCGCCTGCTGCCACCAGCCGTGGGGCTCTCATCATTTTCACTTCGACCACACTCACAACTATTCTGCTGCTGTGGGAACCGCCACCTCGCACATTTGACTACACTTGCTGACTGGCTTTGTTTGGGCACTGCACAGCTCTTCCACCCCCCTGGTATTTGCCTGGCGAACTCTTGCCCTCATGTGCACCTGCATTGTATAGATGCCTGTCGAACTAATCAAAACCATGCAATAGATGCACGAAAGCACGGAGTTCGCGGGGCAGGGCAAGCAGCAGCAAACACAGTTCAAGCATGTCACAAGCAGTGCGGCGTGCCTGCTGAACTTCCCCACCCGTCCATCAAAGGTGCGGCTGCAACCAAGTGTCAGCTTTGCCAGGACCAGCTTCAAAACCAAGTTCCGCAGAAATGGGTAGCACATGGGCAGCATGCGTTTGCAGCAGTCCAGCTAGACAAGGACCAAACTGAGCTCATCTGTACAACAGCAAGCATGACTGAAGGCCCCAAAGCAAAGTGGGGCCACTCCTGACGTCGGCCTGGGGCCATCCGCCTTGGACGCCTTCTGCCTGGGGGCGGCAGCTCGATCTGAGCCCAGGCTTTGCCCCTACACTGCCGCAGGGTTGAACCAGCAACCGCAGAGGCGCCCGCGCTGCAGGAGCGGGCGGAGCAGGGGGCGGCAGCGCGGCGGCAGGCCGCCGCCGACCTGCCTGCCGAAGCAGCCCTGAATGTGGACCGAGGTGAGGACTTGTGTGTTGGTTTTTAGGCACTGAGGCTGTATGACCTTGCGCAGGCTGACCGACAAGAGCTGTGTGCATTACAAAACAGCCCATCACCCCCTGCTGTGCAGGCGCACCACCAGGCACTGCACAGCGCTCGGCGGTGCTCAGCACACAGCCTGCGGGCACGCCGCAGTTCCCTGGCGCCGATATAGTGGACCAAGGTGGCGACTACTTTGCTGTGGCGGGACCTGAGAAGGAGACGACAGAAGCATGCGGCCCTGGTAGTGCTGAGTGCTGATTGACATCGCTGATGGGACTGCATTCTGGCCGCTCCACACCCCAGCTGCACCGGCTGTAATCGTGCGCCATTGTGTCAAGGAGCAGCCACTTACAGATGTCACAGCTGCTGCATGGAGCAAGTCAAGGGTGTCATGTTGTTCCAAGTCAAACGGCGTGGGTAGGAAGCAAATATGCGCTGCAGGCGCCTTTGGGAGAGGCGCCACACGACGGGGCTCTGCAAATGGCACAACTGCTGCCGCCGCTGCTGCTGGCCAGGTGCTGCAAATAGGCGCCGCGTGCCGCTGCTGCCGCTGCTGCTGCAAGCTGTCGCCGCTGGGGGATCAGCCGCGGCGCTTGGACAGGCGCCTGCAAGAGGGCAGCAGGGGGCACTGTCATGCTCCGGCCAGAGTTGCATTGGGCAATACCGCGGCAGCGGCTGCCTCGAGTCAGGCCAGCCCTTGGTGCATGCAGGCATGTCATGGCCCATGCAGCAGGAGGTTGGCTCACCAAAGAGGCGCAGAAACCGAAGGGACAGGGGCAAGCACAGCAGCAAATAGCACTCACCACTCGTTGGGGTCGTTGAAGCGGTCGTACAGCGGCTCGATACGCTCGTGCCGCTTGCGCCTGCGGTCACAGGCGCATGTGTGAGAGCTGGGGTGCCAGGGAGGGATGGATGCAATGAACGTGCACCGCCCGGGTGCTCGCAACTAGTGTGCGCCGTTCAGCCCCAGCACTGGTGTGCGCCGTTCAGCCCCAGCACTGCCGGCAGCTTGCGGCTCAGCTGGCTCCCACAGCAAGATATGCCATCCAGCCAAGCTGCCACAAGAGAGCAAGATCAACGCCGGCTGTTTGCACGCACCTCGACAGCTTGTGCGGGTCTGCGGGCTTGAAGAAGCGGGGCGCCATCTCCACCAGCCACTTGGGGTCGATCTCGCACACCTGTGACGGTTGGAATTGGAGTTTATGCGGTTGGATTTGTCAACGTGTGGATGAGTGCCCAGCGAAGGGTGCTTGTCTTATTGCCAGCCATATTGCTGACTGATTGCACCTCGGCAGTGGCCTGCACTCCTCCGGTACAGCCGGCCAGCAGCTGTGCAACCTATCATCGACCAGTCGCCATTGATTCTCACCTCCCGCATGTACTCCTTGGTGGTCAGCACCAGCTCATGGTACACCACCCACTGCGGCTGGTGCTGGAAGATGGCGCTGGAGGGGTGGATGAACACGGGCTGCCCCTCCACCACTGCAGGCAGCATGGAGCGATTGGGAGGCAGACAGTGAGGCACAACTGGCTGCCGCCCGTGCAAAAAGGTAGAGCACGCCTGGGCTTCGGCCGCCAAGCCTCTAATGAGCCCATCAGATGCCATCCTCCCACCCACCAAACCAATGGGGGCAGTGGCAACAAGGCCTTAACCCCCTAATCCCCAGCCACAACCCACCCGTCTTGTAGCCCTCCTGCGCGTCCTTGCGCGCGGCGTGGAAGAAGAACCCGGAGCAGATAGCCTTCTGGATCTTCTGGTAGTTGCGCCCGGCTGCGGCGGAGGGGAGACGGGGAAAGTGGCTTGTGATGAGCGGACGGTCAAACGAGAGGCATTTTTGCCCGCGTCGATGACTGAACGGCAGTCGGAGCACGTCCTAGACACTAGCCAGAGTTTGTTGGCTGCTACTCGCGATTCTCATTTGAGACACCATCCCAGCTGCAGACTTGCCACAAACCTTTTGAGGCCCTGAAGACAAAACCTTACCCGAAACCAGGTCCAGCTTGTAGCGGTCCATGATGGCCACCAGCTGCTTGCGCACATCTTGAGCCCGCCGCAGCGACCGCGCCTGCGGCAGGAGATGAGCAGAACTTCCATCAGTTCAACAATGGCACGGCATCCTGGAATGCCGGCGCGCGCTCGCTGCAGCGGCCAATACGTGCGCATTCCACCTCGCTGTCTGCTTGCCCCCTCCCATCTCAAGCTGCTAGTTTGCCAGGCACCCAGCTGTAAAACAATCCATCCAAGGAACACATGCGGCAGTCCCCACCTGCACAAAGTTTTCGTAGCACCAGGGGTTGGAGAACTTGGAGTTCTTCCAGCCCTCGTACACCGCCAGCAGCGTCAGGTGGTCGCCCTGCAAGTGTGCACGGCGGAAGAGGGGCGCTCAAACAAAAGCCGGGAGCCACTGCCACTGCCTGGGCCCCGCAGCTGGTCAGGCTGGCGTAACAGGCACTGGGCGGCAGAATTTCTTCTTGCTTGGGTAGGAAGAGACCATCGGCTAATCAATTGATGCAGCACGTGCTGCCTCTCACCTCTGGCTGGTGGAACTTGGCCTTCTTCTGGTCCGCCTGAGCCTGCTTCTCCTTGGGCCTGCGGGCGGCAGGTTAGGTGGTGTGAGATCTCCACGACACAAACGCAAAGAGGCAGCAGTCCCAGGCTGACAGGCGGGCCTGCTTCTCCTTGGGCCTGCACAGTGTCACATTTTAGGGGCAGCGCTCAAGGCGGCGGCAACAGCAAAATGGCGAGCAGCCCAGGGCAGCAGTCAAAACCAGCAGGCGGGCTGTGCAAAGCACTCTAGCCGGCCACGGCGCGTGCAAGGTTAGTCGCTCAGCCAGCGCACCGGTAGAAGATGTTTTGGGCGCTCAGCATGCCGATGATGGTCAGCACCTCCTCGCTGCACCCCAGGTCCACGCTGGCAATCAGCATCTTGCTGCACAATGGAACGGAAGGGCAGGGCAGGTTCAGTTGTTGTGCGTTTCGAGCAGCATAGTGTGCACCACGTGACGCCACCGCAGGCAGCTCCACAATCAACAGCAAGATTGGCCATATGGGCCTGTCAAGGCAGGGAGGAAAAGCAGGACGGCCAACCAACCAGCTTACCCATGAGCGGCACCCAATCAAATGCCGTGGCATGAAAGAACACCGAAAGCGCACCTGACAATCGGGTCCAGCGGGAACTGGGCCATCCTGCGGCCCAGGCGCGTGAGCAGGCCGTTCCGAACAAAACCCAATCGATTCCCAATCGATTAAGGTTGTACAGAACGCACCTGACGGGCGGGTCCAGCGGGAACTCGGCCATCTTGCGGCCCAGGCGCGTGAGCAGCCCCTCCTCGTCCAGAGCGCCCAGGTTGTACAGCTGCTCCAGCGCCGAAATCAGGGTCTGTGGGAGGAAACGCGGGGGTGGGGCAGGTTTGCGCAAGCTGAGCAGTGCTCCAAGGGGCCCGACAGAGTTTACAGCTGCTCCAGCGCTGAGATCAGGGTCTGTGGAAAGGAAACGAGTGGGGTGGGGAGGGGTGGGGCGAAGGGCAGGATTGGGTGGGTTGCTGCCAGCATGCCAGGCGGGCGATGCGCGGGTGAGCCTCGGGCCAATGTGTCTCGCTGCCTGGATGCGAAACCTAACGAGGCTGAACCCACCTGTGGCGGCGGCGGGTCCATGAAGTCAAAGTTGAGCAGGTCGTTGATGCCCATGGCCTTCATGGTCAGCACAGTCATGGCCAGGTTGGAGCGCTGCGGTGCAGTGCAGGATGGTAGAAAGTTGGCTACCAGAGGGGCTGTGCCTCCATGTTCGGCCGGTGCGCCTTTTGATGTCGCTTGTCGCGCTTGAGCGGCGCAAACAACAAAGTGCAATAAACTACCAACAAACGCGGCCAACGTACCTGGATCTCCGGGATGGAGGTGGGCAGCACCTCTCTTTTGTGCTGCTCAGTAAATTAAGGCATACGCGATAAAAGGCCCTTCAACCCACCTGGATCTCCGGGATGGAGGTGGGCAGCATCTCGTTCTTGTAAGCCGCCTCCGTGTACAGCCGGTAGCACTTGCCTGGGCAGGAAAATGGGGATCAGTATTCAGCACAAATGCACGCCCGGCAGTGCGTTCAGTGCAGGAAGCTGTGCAGGCTACCGCAGCGCAGTGCTGGAGCAAGGAATTGGTTTTGTCCGCCAAGAAGAAGAAGCACTGCCTTCAACGCCAGTGCTGCAGCAGCTGTTCAGCCCTAAAGCTCCATCGGTGCGCGCACCTGGGCCGGTGCGGCCGGCACGGCCGGCGCGCTGCCGCGCAGAGGCTTGGGAGATGGGTGCCACCACCAGAGCGTCCATGCCAATCTGCAGTTTTCACCAATTTGGAGCGCCAGAAGCGAGTCAGAGCAGCGCACATCAGGGGCGCGGCTAATTTGCTGCTGTCCAGAAGCGCAAGAACAGCGGGGTGCAGTCAGTGATAGGGATGCAGCATTGCAGCTGCAGCAAATTGCAACACCTGCGCACCTTGGGGTTCAACACCTTCTGTTTGCCAAAACCTGGGTGCACGCTCCATCGGAATGCAACACACAGCGGGCACAGAAATGCAACGCAACACGCGCAGCAGATCGCACCTTGGGGTTGAACACCTTTTGCTTGGCAAAGCCGGGGTCGACCACGTAGTAGATGCCGTCAATGGTCAGGGAGGCCTGCAAGGGAAGCGAACAATGCACCGGCGGTCTCATGCAAACGGTAAGGTTCTGCACAGCGGCTGACCCTGCACGTGTTGACACAAGTGCAGGGAACCACAGACCGAGACCAGCACTCAGCAATAGTCTGAAGCCCCTCACTTCGAGGAGGCGCAACACATGAAACGCACCTCTGCGATGTTGGTGGCGATGACGCACTTGCGCGTGCCTGGCGGCGCGGGCTCAAAGATGCGGGTCTGCAGAGGGAGAGAGGAGCAAGGTGGGCAGCCAAGCAGGACCAGGAGCACGAGTGCGCATCTGCGGCTAGCACATGTTTGCCCACATGGGGACACGGCTGCACTTGTACCGCATCGTGCTGCATTGGTTCCAGCCCAGCGGACCTGCATCTCGAGCGTGCAGCCAAGACCTATGCACAACGCAGCCCTATGCCTGTGCTGCACGGTGCAGCAACCAGCGAGCCCACCTGCATCTCGCTGGGCAGCGCTGAGTAGACCGGCAGGATGATGAGCTCCGGCACCGCGGGGCCCAGGCTCTTCATGCGCTCAAACAGGATCTGCGGGCGGGTGGCAACACCAGATACTGTGTGAAGAGTGCCAGCCGCAGAATGGCATACCAGCAGCAGCAGATACCTCCCTGGCAACAACCACCCCACTACACCCATCACTTGTGCTACAGATGCGTCGCTCCGCCTGGGCTCCCCACCTGTGCCGCGGTGTCAATCTCCTCCTGCCCAGTCAGGAAGAGCAGGATGTCTCCCTCCGGCTCAGTCAGGTGGATCTGCATGACCGTGATGAGCGCTGCGTCCATGTAGTCCGACTCCGGCTCCTGCAGACAAACTAAGAGGGTGCACTGATGAGCATTAGACACAGTTACTAGGCAGGGATCAGGCCAAACCCCAGAGTGCATGGCAGTTGCATCACACTTGACTGTGTGTGGGTTACAGCCATTCAGCACGGTCCTGTGCTGCCCACTGCGACATCGAAGAGAGCTGCATCACACGCAGCATTCTCAAGAGCACACAGCAACTCGCAGCAGCTGGCAGCACACCCAACCGAAAATTGCACTCGCCTTTGTGTACAGCACCTCTACCGGGTATGTTCGCCACGGGATTGTGAAGATGGGGCTGCTGAAAGAGTGCACAACAACACACACGATACAGCTAATACTCGCCTTTGTGTACAGCACCTCCACGGGGTAAGTGCGGCCCGGGATCGTGAAGATGGGGCTGCTGAAGAAGTAGCCCGAGAACTTTTCGGCGTCCAGCGTGGCGCTGGTCACGATCACCTTCAGATCCCTCCGCTTCTGGATGACCGCCTGCAGGTAAGCAGTGGGGTGGCAAACAGTGTCGCTGCGCAAGTCCAGCGGTCCAGCAGCGGGTGATCTGCGGGCAGCGGTGCTGCCCTAGCCAGCCTGCTGCTGCTGCTGCTGCTGCTGCTGCTCCCACGACAGCATGCCGGGGTTCAAACAGCCGAACCAAATCAGTCTTGCCTTGAGCAGGCCGAACAGGACGTCGGTGTGGATGGTGCGCTCGTGCGCCTCGTCCAGGATGATGACCGAGTACTGCCAAGGTTTCAGGGAGGGCGTTAGACTGTTAATTTAATTTACTTGATTGCACAAAATGGGATTCATTGGAGGCCGTTGAGCCTCGTCCAGGATGACGACCGAGTACTGCAGGGGCGATTGGCAAGGATTGGCTGGACGAAGCACGGCCGGAAACAGCGGACATGCAAGATTGCACGAGACTGTGACAGCCACCACCCACGTAAACTCCCAAGCTTTGCTGCAAGAACCGCCCGCCCACCTGGCTGAGCATGTCGTCCAGCAGCGCCTCGCGCAGCAGCATGCCGTCGGTCATGTACTTGATCACCGTCTGCTGGCTGGTGCAGTCCTCAAAGCGGATGGCATAGCCGACCTGTGGCGGGGGAGGGGATTGATTGGGGCTTTACCGCTGCTCGGCTGAGGTGTACGCTCTCAGGCTTTCAGGCTGCATGCAGAGTGGGCCGGCGGCACACATAGAACGGCTGCAGCTAGCCGTACACAATCCTTCCCTGGCAGCCCACCTCCTCTCCCTTGCTCCTTCCTACCCATCAGCCTTTCCCATACTCAACCCGCTTCCCCTCCCCCGCAACGGCCCCGACCCTGCTTACCTCCTCTCCCAGGCGGCAGCCCACTTCCTCGCTCACGCGCTTGGCCACAGACATGGCCGCCACGCGCCTGCAAGGGCGAGGGTGACAAAGCAGGTGGCAGGGCGGCGCAGCGCATGTGGATTGGGCAACCCACGCCATGCATGCATGAGCTGGCAAGCACATGCTGGGCGGCTTGCATTGCGGGCAAAGCTGGCACCACAGCCAGCCCACCACGCTGCATGCAGCACGCACCTGGGCTGCGTGCACCCAACCCTGCCCTTGCTGGTGTAGGTCCTTCAAGCATGCCTGGCATGCAATTCTGACCCGCCACGCGCTGTCCTAAAGGAAACACAGCACCCACCTGGGCTGCGTGCACCCAATCTTGCCCTTGCTGGTGTACCCGCTCTCAGCCAGGTACTGCGTCATCTGGGTCGTCTTGCCCGAGCCGGTCTCGCCAATCACCACCAGCACCTGTGGCGGGAGAAGGGGAGGCCGCAAGTGGGCAAGTCAGCTGCACTGCGGGAGCCGGCTCCGCCGATAACACCCTGCACCTGAGGGACACGCAAGGCGTGGGGACGTAAGGCGATCCAACGGGCATGTTCCAATTGCTGCAGGGGAACCCCAAGGCAGTACCACACAACACGGCACAGACAGCAAGCAACCGGCACCCAGCAACCACCCACCTGGTTGTCGTGCACCGCCTGGATCAGCTGCTCCCGCAGTTTGAAGATGGGCAGGCTCTCCCGCTGGTCCTTGATGGAGCGGTTGTCCCGGATGCCGAATGTGGGCGCCTTGCCCAGCGCCTGAGAAGGGGGAGAACAGGCAGGCGGAGCAGCAGGTGAGGGGCAACTGGGGACAGGAACGAGCGGCGTCAACAAAGCGGTGGCAGATGCTTGGCACGATGCTGACTGCCGCACTGATGGCAAGCGCGCACTCTTGACAACTTCCAGATCCAAAGCAACTCCTGCACAGCACCCACCTGCTGCTTCCACTCGGGCACCTCCTGCGCCACCACACCGATGCCGCGCAGCTCCTGCGCGAGAGCGCGCTCCGAGGGGTCTGCACGGAAACATAAGAATAGCAGCAAAATGAAAGGTGGGCAGCAGTTTGGTGCAGGCGGCTCCTGCGCCAGGGCGCGCTCCGAAGGGTCAGCAAGGAACAAATGGACGAATTCGCTTAGGGTTGGATAAAAACAGGAGTGAGCTGCAGTTCATTGCAGACTGTGCGGGTGGCCACAGGGCCAGTCTGGCAGCAGCAGGGCTCAGGAAACAGCACTTGGTAGGACCACGCCCAAGCGCCCACCTGCCAGCGGGTCCTCCCAGGGCTTGGACAGGTCCTTAGGGATCGCCTCCAGCAGCATGCGGTTCTGCTGCTCCCGCAGCTCACGCCGCTCCTTGGCCAGCGCAGACTGCGGGGGGCATCAGGATGAGGGACACCGTTGTTTTAGTAAGGGTTGGCGACTGCTGCTCCCGCAGCTCACGCCGCTCCTTGGCCAGCGCAGACGGCGGGAGAAAGATGAGCGGACCAAAACAGTTACAATAAAGCTGTCCCAGGGAGATGAATGGCAGGTCGCTCAGGTGGCCAGCAGCAGCCGGAACGCAGCAAGCGCAGCCAGATGGCTGCGAACAAACGCATGACACATGCGCTCATGGCAACCCCACCTGTGTCATGGCGGCGCGCTGCATGGAGCCGTCCGGGTTCTTCACAATCTTGACCGGGCTCATCTCCACTGCAGAAGAAGGGAGGTTGCATCGGGAGCAGTTAGCTAATAGGCATGGCTGGGTCTGTGGTGCGGCTCATCTGCTCTGTTGTCATCAAAAACAATGGCAATGGCAATCAACGGAGGCAAGCATGGGGCGGAATCCAGCTGCAACAGGCAGATCAGATGGCTCACCGCCCGTCTTGGCGGTCTGGCCCTTCAGGAAGTCGGGCTCGGCGTCGTTCAGGTCGATCTCAAACTCCTCCTCCACCTGCAGCGATTTAAAAGGCAAATCGAGGAGAAGTTGGGATTTGATTGCCGCGTGAAAGGTGCCCAGGAGCGTTCAGGTCGATCTCAAGCTCCTCCTCCACCTGTGAAGAAGTACCACGCAAAGATGAGGCAGTTGTGGGTATCAGCTGCACTTCGAGTGGTGTAGCAGAGCGCTCAGCCGATCTCAAACTCCTCCTCTACTACAAAGCAGGCAAGTTTTGCAACACCAGCCTTGATGTGCAGTTGCAATACAGAGCCTGCAGCAGCCCAGGTTTAGTTGGGAGGCAGTCCAGCAGCAGGCGCCCACCTCTGCATCCACATTTGCGAGCGCGCCGCCCTCCTCCTCGTCCCAGCCGGGGTACTCGCTGGGATCCAGCACGCCTGCGGGATGGAATGCAAAGCTTCCAGCATTCATTCTAGCTGCTGCAGTTCAAAGATGGCTGCGGCACCCGCGGGGACCCTCACTGCGATCCAGCGCTAGCTTGCAACAAGCAGCTCTCATGGCTTTGGCGGCCACACCCACCCGACTTGATGAGCTGCGAGATCTCCCACTTTTCGTAGTCGCTCATCACCTTGCCGCGCCGCTTGGGCTTGGCGCCCAGCTCGTCCTCCTCCTTGACCTGCGAAAAGGTAACATAATGCAAAGCAAGGTCAACCAAAGCACTGATAACAACCATAGACAGCGTGTGCCAGTACTTAATATATGGTCATCCTGCATCTGATTGAGCCGCGTGCAGCACACTCACCTTGATGCCCGACAGGCCATGCAGCGCGCTGGCGTTGGCGCCGCTGGCGGGGCCGGCGGGGTTGGAGGCGCCCGCCCCGCCCGCCTGCCGCTGCATGGGCAGCTGGTCCTCGCCTGCAGGAGAGGTGAAAAAATTCTTGATTCAGCGTTTATGCTGTATGAAATAAAGGTGGCGCGTAGGCTGCATGGGCAGCTGGTCCTCGCCTGCAGGAAAGGTGACAGCCAGTGAGTGTGAGCCAGGTGCCACAACCAGCGGCAAACGGCTTGCTGCAAGAAGCAGTGGCGCGGCAGCACTGACACAGCGGCAGCCGCAAAAGCTGGCAGCAGCAGCACAGTAGTACACGCAGGCCGCGCCGCGTTTTTCGCCATCTGCTCAGGAGTCGCACAGCAGGTGCAGCACGCACAGCTGCATTGCCAAACCCCCTTTGCACGACTCGTATTCCTTCTAGCAAGCTCAAGCTGACCTGTGACCTGGTCCACGTCCCGCATCGCCAGGCCCAGCCGCTGGCCGGTCTTGGACACCACTTTGACCCACACCTGGTCGCCTGCACATCAAGATGGTGGCAATAAGTTTGTGAGGGACACAAACATCCAGCTGTGGCAGTGATTGGTCACCATCTTGACCCACACCTGGTCGCCTGCAGTTCAGAAATGCACGGTTACTCACAGTTACACACCTGCCGGGCAAGACTTAGAGCCGCCCGGCCGCAAAGAACAGCTGCACACAGGCCCCCCTGCTTGCCAAGCCCACCCAGCCCACCCACCCTTGTTCACTAGCTCCTTGGCCGACCCGCCGCGCTTGGTGCTGCTGATGTTGGACAGGTGCACCAGGCCCTCCTGCAGCCAGCACAGGGCATGAGGAGTAAATCGCAGGGCCGACACAGTTTGACAGTGAACCAGGCAGCTGCTGAGGTTGGACAGGTGCACCAGGCCCACCTGCAGCAAGCAGGCAGGATGGCAGCAGATGCGAAGTTGCACCGCAGGCAGGCAATGGATGCAGTGTTGCAAGCAGGCACGCAGCCAAACTAACATTGCGCCGGGCTGCAGTACTGTGCTACAGCCGGCATGAATCGCAAGGGCTGGCCCTCAAAAACCTGCTTGGTGCCGCGGGAGCCTGTAGCTGGGCATGGCCAGCCAAAAGGCGACCGAACTGCAGCTGTGGTGCCCAGCCCCAACCTACCTGCTTGGTGCGGAAGCCCAGCAGCTCCACAAAGCAGCCAAAGTCCATCACGTTGTTCACGCGACCCTGCAGCACAACAGCAGCGAAGAACAAGTTGCAAAGAGGGCAAAGCAGGCAGCGGGTGCAGGGCGTGGCAGCACCCAGTGCACGCCCAGCACAGGGCAGCCAGGAGAAGCCTTCAGCTGCCACATCCTGCTTGCCCAGGCACCCAGCAGCACTGCCCAGCAACATTTATAAACAGCCATACTGTGCCTGCTGCAACCCAACAGCGCCCCGGCCGGCACAGCAACCAAACCAGCTGCAAACGCCAGCACAACGCAACGCACCCGGTACACCCCGTACATCTCCGGCTCATCGGGCAGCGGCGGCGGGGCGCCTCCGCGGCCGCGCGGGCTGCTGCTGCGCCCCCGCCGCCCGCCGCCACCGTAGCGATCGCCGCCGTAGCGATCCCGGCTGCGGCTACGGTCCCGCCGCCGCTCCCTGCTGCGGCTCCTACTGCGGCTGCGCCGGCGGCCGTCGCGGTCCCGGCCATCCCGGCCATCCCGCCCGCTGCGCCCATCCCGCGTGCTCGCTTGCTCGTGGCTGCGCTGCCGCTCTGCTGCCGCACTCTGCTCCGCCTTGGCTCGAGCCTCTGCAAGCATCTCCTCCTCCATCTCCTTCACTCGGTCCCTGGTATCCGGCAGCGCCAGGCCTGCGTACGGCCCAGCATCCTCCCGAGGCTGCAGCTTGGCGCCGCCGCCGCCGCCGCTGCCGGGCCGCCCGCCCGGCGCCATTTTCTGGATGATGGCCCACAGCGTCTCGACAAGGGAATCGGGCATGTCTGCGCCGTTCTCCCGCAGCACCAGCCGGAACTCCTTGGCGCTGCAGAGGGAGGAAAGGGAGTGAGGGGATGAGCAGGAGGATAAGCTGTGTGCTTCCTGAGCAGCGGCAGCAGATCAGGCAGCACGCCGGGCAGGCGAGGACAGCCAAGGCTGCAGCAGCAGCAATGCATGGCCGGCAGGCAGAGCGTGCAACTGCAGCCCCGGCTGACAGCAGCAAGATGGGCAAAAGCGGGATGGAACACAGGCAAGCAGCAGCAGCAGCAGCAGCAGCAAGAACAGCAAGTAGCGTGCCATTTACGATTACTGACCAAAAACAAGGCAGCCGCCCACCTGCTCTTGCCCTTGCTCAGCTCCACAATAAACTCGGCCAGCGTCTTGTCGGCAATGCCCAGGTGGTTCTCCAGCTCTGCAGCACGCCAAGCGAAACAACGCAACTCGGTGTGTGCATTGCAGGGCTAGGACGTGTGGCCTTGCAGTGGCTTTCCAAGTGCGCCATCAAGCTAGCAAGTGCAAGGCCTGTCCCCGGCCGACGTTCTGAGCGCTGACGGCAACCAGCACACGAGGCGGTGGCAGCAGCGCCGAGCAGTTGCAGCAGCAGTTGCAGCAGCAGAGGCGCCCGGCAGCAGCGCACCGCAGCAGGAGGCTGGATAGCACTGCCCAACTGTGCACTGCATGTAGGCCAGGCAAGGGGAAAGGCAAGACGGGCCCCTTCAGGCGCCGGCAGCGGCAGCGGCGGCGGCGCACCAGTGGTGAGCTTGGACACCAGCGACAGGTGTTGCAGTTTCTGTAGCTGTTCCATCTTGGTCAGTGTCCCTCGCCGCCGCCTGGCCCCGCCGCTGCGCCGATGCGCAAGTTGTGATGGCCCAGCGGCCGCGAGCGAGCTGGAATAACCGCTGGCGCTGTTCTCAGCTATCTGTGTGAGCGATTGCGTCTTTTAATCAAGCCCCCAATCGCCAACGAGCCGCACCGGCGTCGCTCGGGCTGGGCCCTCGCTGGCGGCCGCTCTGCAGCCGGCCGCGTCGCTGCTATAGAGTCTAGTAGCGGTGCTCGAGCGGCCCAGTGTGCTTGCAGGCCGTCCAGTGCACTCAGGTGCCACGCGAGCCGCGGCATGGGCAGTGAAAGCTGGCGGGCGGTGCTCCCGCGGGATCAGTAGCGCAGGCAGAGTGATCGACGCCCGTTGCATACGCTAGCAACCGCCCAGACCAACCTGCAGGCCGTCCGCGAAAGGCCCCGCCGCATAGGCAGCTCCACAGCATGTCCAGCGAGGACTACGGCGACAGCGACTATGGGGACGAGTCAATGGGCGACTATGGCAGCGACGGGAGCGACCAGGGCTACGGCAGCGACGGGGACTTCGCTTACAGCGACGATGACGGTGCCGGAATGGGCTCGCCGCTAGCCAAGGGCACCCGGGTGCGTGTGGCGCGCCGGCGAGGCTGCCGCGATCGCCTGGCCTGCCCGAGCGCCGCCGGCGGCGGCAGGCGGCAGCACCGCCTCGGACTCGTCGCCTGCCGCCTTCCGGGTCCTCTTGCTGGCCATGCAACACCGCAATCACGTGCATATGTGCCCACGTTCTGCCTGCAGAAGACATTTGTGGTGATGGACAAGGATGAGCTGCGGGAGCGGCTCAAAGCGGCGGTGGCACAGGTGGGCTGGCTGGCGGCAGCGGTCGGTTCGGTTGGCGGCCGACACTTTGCTTCTTGGGGATGGGCTGCTGGGGGTGGGAGGCTGATTGGCTTGACACTATGTTGCTGCTGGGGCATGGTCATGGCGTGCCATGTCGCCGGCTGCATGCCCAGCTATGTCGCATGGGCTGGCCATTGAAGAGCCATCGTCGGCTGCCCTGTATTGGAATGGGCACCTGGTTGCCACAGCCGCCCATGTGCATGATGGCTGCTGGCAATCGACATCTAACCTGTCAGCAAGCTGCTATGCGTGGCTGGCATTGCACAGCTCTATTTTGCACTGTTCCTGCTGGCTGCGGCCCCATGCCATGCTGCACCTCTGTGGAAGTTTCAAATGCTGCACCCATGCGTGCTGGTGCTTGCTGACCTGATCCATGGGGCTGGTGACTTCACTCAATCGTCCGCAGGTGGTGGACCTGCTGTGCATCTCAGACGCTGAGGCGACACGCGCGCTGCGCTTCTACAAGTGGGACGTCGGCAAGCTGCAGGTGGGGAATTGCCACAATTGATTCAGTTGCCAGGCTGTCGGTTGGAACATCAACGTGTGCGCTGCGCTTCTACAAGTGGGACGTTGGCGAGTTTCAATTGCGGCATGAAACACCATGCAGTTTGGTTTGTGCGACTGTCTCTGATAAAGGGAGGGCACGGGCCGCTAACTGCTGCCTCAGGCGGCTTCACTTTCATGCTCGAAGCTGCCCTTGCTCCACAGAAGTGGTTGGCGGCCCAACGGAGTGCCCACAGTGCCTTTGCTAACTTGCCATCCCGCTTGCCATACACTGCTTGCTCGTCTGCAGGAGGAGTGGTTTGGCGGCCCCGATGCCGTGCCACTTGCTGCCTGCGCCACCGCTTTGACGTTGATGGTTGCTGTTGATTAATGCGCATGCCCCTCTTTGCCTCTTTGCTGCAGGAGGAGTGGTTTGGCGACCCCGACGCCGTGCGGAACAAGGTTGGCCTGATTGACGAGCAGCCGTCCACGCGGCGGGCAGAGGCGAGTGGGTGGGACCCTGGTTGCCGCTGCTGCTTTTTTTGTTGCATTGCTCTTGTCATGAGATTGTTCTGGCTGGTGTGAGTTGGGTTGTGCTGTTACTTCCAGTGCTGTTCTTCTGTCTGGCTGCTGTCGTGCGGGGAGTCTGAAATGTACGTGTTCATTTCCTGCCTGCCGCAGGAGACGTGCAAGATTTGTTTCGAGCCGTTCCCGGTGCCCGACATGCACTGCGCGCGCTGCAAGCACTATTACTGCAAGGCAAGGCGGGCAGGCAGCAGTTTTAACCTTTGCTCGCTCTCCAGGGAGGGCTGCCACTGGTCGTGCTTGACGTCGCCTGCTGCTGCCTGTGACGCGTGTCCAACTCTCACCTCTGCTGGCTTTGTTTCTCCGCTGCAGGACTGCTGGCGCGGCTACATCCAGACAGCCATCGACAGCGGCCCCTCCTGCCTGGACCTGCGCTGCCCCGACCCAGGTGCGCCAGTGGTACCCGCGAAGGACAGGCACGGGATGAGGGCAGTGTGCCGCAGCGCCAGAGCGCTTGCACGTCCACTGCTACCGCACAAACACTGCTGCTGCGTTGGAGTGCACGCTACGATCATTTCCATCATGGCCCCATGCCTGCCCACCTGCCGCATGTGTGCCCCCTGTGCCAACTGTTTGATGCTGCACTTCATGCCTGCAGAGTGCAAGGCGGCGGTGCCGCGCAGCGTGGTGTTCAGCGTGGCGGATGCGCCGCACCGCCAGCGGTGAGGCTGCTAGCATCATTGTGTCCGAGCTGTTTGGGGCTGGGGCCATTTGTGGACGGGCCATATGCCCGTCAATGCACGCATTTGCGGGCGGCCTGTGTATGCCTGTCGACGAAATGCAACACACCCACGTCCCTCCAACCTGCGTGTAGGTATGAGGAGTTTGCCGTGCGCTCATTTGTGGACGACCAGCGCCAGATTGTGTGGTGCCCCGCACCAGGTTGGTGGGTCTTGAGCCTGCCAATTTGGGCCTGGTCTGGCTGCCATGTCGGCCTCCCGAGCTTGCCTGCTGGCAGTCTGCACAAATGGCGTGCCGCATAGCTGCGGCCCTCATTGTGACCGCTGCACACCCTGCCTTGCACTGCCAGAGGCTGCCAGAACGCGGCACTTGTGTGCGCTACACAGCTGCTTAGCCCCAGTCTCATGTGATGTCTCTCGCCTCTGCAGACTGCCAGAACGCGGTGCTGTCGCTCTCGGACCGGCTGGGGGTGGCGCAGGTGGGTAGCGATGGCAGGCGCAGCTTGTTTTCGTTATCAGGCGGCAGTGCTGTGGATCTACACCCATTGCCGCAGCACTTCACACCACGTCTGCTTGCTGCCAGCTGTCGCACCACTCCACACCCTCTACACAGCGCCACCCCACACCACAGGACCGTCTTCTTTAGTATCTTCTGTGCCGCTGCGGCGCCGCCTTCTGCTTGCAGCCAACAGTGCGGTCGCTGGCTGTAAATTGATCACACTGTTTCTCTCACTGCCCCCCCCTCCTACCACCGCAGGACATCTTCTGCCGCTGCGGCGCCGCCTTCTGCTTCAACTGCAAGGAGGAGGCGCACCGGCCCGTGGACTGCGAGACTGTGCGCCTCTGGATGGTGGGTTATTGGTTGCGTACTGCTGGGGCTATCGCTAGATCTGCTTGGCGCTGGCCTGTATTGCATTGCTGGTGTATAGCAGGGCTGCAAGGCATGCAGGCGTGACGGTGCTCTGAATGTCTCTCAATCTGCTTGGCAATCCACCATTGGGCCGCAGATTAAGAACAGCGCGGAGAGCGAGAACCTGAACTGGATTCTGGCCAACACCAAGCCCTGCCCCAAGTGCACGTGAGGCTGGGGATTGTGACACAAAAGAGGGGCAGCTGGTTGGGCAACCTAATGTGGCGCCCGCGCATGCTCTGCGGCGCTTGTGGTGTGGCAGGAAGCTGTGTAGGGGGTTGTTTCCAGTGCGCATTCTGAATGCTTGACCGAAAGTCGCCGCTGCCTCTCCCACCTGCTTGCTTGCAGGCGCCCGATCGAGAAGAACCAGGGCTGCATGCACATGACGTGCTCGCAGTGCCGCCACGAGTTCTGCTGGCTGTGCCAGGGCCCCTGGGCGGAGCACGGAGAGCGCACCGGCGGCTTCTACAACTGCAACAGGTCGGTGCACATTTGTGTTGGCTGTGAACTGGTATATGCAGGATATGCAGTCACAGAGCAGAGGGAGCGCCAAGGCGTTGGCAGGTAGGGGTTTGCAAGTAGGACAGAGATGGAGCGCACCGCCTGCTCTACTTATGCGCAAGCAATCGATTTGCAGGTTCAGAAGGCGGCGGAGAAGGGCGAGGTCAATGGGCAGGCGCAACAGTGGTCTGCAGGCTTTCACACGCCTTGACGAATTGCAACTGCTCGATTCTCACCAATCGCAGGTTCAAGAAGGCGGTGGAGAAGGGCGAGATTGACGAGCAGGAGCAGAAGCGGGCGCACGCGCGGCAGTCGCTGGAGCGCTACATGCACTACTGGCAGCGCTGGGCGGAGAACGACAGCAGCCGCAAGAAGGTGAGGGAGGGGCCAGGGTTGTATTGGGCAGTTGCATACTGGCGGCTCTGGCGGATAGTGGCAGGAAAGCCGAGAATTCTTGAGTCGGCGTGAACGCCACCACCAGCTGGCACATCTGGAAGAAACACAGAAGCAATCCTCTTCCCACACTGCACTGGTTTCCTGCCAATGCCTCCATCCTTCGCAGGCGCTGCAGCAGGTGGACGAGTTCCGGGGCGAGCAGCACTCCGTCTATCATTGACAGATGCCTTCCTCATCGCGTCTCAGTGCTGTGTTCATCACTGCAGGCGCTGCAGCAGGTGGACAAGTTCCGGGGGGAGCAGCAGGAGATCCTGAGCGAGCGCACCGCCACCCCCACCTCCCAGCTCAAGTTCATCGTGGACGCCTGGATGCAGGTGTGCCCCTGGTCCCATTGTTTAGTTGGTTGGCTGGTCGGTGCAGTGGGCTTGGGTTGAAGCATGCATCCGTGCGCGTTGCGCTTGAGAGCTCCCTGTGGGTGTGGCCCTTCAGCCAACCTCCTGCATGCCACCACGAACGCGCGCTTGCTGCTGCAGGTGGTGCACTGCCGGCGCGTGCTCAAGTGGACCTACGCCATCGCCTACTACACCTTTGAGGAGACGGTGAGCGGTTCTCCCTTATCTTCTGATCCTTTGAATCTTCTGATCCTTTGAATCTTCTGATCCTTTGAATCTTCGTATCCTTTGAATCTTCGTATCCTTTGAATCTTCGTATCCTTTGAATCCCCGTAATACCGCATGCCACTGGAGCCCACAATATTTCGGGCCTGCTGTTTGACACATCGATGCGCCTGTGTGCTGTAGCGCGGTGTGCGTGTGAGCAGAGAGCTCTGCTGGGCCGCTGCTCAGCTGCCCCAGCTGCCCCGCCGCTCAGCTGCCCCAGCTGCCCCGCCGCCCTTCTGCATGTAAACATTGTCTCTACTCCGATGGACCCCACTGCAGGCGGGGGCGAGCAAGGAGGCACGGGACCAGATGGCGCAGCACCAGGAGTTCTTCGAGTTCAACCAGGCGCGTTTGTATGCAGCCCGCGCAATCGTGAATGTTGATGTGAGCAGCTTTCATGCTGGACCACGAATGCTTGGAGTTCCAATCAGGCAAGCCACGGCACTGCCTGCTGCATCGCTGTAGGGGATCCCTGTGCATTGTTCAACTCCCGCCAGCGGGTTGCATGCCAGGACTGGATACAGGACTGGCGACCCGGTCACATCTTGAGCCATCAGCCCTCGTCAAGCTCTCTGACGTTGATCGTGCATTTGTGTGTGTTGCGCTGCCTCCCCTGCAGGGACAGGCGGAGCACTACCTGGAGAAGCTGCACCACAAGGTGGGCTGGGCTGTTTCTATACTTGTCAAGCCGGCTCGGCTGACCGGGACAAGCTGGGTTGGACACGTGGGCGCCTTCCCTCTGTCCAATACAACCTAATACAATCACCGCTGCAACAGGTGGAGAAGGACCTAGCCAAGTTCATCCGCGGCAAGAAGGGAGATGAGGAGGCAGCGGGAGGCAGCGGCGGCGGCAGTGGCGGCGGCGGCGACGGCGGCGACGGCGCGGGGCCCAGCGGCAGCGGCCGCGCCGACCCCCAGGCAACGTGGAACGCGTTTAGGTGGGTTGCGGAGCTCGCCCCGAGGTTGGTTGGACGGGAAGGCGGCTGGCTGCCAGGTCTTGAGTCAAGCCTGCAAGCTTGCAGAGGGGGGTTGCACACCTGGGATGGCAAGCGGAACAGTGCTGGGGCCTGCGTTTGGCACATTAGTAAGCAGCGCCTGTTCAGGCGGTGCACACCTGCATCCATCAGTGCACTTCCCAATGTGAGCATCTTCTCACTGCTCTGCCACTTCTTCCTCCCACTTGCCGCCCCGCAGGGAGCAGCTGATCGGGCTGACGGACGTGACGCGCAGCCACTTTGACAAGCTCGTGAACGAGTTTGAAAAGGGGCTGGACGAGGCGCTGAAGGAGTATGACGGTGAGGGGCGGAGGCTTGTTTTTGCGGGTGATATGCATTTGCAGCGGCTAGCTGTGCGTGAAGGGTGCTCAATCAGGGACTTAGCTGGGCACTGCAGTTGCGTGGTGGCGAGAGTGCAATGCCACTGAAACGCATGCATGCAATCGAGGCTTCAGCAAAAAGGTGCCTGCCGCACACCTGTCCTGCCTGCAGCGCCCATGGCGGACACAGGCCCCAGCCTAGTGGCGGCAGCAGCGGCGGCAGCAGCTGAGGCGTCCTCTCGAGATGCCAAGGGCAAGGCGGCGGCGCAGCCCAGCCGGCGCGTCACTCGCTCTAGCAAGGTGGGGTGGCAGTTGGGCTGGAGTTGGGCCAACCAAAAGATGCAGGCTGCTCCCCTCCTGGCTAGCGCAGTGTTGGCGCTCCTGCCTGAGGCCACGGGGATTGCTAGCTGGCCTCACCAGACCCTTTTTCACATTTTCGGCTACTATTTCGCATTCCTGACGTGCAGCGGCGGCAGGAGGCGGGGGAGGACCCCGAGGCGATGGTGCTGGAGGAGGCAGCCGGCTTCTGGCAGTGAGTGTAGCTGGCATTCCTTGCTCTGCCTGTCCTTTTTTGGTGAGCTGGTGTGCTTCCGGTGCCGCGAACCGATGTTGAGCTGGTGTGCGTCCTGTGCCGCCAACACAGACGGGCCGGCTGCATTTCAGCAGGAGCACCGCATCCCTGCGGCCCGGCCTCACCCTGCCGTGCCGCGCCCAACCTTTGCCCACGCCTGCAGATGCCGCCGCTGCAGCTCCGCCAACGAAGACATGGATTCCCAGAAACGTGCATTTTTTTGCCTCAACCGCTAGCCTGCCCTGAATTTGATTTTAATTCTGCCCATGCAGGTGCCGCCACTGCACCTACGCCAATGAGGATATGGAGGCGCAGGAGTGCGAGGTGTGCGGGCAGCCGCGGCGCGCCGCCTCCCAGCGATGAGCGGCGGCTTGAGCAGCAGCAGCTGGCGCTGACCCCCCAGCATCGGTGGCGGCAAGAGGCAATGCGCCTCAGTCCCATGCCGGTTGCCTGGCAGTGTGGCCGGCCCTTCCAATGCCGCCATCAACACAGAGCAGCATGCAATGGATCGGCGCTCGCTTGTGCATGTACATTCCTCACAGCCTTGTACTCAGCACCTGTAACATTCAATCAGGAGCATCATGCAGTTGCCCCTGTGGATCTCATGCCGTCACAGCCAGCGGTTCTACTGAAGAAGAAGCTGTGCCGGGTGGCGCATCACAAGCCCGCAGGCAGGAGGTGGCAACTGGAGCTGAAAGCTAGGCACTGGAAAGCAAAAGCAGATAGCAGAGTGACAAATTGAAGCAGGGGGTTGAAGGAAGCCGAACAAAACAGCAAAAATCGTGAGTTGCACGCTGCAGCAGCCAGGGGCAAGCCGCTAGTGGTGGTGCCCCCACGACATTGCCACGGGCAGCAGGCTGCCCGCCACCACCGCCGCCAGCTGCGCGCCGCTCATGTGACCGCTGTCTCCCAGCACCTCTGGCAGAATGTGCATGGTTGCGGCGTACAAAAAGGTGCCCCCGCTAAAGATGACGCACAGCGCCACAGCCGCTGGGTGCTGCAGCACCGCCAGCGAGCCCAGCAGGGCATATGTCGCCAGCGTGGCTGCCGGCGCGGCGGCCGCAAAGGCCAGGAGGGTGCCGCGCGAGCGAGCAAAGTTCCAGCGGCAGGCCATGAGGTAGGTGGCCAGGCCAAAGGCCATGGGCGCCTTGTGCAGCACCATGGCTGGGGGTGGAGGAGGGGAGGGTGCGGTGTGGGGTGAGGTTTAGGTGTGAGCCATCAAGTTACTAGTAGGGGTGAGCATGCATCAGCTGCTGGGCACAGCGAGCCCTAGCCGGCCCGCAGCACCAGCTGGCTGGCTCACAAAGGAGTGCTGCAGCACTGCGCAACTGTGCTTCTCAGCAACGGCAAGCGCATCTCAAACCGATTGCATATGCAGCCAGCATGCACTGCCTTGCTCCCCGCCCTTCTCGTTCCCTGGCTAGCTCACCCGCCGCAATGATCATCGACAGGCGGGCGTTGCCGGACAGGAACGCCGCCCCCATGGCCAGCCCGTCGGCGCAGCAGTGGATCAGCAGGCCGGTGATGGCGTTCTGAGGGTCGGGCGCCGCGGCGCCTGCATGGCAGGGCGGAGGGGAGCAGGCCATACACAGCAGTCAGGGGGCTGGCATGAGTTGGCAACTGCTGGCAGCCGCAGGTGCCGATGTTGCAAGGCAGACGCCGAGTTCGACATGGCACATATGCCCAGCCTGCTGCCGCCGCCCCGCATGCAGTCCGCCCGTGCAAGCACCTTTGGCCTTGCCGCTGACATCTGCCTCCTGCCCCGGCCTGGGTTTGGCGGGGCTGGCCAGGCCAGCGGGCACCGCGCCGGCTGCACCAGCGGCGGGCTCGCCGGCGGCAGCCGCCGCGTCGGGCGCCCCACCTTGCGCCTTGGACTTGGCAGCCGCTCCCTCTCCCTTCTCCCGCAGCCGCTCGCTGCTGGCGCCGCCGCTGCCCAGGCTGTGGCTGTGTGAATGGCCATGGCTGTGCGAGTGGCCGTGGTGTGTGTGGCCGGGCGCGCCACACCGCCCGCCCGCAGCATACTGTAAATGGTCCAGCAGCAGCATGGCCAGAAAGCCGCCCACAAGCACCAGGCCGGCCACGCCCTCTGGCAGGCTCGCGCTGTGCGCGCTGTGGTCGTGGTCGTGCGCTGCGCTGCCGCTGTGGTCGTGGTGGTCAGGCTCGACCTCGCCGTGCTCGTGGGCGTGGTGGGCAGCCTGCGGTAAAAGGCGGTTGGCAGGGGTGGCAGGGAGTGGCGAGCACGAGGGCAGGCAGGCGAACAAAGGCAGGCAGGCCGGAGTAGGTTGATGATGGTGCCTGAACCCCTATCCAACATCCCAGCACACCGCCTCAGCACGGCTGCAATCTGCACCTTTCCCCTCCACCTAGCCTCACCTCTGCAAAGGCGTGGAAGCCCTCTGGAATGATGACCGCCAGCGCCGAGCCGATGAGCAGGCCAGCACCCAGCGCCGCCAGCGTCTGCAGGTGCGACTCCCGGATGCGCAGGAAGAAGGGCGCGGCGCCGCACAGCAGCGCACCCACAAACATGAGCAGCAGGGTGCCCATCAGGGACGCCCCTGCGTCCTCCATGGCTGCACGCGACCTGCGAGGGCGAGGGCGTGGCAGGCGAGTCCATGTGAGTGGCGGCGGGGGCGGCGGCGGCGGCGGCGGGCAATGGTGGGCACGCCGCAACGCCCCGCTCGCTGCAACTGACATATGTGGACGTCCTCAAGTGCACAGTGGGCGCAGGGCTCTCGGCAGAGCAAGCAGGACGCCGCTGGTCACCTGTTCCGTGCGCGGCAGCCGCAATAACAGTCCGCTTGCCGCTTAAAAGGTACGAGCTGCGATGGAGACCCGCGATCTGTGCTGATAGCGGTGGACGGGACTCCTCAATGGCCGGGCGCCATCAGGCGTCGCAATGGGGTAGGCCCTGTAGCGCGATGGCCGGCCTAACGCACTCGACACAAATCGGATAAAGCCATCGACAACCCACTGGCACACCAAAGTCCTCCAGCTGCTGGACGCGACAGCAAACTCGCTCATGTGCGCGCCTGGGGCGTTTTGCTGTACGGCGTGCAGCTGGGATCCGCATCACGCGGCTGATCACAGCGCTCGACAGGCTGCCGACGGCCCCCGACGGCCACCGCCGTTGCCGCCGACCTGACGCCCACCTGCCTTGCTCCCGCAGTGCTGCTGGCCAACCATGGCAGACGAGTTCCCTCTGACTGTCAAGTATGGCAAGGAGACGCTTGAACTGCGCCTGGCAGCCGATGCGACGGTCGCCCAGCTGCAGGTGCGGGGGCGGGGACTGTGCCTGTAGCATCTCGCGCCGCCAACCGCCGCTTGTTTACATCGGTGCCGCTTCTCTTTGATCAAGCTTTCCAGCCAGACTCCAAACCGAAAACCGCTGTTCCTGCCCGCCCAGGCCACCCTGGAGGAGCGCACAGGGCTGTTTGTGCGCAAGCAGAAGTTGATGGCGGCGGGCAAGGTGGTGAGCGGCCGCCCCGGCACTCTTGCCGCAGCGGGCCTGCGCCCTGGGGCCAAGCTGATGCTGCTGGCGGGTGCTGGCGGCCATTCGGCGGGGCAGGAAGCACTGGAAGCGTCTCGCCAGAGCCGGCAGGAGGCACTTGAGCGAGGGCGGCAGCAGCTGGCGGAACGGGCGGCGCAGAAAGGCTTCGCAGCAGGCGCAGCGGGCGCAGCGGGGGCGGTCACAGCTGCCTCCATGCGGCAGCGGGCAGAGGCCTGGCAGAAGACGGGCATTGCAGCGCTGCGGGACCTGCAGCTGGCTGAGCTGCCGGCCGAGCTGTTTTCTCCGCAAGTGGCCAGCGGCATTCGAGTGCTGGATGCGGGCGGCAATGCCCTGACCGCCCTGCCGTCTGCGCTGAGCCAGCTCACCGGCCTGCAGCGCCTGCGCCTGTCCCTCAACCGCCTGGCCGACATTGCGGTGCTGCCGCAGCTGACGCAGCTGGTCATCCTGGCAGCAGACGACAACCGCCTCACAGCGCTGCCGCCCGCCATCTCAGCGCTGGCCCGCCTGCAGAAGCTGTCGCTCAACGGCAACCAAATCGGTGCGTGGTTGGGCTGGTTTTAGCTGCTGTCGACTGTTTGGTGCGTGTTGAATGCTGGTGCGTGTGGTCTTCCAACAATCAGCTGAGAGCACAGCTGCTGCTGCATCCCCTGCTGAATCTGCCGCCTGCCTCCTGCCTGGCACCCGAATCCACCCCGCCTGTACTGCCCCTACCCTTCCCCATCTGCGCCTGCAGCCTCCCTGCCAGACAGCATCGGCGCGCTGCAGCAGCTTCGGGCGCTGGCGCTGCGTGGCAACTGCCTGCCTGCCCTGCCGGCCAGCCTCGGCGATTGCTCTGCCTTGGTTGAAGCAGACTTTCGGGACAACCAGCTTGGGGAGCTGCCGGAGCAGCTGGGGCAGCTGACAAACCTGAAGCTGCTGCTGCTGGACAACAACAGGTAAGGGCATCAGTGGGGGAGTTTGGCAGGGAGCTTGAGACTGCACTGAAGTTCTGCTCAAGGTGCACCGTGCGCGCTCACTGGAAGACCCCAATCGCGTGCTTTGCACGAGCCTTCCTGCGAAAGCACTGCACCCGCACCCCTGCCTGCCCGCAGGCTGAAGGCGGTGCCGCCCGCGGTGCTGACCGGCTGCGCCACGCTGGCCACGCTGAGCCTGCATGGCAACCCGCTGACGGCGGAGCAGCTGCGGGAGACGGAGGGGTATGCCGCCTTTGATGAGCGGCGGCGCCGCAAGTACGACAAGCAGGTGGGCTGCGCTGTAGTTTAGCTGCGCATCTGCGCCTGCCACCCGGTTTGCAATGCCGCGTGACCAACATTGCGCTGGTCACAAACAGCGGCGGTAGGGATGCTGATGCGCCACACTACAACACTCTCAGAAACGTGTTTCACTTGCTCACTTACAGCACAGCTTCATTCCCATGTCCTGCTGCATCTGCCCACCAACCCATCACACACCGGCTGCCATGCAGGTTGACATGCGGGTGATGGCCACCGGTTTCGACGAGGGCGCGGACATTGTGGAGTTCGAGCACTGGAACCAATGAGTTGATGTGTTGAATCTCTGAAACACACTGCTTTCCAACATGGGAGACACAGCGAATTGAGCAGTGGAACCAGAAGCGGCGATTTGGAAGCGTCACCCGGCAGTGCGGCTCGCTAGCTGAACACTGTTGGCAACTGCTGCGCCGGTAGACGGCGCACTTCTCTACCGGCTACAGCGCTGCTGCAGTAAATGAACTGTTGGCAATCAAGTGAAAGCTGTCAAAAACGCACAACGGCCGCGGCGTGCCAGCAAAGGGCAGCGAGCAGCGTTGCAGTTCAACATACTGGCCACGGCAGTGCGGTCGAGTACAGCCGCCGGTGCAGCCCCAGGTAGGGGCATGCAGCGTGAGGGAGCGGCGAGCTGGGTTTCGCTGCCACCTAATTCGCAACGAGAACGCAGGTGTTTCCTCCTGCCGAAACCTGTCTGACAGGTGGCAACTTGTCAGGCACGGTCGTTTGGCCCCAAGTATTGTCGCCTGCAGCAGCGGGGCGGCGGAGCTGTGCTGCTGCTGAACATCAGGGCAGACACAGAGCAAGGCGCGCAATCCAATGGCACTCACGGCCTGCATGTACACTGCTGGCAAGCGCGCACCCCAGCAGGTGACGGAGCCATCCAGCTTCAAAACGCAGGCATGCTGGGTGCCTGTCGAGATTTGAGTGGCTCCCAAGAGACCGGATGGCACGTCCAGCTGGCCGAACGTGTTGTCACCTGCACCAGTTACAAAAGCAGCTGGGCCAACATATTAATAACATTAATGTCGGCCGTAAATCGTTCGTGCACCTTGGCGCGGACTGCCGAAGTTTGAACACCCACCACGCACCCCAGCAGGTGGCGGTGCCATCTTTCTTTAGGGCGCACGTGAAGGACTCTCCTGCCGATACTTGGACGACGTCTGCCAGCCCAGGAGGCACGCTGGACTGGCCAACATGGTTCACTCCTGCAGCACGCCACGCCCTTGCACTTCAGCCACGGTCGGCAGGCAGTAACCGCAGCACTGGCAACTGGCATTGCACGCCCTGCATTCAACCAACACCAAATCACACCTGCACAGGCAACTGTGCCAT
>VFQQ010000969.1_pt1 | contig 45937 bp, 47 predicted proteins | sample 3512341 | NCBI WGS metagenome assembly VFQQ01 (sample SAMN10412373, study PRJNA504923) | tailings metagenome | isolation source: Relicate 2 Philex TSF1 revegetated site | place: Philippines: Tuba, Benguet | collected 2017-08-29 | reverse complement strand
ATTATTTTACCATTGGCTTTTGCCTGGGTACAAGGAAAAACCACCACTCAAAGTGCTTCCCTTGATCCTGACGATGAAGAAAGCATTCACTTTGATCATTTACCAGAAACAGATTTAGCATAAAAAAATAATTGATAATAAAATGAAAAGATCGAACATATTATATATCCTTCCGTTGGTAGCTTTAGTGGTGATACAACAAAGTTGCAAAGGAAAATCTGAAGAAAAGGCAGAAACGAAAACCCAGGAAACAACAGTAAAAAAAGCTGAAACCTTCGTTTTAAGCAAAGGGCAATTGAGTTCTAAAATAAACATTCCCGGGCAATTAGTGGCTTATCAACAAGTGGATTTGTATGCTAAAGTAAACTCTTTTGTGAAGCGATTATATGCAGATGTAGGAGCAGAAGTTCGTCAAGGTCAATTGTTGGCCGTACTGGAAGCACCCGAACTCGGTTCGCAACTATCGGGTGCACAATCTCGGCTCAAAGCACAGGAAGCCAACTATATTGCCAGCAAAGCGAATTACGATCGCCTGCTCGAAACCAGCAAAACACCCGGTACTATTTCTCCCAACGATTTGGATCAGGCTTTGGCAAGACAACGTGCCGACAAAGCACAATTGGACGCAGTCAAAGCAGCCATCAATGAAGTACGGGACAATCAAAATTATCTGCAAATCAGAGCACCATTTTCGGGGATTATCACGGGTCGTAATGTGAGTACTGGGGCTTACGTGGGTCCATCAGGCAAAGGTTCAGATTTACCTGTTTTTAGTTTGCAAGAACAAAAGAAATTGCGTTTGGTGGTTAATGTAAACGAAGCCAACAGCAACTACCTGAACAACCAAAGTGAGATGGATTTCCGAACCAGTTCGTTTCCCGGGAAGACTTTTAAAGCGAAAGTATCACGTTTGGCAGGTGCTTTAGACGAACGCCTATTTACCCAACGCATAGAAATGGATGTCGATAATTCCGACAAAAAATTATTGCCCGGAACGGTGGTTGAAGTACTCATCGATATGAAAGGAACAGAAAATGCATTTATCGTCCCTAAAACGGCGATGCTTAATGCTACAACGGGTATTTATGTTATTGTTATAAAAGATCAAAAAACCGCTTGGGTGCCGGTAACAATGGGTAAAAATGACGGCGAAAATATCGAAGTCTTTGGTGAGCTAAACGAAGGAGACACAGTAATAAAAACGGCTACTGAAGAAGTAAGAGATGGCGGTCGTTATTAAGAAAACAAGAGATTTATATCTTCAATTCGTTTATCGATGTCAACGTCTCTTCGTTCAAAATATATTGACGAACTTTGTATTTCAGATTAATTAAAAATTTAGATAACAATAATGAGTAACAATAGTAGCATTTACGTTTTAAACAATCAGTTAGAAGTCCCTGCCATCGGTTTCGGTACCTGGCAAACACCCGATGGCGATACCGCCGTCAATTCTGTAAAAGTCGCCATCAAAGCAGGTTATACCCATATCGATACCGCCGCTGTTTATGGCAATGAAGTAAGTGTAGGACAAGGAATCATCGAAAGCGGTGTAGACAGAGCGTCACTTTTCATCACCAGCAAAGTCTGGAACAACGAAAGAGGTTACCAAAGCACTTTGACAGCTTTTGAAAAAACCATCAGCGATTTACAAACCGATTATTTGGATTTGTACCTCATTCACTGGCCAGCCAACGAAAAACAGTTTCCCGATACGTGGCAACAAATCAATGCCGATACCTGGCGTGCCATGGAAGAATTGCAAGCAGCAGGAAAAATCAAATCTATTGGTTTGAGTAACTTTTTACAACATCATATTGATCCCATATTAAAAACGGCAAAAGTGGCTCCTGCCGTTAATCAAATTGAATTTCACCCAGGTTTTATGCAAGCCGAAGTGGTCGATTATTGCAAATCCAAAAACATTTTAATTGAAGCCTGGAGTCCACTGGGAACGGGTAAAGTTCTGGATAACGAAACACTTAAAGCCATTGCTACGAAATACAACAAATCGGTAGCACATGTATGCATTAAATGGTGTTTGCAACACGAAACTTTGCCTTTACCAAAATCAATAACACCCGAAAGAATCAAACAAAATTTAGAAGTATACGATTTTGAATTGTCTGCAGAAGACATAGCAACCATTGATGCTTTGCCATACATTGGTGGCTCTGGTTTACATCCTGACGAAGTAGATTTTTAATTAATTCAATATCATTAATGAACTTACAAGGAAAAACGATATTAATATCAGGTGCATCCAAAGGCATTGGCTTTAGTCTTGCCGGAAAATTGATTGAAGCAGGTGCGTTTGTCATTGGGCTTTCCCGCTCCAAAGGTGAATTGGAAAAACTACCCGACAATACTTACGATCACTATGCTTGCAACATCGGCGAAAGTGTTGAAGTAGAAAAAGTATTTGATGCCATTTTACAAAAAGGACAAAAAATAGATGCCCTTATCAACAATACGGGTATTGCACTCGGTGCACCGAAAACCTTTTGGGAACAAGACTTTAGCGAAGTAGAAGCGGTAACCAAAACCAATGTTTTAGGTTTAGTAAATGTCACTTACCAAGCGCTTAAAAAATTTCTGGCACCAGCAAACAAAGGAACGATTATCAATGTGTCTTCGGTTACGGGGTTAGAAGTGCCTATCAAAGGTTTTGGTGAAGTGACGTATCATTCCTCCAAAGCGTATATGGAAGGCTTTAGTAACGTGCTTCGCAACGAATTGTTGGGTACCGATATTCGCCTGTTGGTAATGCGACCAGGTTTTGTACATACCAATTTCCATTTCGATCGTATGGGACAAAATGAAGAAAAATTTGAAGGTGTTTTTGAAGGGATGACCCCCATTACCGCAGGCGAAATTGCGGATTCCATCATATGGATGTTGCAACAACCTGATAATATCAGCATCAAAGCACTCGATATGGTTCCAACCTCACAGCGTAGCCTTACGCAGGTGGACAGAGAATGGAACCAGCGAAACAACATATAAAAAACAAAATAATTGTATGAACAGACCATATGTTATCTGCCTCATGATGACCACCGTAGATGGAAAAATCTACGTGAAAGAATGGGGCAACGATCCACAGGTGAAAAAGTTAGCCGAAAGTTTTGAGCAGATACACGAGGAAATCGGTATCAAAGCTTGGATATGCGGTCGTACCACCATTGATAGAGATTTCACTAAAGGTACCAAACCCATTTACAAAAAAGGAAATCATGACATCAGCCGCACCGATTTTATCGCCAAGCAAGATGCTACATCCTTTGCCATTGCGGTGGATAAAGACGGTAAAATCGGTTGGGAGAAAAACGATTTGTATGGCGACCACGTCATTACCATTTTGTCTGAAAACGTAAAGGACAGCTACCTCGCACATTTACAAGACATCGGTGTTTCGTATTTGTTTGCAGGCAAAAAGGACATTGATTTACCTTTGGTTTTAGAAAAGCTGTACAACCTTTTTGGCATTGAAAAATTGATGCTTGAAGGCGGCGGACACCTCAACGGAAGTTTCCTTAATGAAGGATTGGTTGATGAACTCAATTTGTTGTTGTTGCCATTGGCTGATGGCATTGCCGAAGCTCCTACTTTGTTTGATGTTAACCCCAAAAATCACAAAGGCAAAGCCACGCTTTTAAAATTAGAAAATATCAAAAAATTAGATGATGACATCGTTTGGTTAAAATATACCATCAACAATAATTAGACTGAAGTCTGCGGCTGTTTAAAAATAAATCTTGGGCGTGTCCCTTCGGCTCGGGCTATCAGCTGTATCTTTTGTTCCGCTAAAGCTTCATAAAAGGATGCCGCTGCAAATGCGAAGGATTCAGCGATTCCAAAATATAAAATAAAAAACTTAGAGCTAATCCCTCACGCATAGTGAACAGCTAATAGGAAAGACGATACAACAAACAAATAATTGGATGATGAAATACTGAAAATAAAACAATGAGCCATTCTAATAAAATAAACGACAATTGGACCTCCCGCTGGGACGAGAGATACAGCGGTGAAGCGTTTGCCTATGGTGAAGAACCGAACAATTTTCTACGAGAACAATTATCAAAACTTCCTATAGGCAACATACTTTTTCCAGCCGAAGGTGAAGGTCGGAATGCGGTGTTTGCAGCAAAAATTGGTTGGTCGAGTTATGCTTTCGACATTAGTATGGAAGGCAAAAACAAAGCCTTGCAACTGGCACAAAAGAACAATGTTACTATTCACTATACAGTTGGTGCATTGGAATCACTAAGTTTTGTACCGGAACAGTTTGATGCTATGGCTTTCATTTTTGCTCATTTTCCTGCCGATATAAAATCACGGTATCATCAGGCTTTGGACAGCTATTTAAAAATTGGCGGAACCATCATATTTGAAGCCTTTAGCAAAAAGCATCTTGATTATGTATCTGCGAATCCCAAAGTTGGTGGCCCTAAAGATTTGGGCAGTTTGTTTTCTTTAGACGAAATAAAAGCAGATTTCTCCAACTATGAATTTATCGAAATGGAAGAAAAAGAAATTAAACTTAGAGAAGGATTGTATCACAACGGAACTGGTGCTGTAATACGCTTTGTAGCACAAAAAATAAAGAACCGATAAATTCATTCGGTAGAGGACAAAACGAATATCATAAAATATAAAAAAAGATGAAAGCAGTAGGCTTGTTAAAATATTTACCTATCGACAACGAAGAAAGTCTGTTCGATTTTGAAACCGAAAAGCCGACGCTTGAAGAAGAAAGTACCATCTTGGTACAAGTCAAGGCCATCAGCGTAAATCCTGTGGATTTCAAGATGCGTTCACCCAAAGAAAAGGTAGAGGCAAAGCCAAGGATATTAGGTTGGGATGCAGCAGGTGTTGTGGTGGAAGTGGGCAGCAAGGTAACCCGTTTCAAAGCAGGCGACGAAGTCTACTACGCAGGTACGCCCAACCGTCCAGGATGCAACGCCGAATACCAAATTGTAGACGAAGATTTGGCTGGACACAAACCAAAAACATTGAGTTTTGCAGAAGCCGCCGCTTATCCTTTAACCATGGTGACGGCTTACGAAGCCTTGTTTGATCGTATGGGCTTGACCTTCGATACCGAAAAAAACAAGGGTAAGACCATCCTCATCATTAACGGTGCAGGCGGTGTTGGCAGCAATGCCATACAACTTGCGAAGTTGGCGGGCTTCACGGTGATTGCAACTACATCCCGTCCAGAAACCAACGCTTGGGCACAGCAATACCAACCCGATTTCATCATCAACCACAAAGAAGATTTGCCAACCCAACTTAAAGCACTTGGTTTCCCAAACACCGACTACATCCTTTGTTTGTACGATACAGGAGTGTATTGGAAAACCATGGCAGAAATTATTGCCATACAAGGGAAAATCTGCTCCATTGTAGAAACCAACGAACTGGTAAGCCTTAACCTGATCAAAAACAAAAGCGTGAGTTTCATTTGGGAATTGATGTTCACCCGTTCCATGTTCAGAACGGTGGACATGTACCGCCAGAGCGAGATATTGGATGAAGTAGCAGGTTTGATAGATGCAGGAAAAATCAAGAACATCATCAACCCCGATTTGCTCTTGTCGCCCATCAATGCTGCCAATTTGCGCAAGGCCCATGCGCAATTAGAAGCCAATACAGCAATTGGAAAAATAGTTTTGGAAGGCTGGGAATAGACCATGGTATTTGGTGTAACTATTGGATGTATATTAATTTAAAGACGATGCAAAAATTAGAGAACAGGATACTAGGAAAAACTGGGTTGTCGGTACATCCACTTGGATTTGGTGGTGCACCCATAGGCCTTTTGGATACCGAGGTAACGGCTGTTGATAAGGTACTGAATTATTTGTTGGATGAAGGGATAAATCTTATCGACACTGCGGCGGTTTACAAAGATTCCGAGGTGGTGATTGGAAAAGTGATTGGTCACCGCAGAAACGAATTTATCCTCACCAGCAAATGCGGACGACAATTGGACAATCTTAAGGGCGAAGAATGGACACCAGAATATATATCCAAAACCATCGACCGATCGCTCCAACACTTGCAGACCGATCATCTGGACGTAATGTTTCTGCATTCCTGCACGTTGGAAGTTTTACAACAAGGCGAAGTGGTACAAGCCTTGCTAAAGGCTAAAACGGAAGGCAAAATACGTTTTGCCGGTTATGCCGGCGATGCCCAAGCCATTACATACGCCGCCGCACTACCCGAAATCGAAGTGGTGGAAATGACGGCGAACCTTGTGGATCATGCCAATCTGGAGCAGCCGCTTGCTACCATCGTCGCCAACAATGTGGGCGTTTTGGCAAAACGTGCCATGGCCAACACCGCCTGGAGTGCTGATTTGCAAAAAGGATTTTACAGGGACTATGCAAAGCCCTATGTAGAACGCTTTCAACAAATGGAATTATCACTGGAAAGTCTTGAAGCGCTCGACGAAAGCATCACCGATTGGGCTGATTTGTTTTTGCGTTTTACGCTCAGCATTCCAAATATCCATGTGGGTTTAACTGGTACAACATCATTAACCAATGCAAAAAAGAATGTTGCTTCTTACAACCGAGGAAAACTCAATGAAGAAGTTTTTAAAACCATTCAAACGGCATTTAAGGTCGCAGAAAAACAATCAGGCGAAACTTGGAAAGCGTTTGGAATAAAATTTGGCGCAAAAAAATAATTTAACAAATACAATTAAAAGAACAGAAAATGAGATATAGAAAATTTGCCAATACAGAGATCCTGCTACCTGCTATGGGACTAGGATGTATGGGTTTCAACCATTCGTATGGAGATGCCGATGAGGCAGGAAGTATAGCTGTGATGAACCGTGCCATAGAGCTGGGCATCACTTTTTGGGATACAGCCGATATTTATGCCAATGGTGGCAACGAAGAACTGGTTGCCAAAGTACTAAAACCTAACCGTGATAAGATTTTCATTGCGACTAAATTTGGCTATGAACTCAACACTGGTGGAAAATATGCTGCCTTCAACGGTTCGCCAACTTATTTGAAAAAAGCGGTAGAAGATAGCCTTCGTCGTTTGCAAATCGATGTGATTGATTTGTATTATTCGCATCGTGTGGATCAAACCATTCCGATTGAAGAAACGGTAGGTGCCATGGCTGATTTGATAAAAGAAGGAAAAATAAAATATATTGGTCTTTCTGAAGCTTCTGGCAACACCATCCGCAGAGCGCACAAAGAACATCTGATTTCTGCATTGCAAAGTGAATATTCTTTGTTAACCAGAGAAGTAGACGAAGAAATATTACCTTTGACTAAAGAATTGAACATCGCATTTGTTCCTTTTAGTCCTTTGGCTCGTGGTCTGATGACCAATACGTTGGATGTATCAACTTTGAAAGATGGCGATTTTAGAAAATCATTGCCTCGTTACCAAGCGGAATATGCAGAAAACAATAGAAATTTATCACAAGGATTTGCTGATTTAGCAGCGGGTAAAAATTGCTCTCCTGCACAATTAGCTATTGCTTGGGTGCTTGCACAAGGCGAAAACATCATTCCTATACCCGGTACCAAACGCATCAAATATTTGGAAGACAATGCCGGTGGTGTTGATGTAGAATTGAACGCAACCGATTTGGAAAACATCGAAGCTTTGCTGAAAAAATATCCAAATACAGGCGAACGTTACAACGAGGGCAACAAACAATTTGTAGACAAAAATTAAGAAAATGAGTATTTTATTATCGCCCCTTACCATAAAAAATACCACACTAAAAAACCGCATCGTGATTTCACCCATGTGTCAATATACGGCGGTAGATGGTTTTGCGAACAGTTGGCATTTGGCCCACTTGGGTGCCAGGGCCATTGGCGGAGCCGCTTTGATCATACAAGAAGCCACAGCAGTAGTGCCAGAAGGCAGAATTACGTATGGTGATTTAGGAATCTGGAAAGATGAACACATCGATAAACTGAAAGAAATTGTTGATTTTGTGCATACGCAAGATGCATTGGTGGGTGTACAATTGGCACATGCAGGTAGAAAAGGAAGTTGCCAAAAACCATGGGATGGTGGAAAACAAATTCCATCTAACGAAGAAAACGGATGGCAAACAGTTGGCCCATCACCGGTTGCCTTTTTAGAAGAATACGAAAAACCTTTGGAGCTGGATAAGGCGGGTATTCAAAATATCATTAATGCTTTTGTGACGGCAACTAAACGGGTAAAAGCTGTAGGATATGACGTGGTAGAAATTCACGGAGCTCATGGCTATTTGTTTCACCAATTTTTCTCACCACTTAGCAATTTTAGAACCGATGAATACGGTGGTAGTTTTGAAAACCGAATTCGTTTTTTACTGGAAACCGTTGATGCCGTAAAAGCCGAATGGGGAACAGAAAAACCTTTGTTTGTCCGTATTTCTGCGACTGATTGGACAGAAGGCGGTTGGACGATTGAAGATAGTCTTAAACTTGCTACCATCTTAAAAGAAAAGGGAATTGATGCAATAGATACGTCAACCGGTGGAAATGTCCTGGCAAAAATTCCTGGAAATTTGGGCTATCAAGTTCCATTTGCGGCGCAGATCAAAAAAGAAGTGGGCATTATTACGGGTGCTGTTGGTTTGATCAACAATCCACACCAAGCAGAACAAATTTTGCAAGACGAAGAAGCCGATTTAATTTTCATTGCCAGAGAAAGTTTGCGCAATCCGAACTTCCCATTGTATGCTGCCACGATTTTGGGAGACGAAATAATATGGCCAGTACAGTACGAGAGAGCTATCCCGACACATGGTGAGTGGAAATAGGAAGTTTAAATAAACTTTTCTAAATGGCAAATATCCAGTTACCATTATTAAGGCAATGAAATAAGCTTGGCTTTGTAATTAAACACTAATTTTGATTATTTTGAAGTCCGACGAGGTAAATAATAAGTAAAGCATATTAAAACTTTACTATTATTTTCTAAATTTGTAGCATCGATTTACAAGGAATTTACAGGAAACAAGATATAGTAAGAACCATTAGCAAATCGTTACCTTTTGACAATTAGGACTCATTAAATGGCTCTTTATAAGCTTCTTTAGCTTTTTCTAATGTTTTTTTTAAATTGCAAATGTTTTAATTTTTAAAGTTTTTCGGACAAAATAATCGTTTTTTTCATTCGACTTCAGCAAAGCTTTAACAGAAAAGGCGATGCGTCATTTCTCACCTGTCGCTCTATTTGTAATTGCAACAAAACATTTATTACAAGACAAATATTTTCTTAAACAAAAAGAAGTCTTATTCTCGTAAGATAGTTGAGAATTTTGTGACATAAATTCAATTACGTATATTAGATAGAATATATTCATTAATGAACAACCTCAAATGAGTGATAAGCTAAAAGTAATGTCGAAATTAATCACTTGTACCAATATAAAACTCAAATTCTATGGATAGAAGTGTTCATCTTATCACCGTTAAAGGACAGGATAATGTAAATTTTTATTTTACTCTGACAATTGTTGCATCAGTTTTGTCATCTCTTTTTATTAGTTTAACTACAATATTACATCCACTTGATGAATTGCTTGTTAAGTTTAATATTCCAATCTCTTCTTATGTTCCCGCAGTTGGCACTATATACTTTGGCTTATTCAAGGCATGGAACTTAGGGGCGTGGAAAATTTTTAAAAACTGAAAATAATTGACTTACCCGATATTGACGGAAGCTGGGTTTGCTCTAGGGTTGTACTTTTGGATAATTAAATCAACAGTTATATGAAATATATTCTAAGAATAAAGGTTTGGACATTTTTGATTACTGGAATTTTCTTTATCATTCTCGGAAGTTTTATGTTCATTACGTCTCAGGAGAAAGATACTGCTCGTTTTTTAATGGGTGTTGGAGTATTTCAGGAAATTGTTTTTTGCATTTATTATTTCATTCAGAGAAAAAGAGGCAAAATAATTGCTTAGTGCAAATAATATCTAAATTTGATCTAAATGCACAAGAGGGTAGAGTTATCTACTCTCTTGTTTTATTAAATGATACTTCGAGACTCTTATTTCCCGTCGAATAATCATGGGTGAGGTCGCTTATTCCCGCAACATTCTTCAGGAATATCGTATTGACTATTCGTCAATCGTCACATACCCCCAGTTCTCCCCCGACCGGATTCGGTTAAGTTGTGTATGCGTAATCCCGAATTGCTTCGCTATCATTTTCACCCGTGTCTTATCTTCCTTCAGCATTTTCTTGATAAGTCTCACTTTAGTTTCCGTCAGTTTGTACTGTTTAGAGGTTGTGGGTATTTTCTTATTCAAGACATTCGGGTTAGACCTGTTATGTTCCACCATCTCGCTTTTGGTTACACATTTCAGGTTTTCAAAATGATTATTCAGCTTATCGTAATCCAGATGAATAACAAAGATGTGCTTATCCGAAGGCTTCTCTAAAAACGCCTCTTCAATCACCTTGTGAATATATCTATTAAATGATTTTCCTTTGGGAAGTCTGATATTCAAAGACCTGTACCCTTGAATAACTGCCCCTTTGATAATTTCGCCCTTACCGGGTTTTTGAAAGCTCTTAATCCGTCCTAAGTTGGATATAGCGTATTTTGGAGGATTCGGCACGTCTTCGACCTCAATGACGAGGTTAGCCCATTGTTCTGCTTGCATAGGTTTATTTTGTAATCTTTAGTGCCTAAAGATAATCAAAATATGCAATTCCACATTACGATCTTTAATTAGAGAAAACATGGGATAATCTGCATTAATTTAAAGAAAATATTGAAATTTAATTTCGTGAAAATGTGGCACCAGTGCGGCACCAGCTTTTTCCGTATTTTCCAAACTTCAATTAAACCATTGAAAATATTGGTTGCGGGGGCAGGATTTGAACCTGCGGCCTTCAGGTTATGAGTCGCGAGAGGTGCAGTTTTACTGGTTTAAATTGAGTTTAATTACTGTTATTGAATCAAATATTTAGTTGATATTCGAGCTGTTTTATGCTTACCTCGGATAGATGATTTTTAACGCTGATTGCGGTACCAGTGCGGCACCAGAAAGAGGGCTTTGTGAACATTCATTTTCGAAAAGATATTCTAAGCAACTTAAATCCTCCTTCGAAGGGCCGCACATATTACCATGATACACAGACTGGTATTCTGTCTGCCTATCTGACTTCTAAAGGAACCTTCACTTTTTACACTCGCAAAAGAGTATCTGGTAAGGATGTAAGAATTATAATTGGAGAATTTCCAGCCATAACGATTGTTCAAGCCAGAAAGAAAGCACAAGAGTTGATTGGACTTGTTGCCTCAGGAAAAGATCCGTATGCAGAAAAACAAAAAGAGAAGGCTCAGAATAAAACTTTTGAAGAGCTCTTTATAGAGTATATGGAGCGTTATAGTAGGGTCCATAAACGTTCCTGGAAATATGATGAACGTGAAGTGAATAAATTTTTGTCTCATTGGTTCAAACGTCGTCTATCTAGTATCACAAAGGTAGAAATACAATTGCTGTGTGAAAAAATTTACAATATCAATGGGCTTTACCAATCTAACAGAATTCTTGAACGCATAAGAGCAATGTATAACAAAGCTATTGAATGGGGATGGGAAGGTACTAATCCAACAATTGGGATCAAAAAATACAAAGAACGATCCAGGGATCGGTTTGTTTTTCCAAATGAAATGCCCTTTCTTATAAAGGCATTGGATGAAGAACCTAATGCCACTGCAAGAGATTATCTTTGGATGCTATTGTTAACAGGGGCGAGAAGAACGAATACGTTGATGATGCGTTGGGTTGATATTAACTGGGAAATGAGCTTTTGGCAAATCCCAGTAACAAAAAATGGAGAGCCTGTGTTAATCCCGTTAGTCGATAAAGCAAAGGAGATACTTGTAGAACGCAAGAAACATTCAAATAGTGATTGGGTATTCCCGAGCACGGAGGATAGCACAAAACACTTGGTCAATTTTAAGAGGGCTTGGAAACATATCCAGCAAAAGTCTACCATTGCACTTTGGGCTCAGGATGACAAATACTCCGTTCTAATTGATGAAAGCGATTTAAAAGCCAATGGCTACATTGAGGTAAATAATAAGTTTGAGTGTATAGTTCAAAAAGCGACAAAGCAAAACATTATTCTTCCAGAAGGACTAATGGATGTTCATATACACGATATTCGACGAACCTTCGGAAGTTATCAAGCTATCACAGGATCGAGTTTACAAATCATTGGAAAAAGTCTCGGCCATAAATCCTCACTTTCAACTCAGGTTTATGCCAGGCTGAATCTTGATCCAGTTCGAGAATCTATTGAAAAAGCGATGCATGCGATGCTTACTACTGCTTAGTTTAGAATATCTGTATCAATTGGAGGACTGTTATGATTGAAGTTAAAAAGACCCTACACGGTTGCCATGAAGTAATTTCTCAATGGCGTTCAATGAACAGAGAAGATCATAACACTCCTGTTCAAAAACGAAGGCTTTTAATCATGGATGCATTTTTGAAGGCAGCTGAAAGAAGAGCATTAAAAGTAAGCTACACTGTGCAAAAACAAGGGTTCTACGTTACCATTACCAAGGATCGTGATAGTGTAGAATTCGGAGTAAGAGAAAAGCACAAAAGGGAAAAAGAAAAAATTACTGATCCTAAAAAGGACTATTTTAAAAAAGGATATAATAACGTTTTAGTACCCACAGGTGTTCTAATCTTAACAATCAATCCTGGTTACAAAGACTATCGACCAGCTGAACTTCAAGACCAAGACGGACATCCTCTCGAACAGCAACTTCAAGATGCAATGAAAGCTCTTGAAAAGTCATTTCTAGCTCAGCAGGATCGTCGTTTAGAACGTGAAAAATGGCATCATGAGAGGGAGGAGAGAGCTGCATATCTTCGAGATTTAGAAGAAAAAAAGAAGCAAGAACAACAAAAGAAAGATTTGTTGGAAGACAAAGTAAACTGTCACCTGAGAGCAAGTAACATCCGGAATTACGTGAGCGAGGTATTACAAGCAAATAAGGATGGTAAAATTAATCTTCAGAATGCAGAGCTCTTAGCTTGGAAGACCTGGGCACTGGCCTATGCGGATGATCTGGATCCAATTGTATCCAAAGGTCCATTATAACTAATTGATTTCTTTGATTCTAGTGATAACTCAACTTATAATTGTGACTTTAATTATCTCATTGGCAGTTAATACAAAACAAATCAGAGCAATATTCTCTTGAAATACAGATTATTAGCGTTAAGTTGTGGGCATACAACTGTATTATTTAGGAGCTGTGATGGAACTGATAAAACCTGGGAAACGACCTGTAGCGAAGAAGAGGGATTTACCCACAATTAGTGACCAACAGGTAGGAATTCGGCTGCAGACTATTCGCAAGGCTAGAGGCTTAACCCAAAGAGATATGATTAAGGCCTGCAACTTGGGGGTTACACAACAAGTTTACAGTAAGTATGAGAATGGTGGCGTGAGAATTCCGGCAATAAATCTTTTTATGTTTGCTCAAACTCTTAATGTTAACATTGCCGAATTCTTCCCGCACACTTCAACTCCTTTAAGTAATAATGAGGAGCATCTCTTTTTGCAAAGGCTATTACAAGTATCTTTAGATAAGATGACTCTAGTTGAAGAGGAATGCAAAAAACAAATTCAAGTGATTAAAACCGCCCTCAAACAATAAGGCAGCTTTCATTTATCTGACTGATATTATAAAGCTGTATTGTCAAAAAATATTCCAGCCACTTTTCCATGCTTTCATAATTTTCATGCTCTTCAAAGGCGGCAACAACTTCAAGGGCGGTCTGTAATGAATCTTCAAACTTTATCATAGTTATTTTTATAGCCTCTTCGCATTTATAGTTAAGTGATAAATACATAAGATTAAATGTTTTGGAGTCAAAACATACTAATGTAGGTTTGTTTCGGCTGAATTGTTCAGGTCATATGATGATATGAAGAAGCATATTCACCGATGCCCGGTTTCTTGGTCTATTGGACAATTCTTTTTTGATAAAAGGGTTGCTAAGAACTTGTCTCAAAATGAGCTTGCACAAATGCTAGAGGTGTCAACTGAATACATTGATCTATTCGAACATGGAAAAATCGTCATTGATATTTTGTTTGTTTTAAAGCTGGAGAAATTATTTAATGTTCCTTACAAATCATACAAACCACTAGTAAGTTATCATGGTTTTATAGGTTTTGATTGTGATAAGAGTAAATTGCTATTCTTAAATAAACGCATTATCAAAGAACTCAAGAAGACCTTTTCCTACGCAAGGATGTATTATAATATTGAAGACACATTATTGAACCTTAGATATGCACCGCTACGTGGGAAAAGATTGGATTAATTTAGCTCAATACAATTAAACCTGACCTTAGAGCCTTTTTCACTGCATCCATACGTCCACACGCATTCATCTTCCTGTAAACTTTCTTAAGTCGTTCGACAACCCCAGAACGTTGAAGCCCAAGAATTAGACCGATATCATCGTAGGTCTTATTTTGACACAACCAATACAGTGCTTCTAGTTCACGTTCTGTAAGATTATAATTTTCACGCTCTATTACTTCTGATTTCAAAGCTAATGTTGCCTGATGATGGATTAAACTAGCTATGATTAAATCCTTCCTCTTGTCCTGGAGATAAAGGCTCATATCTTTCTCTTCAATATAATTTGAACACAAACTAACAATTGAAAACCCTCCATAAGGAGAAAAAATCGGCACACCAACTCCCCGATCTACATTGAAGTCACTAGCCTCCATGAAGAACTTCTTTTGTAACGGGTTAAGAATTTCCTTTTGTTGATTCCAGCTCCAATGAAAAGCGTCGTTTTTGGTTTTGAATAAATCATATAAAGGATCGACCGTAAAATAATCGCTGGCTGTATATTTATTTTCCCATTCTATGGGATAGTTAGAAACATATGAGTTGTTCATCCTCGGATCATGAGGATTATTGACGAGAACATAGGCGTATTTATCAAAGCCCATGTTGTCAAAATACTTAGCCATTAGAATGTTCAAATCTTCTAGTGTACTGACATCACGAGTCGCAATCATAAGATCCAATATGCTTGACATATGTTTATTTTACTTCCTTATTTTCAAATAGTTATAAGCATACAAGTGTAGGTTGTACACACAACGCTACATTGCTCATTCTTCCATGTAAAGGAAGAAATGATGTTAAAAATATTATGCCCCAATAGCTTAAGAGACACGCAGAATTTGGCTGAAATGCATCAGTTGCGTTATCGAAAATTTGTAGTCGAACTAGGCTGGAAAGACGGCATATCTGGGGTAAATCAGCACGAGTTCGATTGTTTTGACCATGAGAATGCATTTTACTTAGTTCATGTAAATGAACTCGACAAAGTGGATGCGGTTGCAAGGCTTACGCAAACACAGCACCCAAACCTATTAATGGATATATTCAAGGATAATATAAGTCTGGTTGAGCCTAAAAGGTCAAACGACGTAATAGAAATATCAAGATTTTGTTCAGACGCTACAAGTGCACCAAAAAATGTAATGGGACAGATAATTGCAGGTTTGCTGCAGATAGGTTTGACCTACAACATTGATCACTTCGTATCATTTTCTAATACCCACATAAAACCTCGAGCAACAAGAATAGGGTGGCCAGCTCAAGAAATTGGTGAGGTTATCCAGGTTGGTAAAGACCAAGCCGTTTCTTTAAAACATGATGTCAGAGCGGAGTATTACGATGCCGTATTTCAGAATTTGAATTTAAAAGAACCACTGCTCTCAGAAAAGGAGATCGCCAGATGCCCGATGAAAATAGTAATGGCCTAACCGATATTGGATTGAAATGTTACAAAATGGATATGGCCCCGCATGGCTTAATTCATGACGAGAACAAAGAGTTTTATAAAGCTCTTTTGGATGTAATGGAGTTGCTTCGGGTAGAAACACTGTTGAGAGAGTGTCATGAAATCCATGAGAAAATCTTAGAGATGGTAGGCTGCATACAGGCCATGGAAACTCAAGATTTTAAACCTTCAAAATATCCAACGGAAATTATCGGATAGAATACTGATGTATGTATTAGACTTATAATCCTATTTGGCAATTTACAACAACAAAAAGTGAGATAGGCTTTTGACGTCCAACCACAGGAGATAATTCATGAACCATTTTATAAAACCCCAACCAATCATTGAGAATAACTTTTCGTTTCACAAATGCCCGCAAGTCGCATTTGCTCTTATTGACTACCTCGAAGGATCGTCTCTGAGCCGCATCTTTGCCTTCGATCAAGTCCAAAAAGCAATAGAAAGAAGCTCTACGAACTCTGATCGTATCGAATAACACATTTATACAATCCATCTACCCAACACTTATCAATCCCTGAAAGGACAAGCCATGAATCCCCAGAGCACACTACCAAACACACCTGCTGAAGTTCTCGACCTATCCCCAGGCCTGCTTGAACAAGTAGAGGCCGGTGTTAAGGCAGCAGAAGATTCTGGTCAGTGGATCCGTCCTTACAAAGAAGCTGCGACCGCAGCAGAGGAAATGGGTCCAATGGATATTTTGTATTGGGCTTTTAAATGCACAAATCCCATCACAAAGATGGAAGAGGGAGTAGAAAATCTGCTGCTTACTGATAGCAGCATCGTTGGGCTTCCGGAAGGATTTGAAAAGAAAAACACTGTGACTATGGGTCTGGCAGGAGATCTGCTTCAGGCGGATGGATTAGAGCTTTCAAAAGGCATTCTTTATGAGAATGTCGCAGATATCCTATTCGACAAGGATATCTCTTACGCCAACTTCGAGTCACCAATTACCAATCAACCACTCGTTAAAGAAGTCATTGGGGATAAGGGCCCTCCTATTGAATGTTGTAACCGGGAACAATTTGAAGTATTGGCCAAACACAAGGACAAGAAATTTACCGTACTCAATACCTCTAATAATCACATGTTCGACATGGGCCTTGAAGGAGTTCAAAACACCCTTAGTGTTCTTTCAGAAGAAGGCATCCTTGATGTCGGTACCAATCGTAAACCAGAAGAGTACGGCAAGGGAAAGTTTCTCACCTGTAATGGGATCAAAATAGGTTTTGCGTCTGTGACTTTTGGTCTTAATGGTCACGTAGTACCGGAAGAAGAAGCCTATCGGATTAATACCTCTAAACTACATTCGAAACTTGCAGAACCTGATTTCAATCTTATCAAGCAGCAAATCGACGATTGTAAAAAGCAAGAATGTGATTTCATTGTAACGTCTCTGCACTGGGGATTCGAGTTCGAAATGATGCCTCGTGAGCAGCAAGTACTGGCAGCAAGGGCTTTGGTTGAGTATGGAGCAGATGCCGTTGTCTGTCATCACCCCCATGTCATTCAGCCGGTAGAATACTATCAGACACAACGTGACCCTAACCGGGTAGCAACTATTGCGTACTCACTGGGAAGTGTTGTCTGGGGCTTTAAAGGGCCACATCTTGCACTCAGTGCCATACAAAATCTTACACTTGCTAAGGGTAATTTTGACGGCCAGGAATTGACATATATTGAAGAAGCTGATGTCACACCAGTTTTCAGAAGCGCCGTTGATAGAAACGGCAAAACCGAAACCCGGATTGAAAAGCTGCAGGATCATCTAAACGGGCAAAGCGACAGGCATCCGGATGAGTATATTGAGAAGATCAATAGCTATGCTAGGTTGGTACTTTAATAGGAGGAGAAGTTGACGAATATTCAATTGCGTAAGATCATAGCGGCTTTCACTCTTGTCGGATTGGTGTCGGTTTCACCTGCAACTCAAGCTGCAAGTGACGTTGAAATCAAAAGACGGATTATCGCAGAGTCAATTTCTCAATATCCGGGAAATTGTCCATGCCCCTACAACACGGACCGAGCAGGAAGGAGTTGCGGTCGTAGAAGTGCCTATAGTAGAGCAGGGGGATATACACCTGTATGTTACCCGGAAGAAGTAACACCAAAAATGATACGTTTATACCAAATAGAAAATCGAGAGAATTGATTAATAGGATTAAGAAGTACCCTAATTTTAGAAAAAGTTTGGCAAAATCAATATTAAACGTTAATATTAAGCCTCAATATACGAAAAAGAGGTGTAGTGACTTAACCAATCACTAAATAGTATAAAGGATGCTTATTTTATAGCCTATGAAAATTGATCTCCCAATACTTAAAAGAACCATTTACCAAAAAAGTGGTAGCAATAATGTGATTGTTCAATTAATCGCTCTTGAGAGTTCTATTTCTTTAAACATTGTTGAAAAAAAACGGCATTACTTGATTGTAGAAGACAGTGGAATACAATATTGCTTCACAACAAAAATTGAATATGTTCCGTCTGAAATTAGCTATGCGATTCAAACTAAAACTCTTCCAACTTCCAAGAAGGTTACTGAGGGAAAAATAGATTTAAAAGGTTGGCTTAAGCATCCGGATCTCTTAGAAAAAACCGCCGAAGAAGTAATTGAGTCGTGGAACGGGAACTTTGTTTATAAAGAAGAAAATAGTAAAGACCCTGGTTTAAGAGAACCTCAAATTGCAGCTTTACATTTATTAATTGGACATTTAAAAATTCCATCAGACTCGGCAACAGTGGTCATGCCAACAGGCACGGGAAAAACAGAGACAATGTTAGCTGCCTTAGTTGCTAATAGATGTAAAAAACTTTTAGTAACCGTCCCATCAGACTCTTTACGAGACCAAATTTCGAATAAATTCTTTACATTAGGATTATTGAAAAAATTTGGAATAGTTGCAAATGCAGCTCTCTATCCGATAGTAGGAATAATTAAAAATAAATTTGTAGATATAGACGAAGTAAACCTGTTTCTAAACGATTGCAATGTTGTAGTCACCACCATGAGCTGGCTCACTACTCAATCAGTCGAAATTCAGAACCTTTTCTCAACATCTTTTAGTCATGTTTTTATTGATGAAGCTCATCACGTAAAAGCACATTCATGGAATGAATTTAGAAGTAGATTCGATAAAGAAAAAGTTGTGCAGTTTACGGCAACTCCTTTCAGAAACGATGGGAAAAGGCTTGATGGAAAAATAATATCCAATTTCCCGTTGAAGAGAGCACAAGACCAAGGTTATTATAAGAAGATAGAATTTATTGCTGTACATGAATACGATAAGGAAAAGGCAGATGAAGAAATAGCAAGAGTAGCAGTTGAACGGTTGCGGTCGGACCTAGAAAAATCTTTCCAACATATACTTATGGCTCGCTGTGCCACAAAAGAACGAGCTAGAGATATATTCAAGCTCTATCAAATTCATACTGATCTTAATCCGGTCGTAATTTATTCTGGTGTTCCAAATTTCAAAGAAACTTACAATACAATCCTTCAAAAAAAGACTAGAATAATTGTGTGCGTAGATATGCTTGGGGAGGGGTTTGATTTACCTGAGTTAAAAATAGCAGCATTTCATGACATTCGGAAAAGCCTCCCTATTACATTGCAATTAGCTGGGCGATTTACACGTACGAAATATGATGAGGAGCTTGGCGAAGCATCTTTTATTGCAAACATTGCAGATTTAGAAGTTAAGGACGAGTTATCTGATCTATACGCCACCGATGCAGATTGGAACGAAATATTATCCGATGTAAGTTCCGAGCAAGTTAAAGAACAAATTGATTTTAAAGACTTTATGAGTGGATTTAGGAAACTAGGTAATGCCAGTATTCCATTTCAGAATGTAAGGCCAAAATTAAGTACAGTAGTTTATAAAAATAAAACGAAAGCCTGGTCACCTTCTAATTTTCAAAAAGGAATTTCCGGATACGAAAATTTTGATTTTAAATTTAGTGATATTAATAGAGACCACAATTTACTTGTAATAGTTACAGGTAAAAGATTTGCTGTTGATTGGATACATGATAAGAGAGAAATTTACGATATACAATGGGATATATTTATAGTTTTCTGGGAAACGAAAAATAATCTGTTATTCATCAATAGTTCCGATAATAGCAGCCTTTATCCAGAATTAGCTTCCGCGATCATAGGATCTAGTGCAGAGATAATAAGAGGTATAAATGTTTTTAAGTCATTTTATAATCTAAAAAGGGTCAAATTACAAAATGTGGGCCTAAGACAATATTTCGGCAAGAACATTAGATTTAGAATGATGGTTGGAAGTGATATTGCGGATGCACTTAGCCTCGCAGAAAAGCAACGAGGAGAAAAAGCATTTGTAATGGGGACAGGGTTTGAGAATGGAGGTGCCGTTAATATAGGAGCTTCCTACAAGGGGCGAATATGGACAAAATCACAAGGCGATTTAAGAAAATATATTAAATGGTGTACTGCATTAGGGGACAAGTTAGTAGACGAAAAAATCGACCCTAATCAAGTTTTAAAAGAAACTCTGATTCCTACATTAATCACTGAACGACCAATCAAGTATCCTGTTTGGATTGATTGGGACTTGGATATGTACTTGGATGTAGAAACAAGATACACTTTTACCATTGGTGGTTTTAAATACGACCTTTCTAACATTGAGCTTTGCTTAGTTAATCCAGATAGTAATGGAGACTTACTATTTTCACTTAGATCAGAAGAAAAAGAAGTTATTTTTAAAATCGAATTATTTGAAAAAATAGAGAATGACGAAAAGTACGCTGACTTTAGAATTGTAAAAGTAAGCCCAGATAAAGTTGAGGTGGGAATTGGCAGTCGAAAGATAGATGGAGTCGAGTTTTTCGAGAATTATATCCCAACCATTTGGTTTGCCGATGGTTCAGCACTAACTGGTAATGAATTTATTGAGCTTAAGCAACAAATTGGAAAATTTCCGAAAGAAGATATTTCCACATGGGATTGGTCAGGTGTCGACTTGAGTAAGGAAGCTCAAGAAGTATATCCAAAAATTACTAACTCAATTCAGTTTAGAGTCATACAAAGACTATTGTCGGAAGACTTTGACATTATTTATGATGATGATTATTCAGGAGAAATTGCAGATGTTGTAGCGATAAAAATAAATCCTAATAAAATACTTATCCAACTTTATCATTTGAAATATGCCATAGGTGGCGTAATAAGCAATCAAATTAAGAATTTTTATGAAGTTTGTGGCCAAGCTCAAAAGTCTATCCACTGGAAACATAAAACTGGGAAAGAATTTGTAAACCATCTATTACGTCGTAAAACTAAGAAAAAAAATAGTCAAACGTGCTCACGGTTAGAAAAAGGCAGTGAAAGTGATTTAATTAGGCTTTTAGGAATTTTAAAAAATGAAATCCCAGTTGAATTTGAGATTTTCATCGTTCAACCCGGCTTATCAAGAAATCATGCTACAGATGATATTTTAACACTACTCGGAATAACCTCTACATACATAAAAGAATTCTGTGACATAAACCTTCGTGTAATTGCAAACGAATAGCTGGGCAATATCACTTTAGTGTTGTCAGATGATAATTAAAATGTAAGCTCTTAACTTGGAATAGAAAATGAAACAAATATTTCTCCAGTTCTTAAAAAACATCATCCTTCGGCTAGAAAAAATACATTTTAAGTTCTCTCCTTTAGATATACACAATATTTCATACAGTTCTCTCTCTCCGGTTAGTGATGCAGATGAAGGAGGGTATTACACAAAAACATTAACATGGGCGTTAAAAAATAGAAAAGAGAACGATATAAAGAATATTGCTTTAACAGGGCCATATGGATCTGGGAAAAGTAGTATCTTAAAAACATTTCAGAAAAAATACTTAGGAAATGATTTTCACTTCTTAAGCATATCTTTGGCAACTTTCAAAGACGAAAAAATAATAGCCGACAGCCAACAGGATGATGGCCTTTTGCGATTAATTGAATTGAGTATTCTTCAACAAATATTTTACCATGAATCAGATGAAAAAATACCTGATTCTAGATTAAAAAAAATAAAAAGATATTCTAATGGTAAATTAGCTTTACTCACTACAGCTATAGTTATTTATGGTTTGGCGGCTTTTAATTTATATAAAAAAAATGGCCTATATAAAATATTCCAAATTCCTGAAACTGAACCGGGAATAACAATTCTATACTTTTCTAGTCTTGCTATCCTTTTTATCTTATCTGTAGGCTTTATATATAGAACTATTAGAATTTTACTTGGAGTTAAAGTAAAGCTAAGTTTTGACCATGCTGAAATTGAAATTGATGAAGGAATTAGCAAATCCATATTAAATCATCATATAGATGAAATCTTATATTTCTTTGAAGTCACAAAATATAATGTAGTTATAATAGAAGATTTGGACAGATTTGAAAATACTGAGATTTTCACGAAGTTGAGAGAAATCAACCTTTTACTAAATAACTCAAAGAAAGTCGGTAAAGAAGTAGTTTTTATTTATGCTGTTAAAGATGACATGTTCAAAGATAAAGATAGAGCAAAATTCTTTGATTTTATTATTCCTGTAATCCCAATAATTAATTCATCAAATTCAAGCGAGAAGCTACTAGAAAAGACAAAGCAGAACAATTACCGCATCTCTGAAGATTTAATTGAAGATATATCATTATTCGTAGATGATATGAGGTTGCTTCATAACATAATGAATGAGTTCTACTTGTATTCTCAAAAGATTGGGAAAAACTTAATAGATGATAAATTATTGGCAATTTTAGTTTATAAAAACATTTTTCCAAATGACTTCTCTAAATTAAACAGTAGTGAAGGGGATTTATATGGCATTTTATCTAAAAAAAATGACTACATAGAAAATGAAATTCTAAAAGCTAACACTCTAATAGATAATTTGAAGGGCGAGATTAGAGAGTTAGAGGATATGCACTTAAAAAATATTGAAGAGCTTAGATCCTTATATTTGTTGCAATATATATCTCATTTGAATTATTTCGAGTCATTTGAGATTAATGGTCAAGATAAAAATATTTTGGAAATGCTTGAGGATGATAATTTTGGATATTTAATAAATAACTCATCTAAGTATAAATCTATGACAAATTATGGGTCAATTCAAACAAAACGCGTCTCTGTTGAATTCAACACGATAGAAAACGAAATTGGCGAAAAAAAATACTTAGAAAGAGAGAGTGAAATTGGTTCATGGAGAAATGGAAGAGTTGACGTATTAAAAAAAGAAATACAAGATCTAGAGAATGCGAAGGTCCAAATTAGAAATTCTAAAATTCAGTTTTTATTTTCTAGTGGTCATTTTGCTATTTCAAATTTGGATGCAAAGCAAAACTCACTAATCAATATTTTAATTAGAAATGGGTATATTGATGAAGATTATCATGATTATATATCTATTTTTTATGAAGGAAGTATCACTAAAGCGGATCAAGAATTCTTATTAAGTGTAAAGAGTCAAAATGCTTTAGAGTTTGACTATGGTCTTTCGAAGATAGATAAACTTCTTAGCAAAATTCATATTAACGATTTTAGTAAAGAATATGTATTAAATTATGGATTAGTAGATTTTATTCTGAAAAGCAACCAGCATCATTCTATCAGGGATTCAATATTTAATAAACTCAAAGATGAGACATCTGTTTCCGTCAATTTCATAGATGGCTATATCACAAGAGGACGAACTCTTCGGGAATTTACTAAAATTCTTTGCAGAGCCTGGGTGGGAATATGGAACTTTGTTGACGATAAATCAAATTACACAGAAGACAAAAAAAATGAATACTTTAAACTTATTATTGAGTTTGCAGATTTAGGCGATATTAAAAAAATATCCGTAACTTCTACTTTATTTATAAATTCAATTCTAGGGAAAATGGATTTCCTAACTACTATTGAAAATAGTAGAAAACTGCAAAGTATTATCAAATCACTTGATTTGAAGTTCTATTCTTTAGATGAATCAAAAATACCGAGTGAATTATTCGATTTTGTTTACTCGAGTGGACATTACAAGATTAATGTCGAGATGCTAAAACTGATTATCAAGAGATCCGGTCATCTAAATATTGTAGATTTCGATACTCGTAATTACCACGCAGTTAACAGTTCGAAGTGCAATGATTTAATAAACCATATTAATGCTAACATAAATGAATACATAGAAGACGTTTATCTGAAGTTAGAGTTCAATGAGTCGGAGGATCTAAATTCTCTGACAGCATTGTTGAACAACAATGAAATCTCCATTGAGAATAAGGACAGAATAATCCAGAAAGTTGGCACTAAAATATTGGATATTTCAACGATTAATTCATTAGAAGTTCAGGACTATATTTTAAGTCACCAAAAAATACTACCCACATGGAAAAACGTTTTTTCGTACTTTGAACACTCTGGTCAGGAAATAACTGAATATCTTGTTGAATTTCTAAATATTCATGCAAGAGAGTTATCTGCGACTAAAATCCCAAAAGACAAAGAAAATGAAAACAAATACAACAAATTCATAATTAAGATTATAAAAAATGAAGAAATTGAAAATACTTCGTATGATTTGATTTTAAATTCTATCCCTTATTACTATAGCAAGTTAAATGTTAATGAGTTATCAAAACAAAAAGTGACAATGCTCATTGAGAAGAGTAAAATTTCACTTTCGAAAGAGACCTTTGGTTTCTTAAAGTCAGGTAACGATGGGCTACATATTGGTCTTATCGAAAAATCTAAAGATGTATTTATTAAAACGATAGGAAACTATGAATTAGATGGTGACGACATCCTAGCATTATTAAAATCCGATGTTTTGAATGAAGATGAGAAAAATACTATTCTAGATGAAGTAGATGAACTTTTAATAACTTCAAGTAGTGTAGCCATTAGTGAAATTGGAAAAATAATATTGAAGAAAAGTACCTTTAGAGTAAGTGAGTCAATTCTTGAACAAGTTTTGGTAAGCCCAGATCTTTCTGTTACAGAAAGAATTCTAATCTTCAACCTGAAACATGATGAAGTTTCTGGAGAATATATTTCAGAGTTTTTGAATTCACTAGACGAGCCATTCTCTGATATAACAATAAATGGTAAGAGGCCATTGCTGAGTTTCGGAGAACAAATTCTTAGAATGGTTACTTTGTTACGAGCAAAAAATTATATATCAAGTTATACTATTAATGACAAAAAGGGGATAAGGGTATCAACTAAGAAAAAGTAAGTCAGGAAAGATATTGCTTGTCGATCATGCATTTGTTCTAGCTCGGTCTCTATATACATGAACTATTTTATTTATCAATTTATGTAATGTGTTATATAAGCCACTTAATTTGCACCAATTTATCGATGGGCATCTTTATAAATAAGAATAGCAAGATGACTAATGCAAATTGTCCAGTTTATTATATAATAAACTGGACAATTATCTGATACAAATAACTATACCTAATAGTTATTTATCATTCAGTCTTTCCAAAAAATAATTAGTACTACGACCACCGGCAGTGTCTTTTGTAAGTATCCCTTGCTCAACAAGATTCTGAATATCTCTTAAAGCGGTATCTTGTGAAGACTTAGTCATTTTGGCCCATTTAGTAGTTGTCAGATTTCCAAAGAAATTCTGATCAAGCAGTAGATTAATCATGTGTTTTTGTCTGACATTGAGTTGTTTTTGAGTGAGCGATTCCCAATATCGAGCTTTATAAATAACACCTGAGGAAATTTGATCCGCTGAACTCAACGCCCGGCCCAAACAATCAAGAAACCATTCAAGCCATGAAGTGATGTCCAAGCCACTTTTCTGAACTCGTTCCAGTATGTCGTAGTATTTCTTACGCTCTTGCCGGATTTGCGTAGACATGCTGTAGAAACGTTGCTTTGTATTGTCAGCTCTCGCCAGTGACATTTCGGTTATCGTCCGGGCTAAGCGGCCATTACCGTCATCAAAAGGGTGAATTGTTACAAACCATAAATGAGCAATCCCTGCTTTAAGGATAGGATGTATATTTTGGTTACTGTTGAACCATTCCAAGAACTGTTCCATTTCCTTGTTAAGCACCGCTGAAGCTGGTGCTTCAAAATGAACTTTTTCTTTCCCGAATGCTCCAGATACGACTTGCATTGGATCGCTCGGATCATTATCTCTCCAACGACCGACAACAATCCGATGCATGCCGCTCCTACCGGTTGGAAATAGAGCTGAATGCCAACCAAAAAGCCTTTCGTCCGTCAGTGGGACTTTAAATGCTTGTGTAGCATCAACCATAACCTCCACAACACCGTCGACATTGCGATCGGAACTGATCATGCCAGCCACTTCCATTCCCAGTCTGCGGGCGATGGAAGACCTCACCTGGTCAGGATCCAGGTTCTCTCCTTCTATTTCACTGGACTTGATGATTTCAGAAGTCATGTTCAGGAGGGTTGCTTCATTTTGCAATGAAAATCCTAAGCCTTCCATCCTACCGATCAGACGTCCTTGCAAATGCGTGATTTCGGTAAGTGGCTTGAAAAGCTTCTCAGCATTCCAGGTAAAATTTGGCCATTCTGTTCTTTGATGAATATAAAGCATAGTATTCTCCGCAATATTTGCGTTAAATATAGCAGATAATCTCCGCATAGTCAATTATTATCCGCACAAAATGCGGATAATATAGATAATAATCTCCGCAAAACCTTTCCAGTGTACACAACTATTAGCTTTTAGTGCTGTATCATTATTAGCTTTTGCTGCTTAAAGGGGATGATATACTTAGTAAATAAAGGTAGTTAATGTGCTAAAAATCAATGAATTTCAGCATAATCATTCAATGTGCGGCACTGAGTAAAAAATTAGGGCCGTAAAAGCTGCAATTAAATCATTGAATATATTGGTTGCGGGGGCAGGATTTGAACCTGCGGCCTTCAGGTTATGAGCCACAAAATCCGCACTTTTATCAATCTAAACAGCCCTTAATTGTCATTATTGAATCAAATATTTAGTTGACCTTAGAGGTGCTTTTATGTTATCAGTAATGAATAGATTTTAATACCAACTGCGGCACCAGTGCGGCACCAGAAAGAGGACTGTATGATTATTCATTTCAGAAAAGACGTCCTTAACAACCTAAAACCTCCTTTAAAGGGCCGCAGTTATTACCACGACGCCAAGAGCGGCATATTATCTGGCTGTTTAACTTCAAAAGGCTCTTTTACCTTCTACACTCGTAAAAGAGTCGAAGGAAGGGACATAAGAATGTTCATAGGGGGCTATCCGTCACTAACAATTGAACAAGCAAGAAAAAAAGCACAAGAACTGGTAGGTCAGGTCGCCTCCGGGAAGAATCCTTACGAAGAGAAACGTAAGGAGAAAGCCCTAAATATGCTCTTTGGAGAATTTTTCAAAGAATACATGGAGCGATATAGCAAAAAACGTAAACGCTCATGGAAATACGATGAGCGTGAAGTAAAGAAGTTTTTGTCTCACTGGTTCAAAAGACGCATGTCCGGCATTACTAAAGCAGAAGTTCAATTAGAATTTGAGAAGATTCACGATAAGAACGGCCTTTACCAGGCAAACAGAATTCTTGAGCGGATTCGCGCAATGTACAACAAAGCAATTGAATGGGGCTGGGAAGGTTTAAATCCGACCATTGGAATAAAGAAGTATAAAGAAAAATCCCGGGATAGGTTTATTTTCCCCACTGAAATGCCTTGGCTATTAAAAGCTTTAGACGAAGAGCCAAACACAACGGTGAGAGATTATATTTGGATGCTTTTACTCGTAGGGGCAAGAAGAACAAACACACTTATGATGCGTTGGGAGGACATTGCTTGGGAAATGGATGTCTGGCGTATTCCAACTACAAAAAATGGAGACCCGCTAATCACACCTTTGGCCGGCCGTGCTATTTCTATCTTAAAAGAACGAAGATTAAAAACTAACGGAGAATGGGTATTCCCTAGTGAAGAAGACAAGACGAAACACTTAGTAAACTTTAAGAGAGCGTGGAAAAGAACCCGACAAAAGGCTACATTATACCTTTGGCATCAGGATGAAATATTTTCAAAATTTATTGATGAAGGAGATTTATTGATTAACGGATACGAAGAAGTTAATAAATTATATGATACTATCATGAGTAAAGCAAAAGCAGGAAACGTTGCACTACCTGTAGGTTTAATGGATCTCCATATTCATGATATCCGCAGAACTTTCGGTAGTTATCAGGCAATTACAGGAGCGAGTCTGCAAATTATTGGCAAAAGTCTGGGGCATAAATCAGCTCAATCTACCCAGGTTTACGCTCGGCTTAATCTTGACCCTGTCAGAGTATCAGTTGAAAAGGCTATGGACGCTATGTTCAGCGTATCCGCATCTTAAATAGGGAACCCATACTGGACGACTAACCAAATAGTTTTTCCAGTACAGGGCCGATTTCCAAGAAAATCCTTTAAAGTTGCTAAAATAGAAGACGGCTTTCCAGTATTTTGTAATGAAGTGCCTTAATTTATGGAACTGTTCAACATCTGGTAAGTATTAAATAATGCTTGAGTACCTAATTCAAGGCCAGATTCTCCATCCATCTTGCCGGTTTGATAAAATCTCTCCAATGCATATTGATATACAGGCAAATTAACCCGTGAGGATAATTCTTGATTCAAAATTTCCAAGTCTTTAATCATATGTTTTACCATGAAACCAGGGCTAAAATCGGCATTAACAATTTGGGGGCCCAGATTTGACAATGCCCAACTATGAGCTGCACCAGAGGAACAGACTTCGACGATTTTTTTCGGGTTCAATCCCAAAACTTTTGCGGCTGTTAATGCCTCGCAGACAGCAACAAGATTAACTGCACAAATTAATTGATTAATACTTTTAATAGCCTGGCCATCTCCTAATCTTCCACAATAAAATACTTTAGAACCCACATGACCGAACAGATTGTTATAATTTACACAATCTTTTTCAACCCCACCAACCATTATTGACAAGGTGCCATTCCTAGCACCAACATCACCACCAGAAACTGGCGCGTCCAAGTATTGGATTCCTTGCTGACTTAATTTATCGGCAATATAAATCGAAGCGTGTTTTCCTATTGTACTAAAGTCAATGATGGTGGCGCCTTTCGGAAGCATTGAAGCAAGGCCACCTTTCCCTAGTAAAACATCCTTAACTGAGCTTTCTTCAGACAGACAAACGCAAATAACTGAGCATGTTTCGGCTATAGTTAGGAAATCAGGAACAGCAATGCAACCGTTACTCTGAGCAAATTTAAGGCCATTTGACTCTCGATTCCTATTCCATACATATACTGCAAAATCGCCCGACCTAGCGAGATTTGCAGCCATGTGCCGTCCCATGGTACCCATTCCTAGAAATGCTATGTTCTTTTTCATGTGTTTTTCCTTAGATATTGAAAATGATAGCTCAAATGATTTTGAGCTATCATAAACTGCGTTTAAAAATTTAACCAGGCTCTTCTCACCAGCCTATTTTCACTTATAAGTGGGGTTCGCCCGTGTAAAACGGCCAAGTTTCTAACAACAATGATATCTCCTTCTTTGTAGGGAATTACTTCTGGTAGAGTCACATTCAAATAATTAAGTATCCATAATAGAGCATTTTGAAATCTCTCCTTATAAGCTTCATCGTACTCACCAAAAGCCAGATTAGGTCGAACCTGATTATCACACCTCCACCTGATACACCAGCGACCTTCGAATTCAAAGATCATTTTCCCAGTATACAAGTCACTGTGAACCCCATCTTCTCGGAGGCGTCCGTATTGAACGTTAGCCAACCTCAAAAGATCGAAATATTCCAAAGACATCTGCCCTAAGCACAGCTTAGGGGGTCAGATTGCGTCATAAAGGTCCGGGTCTTTATCTTCTTCAAAGAAGCCATCATAGGCCTTTCTACGAGCATCAGGATCAGCAGGTCTTCGACCATAGAAGCTCACACCCCTGGTGTTTCTGGGATCGACCCCTTCGACAAAAGCATCGTACAAATCTTCATTACAGATTATCTCATCAATCTTATCCATGACAAAATTATCCCCGTTATAATAAGCAGCAACATAGCTGAGTGAGTAAATTATACTGCAAGCAATAAGATGAGGCCCCAAAAGGAATTGGTTGAAATAAGTAAATACACACCCTAAAATAAAAAATATCGCAGGCTCAATGATGATCTCTATTGTCCTTGGACTAAGGAGTTTTCCATTGTAGGTAAATTGGTAAAAGATAGGGAGATGTTCTCCGGCAGAAAGACTGAAACGGCCAAAATCAAAGACAGACGGTTTTCTCTTAATCTCTTCTCTTCGGATATAAGAAAAGCAGATAAAAAGGACCAAGTAAAGAAACCATGATAAGTTGTCCGCTAAATAATTGGCAAACATTTTGCCTCCAAATAACATAGCTACCCCGGAGGCAGCAATAAGAGGTCCTGACGCAAGAATTATCGCTATGATAATAGCCAGGGTAAATGAAAAATATCTTTCGCCAAAATTCCGCCGGATAAAAACCTCAAGCAGCATCCTGGGCCAGGAGGCGATCGATAAAAATACGGTAACAAGCAATTCCATTATAGGGTTTCGTCTTCGCAAGACGGTACGATAATAAAGGTTCTTTTTCATTTGTTTTGATAGGGTTTAGAGTAATGTTATCATTTAGAAATCAAAAGTTCTGATTAAAGAGCATTCTTTTATGATTGGCATTCCCATCCAGTTTATCCCCCTGGCAATGCATGATCCCCTCGACTCTGAAATTGTTATTAGGCCCTCCGGTTTTCATCCCTATAAATTCCTCTGGACGGACAGTATCTTCCAATACCAGTGATCTTGTCTGGCTTTTTGAAAACTTGACATTCAGTGACGTTGAATCACTTTCATTTACAAAATAACTCTTGCCTATGAGATCAGAAGCATATTTATTGGTCTCTATATCCGCGTTGGCGTGAAAAATCTTTGTAGCCAATGTCCCCAAAAACCCTTTTACCTTGTGATCCGACTTATCCCCTCCCATAGCAGAAAGGTAATTTGGCACGTTTTGGGAAATATAAACCGTCGCAATCCTGCTGCTTCTTGCCGTCGCCTGATAACTGGCATCATGTTCGTGAAGGAAATTCTGAGCCTCATCTGCCCATAAAAAAACGGGCAGGGAGGTCTCATTTACCTCTCGTTTCTCCATAGCCCTTTGCCAGATGTATTTGAAAAGAATCTGACAGTCTCTTCCGACTTTATGATAGACTTTTACTGGCAGGTTGAGCAGGATAATTTTACCTTTTAAACTATCCTCAGGGGTGACTGTCGAGTCATGCCTGCACAGCAGGGAATAGATTGGTTCCCTCATAAGCCTGAACAGAAACCCTGAAAAAGAAAAGTCTATCACTGATCTGGTTTTGTCATGAAGCGCGATTAAGTTCTCATTGAAAAACTGATCAATGTATTTCAGTAATCGGGCTTCAGGAACAGCATCAAACAGCCTGGATTCATATACATTTTCATCATCATTGACAGCTTTATGGTCTTCCTCCGAAAACCCGGCCTCCCATTCATCTATTTTCTTTATCGTTTTATCCCTGGCAAGCTGCATGGCAAGATCAAAGGCTTTGACATCGTCTTTTTCAAGTTCCTCTTTCGACTTAGGTATAGTCTGGACGATTTCATATAACTGGTTAACTGTTATTGAACCATATGCCAATTTACAAAGGTCAATAACGTTGAAAATGAGCATATCTAATGCTGTCTCCCAAAACGCATCATCACTTTTCCCTTTGTCTTTTTCTTCTCCGGCGCGTATTACAGTCTTTAATACCTCCACAATATTTTCAGTGGGCGATTCCTTCTCCTCCTTAACTGAAGACTCATATTGAAGAAAATTGAAATGGTGTTTACCACCAGGCTCAAGGATGATAAGGTCATCAAGCCTGTTTGCTTGTTTACAGTAACCTTCCCACATCGTTTTCTCATCAGGCTTCACGGTTAAGACCAAGCCCCCAAAACCAGTCGTCAGGTATTTAATGGCAAGCATACGACCCGATCCGGAAGTTTTTCCTGAACCAATTCCACCAAAGATTTGCACCCCTTCAAACGCTCTTCGAAGTGTCCAGCGAAGTTTGTCCGTGCTTGAATTAAGCTCAATAAGAGCCTGATCCAAATCAAATGATTTCATAAAAATTTCGTATGAAGTAAACGGGCAGAAAACTATATACCAAATATAATCAAGAATTTCTTTTCACAAAGCATTGATGAACAATTATTTACAAAAACATTTACAAATTATTTGAACCCAAAACCCATAGGGGTGAATTATTAGCCTCCTGCAAGCCAAATCTCAGTAATGCCTCACGGTATTTTATAAGGGTAATTGCTTTATAATCTATTGCCGTGATTTCTTCGCCTATCTGAAAAGTATCGTCAGCCAGGCAATGTTGCATCCACATTTCTGCCACCAACGAATGTTCAAGATTGGGAGTATAGCCAAGAAACCTAGTCAGTCTGTCTTTAACTTGTGTTCTATAGGCATGATAATTTTCCTGATAGTTATCGTAGATACTTTGATTATACACAAGACAAGTATTGAGATTCATATCCTCATTGCGGATGAGTTTAATCTGCTCCACTACCTGCTTTTCAAATTCATCATCACTTATACCGTTTTGTTTGTGACTATGAACCAGAGCACGGACATAAGGCTCATATTTCAGCAAAATACTTGGATGGGGCAAGTATCTAAGGTAGCTTTCAATAATCTGCTGAGTGATTTCTTCGAGTTCAGGAAGGGCAATAGCTCCAAGTTCAATATCTTCCCAACTCAAAGCATACATGGAAGACTCACGGGCAGCCTCTTTATATGCTTTTTCAAAAAGGGCCCTGTCTCCACCGAACTGCTCCTGAGTCATTTTTTCTTCCCAATCCATAATTTACCTCACTGATAATTAGGTAATTGAAAAATATTGCCTATATTAGCATACGTTACACCTATTAGTCAATCAAAATCACCTTCTGGTATGGATAATTCTGATGACAAGGACAAAGTCTTCCCCAAAGAATATGCTCATTTGGAAGAAACGCTTAATACTGCTGTTGCTGAGATTAAAAGCATTGATGAACAGATGAACAATCCAAAACAAAAAGGACCGTCCCCCAAATTAAATCCTCCAGGTTTTCCAAGTCAGGGGCCTATGAGTTCAGGAGGCAATACCTCAAAAAATAACGAGATTAGAAAAAAAGAACTTCAAGCTCGAAAAGATAAAATCATTGATGGTGCATTAGATAAAATTGATAAGGGGCTTGAGGGCGCAAACCCTGAAGTTGCAAAAGCAGCCAGAGGTAAAAGTCTTGAAAAACTCGACCCCAACAATTTTGCTAAATTATCAAAAGACCAACTGAATGCTATTAAGACTCAACAGAGAGACATGAATGAATCTCAGAAGTTTGCAGATGTGCAGCTTCAAGAAAGAAAAAGCAATAAAAGAGATAATAAAACCCCCAAGTCACCTGATGACCCTAAGAACAATAGCAAAGTAAAGCCTGGTCAAGGAACTGATAAAAAGAAAGGGTCTGAGGCTTATAGAAATTTTGGTTCAAATACTGAGTCAATTACCAAAGACAGCAGGGCATCAACACAATCTCCTCAAGAGAGAAGTAAAAAACCAATGACCATGTCGGCCAAGTTCTCCCAGTCTTTAGGATATACAAAAGCCAAAGATGGTAACAAGGCTCCAGATAAGTCAACCAACAAAACTGCTTCTAAAGAGAAGGAGATTTTTAAGTCGAATGCAGAATTCATTTCTAAAGATAGCAGGAAACAAAAAGAAACGAAAAAGGAAGCCGACAAAAAGCCTATGTCAATGTCATCCAAGTTTTCCCAATCTCTGGGCTACACCAAGGCGAAAGAAGGTAGTAAAGCAATTCCTGAAAAGTCAAAAGGGCAGGCGCCTTCGAAGGCTGCTGAAAAAATGAAAGATAACTCGGCTTCCATTTCTAAGGACAGCAGGAAGGAAAAACAACCAGAGACATCAAAACCAATGTCAATGTCTTCCAGGTTCTCCCAATCCCTAGGCTATTCCAAGAGTAAAGGAACAGGCAGCTCTTCTCCTGTTAAAACACAAAGTAACTCACCCTCAAAATCATCACCAAGCAAAAGTCCTAGCTCACCAAGTAAAAGTCCTAGCTCACCAAGTAAAAGCAAGGACTAATTAATTCTAAAACTGCAATGAAATGGAAGTAATATGCCTTGATGAACCTGCGTTCTACGCCCTGATCAATAAAGTTACCAAACTGATTAAGGAACAGAATAAAATAACCGAAGACAAATGGCTTTCCGGCGAGGAGGCTATGAAGAAGCTCCGGATTACCAGTAAGTCAACTTTGCAAAAATTGAGAGACGAGGGGAAAATTCGTTTTTCTCAACCTGAAAAGAAGATCATTCTTTATGACCGGGATTCTATTGAGAAGTATCTTGAAAAAAACGTTCGTGAAACCTTCTAGCACTAAATACAATGGACGGAAAAGATTATACACAAGGCTTTAATGATGGGTATCTGATTTCGCAGCATGACCCAGAACTTTCAGAAGCTATTTCAAGAGCGACAGGTCAAAGTGACCGGCTCAACGGAATGAAAGACGGAAGAAGTCAATACATGAAAGAGCAGCTGAAAGAAAAGAGACCTTCTTGGTTGAAAAGTGAGAAATTGCCTAAGACAAAATCAGAACCTGAAAAGTCAAAGACGAAGGGTATCCAGCCGGAGAAGTAGTTTTGACTACATCTAGATTTGAAAATCGAAGTACTCATGATTTTAAACTTCTGTAATACAGTGTTTGATGAATGGAATCCTGCTGATATAATCACTTTTAAAAGAGAAGATATTCCCTTTTGTGACATTTAAATATGCATCTTTTTTACTTTATGAATTAATTACAACGTCTTTTGGGTTGATCTACTATATTTTTCCTGTTTGTCAATATTTTGCTGCATATGGTCAAACAAGTTTGAATTCGTTTGTCCGCGGGTATAAGTTTGGGGAAAAAATATCAAAAAATGAAAAACAATAATTCCCGAATTGCTTGGCTCGACTGGCTACGAATCTTTGCCATACTGGGCGTCCTTTTCTTTCATGCGGCAAGACCATTTATCAATGACGAGCCCTGGCATATCAATAACAGCATCAAGAGTGATGCCCTTAGTGAATTCAATTTTTGGCTCAGCCGTTTCCGTATGCCGCTGCTATTCTTTGTGTCGGGTGCCGTGGCCTGGCTTATTATGCAGAAGAAAACAGCGGGGAGTTTTATATTACTCCGCATTAAAAGACTGTTTATTCCCTTACTGGCAGGCATCCTTATTGTAGTCCCACCGCAGGTATACGCTGAAAGGTTGACACAGGGATATACCGGCAGTTATTGGGATTTTTATCAAACCATCTTTAGCTTTAAAGGTTATCCCGACGGCAATTTCAGTTGGCACCACCTGTGGTTTATTGCTTACCTGTTTGTATATGATGTAATACTTGCTCCCATCTTCGCTTGGTGTAAGTCAGATAAGGCAGTATCTTTTATAAACCGTCTGCGTTTTTTTTCACAGGGCAAGAATGTTTACCTGCTCATGTTGCCCTCTGTCTTTATTTTTTCTATTATGGTTCTGAACAATCCTTCAACCAACGATCTTTTCCACGATAAGCTATTTTTCTTTTATTGGCTGTTTTTCCTGATTGCAGGCTTTATCTGTATGCTGCAACCCGCCATTATGAACAGCCTTGAGCACAACCGTCGCTTTTCTCTGAGCATGGCGGTCTTGTTGTTCACTGTTATTACTGCCTTGCGTTGGACTGGCTTTGACTGGTTTGCGATCGAGCCTGATGCTGACAATTGGAAAACGTATTTATTTATTTCGCGGCAGCCGATTAATACCTGGTTCTGGCTTTTTGCACTGGTTGGCTATGGTAAAAAGTATTTGTCAAAAGCAAGGCCCGCACCCGCCTACATCAATGAAAGCATCTATCCATTTTATATCCTGCACCAAACCGTTATCGTAGTGATCGCTTATTTTGTTGTACGTTCTTCTGACCCTGTTGGTATGAAATACTGGTTCATCATACTGACCACGTTTGGCTTCTCTATGGCCGCTATTCATCTTTTTATCAGACCATTCGCCATAATAAGATTTCTCTTTGGAATGCGTTCTAAAACCGTCACAAAAGAAAATGTATCTCTTGCAGAGAATGGAAAGAGAGAAACAATAAACATCAAAAATGCAAGAAAGGGTTTGTCCAATGAGACAGTTTTGTAATGGCTTTAGTACCTTCGCTTTTTTATGGTGGTATTGTGAATATAGAAGTATGACTAACCGAGGTTAAAATATTCTTGAGATGATTAGTAACTTGTGTTGACAAAATATCTGCTTCGTAAAAGTATTATCCATGCGGAAAACCTTACTTGAATGTAAAAAAATAAGATAATGATCAAAGCAAAGGATACAGTTTCGTGGTTCAGAAAAATACGGCACATCTTTCCGGCCCTCTATGGTTTGCTGATTTACATCAGTATCCGACTGGTAAATGACGTGGTGTCTGAAACCCGATTCTGGGAACGTCCCTGGCAGACCAATATAGCTGAACTGATTGTGTCTGTTGCCGTCAGTTACCCTTTTGTATGGGTATGCCGTTATTATCTGCGTCGTGTAACGAAATACCAGATACACCGCTTTTGCGAAAGAATAGTAATAAGGGAGTTTTTGTTTTTTCTACTTTCTCTCCAGGGCCTCGTAATAGGCTTACTGTTTCCGCTGGCCGCCTTCACTGATGATGGCCTGCAATGGTACGATGTTATTAATCTCAGTCTGATACCCATTCTGTTTTGGGTACTGTATTTTACATTGGCGTTGGGCAATATGCTGGTAAGGAGAAACTATGAACAACAATTACAGTTACAAAAAGTGAACAATGACAAACTGCAGGCGGAACTTAGATTATTAAAGGCACAGTTTCATCCGCACTTTTTGTTCAACGCCCTGAATACGGTTTATTTTCAGATAGAAGAAAAGAATATCGAAGCCAAATATACACTGGAGAAATTGTCTGAGCTGCTTCGCTACCAGTTATATGACCGGGATGAGAAAGTACTTTTGTCAGATGAGCTTAGTTATTTGCGTTCATACATAGAATTACAAAGACAGCGTATGAATGAGCATCTGAAACTGGAAGTAAATATGAAAGGAGAAGTGAATGGCCAACTTATTTATCCTATGCTCATGCTGCCGCTTGTAGAAAATGCTTTTAAATATGTGGGAGGACGTTACAGGATAACCATATCAGGTTGCATTACCGAAGAAAAACAGCTTCATATGACGGTCGAAAACACTATTCCTGTACCATTGCCACAAAGTAATAAAAACAGGGGGATCGGACTTGAAAATTTACGCCGCAGGCTGGAACTGCTTTATCCTAACGGTCACAGTTTTGCAAACATGCAGAATGATGGAATATATACAGCCTCCCTAACGATAAAATTATGAACATCAAGTGCGTAATAACCGATGACGAACCCGTAGCCCGCAAAGGTTTGCAAAGCTATGTAGACCGAATTGATTTTCTACACCTGGAAGCAGTATGCAGCAGCGGGGTTGAACTAAACAACTTTCTGGCACAAACTTCAGTTGATCTGCTTTTTCTTGATATTGAAATGCCTTATCTGAGCGGTGTTGAACTGTTACAAAACCTTGCCCGTCCGCCGAAAGTGATTTTTACCACAGCTTATGAAAAGTATGCACTAAAAGGGTATGAGCTGGATGTGGTCGATTACCTGCTGAAACCTGTTACCTTCGAACGGTTTCTGAAAGCAGCAAATAAAGCCGTTGAGGTTTTCAGTCAGAAAAGTAAGAACATTGAAGAGGAAGATTTTTTTATTAAAACAAATGGCAAGCTGGTAAAGCTATCCTGGAAAGAAATTCTCTCAATCGAAGGCATGGAGAACTACATCTGTATCTATACTCAGCAGACAAAATATATTGCACATTTTACTATGAAGGCTATTATTGAGAAGATGCCGGGATCATTTATACAGATTCATAAGTCCATTCTGGTAAACATGGATGCTATTACCGGCATCGAAGGAAACACATTGGAGCTGGGAATACACCGGGTGACCATGTCCCGCAACCTCAGGGAACCCGTTCTTGAAAGAATTCTAAATAACAAGCTTCTAAAGAAATAACAGTTGGTCAAATAATAACGACAGTTGGTCAAAAGTATTTCTGACAGGATAAGCAGAACTATATTTTCGTTGGCATAAAGTGTTTTTAACTTTCATTTGCTTATGATACGATTTATTGTTCTAGGAATGTTATTATCTATTGTATTGGAAAGGAGTAGTATATATGCCCAACACCTTCCTGATTCAATGCTGTCCAAAAAAGATTATTTCAGACTTCAAGAATATTTAAATGCTCAAAATGTTTCATTGCCCGATATTACAACCCAGTACTATCAATGCATCTTGAGCAATTTTTTTAATAAACCCGATAGTTCATCGGCTCTTGTAACAAGCATGCTCAATAAACAGGACAGCTTTCTCACAAAAGAACGCGTAATAAAAATTCTGGGTGTACAAATTGATAACATGGTAAAGCTATACCGCTACAGAGAAGCATATCAATATTCAATGCAGCTTTTACAAAAGGGTGATTCGGTATTAACTAACGCGGAAAAAGAGAATGTTCAAAATGCAGCTATCATCTGGAAAGCCTTGTCTGGTGCCCCCGCACAGCAAACCTATGTCGTTTCCGAAACAGAAATACCTTTTATCAGAGATACCGCGGGATTGATCAATATTGTAGTCAATGATAGCTCTGGGACAAGCTCATGCCCATTTGTTTTCGATACAGGAGCCAATATCTCGGTCATAAGTGATTCTCTCTCAAAAAAAATGGGCCTAAGAAAAATCGGTGCTCCTTTTAAGGTGAAAGCCATAACCGGTAAAGAAATAAATGCATACGCCTCTGTATGCAATACATTAAGACTTGGCAGCATCCTGATAAACAATGTGGTATTTATGATATTTCCTGACTCAGCCCTCACTTTCGGGAAAGGATACCGCATCTATGGTATACTGGGTTTTCCGATAATAGAGCAATTGGGTGAATTCACGATTTCAAGATCAGGAAAGATAAGAATTCCGAAACAAGCTCAGCCAAAACCAATATCAAACTTCGGACTGGAGCAGCTTACCCCTGTTATAAGGCTGGCCACCAGTGACGATACACTCGCTTTTACATTTGATACCGGGGCACAGGCAACTATTTTGAATGTTCCGTTCTATGACAAATACAGGCAGTTTGTGGAAAGTACCGGAACGGCTGCGGATTTAAAGATGGGAGGAGCCGGAGGGTACACTGCTTTAAAAGGGTACGAGATTCCGGAAGTCGTACTGATTGCCGACGGAAAACCTGTCATTCTTGCAAACATAAAGGTAAAAACCAAAAGTGTTACAGAAGATGACAAATATTACTATGGCAATATCGGTCAGGACTTTATCGGACATTTTGACGAGTTCACGGTCAATTTCAAATATATGTATGTCAATTTTCAATAGTAAGTGAATATAGACAGGCTTACCCGCAAGTTTATGATGCAGTATTAAATTTTTTAAATAATTATGGCACAGATACGACCTATACTCAGAATTTTTGACTACAACAAAGCAAAAGAATTTTATGTGAACTGGCTGGGTTTTACCATTGACTGGGAGAGCAAGCCGTTTAATGACGCACCGGTTTACTTTCAGATATCATTGCAGGGGGTTATAATTCACCTTTCTGAACATCATGGTGAATGCTCACCGGGAGCGAAATTATATGTGGTGGATTTTACCGGCTTGAAAGCATTTCATGAGAAAATTATCGCGAAAGAATATAAGTATAACAAACCGGGACTAGAAATATCACCCTGGGATAAATATACCTACACAATGGAACTTATTGACCCATTCAACAATCGCATTGTGTTAACTGAAAGGTTGATTGAAGAGAGTACAATGTAGTTCAAACAGTAACTATTAACATAAATAAAAGGATATGGTTAACAAATGGCTTGATAGAAAGGAATACCCATTTAAAAGCAATTTCATTCAACTGCCAATGGGTAAAATGCACTATGTGGATGAAGGAACAGGCGAGCCGGTGATAATGGTGCATGGCAACCCTGGGTGGAGCTTTGAGTTTAGAAATGTCATAAAGGGGCTTGGAGAGAATTTCCGTTGTGTTGTTCCCGACCATATCGGTTTCGGCTTGTCTGACAAACCGTCAGGGTGGGACTATCGTCCGCAAAGCCATGCAGCTAATTTTGAACGATTGATGAATCATTTGAGTCTTACCAACCTGACATTGCTTGTGAATGACTGGGGCGGTCCGATAGCCCTTTCCTATGCAATTAAATATCCGGATAAAATAAAGAGGATCGTTATTCTGAATACCTGGTTATGGGATGTCTCAAGAGAAAAGCACTTCAGACGCTTTAGCTCATTTATGGGCGGACCATTAGGTAGATTCCTAATCCGGAATTTCAATTTCTTTGGGAAAGTAGTAGTAAAAAAGGCCATGGGCAATCCTGTAGGACTCAGCAAAAACATACATGCTCACTATTATAAACATCTTAGAAAACCGGAAGATCGTAAAGGGTGCTATGTCTTTCCCAAGGAAATCATCGCTTCCGCCGACTGGCTGGCAACTTTGTGGAAACAGCACGAGCGTATCAGGCAAATCCCTGCTACCATCATCTGGGGCATGAAGGATATCGCTTTCAGGGAAAAGGATCTTGAATACTGGCGGGCACACTGGCCAGAGGCTGAAGTCATCAAATTACCACAAGCTGGACATTTTCCCCAAGAAGAAGCTCCTGAGATAATTATAAAAACATTCCTTAATACGTAAGACACAAACAAGCAACCTAATGGGCGGTAAGGGCACAAAAAATACTACAAATCAACAGAGCCGATGACCAGAAGAGACAGATCATTTTACCGGGTGTGCGCTTTTTTTGCTTTTGCCACAGCAATCACCACATTTCTTCTGTGGTGGCTATCTCAGCAATATAAAGCACCTCAAAGTTTTGAGGAAACCCTCTTCTTGCCGGGCAACAGCTTTTATATGCTGAAGCAATGGATAAACCTTATCCATGTTCCACTCGCACTGTGTGCGTATATAGCTTTTGCGATAGCCATGAGGAAGAATGCATTCGGTTATGCTGTATGTGGTGTAGCGTGGTTCCTTATATGGGCTGTCATTGAAATGGCGGGCGTGGCAACAATAATTTTCAGTCTGAACGACGACTGGCGGAAAGAATATCCATTGGCAACAGGTGTCCAGCAACAATCCATCCGTTCCACTATCCAGGCATTTTATTCCGTTTGGGACAGCCTTTTTTTTGTATTGCTGATCGCTTTTTTAGCAGGCAACTTTTTCTTTGCCCTGACAGCCTATGGGAGTAATGTGTTGCAAAAAATACTCAGCATTCTATTCTGGCTGGCTGTGCCACTCACCGGGTTGATCCTGCTGGAGGGTTATACAAAGGCTACATGGCCGTCAAATATTATTGCCTGGTTCTATCCGGTATTACAGCCTGTAAGCAGGATACTTCTGGGCGTTTTTTTATGGAAGGCCGCGGATACGAAATTATCAAACTTTAAAACATAGGATATGAAAACAAATGCCTTTCTTATTACTGCATTGGTTTTACTGGCAAATATTCTGGCACAAGCACAGGACAAATGCTCAGATACAACGGTACTGAAATATTTGAAAGAAGTGGAATGGCCTAAGGCTTACCAGCAACAGGACACAACCCTTCTTAACCGTATACTGGCAGAAAGCTATCAGCGGATTGATGCCAATGGTAATATATCGACAAAGCAGGAAGAAATGGCTTACATAAAGCAACATAAGCCTTCTTATACCTCATTCCGGTTTCAAATCACTCGTCTCGAGATATTCCATGGTTATGCTGCTATTATTAGCGGAACTGGCCATGCCGTTGGAAAAGATAAAGACGGTGATTATACTATGACATACCAATCTTCCAATTTTTTTATTAAGCAAGGGGATCTGTGGAAAGCTGTGGCGTCACATATTTCGGGTATCGTCAAAAATAAATTATAGGTAAAATGAATAATGCCCCTGTTTTTGTGAAAGCTGCCTGCGGCATATCCCTGATACAATATATTGCCCATGCGTGGCTTTTCTTATCAGGTAAGCCGATGCATGATAATGACGAGTCAGCTTTGCTGAACGACATGCATACTCATCAATGGAAATTCAGTGGTATTTTCCGTAGCTATTGGGATTTTTATTTCGGATACGGACTGATTGTTATCTGGTGGGGGATAATACAAATAGTGTTGCTTTGGCTTCTGACTTTGATGATAAAAGTAAAGTCGGGCTTTTCGCTGTGGCTTCTGATAATTATGATGACCGCAATAGCGGGTCATGCCTTATTGTCATTTTATTATTTCTTTCCTGCACCAGTTGTTTTTGACCTGATAGTATGGTTGTTATTAGTAGGTAGTCTCTTATCCTTTTCAAGAAGTAAAAAGCAAATTTCGAAACAATAAAATATAATAACATGAGAAAGAAAAGACTTCTCTTCATCGCGATATTAATAAGTATGTTTGGACCAGTATCAGCACAGGAATCCAAAATTGTCGGGCAAAAAAAGATGAAGCCATTTACATGGCTGGTGGGCAATTGGAAAGGCTCTGGCTGGGTAATGGGGGTAGATGGGCAAAAAAAATCATTCACACAAAAAGAAACAATTGAACTGCTCCAAAACGGAACTGTTATAACGCTTAAAGGAATTGGAATGCATGGTTCTGACACTACACACCTCGCTTATGCGGTACTCTACTGGGATCTGTTTTCAGACAACTATAAGTTCCTTGCCTTTACCGGTGATGGACGAAATACTCTTTCAACAGCTAAAGAAGAAAATCAAAAGTTGATCTGGAGCTTAACAATGAAAGATGGTCGTACGATGAAATATTCCATTTGGAAGAATGAACAAAATCAATGGAAAGAAACTGGTGAGATATTGCAGGAAAAGAAGCCGATTATACAATTTTTTGAAATGATTCTTGAAAGAGAATGAGTTTGCTCTACTTGTAAAATGTTTGACCTATGTTTGACCCATAAATTTTAAGCATCAAAAAAGGGAGCCACATTCACATGTAACTCCCTCATTATCAGTACCGGGGACGGGAATCGAACCCGTACGGACATTACTGCCCACAGGATTTTAAGTCCTGCGTGTCTACCGACATGTACCATATGTCTTAATATTCCAACGCACACTAAAAGCTAAAAATAAATTCGATCATTACGTCCCCGCTAAAGTTATATTTTGTGATGTCCCGTTTTTTTAAGTAATTTCAATTAACTAAAATGATCATGCGTGCCATCACATTTATTAGAAATGAACAACTACCAGATTCCTGTTTTACCTTTAGTTCAAGACGTAGAAACCAAAATAGTGTTAAAGAAGTTAGCTTTAGCTCATAAGGCTTTGGCAGAATTAAATGGAGTCGCCGAAACAATCCCAAATGAAACCATTATCCTTAATACACTGTCTCTTCAGGAAGCAAAGGACAGCTCTGCTATTGAGAATATTATCACAACTCACGACGAACTTTATTCTAGTAACAGCATTGCCAATCAATTTACCAGTCCGGCAGCCAAAGAGGTTCATAATTATGCTTTGGCGCTTAAAGACTCTTTTCAGAAAATAAAGAAAACAGGCTTACTTACAACAAATTTAATAATTGAAATACAAGGTCGTTTAGAAGAAAATAAAGCCGGGATAAGACGATTACCAGGCACTACTCTTAAGAATGACCAAACCGGTGAAATTGTTTATACACCTCCTCAAAACTATGACAGTATAATTACGCACCTGAGTAACCTGGAAATCTTCATAAATGATCCGTATATAAGCGACTTAGATCCGTTGATCAAAATGGCTATCATCCATCATCAATTTGAAAGCATTCACCCCTTTTATGATGGAAACGGCCGTACTGGTCGTATTATCAATATCTTATACTTAATAAAAGAAGACTTGCTTCGTTTACCCATTCTGTATTTAAGTCGATATATTAATCAACACAAAGCCGGGTATTATAAATTATTGCAAGAGACACGGAGTACCGGAGATTGGGAACCTTGGCTTTTGTTCATTTTATCTGCCATAGAACTTACTTCTATCCAAACCACCGCAATGGTTCGGGGAATAAAAGAACTTATGCTAAAAAGTAAGAATACGATCAGAAAAAACCTTAATAAGATATATTCTCAGGATCTGATCAACAACCTCTTCAAACATCCATACACGAAAATAGATTTCATGGTTTCAGATTTGGGGGTTACCCGTCAGACAGCGTCAAAATATCTTGATCAGTTGGTCGGAATTGGTATCTTAACGTTGCATAAGATCGGTAAAGACAATTACTATATCAATAATGAGTTGTACGAGTATTTATATAATGCCCCTGAGATTCTGAAATTAAATGACAAGAAATAAATACTGACTCAAACAACTACAATTATGTTAACAAAAGTAAACTTTGTTGACATACCCCACAAGACATGTTAACAAAATCAAAAAACGTTAACACGAAAACAAATGCATGTTAAAAAGATAACCATAATATATTTATACCTTACCTTACCTTAACCTCAGGACATCCTCTATATCCGATCCGAAGCTCTGACAAAGCCCAATACCAAGATACCCCAACTGCACCCACGCCGTGGCATGAGCATCAGTCTGATTCATCTTGTGGTATTGAGTAGAAACTGTCAGATTTCGGATACCTGATTACAAAGATTTGGATGAAATAGTTGGGAAGGGCTCAGCCTTTTTCTATAGTAAATACTTTGGAATGACGATAAGAAACAAGGCAAATTTCACTATCGCTATTAGCTGTGAGGGAGATATGTAACCATAGAATCTGTTTACTGTGCTTATGTTTTTTCGCTTTGATGCCATATCTCAAAATTTGTTTCAAATTTCAAGATGCACAATAAAACTCCTAAGGGGTCAGTGTCCACCAGAATCTGGGTTCAACATCCTCCGGAATTGGGGGTCAATATGGACCAGAATATGCACCATCGTTGAATCCTCTAATATAATTTTGTTCATTCATAGTCTAAAAGTTTTAGGAACATTCTTTTCAAGATAAGCCTCAATGGAATCTCTATCATATAAAATAATTTTCTTTTGAGGTTGAGAAAAGCGGATTTTGCCTTCGTCTCTTAGCTTTTGCAAAGTAGTTTTTGATTTTATATTCAGCAGCCGCATGGTCGTTTCTTCAGAAATCCATTTTTCTTTTTCCTTGCCACCATCTTTTTTCAAACGGGAAACGACTTGCTCAATTAATGAATAAAAAGCAGGTTCCTCCAAGCAGATTACTTCCATTTAAAGAGTATTATAATGAATATTAAAAAGCTTCTTAAAATATCATAACAAACTATTATTAAGCAATTTAATAGTTTATTTATAATATATTCACCAAACATAAGATATTTATACGTTTGTAATTATATTTGGGGGAAATGGGGTCTGCCTATTTCATAAAGATTGATTTAATCCCAAGAGTACCAAAAAGTCATATAATGAGAAATAAAGTTTTTATAAGCCACGCTACTCCAGATGATAACGATTTCACAAAGTGGTTAGCATTGAAACTTATTACTTTAGGTTACGATGTTTGGTGTGACATATTATTTTTAGAGAAAGGCATAGATTTTTGGAGCAATATCGAAAAGGAAATAAGAGAGAATACATGCAAATTCTTGATTGTTTCTTCTGCATATTCAAATCAACGAGAGGGGGTTCTTAAAGAACTTGCGGTCGCCACAAAAGTTAAGAAATTATTGAAGGATGATACTTTTATTATTCCATTAGCAATTGACGAAAACTTATCTTATGATGATATAAATATTGAAATTGGATAATGGACCCCAAAATTAGGACAAGGCATTAAGTTTGAATCATCAATTTTAAT